>Ga0207706_10000058_pt1 | contig 112367 bp, 88 predicted proteins | sample KBSC53metaG_FD_184318 | JGI IMG/M metagenome (GOLD analysis project Ga0207706, IMG submission 184318) | Corn rhizosphere microbial communities from Kellogg Biological Station, Michigan, USA - KBS C5-3 metaG (SPAdes) (version 2) | ecosystem: Host-associated > Plants > Roots > Rhizosphere > Soil...
ATGAGCCGTTTCTATGGCGGCATACACTTTAAGAACAGCTCGATGATGGGAGCAGAACAAGGCAAGAAGGTGGGCGAATACATCTGGCAAAAACTAAAACTGACGAAGTAAGACATGGATCACAGCTTGCAATCAGACAAAAGAATACATTATACGCTTCGTTTTGCCGCGGCGATGTGCTTTTTTGGTCATGGTGCTTTTGGAATCATTACCAAACCCATATGGCTGAATTACTTTGCTCTATTTGGTGTAGGTCATGATATGGCCTATCACCTGATGCCATGGGTAGGTATACTGGATATTTTAATGGGGATATCCTTATTGTTTTATCCCACCAGGGCAATTTTGCTGTGGCTGGTCGTATGGGGGTTTATCACCGCCTTGTGCCGCCCACTATCGGGAGAGCACTCTGCAGAGGTTATAGAACGTGCGGGTAACTATGGTGCACCATTAGCGCTTCTGATCTTTTCCGGATTCAGCGGCAAAAAGATCGGTCAATGGTTTGCCGGCATCGGTCCGGATACTCTGACTAAGGAAAAAGGATTGGCAGCAGCTACTACTTGTTTAAGAGTGGTAGTGTTTCTATTATTGGCGGGCCATGGCTGGTTAAACCTGGTGGAAAAGAAAGGGCTATTAAGTCAATATGCTTCACTTGGACTCTCCAATCCTGTGCAAATCGCTCATATAGTTGGCGTATTCGAAATAATAGCTGCGTTGAGCGTTTTGATCAAACCCATCCGTCCGGTACTTTTTATCCTGCTGATATGGAAAATGGGAACAGAACTATTCTATCCGCATTGGGAAGCCTTTGAATGGATTGAACGCGCAGGCAGTTATGGCGCTATCCTGGCTCTTTGGTTCATATTACCTCGGTTCTCTATTAAAACAAAAAAGACAATAATCACAACTTAAAAAATTATCAATTTAAAAATCAATCTCAATCCATAATCAAAAAATGAAAACTCTTTACAAATTAGTATCTACAGCACTTTTTTTATTAGTTATTAGCAATTCCAACGTTTTTGCACAGGGTTGCGTAGCCATTCGCAGTACAGGCGGTTTATGTAGTATGGACGAACATCCCGATAGTTCAGTTAAAAATGGAGCTTGGCTTTTTAATAGCAATACCCGTTATTATAAATCATTCAGGCATTTTGTGGGCAAAATGGAGCAATATCAGCGTATTGACGTTATGCATAATAACGTAATAAACAAAGTAGTTACACAGGATTTCGGCTTTACCAGGATATTTAATGATCGCTGGTCGCTAGCTATCGATATACCTTATGCTGACAATAGCCGCTCACAGGTTCAAAGGGGAAACGGAACGAGGTTTAGCACACACACATTTGGCTTAGGAGACATTCGAGTGACTGGCTACTATTGGTTATTGAACCCCGCTAAGGTACACCAAGGAAATATCCAGATAGGTTTGGGCGCCAAATTTGCAACCGGACAGTACAATTTACAAGATTATTTCTTACAGGCGGACGGCACAAAAGCTTTAGGCCCCGTGGATCAATCTATTCAATTAGGAGACGGCGGTACCGGTGTTAGTCTTGAGTTGAATGCTTATTACAACTTTACCCACAAGCTTGGACTGTATGCCAACTACTTCTACCTCGCTAATCCAAGAGACGTTAACGGGACGCCACGTTCTGCAAGTGCCGCATCAGCCCAAACCATTGCAGTAACTGGGGACATTGAAAGTGTTCCTGATCAGGAACTATTTAGAGGTGGTGCAAGTTTAGCAGTTGGTCATTTTGATTTTTCTGCAGGTGCACGTTATGATGTGTTGCCTGTTCGTGATCTGTTTGGTAATAGCGATGGTTTCAGAAGACCGGGCCGCATTTTCTCTGGTGAACCTGGTGTAACTTATCGTTTCAAAAACATCGCGATCTACGGATTCTTCCCAATTGCCATTATCCGCGACCGTACGCAAAGCGTACCTGATCTGCGCACTCAAGCAATAACTCATGTTTATACGCAGGGCGATGCTGCATTTGCAGATTATGTGGTTAACATAGGACTTACAGTAAAATTTTAGTTGAACAAAGATTTACTGGTTGATTAGTTGAAAGCCGGGCTTGAGACCCCGGCTTTTTTGTTGCCAAATGATCAGAATTTAAATATAAGTTCTGCGTGTCGTTAAATCTTTATAGTTTTATAAAATGAATACTCCCGAGCAAAACTTCGCAGCTTTGGGCCTCAATCTGCCCCCTGCGCCACAGCCTTTAGGCGTTTATAAACCTTACTTAATTGACGGAAAATACCTTTATGTCTCAGGACACGGAACAGTGAAAGATGATAAAACACTGATTATAGGTCGAATAGGTGAAACAATGACTGCCGAAGACGGCAAACTCGCGGCGCGCCAGGTGGGTTTGGCTATTTTATCAACCATAAAAACAAACCTGGGTAGCCTGGATGAAGTAAAACGTGTGATCAAGGTGTTTGGTATGGTAAACTGCACGCCTGATTTTGAAAAACACCCTTTTATTATAAACGGATGCAGTGAGCTGTTTGCTAAAGTGTGGGGTGAAGATAACGGTATTGGTGTCCGCAGTGCGGTGGGTATGGGATCTTTGCCAGATAATATCCCTGTTGAAATTGAAGCATTATTTGAATTGGTTTAAATATAATCGGAAAAGTCCGTAAGACCGAAAGAAATGAGCGATCAAAAATGGTACACAATCCGTGATATTGATAAACTAGATACGCCTGCATTGGTAGTCTATCCAGACAGGGTAAAAGAAAATATCAGTATACTGAAGGGGATGATTGACGATATATCGCGCTTGCGTCCACATATAAAAACTCATAAATGCAAGGATATTGCATCGTTGATGATGAAGACCGGTATCAGTAAATTTAAATGTGCAACCATTGCCGAAGCAGAAATGTTGGGTATGAGCAAAGCCCCGCATGTTTTGCTGGCTTATCAACCCATCGGCCCAAAGCTGGAGCGTTTTATTAACCTGATAAAAGCTTATCCGGAAACACAATACTCTTGTCTGGTAGATAATAATGCTGCCGCGGAATATATATCAAAAGCTGCTCTTCAAAATAATATCATCATTCTGGTTTACATTGATTTAAATGTCGGTATGAATAGGACCGGGATAAAGCCGGAAGATGCAGTTGAACTCTACGGATATTGCAATGAGTTGCAAGCTATAAAAATAATGGGCTTGCATGCTTACGATGGCCATATTCACGACAAAGAATTTGCGGTACGGGAACAGAAAGCAAATGAAGCCTATGCTAAAGTAGAGCAATTGCGGGAACGCCTTAGGGAGAGAGGTTATCCCGAACCTGTCATTATTGCCGGAGGTTCTCCGACGTTCCCAATTCATGCAGCGAGAGGCGTTGTTGAATGTAGTCCGGGTACATTTATATATTGGGATAGGGGATATAGCTTGAATTGCGAGGAACAGCCGTTCTTAACGGCCGGGCTTGTTGTCTCAAGAGTGGTCTCATTACCTGACGAAGGTAAGCTTTGTTTAGATGTAGGGCATAAGTCTGTCTCGGCTGAAAATGATCTGACTAAGCGGATCTATTTTCTCAATGCTCCCGAACTGACTTTTGTTGGTCAGAGCGAAGAGCACCTGGTAGTGGACGCCGGAAAAGATCATCGATATAAAGTGGGTGACGTGCTATATGGATTGCCATATCATATTTGCCCGACGGTCGCCTTATACGAACGTGTAATAACCATAGAAAATAACCAGATAAGCGGCGAGTGGCGTAACATTGCCCGCGACCGGAAGATTACTATTTGAATTCCCTAGAGACGCGATGCATCGCGTCTCTACAACATCCACCTAATCAACAACTATGTTTACAATTGATGCCCATCTTGATTTAAGTATGAATGCCCTGGAATGGAACCGCGATTTGCGGCGACCCATTGCAGAAATAAATGAACGCGAAAAAGAATTAACCGATAAACCTGACCGTGGTAATGGAGTAGTTTCATTACCCGAGCTGAGGAGAGGTGAAATTGGGCTAGTGGTTGCGACCCAGATAGGACGATATGTTGCCCCGGACAACCTATTGCCAGGTTGGCACTCGCCTGAACAGGCCTGGGCACAAACGCAGGGGCAATTAGCGTGGTATAAGGCCATGGAAGAAGATGGCGAGATGGTGCAGATAACTGATTTGGAGGGTTTGGAGAAGCATATCGAATTATGGAGATATGCCAAATCAACCCCAAAAAAGCCAATTGGTTATATTTTAAGTTTGGAAGGTGCGGATTCCATCATTACGATAAAACATCTTGAACGGGCTTATTACTATGGATTAAGGGCAATAGGTCCCGCGCATTATGGGCCGGGCAGATATGCCAACGGGACAGATGCTACTGGAAAAATGGGCCAGGAAGGACTTGAATTATTAAAGGAAATTGAACGTCTGGGAATAATACTGGATGCCACACATTTATGCGACGACGCTTTTTGGCAGGCGCTGGATAATTTTAACGGGCATATTTGGGCAAGTCATAATAATTGCCGCGCATTGGTGGATCATAACCGTCAATATAGCGACGAAATGATTCGCGAGTTAGTTAACCGCGGCGCAGTGATCGGTGCGGCTTTGGACGCCTGGATGATGGTGCCGGGATGGGCTAGAGGTATATCTACACCAAAAGAGATGAACTGTAATTTGGAAGTGATGGTAGATCATATCGATCATATTTGCCAGATTGCAGGAAACTCTTTACACGTTGGCATGGGGACCGACCTGGACGGCGCATTTGGAAAAGAACAGTGCCCATACGACCTGGAAACAATTGCCGATCTTCAAAAAGTACCTGTGCTTCTAAGTAAACGTGGCTACACCGAACAGGATATTGAAAATATGATGCATGGCAATTGGTTGCGGTTCTTGCGAAACGCATGGGCTTGACTTTTTTATTTTAGAGTTGATTTAATTTGACTAAGTTGATTCGGTTGAATCGGTTATATAAATTGAGCCAACCGCACAAATACAATCAACTGTCTAAACTCACTCAACTTAGTCCAACTAATCAACTAAATTATGAATGCAGAGCAGACACGACTACAAGATAACGACTGGAAAAAATGGGGGCCGTATGTAAGCGATCGTCAGTGGGGAACGGTAAGAGAAGATTACAGCGCAAATGGCGATGCCTGGAACTATGTTACCCATGATATGGCGCGAAGTAAAGCCTATCGTTGGAATGAGGAAGGTATCGCGGGTATATGTGATGATCTCCAATTGCTCTGTTTTTCCATCGCTTTGTGGAATAAAAGAGACCCAATTATAAAGGAACGCTATTTTGGCTTAAGTAATCCTGAAGGAAATCATGGCGAAGACGTTAAGGAGCTTTACTATTATCTGGATAGCACGCCTACGCACTCCTACATGAAAATGCTTTATAAATATCCACAGCAGGAATACCCTTATGCATGGCTGGTGGATGAAAATAAGCGCAGGACAAGGAACGACCCGGAGTTTGAACTGATGGACACAGGCATTTTTAATGAGGACGAATATTTCGATGTTTTTGTTGAGTATGCCAAACGTAAACCCGGCGAGATACTAATAAGGATCACCGTACATAACCGGGGTGAGGAGGAGGCCTCGTTGCATGTGTTACCTACAGTTTGGTTCCGCAATACCTGGGATTGGGGTTATGATGATTACAAACCACATCTCCGACAGGATTCGCCCGGTGTGATGGATATTTACCATAAAGACATTGGGCAATATTGGCTCAAGGCGGACGGAAAGCCAGAATTTCTATTTTGCGACAATGAAACCAATACCAAACGTCTCTATAATTACGACGATGGCAAGCCATTTTATAAGGATGGTATCAACGATTACCTGGTGCATCAGACAAATAGTATCAATCCTCAAAACTCAGGTACAAAGGCCTCTGTAAACTATGATATTACTGTTCCTGCAAATCAGAGTATAACCATTCGCCTTCGGTTAACACAGGATGCAAGAAATTCGTTCGATGACTTTGACACTGTTTTTAAGGATAGACAAACCGAGGCTAATGAGTTTTATAATACATTACAACAACATTCAAGTGACAGCGATCATGGCATGATACAACGTCAGGCGTTTGCCGGTATGTTGTGGAGCAAGCAATATTATCATTACGATATTCATAACTGGTTGAACGGAGATCCAAAGGAGCCTAAGCCACCTGTTGAGCGTTTAACCGGTAGGAATAATAAATGGCGGCATCTGAATACCCGGGCCATTATATCCATGCCTGATAAATGGGAATACCCGTGGTTTGCCTCCTGGGACCTGGCTTTTCATTGCCTTCCACTCGCCAATGTGGACATGGCTTTTGCTAAAAGACAGTTATTGTTGCTAACCCGAGACTGGTATATGCATCCAAACGGGGAATTGCCTGCTTATGAATGGGACTTTGGTGATGCCAACCCGCCGGTGCATGCCATGGTAACCTGGACAATATACAAACAGGACAAAGAAGCCAATGGGGGCAAAGGAGACCTGCGCTTTCTAGAGCGGATATTTCATAAACTGATGCTCAATTTTACCTGGTGGGTAAACCGTAAAGATGCACAAGGGAATAACATTTTTGAAGGGGGATTCTTAGGCTTAGATAATATTGGGGTATTCGACAGAAATGCCCGTTTGCCTAATGGCCAGTACCTGGAACAAGCTGATGGTACCAGCTGGATGGCGATGTACTCGCTTAATCTGCTTAGGATAGCTTCCGAATTAACTGCCAATAACGGTGCTTATGCAGATATCGCATCCAAATTTTTCGAGCATTTTCTTTACATCGTAGGAGCCATGTCAAATCTCGGGCGGGATAATGAAGGCTTGTGGGATGAAGAAGATGGGTTCTTCTATGATCAGCTTAAGTCGCCTGATAATACGGTGCAAAAAATGAAGATCAGGAGCGTTGTCGGGCTGATTCCATTATTCGCAACTGAAGTTCTTGACGATAAAGACATCACCGATAGTCCGATATTTAAAGACCGGATGAAATGGTTTACGGATAATCGACCTGACCTGGCAGCATTGGTATCTCGCTGGAATGAGAAAAATGCCCGGGGTAAACACTTACTGAGCTTGCTTCGTGGTTATCGTATGAAGTCGTTACTTAGATATATGCTTGATGAGAATGAATTTTTAAGCCCTTATGGCATTCGTTCGGTATCAAAATATCACCTCGAAAATCCATATAACATCCAAGTTGATGGGCACGAGTTCAGCGTTAAATATTTACCTGCGGAAAGCGATAGCGGGTTATTCGGAGGCAATAGCAATTGGCGCGGCCCTGTTTGGGTGCCTATAAATTATCTAATCATCGATAGCTTGCATCGTTTTTATCAATATTATGGTGATGATTACAAAGTGGAATGCCCTACAAACTCCGGCGTTTTTATGAACTTGAAAGAGGTGGCTGATAATTTATATTATCGCTTGCTGAAAATATTCTTGCGTGATGAAAATGGCAGACGGGCAGTATTTGGTAGTTATGACAAGATGCAATTTGATCCGCAGTTTAAAGACTACATCTTGTTCCACGAATACTTCGATGGAGATAACGGTCGCGGGGCAGGCGCGTCACATCAAACCGGGTGGACGGGACTGATCGCCAATTGCCTTCTTTAATTTTATAAGATTTTTTTTGTTTAAAATATAGTTTCAGATAATGCTTGCTTTGAAATTATAATATTTACTAAATTGTACTTCAGTATAAATTATAAATTCTGATAATGAATTCTCAAATTTCAGCCATAGGTGTGTATGCGCCATCTCAAGTTATTACAAATGATTGGTTCGCTGATAAGATCGAAACAAACAATGAATGGATCATATCACGAACCGGTATAAGGGAGAGGAGGTTTACTGAACCGGATGAATATACCAGCGATATATGCGTTAAAGCAGTTAAAAATCTCCTGGCTGAAAACTCGGGGCTTACTACCGAAGACGTTGATTTCATCATCGTGGGCACCACAACTGCCGACCAAGTGATGCCGAGTATGGCAAGCCAGATTCAAAATGCATTAAATATTCAGGATGCCGGCTGTCTTGATATTATGGCGGCTTGCGCGGGATTTGTTTATGGTATCATACTCGCAAAAGGACTAATTGCAGCAGGTACACATAAAAAAGTACTGGTGTTTGGTGCTGAGACTTTGTCGAAATTTACCGATTTTACAGACCGTACTTCGTGCATACTTTTCGGTGATGGTGCGGGCGTGGCATTAGTTGAAGCTTCGAACACATCCAAAATTTTTAACATGATTAATGGCACCGACGGTAGCCACGGAAAGGACCTCTATCTTTCACAGCACAATTCGGTAGTAAACGGGGAGGAAATCGTTCCTAATGGTAAAATCCATCAGAACGGCAAAGTAGTATTCAAATGGGCTATTCAAACTATAACTCATAAAATAGGTGAATTGCTTTCGAAAAACGCTATTAGGCTGGAACAATTGGACTGGATAATCTTGCACAGTGCTAACTTGAGAATTATAGAGGCAGTTGCACAAGAACTTAATGTGCCTATGGATAAAATGCTGACCAGCATTGAAATATATGGAAACACATCCTCTGCATCCATACCGTTAGCGTGGGATCTGGCGGCAAAATCAGGAAAGATCAAGCCTGGGAATAAAATGCTGCTGCTCGGCTTTGGCGGTGGTCTGACTTATGCAGGCGTTATTATAGAGGTGTAATTACTCATTAGTTTTTACGCTAATCACTGATTAACTGATAGCCTGTTTAATAAATTACAGTCAATCCTGGATATAGTTTTGTACAAACTCATCATCGCTGATTGCCTTGACTATTGCTGTAATAATGCGGTATTCTTCTGATTTATTATCGATGGTGTTTGCGTAGCTATCCAATTCGTAGGAATAATCGATAGCTTCCTGCTCGTCTTCAAATTTCATTACAACAGCGTTGTTGATCTCCGAATTGAACCCATTTGGCGGAGCTGGAATATTATATTTATTGAGTTCGGTGAGCGTAAGTGGCCAGCCGCCATCCGAACTAATCTCTATGACTAACATATCGTTTCTATTCTGATGGTTAACTCTTATTAGAACAATTGTACAGCGAAAAGGTTTAAATCAGCTTCATTGCCTTAATAATTTGATAATCCGTGTTAATTTTGATTTAACAGCGGCTTTGAGTATTTTGACCGCTAATGACTGATCAACCAAAAGAACACCTTAAGAAGATTTTAAAACCGGTTCATTTGTGGGCCATAGCTGTAGGCCTGGTTATCTCGGGCGAGTATTTTGGTTGGAATTTGGGCTGGGGTGTTGCCGGCACCATCGGCTTTCTTATTGCTACACTGTTCATTACGCTCATGTATATCACTTTTATCTTCAGCTATACAGAGTTAACAACTTCTATACCACATGCAGGCGGAGCTTTTGCTTATGCTTATCGTGCCATGGGACCCGTTGCCGGCTTAGTAGCAGGTTATGCCACTTTGGTTGATTTTTTATTTGCTACGCCTGCTATTGCTTTTGCGTTGGGCAGCTATCTTCATTTTCTTCATTCAGATATACCGGTTTTGCAGTCGGCTATTGTTTTTAACCTAGTTTTTATGGCCATCAATATATGGGGCGTGAGGGAATCTGCCTGGTTTTCGGTGTTTATTACCATTCTTGCAGTCGCTGAATTGCTTTTATTTATGGGGATTATCTCCCCCCAATTCAAAATGAGCAACTATTTGAGTCATCCCATGCCGTTTGGATGGAATGGGGTGTTCGCGGCCTTACCGTTTGCAGTATGGTTTTACCTGGCCATAGAAGGAGTAGCAATGGTAGCAGAAGAGGTGCAGGAGCCTAAACGCAATATCCCCAAAGGATATCTGTATGGCATTGTAACATTGATGTTTTTAGCTTTGGGAGTAATGATCCTGACTGGTGGCATAACCGACTGGCGCAAATTGAGCAACCTGGATTACCCTTTGCCCGAAGCTATCGGCATCGTGCTGGGAAAATCCAATGGTTTGACAAAGATATTTGCCAGCATAGGTTTATTTGGGTTGATCGCTTCTTTTCACGGAACCATATTGGCCTCCTCCCGGCAGGTATATGCCATGGCGCGGAGCAGTTATCTGCCAGGTTTTCTTTCTGCTGTTAATCATCGGTTTAAAACACCGCATTGGGCGATCATAGCAGGGGGGCTGGTCAGTTTCATTGCGTTATATACAGGTACTACAGCACAGATTATTATCTTATCAGTAATGGGGGCAGTACTGATGTATATGATGAGTATGATTAGTCTATTTATTCTTCGTAAAAAAGAAGCTGACCTGGAGCGACCTTTCGCTTCGCCATTTTATCCCTATTTTCCAGCGATCGCGTTAGCGTTGTCAGCAATATGCCTGGCTGCCATTATTTATTATAACGGATTTTTGAGCCTTATTTTTGCTGGAGGACTTATTGCCGCTGTATTAATATTTGTGCTGATGGGTAAGCATAAGAAGAGGATAACTGATGATATATTATTGGAAAAAGCCGCTGTATTGACCAAAATGCAATAACTATGTCATACCATCATACCATCGGCAGAAAAAGTTATAGGTTTAACGATCTGAAAACTTTGCTGGCTAAAGCATCACCTCACCGCTCAGGGGACGCACTGGCGGGAGTTGCTGCTGAAAGCTATGAGGAACGTGTGGCGGCACAGATAGCCCTGGCTGATGTGCCTTTGAAGACTTTTTTGAATGAGGTAGTAATTCCTTATGAACAGGATGAGATAACACGATTGATCATTGATAATCATAATGTTGATTCGTTTAGTTTAATAAATACTTTAACTCTAGGCGAGTTCAGGGATTGGCTTTTGAGAGACGAAACAGATACACTAACATTACAAAAACTCGCGCAGGGAATTACTCCCGAAATGGCCGCCGCAGTATCCAAACTGATGCGCAACCAGGATTTGATCGCAGTGGCAAAGAAATGTGAAGTGATCACCCGTTTTCGAAATACCATTGGATTGAAAGGACATTTCTCCACTCGTCTGCAACCAAATCATCCGACCGATGATCCTAAAGGTATTGCTGCGAGTATGATCGACGGCCTGTTATATGGTAGTGGAGATGCTGTTATTGGTATCAACCCGGCAACGGACAGTCCTGCCGAGGTAAATAATCTGCTGTTGCTTATGGATGCGCTTCGTCAGCAATTTGATATACCAACGCAAAGCTGCGTGCTATGCCATATTACTACAACGCTTGACTTAATCAGTCGAGGAGCGCCAGTTGACCTTTGTTTTCAATCGATAGGCGGCACAGAAAAAAGCAACTCCAGTTTCGGAATCAGCCTGGCTTTATTGGATGAAGCTTATGAGGCAACTTTATCACTTAGCCGGGGAACAGCAGGCAATAATGTGATGTACTTTGAAACCGGGCAGGGCAGCGAGCTATCTGCCAATGCGCATCATGGAGTAGATCAACAAACTTGCGAGGTTAGGGGATATGCGGTGGCAAGGCGATATAATCCTTTACTAGTAAATACCGTAGTGGGTTTTATTGGCCCTGAATATTTATATGATGGCAAGCAGATCATCCGTGCAGCTTTGGAAGATCATTTTTGCGGGAAGCTGCTTGGCCTGCCAATGGGTGTAGATATTTGCTATACCAATCATGCTGAAGCTGACCAGGATGATATGGACAATTTACTTACACTGCTTGGTGTGGCAGGTTGTAATTTCATTATGGGTGTACCAGGTTCAGACGATATTATGTTGAATTACCAGTCGACCTCATTTCACGACGCTTTATATGTCAGGAATGTGTTAGGACTGCGTCCGGCCCCCGAATTTGAGGAGTGGCTCATCAGACAGAGAATAATGGATGACAAAGGAACGCTGACTGCTCAGTGCAATCCAAATTTATTCAAAGAAATGAAAAGCATATGGATGAGATGAAAAGGGAAGAAGCTTTTGAGGATGATACTTTGGATCGACTGAAACAGTTTACCGCTGCCAGGATCGGCATAGGCCGTACCGGAGCCAGTATCCCTCTAAAACAATCGCTGGAGTTGAAACTCGCCCATGCCCATGCTCGTGATGCTGTTTATTCTGAACTTGATATAGATAAATTATCGTCTGATCTGAAGCAATTTGACTTGCCTGTTTTGTTGCTGCATAGCCTTGCTGTCTATCGTGAAATGTATTTGCAGCGACCCGATCTTGGACGACAATTAAACGAAGAATCTATAGAGTTCGTAAAAGATTATTCCAACAACCAAATGGATGTCGTCATAATTATAGCCGACGGTCTTTCAGCCGCAGCGGTCAATCATCACGCAGTAAGCTTGTTAAAAGTATTGCTTCCTCAATTGCAATCTGCAGGCTTACAGCCGGGGCCCATAAGTTTGGTTAAGCAGGGACGTGTTGCCATAGCGGACGATATAGGTGTACATCTAAACGCAAAATTATCATTGATATTGATCGGGGAGCGGCCTGGTTTAAGTTCGGCCGATAGCATGGGATGCTATATTACTTACGGTCCGGCGCAGGGCTTGACGGACGAATCACGTAATTGTATTTCTAATATCCGACCGCATGGGTTGACATTCAAATCGGCATCACAAAAGATATTTTATTTAATACAGGAAGCATTCCGGCGTAAGTTGTCCGGAGTAGGATTGAAGGATAACGCAGGGCTTTTAAATAGCTAGGCTTCGACCCTGTTAATTTAAAAATTATTGATCCGAGGTGGCCGTCCTGTCGGATGCGGGGAAAGTCGCATTGTGACCCGTAATGTACCCATAGTATGTAACTGGAGAACGATCGGTAAAGCTCACGATTAATGTTGCATAACCATTCTCTGAAACAACCATATTTATTTTTTTGATGTCTCTTTCATCCTTAGCATATTTTTTCTCGGGTATGATGGTTATGTTCCAGCTCCCATTTTTGCTTTTTTCTTTTGTATAGCTAAAATGAGTGTAGGTTATTCCTGCCTTAATGGCTTTATCCGATGTATCTTTTTCTTTATTCACGCCGGGCAGATAAACAATAAGCGTATCTTTTGAAATATCAAGATCTGTTCCCGTTTTTATTGTGTCACTGCTACCGCTTTTTGAAACCATTTTGGTCGCTTCAAATGTGTAGCGGTTACTATTGATCAGTTCTCTTACCTCAGTTTTCTTCTTAGCTTCATTACCCTTTAATGATGCCTGCGCATAAATAGTATTTGCTCCCAATACAGCTAACGCAAATACTAATAATTTACTTAAGCTTTTCATAATTGGAGAATTAAATAATTAACTAAGGATTGACAAATTCTATACCATAGCAGAATATATGTATAAGGCCATAAAAAAGCATGCCCCGCTTAGGCGCGGCATGCTAAATTGTACCCTTTAAGGGACATGCAATTAATATGTTTTGGCATTATTATTTTAAATAGCCATTATAGGAAATAAAATCACGGTTTACGCTGGTTATTGATAATGAGGCATATCCGTCAGGCGAGATATTTAACATCAGTCTATCGATATTTTTTGCATCGGTCGGTTTTATGGTGATTTCCCAGCCCTTTTTCTTTGCCTTCGCGACATAACTAAATTTAGTTGAGGTAAACTTCATACCCGTATCGCCATTATAGGGCACATCAAAGTAAGCTCGGCCAAAATATGGGAGAAAAGCAATTATACTGTCCTTACTTACTTTCAGGTCATAATAGGTTTCCGTCAATGGCTTGCCGCCGCCGCGTTGGGGTAAAACATAATTTGCCGTAAAAGTGTAGTTCTGGCCATCGACATTTTTCTTTATTGTAGCTTCCTTTTCGGCTTTTTTGTCTTTCTTGGTGCTTTGTGCAAATGTCGTGCTTAATCCGGCGCCAACTATCAGCAGCAGGATGCATAGGTTCTTTAAAGTCTTCATGATGTAGATATGATGCTTAACCAGGGGAGATTCCATAAAGTTACCCAAACTTTATTTAATAAAAAAGCCCCGGAAAACCAGGGCTCATGATACAAATTTTAATCTAATTATATCAGGTTCACACTACGGTTAACAAACTCGGTCAGATCAGCACCGGTTAACAAACCCTGTGATAATAAAGCCAAATCAAAAGCCTGACGTGCCAACTGAGACTGTTCCTGCTCGTTCTCATCCTGTAAAATGCGGGTAATCAGTTTGTGATTAGCATTGACCACCACTTTGTAGTTATCCGGCATGCTGCCATAAAAGCCCATTCCGCCACCCATTGCAGCCATTTCTTTCATACGGCGCATAAACTCATCCATGGTTACCGTCACCGGCAGCTCTTCAGGATTAAGGCTTTCCAGTTCAATCCTATATGCAGGACGATTAATCGCTTTTTCGAAAATGGTCTTCACTTTAGCGGATTCCTCCTCGGTTAGAATGTGCGCAGGTGCATCTTCTTTTTTTATCAGCTTATCGGCTACATCCGAGTCGACACGTTTTAAGGAAGTCTTTTCCAGTTTTTGCTCCAGGCTGCTCACAAAATGGTTGTCGATAGGCGAGTTCATCACCAACACATCGTAACCTTTCTTATTGGCTGACTGAATAAATGCGTCTTGCTTTTCAGGATCGTTGGTGTAAATATATACCAGTTGGCCGTCCTTGTCAGTTTGTTCAGGGGCTACTTTCTCTTTATACTCTTCAAGCGTAAAGTTTTGCTTTTGTGTATTGGTTACCAAAGCGAAGTCCTTGGCTTTATCATAGAATTTATCTTCGCTTACCATCCCATATTTTACAAACAAACCAATATCAGGCCATTTTTCTTCGTAACCCTTACGGTCGCTTTTGAATAGTTCAGCCAGTTTATCTGCTACCTTTTTGGTGATATAAGTATTGATCTTCTTCACATTACTATCAGCCTGCAAGAAGCTGCGCGAAACGTTCAGTGGAATATCAGGTGAGTCGATCACACCATGCAACAACATCAGGAACTCAGGTACTATATCTTTTACTTCGTCGGTAATAAATACCTGGCGTGAGAATAATTTGATCTTGTTACGCTGAAAATCAAACTCATTTTTCACCTTAGGGAAGTACAGAACGCCTGTCAGGTTAAAAGGATAATCCACATTTAAATGGATCCAGAATAAAGGCTCTTCAGAAAATGGATAAAGTTGTTTGTAGAATTCAAGATAATCCTCGTCTTTCAGGTCATTTGGTGACTTTGTCCAGATCGGGTTGGTATCATTAATGATATTGGGTACTTCGACCTGCTTGTATTTGGGTTTTCCTTCTTCGTCTTCGCCATCTGGTTCATCTTCAGTTTTTGTCCCGAAAATGATTGGCACAGGTAAAAAACGGCAATATTTATCCAGTATTTCCTGCAATTTGTATTTGCTCAGGAATTCTTCTGAATCTTTATTAATGTGCAAGGTAATTTCGGTACCGCGCTCGGTCAGGCTGCCTTCACTTAGTTCAAATTCGGTGCTGCCATCACATACCCAGTGTGCAGGCTCTGCGCCTTCCTGGTAGGATAAGCTCTCGATTTCAACTTTATCAGCGACCATAAAGGCAGAATAAAAGCCTAAACCGAAACGACCAATGATCTCATTGGCATCTTTTGATTCTTTGAATTTTTCCATGAACTCAGTCGCGCCGGAGAAAGCGATCTGGTTAATATATTTTTTGATCTCTTCGGCAGTCATCCCAATACCATTATCAGATATGGTTAGGGTTTTTGCCTTTTCATCAAATGCCACTTCGACACGGAGATCACCCGTCTCGCCATTGTGCTGCCCTAATGAGGCAAGGCGTTTCATTTTTTGAGCTGCGTCAACTGCGTTAGATACCAGCTCCCGCAAAAATATCTCATGGTCAGAGTATAAGAATTTTTTAATGATCGGGAAAATGTTCTCGGTGTGGATCGAGATTGTTCCTTTTTCTTGCATAATCTATAATAGTTTTTAGAAATGAGTTTGATGTTATCTGTGCTCGTTCATCAAGGCTTGTTCCAAAGTCAATTTATTGTCAAATTGGCAGGGTGGAAATAGTTGAATGAGTTGATTGGGCTGGATCGAGCTGATTGATTTAGACTGCATTGCTAAACGCCTCGAGCAGGGTTTGTAGCTTTTGAGTTGTATCAATGTCAGTTATATTACCATCTGCGTCCATTTTTGACCGGACAAATTGTATCAGTAATGTTGTCTTTGATGAAAGTTTGGCATCTAATGCGCCAAGAATTTTTATCATTGCTTCGTGCGCATTTTTGCCGCCGGTAGATGCTGTAATGAGCGCGGTTGGTTTGCCCGAGAATGAGCCGCTGGATACCGTCCAATCTAAAGCATTTTTCAAAGCTCCGGGCACACCAAATGCATATTCTGGTGTACAGATGATTATTCCATCAGCTTGCGACAGTTTTTCTCTTAGAGCAGAAACCGGCGCAGGAGGGATGTCATTATCTATTCCCGGATCAAAGGCAGGGATATCGCGGATTCCATCATAAACAATGTAACTGATTGTAGAAAGCATCATTTTGCCTAATAACCGCAATATTTCATGATTGGATGAGCCTTCTCTTAGGCTGCCGGATATAGCGAATATGTTTTTCATGAGGAAAGCGAAACTAAATAATATTTCGGCGCAGAATTAAAAGCTTTGCTATTTTTACAACCAGTTTACCCAGCCCCTGATATGATACTTAAACCAGCACAATTACTTGCAATATTTCTACTACCTCTTTTGCTTTATTCATGCGCTACAACAAAACCTTTAGCTCCGGCAAAAACAGCAGTTGATATTCCGAGACTTGTTCAGCCGGTTTCTAGTATTGATGTTCCGGTTACAGTTGATCTGAAAAGTTATTTTGTCCAGGCTGAGAATTCGGTTCCAACTAAATATTCAGATAATCAACAACCTTGTGAAGGCCTACGATACTTTTATACTTTCACTCGTACGCCATTTACAATTACAGGGAGCAATAACGTAGTAGACCTGAAATTTGTGGGTAGTTATGGTTTTAACGCGTCATATTGTGCTAAATGCTCGTCAATGTTCGGAGCAGGGCCACAATGTGTTGTTCCGGTTGTATCCGCACAATGCGGCATGGGTGGCGAATCACCACGCCGGATGGAAATATCCTACCAAACCACCATTACCGTGTTGCCCGATTACCATCTGAAGTCAAAAACCATACTTTATCCCGCCCCAAGACCCATCGACCGCTGTAATGTTTTTATGGGGAATATTGACGTGACTGACCGTTTAATTCAATATATAAGTGGTCCATTGAATGATCTGGGTAAGCAGGTGGATGATAAGATCGCTGCATACAATATTAAGCCGATTATCGACCAGATTTGGAGAAATATTGGCAGTGAAACTAAAATAGGGGATGTGGGTTATGTTTCTATCAATCCTGAATCAGTGCGCTTGAGTAATTTTAATTTAAATGGTTCGCAGCTTAACTTCTCCGTTGGCTTATCAGCTAAGCCTGTTGTAACCACGGTGAGCAGTTCGCCACCTACTAAGCCCGTACCTAATCTGACCGCATACACACCCGCTAAAGGGTTCAATGTATATCTTGATTTGTTAGAGAACTATGATCATCTCACAAAAATGGTAAACCAACAAGTAGCAGGACAAAGCGCTGATATAGCTGGTAAACAGTTTATTGTAGATAATACGAAAATATGGGGTAATGGTAACCGGATCGTTATGCAGATCGATTTTAAGGGTTCCAACACAGGAACTATCTACCTGGTGGGTACACCGACCTATAATTCAATTACCCATGAACTGTCTTTTCCTGATCTGACTTTTGATTTACAAACAAAAGCATGGATGCTAAAGGCCGCTAAGTGGATGTTCAATGCGAAGATCACGGAAATGATACGGCAACGCGCCGCTTATAATTTCACTAGTTTCATTGCTGACAGTAAAAAGCGAATACAGAATGAAATGAGCCGCGATATGGGTAATGGCGTCCATACCGATGTAAGCATACGGGGTCTGGACATAATGGCAATTTACCCGACAGAGGAAAAACTGATTGTTAGGACGTTATCAGATGGACAAATAAAAGTTAAAGTGGTAATGTAATTATACTTAAAATCTATGGATACAGAAAAGATCATTAATGTAATCACCAATATTTTTGAAGGTGCTGACGAACGTGACTGGAAGAAGGTAAAAGCATCATTTGCCAATGATGTGTTGTTGGATTACTACTCCATGAATGGAAATCCGGCAGTTGTTTTATCGTCAAATGAAATCATAAAAGCATGGAAAGGTTTTCTCCCGGGCTTTGATCTAACGCACCATCAAGTAACTAAATTCCATATTGAGCAATCAGATGGAATTGCAAAAGCTTACTTTTCTGGCAAGGCTGATCATTTTATTGATGGCGAAAGCTGGACCGTGGAGGGAACTTATAATCTTGAATTGGCGGTAACAGGTAGTGAAGCTAAAGTGACGAAATTTAAATTCAACCTGCAAAAACAAAGCGGTGATACCGGACTACCGCAAAGGGCGGCGGCAAACATTTCAAAAACATAAACTCAATCACCCTGCAAATTGCAATAAAAATGCAGAGCCCACCCCCTCAGCAGATTGTACCTGGATATTCCCTTTATGTAGCAGCATGATCTGTTTGCACAAACTTAAGCCGATTCCGCTGCCGGTCTTTCGGGTACTAAAGAATGGTATAAATATTTTATCGAGCAACTCGGTGGGAATGCCCGAACCGTTATCGGCCACCCTAACCACAGTACGATTATTCTGTTGAGTTTCTGCGGAAAGGGTAATACGTGGGTGGTCTTTATCTTTTACGGCTTCTATTGCATTTACAAGCAGGTTGATCATAACTTGTTCAAGAAGGTTGATGTCAGCCTCGATGGACAAAGCAGGGTCGCGCAGCACAATCTCCAATTCAATATGCTTTTTTTCCAACGATGGATGCATCAAACTGCTCAGGTTTTCAAATAAGTCCCGTACCATTATTTTTTTTAGATCGAGCTTGGTGATCTTATTCAGGTTACGGTAGCTTTCGGTGAATTTAAGCAAACCATCGCTACGGCGTTTAATAGTGTCGATACCTAGCTCCAGGTCTTCCAGTTGGCCGCTCATCGAACTATTAACTATCTCAGGTGATTGCAGCCTGTTTTTTAGCGTATCTGCTAAAGAAGAAATAGGAGCCACAGAGTTCATGATCTCATGCGTCATTACGCTCAATAATTTTTGCCAGGCCTTTGACTCTGTTTCATCCAAAGCTTCGCTTACGTTTTGGAAAGCGATTAGTTTATAAACTTTGTCATCGCTCCGCATCAAACTTGCTGTAATGAGTACTTTTATAAGTTGCTGATTGCGGGTGATAGTAATTACTTTGCTTTCGCCTGGTTTTATGTTTATAAGTTCCTTATAAAGAATCTCTTCACGCTTTTCAAGTGAAGAAATGGTTTTAACGTAAGGTATGCCTATGATACGTTTAAAAGCCTCATTGATCCAGCCCGTTTCGCCGGTTTCAAGTTCGTATGACAATATGCCGGTATCAACTATTTCGAGGATCTTCTGCAGATAATGATATTGTGTTTCGCGTTCCCGGCTAATGAGTTTAAACGTGGAGTTGATTTCATTAAAGCCCTTTCTTAGTGGTTTTAATTCGGTCGGCGCTTTTCGTACATCAAAATGGCGGGAAAAATCTCGGTAATGTATGGATTCAACAAACTGGCTAACCTCATCCTGCGCTTTTTTCTGGAAACGGATCATATCGATCAGTTCATATACCAGCAGCGGACAAGCCAAAACCATGTAGATAATTGGCCCTTGAACAGCAATAATAGCCGTGCCGGTCAAGGTAACAAACAATATTAGTACACGCAGCAACAGCCGCCATTCGTAACGTTTAAATATCATATTTGCTCAGTCTGCGGTATAACGCGGTGCGTGTTAGTCCCAGTTCTTTCGCGGCGCGGGTAATATTGCCGTTATTCTTTTCAATCACTCTTAAAATAGCATTTTTTTCCAGAGTGCTTAGCGGCACATTATCTGCATCAACTTCATTTTCAGTAGGTGTTTCTAATATCGAGAAGATGAGGTCATCTACTTTTAAAATGTGCTCGTCAGCCATAATTACAGCCCGCTCTATCGTGTATTGCAGTTCACGCACATTACCCGGGAAATTATACTGTTTCAATTTTTGCAATGCACCTGCATCAAAATCCATTGCTGGTTTAAGATATTTGTTGGCATACATCTTTGCGAAATGTTTTGCTAACAAAATGATATCGTCGTTTCGCTTGCGTAACGCTGGTACATTGATCTCGACGGTATTGATACGGTAGATCAGGTCCTTGCGAAACCGGTTTTCATTTGCCAGCTCATATAACGGTACGTTGGTGGCGCATATCAGGCGAATATCTACATCTATTGGTTTGTTAGTACCCAATCGGGTCACCTGGCGGTTTTGTAAAACGGTTAATAGCTTGGCCTGTTGTTGCAGGCTGATATTGCCGATTTCATCTAAAAACAATGTCCCGCCATGAGCTTCCTCAAAACGACCAGCACGGTCCTCACGAGCGTCAGTAAATGCACCTTTTTTATGTCCGAATAATTCACTTTCAAACAGGGTATCGGTCAGTGCACCCACGTCGACCTTGACGAACGGTTTGTCAGCACGCAGTGAGCGTTCGTGTATGGCTTTGGCCATCAAATCTTTACCTGTTCCATTTTCACCTAATATCAATATATTGGCGTCGGTAGGAGCAATCTTATTTACCTTGTAAAATATATCCTGCATCACTTCCGAATCCCCGAGAATAGAAGTATTACCGGCCGATTTTACATTTGCTTTTGCTGGCTTGCTGCCCTCTTGTTTGTCAAGCAACTCTTTTATCGTAGTGATCAGCTTTTCGTTATGCCATGGCTTTACAATAAAATCATTGGCTCCTTCTTTTAATGAACGTACCGCCAGGTCGATATCACCATAAGCAGTGATCATGATCACGCAAACATTTGGTTTCCATTCTTTAATTTTCCTGAGCCAGTATATCCCTTCGTTCCCGGTGTTGATGGCACTATTAAAGTTCATGTCCAGCAGCACCAGGTCAACCTGGTTCCGCTGCAGCAGCCAGTTTAGATTTTCCGGGTTCTTTTCAGTGATCACTTCCTGTGTTTCGGTTTTTAGCAGGAGTTTCACCGCGGTTAACACATCAATGTCATCGTCAACAACCAAAACAGTTGCCTTCTTTAATATCATAGTATTTGTTAGTTTATATATTGTATGGTAAATCGTTTACGATAAAGCCCTAAATTAGTAAATAAAATATAGCTATAAGTTGTATTTACGCATTAGTGGGCTGAAAATCCGGATGCAATTTTTATGCTAAATGCCGAATGACCCGGTAAATGGTTAACTGTGAACGATTAAATATGATTTATTGCCTAAAACAACTAAAACTCATTGTATCATAACCGGACACTTGTTGTAACAGAAGCGTACGGTGTTATTCTCCATTTTAATATTAAATTACTGAAAAACAGATATTTAATTTGTGGCATGTGTTTTTGTAACCATTAACCAAAATATAATTTAATACCGTGGACAGAAAAATTGAAAAAAGTACTTGGAATAAAAAAAGAATACTAACTATTGTGGGTATAACCGCATTGGTTGCTTTGATTGTCTCGGTCACCTATGTGGGTATCACCGGCAAGAGCAAATACAATGCATCTATAGATCGTATTACTATCAGTGAAATAAAGAAGGGTCCCTTCTCAGAATTTATTCCAGTGAACGGAACTGTGCTCCCTCAAATAACATTTTATCTTGACGCTGTGCAGGGCGGAACTATACAGGAAAAATATGTAGAAGATGGCGCCAAACTGAAAAAAGGAGAACCTATCCTGAAATTATCCAATACCGACGTTGAACTAAGCCTGGCTAATGCGGAGAATAACGTTTATAATGTCCAAACTCAAATGCAGATTTCAGGAAACAACGCTAAACAGAATACTGTAAATAAGCTGCAAACTATGGCCGACGCTGAAAGCGCTTATCGTGAAGCAGAACGTATATATAATCTGGATAAAAAACTGTACGCGCAAAAAGCAATTGGGGTACAGGAATATCAGCAAGCCGAAAACACTTACAATTATACTTTACGCAAAAGAAACCTGACGCGCGAGATATTGCGCCAGGATACAACGATGACAAAGGAACAGGATGCACAGGCCAAAGAACAATACCGTCAAATGAAAAGCAGCCTGGAACTGATGCGAAAAGAAGTATCTGACCTGACGGTAAGGGCACCTATAGACGGGCAGATAACTCAGCTTGATGCTGAAATAGGCCAGAACAAAAATAAAGGAGAGCACCTTGCACAAATTGACGGTCTCACGGGCATAAAAGTACGTGCCAATGTTGATGAGCATTATATAAGCAGGGTTATTCCGGGGATGACTGCCTATTATCCAACTGACGATAAAAACTATAAAATGGTCGTAAAGAAAGTATTTACGTCGGTTGGTACAGGTGGTACGTTCCAGGTAGATATGATGTTTGTGGGTGATACTCCTCCGGGACTAAGAAAAGGTCAGACTTTACAGATCCGTTTGGTATTCAGCGATGAAGCACCTGCTATATTGTTGCCGAAAGGCGGCTTTTATCAGCAAACCGGTGGTAACTGGATATTTAAAGTGAGTGACGATGGAAAAACTGCTTACAAAGTTGACATTCAGCTAAACAGGGCAAACCCTGATTATTACGAAGTAGTAAGAGGCTTGAAGCCTGGCGACAAAGTAATCACTTCGAGCTATGAAACCTACGGAGATATACAAGAATTAGTACTAACGAAATAGAAAACCTGATTATTAACTAAATAAAATCAAACCTTATACACGAAGGTTTAGGAGGCACAAATGATTAAGATTACAGATTTAGAAAAGTTTTATCGCACTGAAGAAGTTGAGACGATAGCACTAAACAAATTATCCATCGATGTGAACACTGGAGAGTTTGTAGCAATAATGGGACCCTCTGGTTGCGGTAAATCAACATTATTGAACATTTTGGGTATGCTGGACGACCCGGATGGCGGAAGCTATGTTTTCAATGGTGTGGAAGTGGCACATTTTAACGAACGCAAACGCGCTGACCTGCGCAAGCACAATATCGGCTTCGTATTCCAAAGCTTTAACCTAATCGACGAGCTTACGGTTTTTGAAAACGTAGAATTGCCTTTGATCTACACCGGCGTTCCAAGCTCTGAGCGCGTAAAAAGGGTAGAAGAGGTGCTGGACAAGATGCAGATTATGCACCGTCGCAATCATTACCCGCAGCAGTTATCAGGTGGTCAGCAACAACGTGTGGCTATTGCACGTGCCGTTGTAAATAAACCCAAATTAATACTAGCGGATGAGCCCACTGGTAACCTGGATAGCAGCAACGGTAACGATGTAATGGAACTGTTGACTGACCTGAATGAACAAGGCACCACTATTATAATGGTGACTCACTCTGAACACGATGCCCGCTACAGTCACCGTATTATTCGTCTGCTCGACGGCCAGACTGTGATGGAAAATATAATGATCTAAAAGATCATCCCCGAAACTCGATTAGTTTTTAATAATCAGTTGATTAATGTGTGTCTCCCTAACTCCTTCCACAGCCGGAAGGAGTTAGATTGAGAGTTTTTGACTAAAATTTTCCTGATATGATAAAAAATTATATCAAAACAGCCTTCCGAAGCCTTACCAAAAATAAGGCTTATAGTTTTTTAAATATTTTCGGTTTAGCCATCGGTATCGTATGTGCCGCTTTGATTTTTTTATGGGTTGAAGACGAGGTAAACTATGACTCTGTCAACATAAAAAAAGATAGGCTGTATCAGGTATGGGAAAACCAAAAATACGATACTTACACCTTCACTGAATCCTCAACGCCTGGCCTGATGGGGCCGGCTATGCTGGCTGAGCTACCCGGCGTAGCCAACACCTGTCGAATGACTGAAGGTGGATCGACGTTGTTATTTGGGCAGGCCGGTAAATCGGTATATGCTACTGGTAAATATGTTGAAGCGTCTATATTCAGCATGTTTACGCTGAAGTTTGTACAGGGAAACGCTAGCTCGGTGTTTTCACAACTGCATTCTGTGGTGGTCACTGAAAGTGCTGCAAAAAAGTTCTTTGGTAATGAGAAGGATATTGTTGGAAAAACAATCAGAGTAGATAATAAGCAGGATTATATGGTATCAGGCGTCATAAAAGATGTTCCTGCGAATACAAGTATCCAGTTTGAATGGTTAATGCCTTATAAAATATTTTTCGATCAAGCACCGTGGTTGAAAAGTTGGGGTAACCAGGCGACAAGCACATATGTTGAATTAAAGCCGGGTATTAATCCCGAAACCGTCAATAAGCAGCTATACAATTATATTCAAAAACGAGAGCCTAAAGCGTTAGGCCATGCCTTTTTGTATGCCATGAAAGACTGGCATCTGTATAATGATTTCAAGGATGGGAAAATGACAGGTGGCGGGCAAATTGAATATGTGCAGTTATTTTCAATTATCGCCTGGATCATCCTGTTTATCGCCTGTATCAATTTCATGAATCTGGCTACTGCTCGTAGCGAAAAGCGTGCCCGTGAAGTTGGTGTACGTAAAGTTTTAGGTGCAGGTAAAGATTCGCTCATTCTTCAATTTATTGGGGAATCTATCTTTATGTCTTTGACAGCCACAGGCGTTGCAGTTATACTTTTGATATTTGTACTTCCTGCTTTCAATCTGCTGGTTCAAAAGCAGCTTACTCTAGGGCTCAATAATCCTTATCATATAGTTGTATTGTTGCTTATCGCTATTATTTGTGGTTTGGTGGCAGGTAGTTATCCTTCATTGTATTTATCCTCCTTTAAACCGGTATCAGTTTTAAAAGGTGTCAAACTTAAAGACAGCAGTGCTGCCTACATCCGTAAGGGACTAGTTATACTGCAATTCTCAGCATCAATTATTTTAATTATCAGTACAATAATTATTTATCAGCAAATTCAGCATGTAAAGAACAGGCAATTGGGCTTTAATAAAGATAATCTGATTGAAATGGATGTTCAGGGAGAGATGAACCAGAAATTTTTTCCGATAAAACAAGACCTGTTGAATACCGGCCTTGTAGAAAATGTAGCCCTTGCAGATCATGCTATTATTTACGGCGGCAATAACACTTCTGGATTAACATGGGAGGGAAAACCGGCCAGCTCACAAGTGCTGATATCTCAAAGATATGTTACACCCGAATTTATGGAAACTGCAGGCCTGAAGATAATTGACGGCAGAAATCTGACTGTCAATGATACAGGTGGTAAGCCAATTCGTATGGTAATCACGCAATCGATGGCGAGACTTATGGGAAAAGGAAGTGCAATTGGGAAAAGAGTTCATGGTGAACGTGATACCACAAGTGCTGTTGTGATTGGTGTGGTAAATGATTATGTATATGGCAATATGTATGGTAAATCAGACCCGGTAATGTTTTTTAGCTCTCCGCCTAAAAATACGACTGTGATGTATGTGCGTATTAAGCCCACCGATAACACTGAAAAAGCTTTAGCTGCTATTCGAGGTGTAATGAAGAAAGATAACTCTGCTTATCCGTTTGATTACCGTTTTGTCGACGATCAGTTCAATAATATGTTTCTTACGGAAATGCTGGCAAGCAAATTATCTAGATTGTTTGCAGCTCTGGCTATCGTAATTTCGTGTCTGGGACTATTTGGTTTAGCTGCCTACACAGCTGAGCGTCGTACCAAAGAGATTGGTATACGCAAAGTGCTTGGTGCAAGCGTAACGGGTATTACTTCGCTGCTTTCAAGAGACTTTTTACAACTGGTGGTATTATCCTGCCTGATAGCATTCCCGCTTGCCTATTGGAAAATGAGTTTATGGCTGAAAGGCTACCAATATCATATAGAAATGCAGTGGTGGGTATACCTCGTTGCTGGTGTCTTGGCTGTAATAATTGCTTTAATAACGATAAGCTTTCAGACTATTAGAGCCGCGCTGGCGAATCCGGTGACGAGTTTGCGTTCTGAGTAATCAGTTAACCAGTGATTGCTAGGTAGTCATTAGAATTTAGGATGTAGATTTTAGAATTTCAAAACCATGATAAAAAACTACTTTAAAACAGCATTCAGAAACCTTTGGAGGAATAAAGGTTTTTCGCTGATTAACATTGTGGGCCTTAGTGTGGGCCTGGGTTGTTGCATGCTCATCTTTTTATACACCATGGATGAGGTGAGTTATGATAGGTTTAATGTCAATGCTGCGAATATTTATCACCTGGCAGTGGATGATAAAAGTCCTGATGGTCAGGTGCACAAATTTTCGAGCACAGGAGATATGCCTGGCCCTAACTTCAAACGGCAATTGCCCGAGATACAGGATTTTGTGCGTATACAAGGTGGCAGTTATACCATTAAGCGGGGTAACGAGGTTTTTGATCAGGAGGCCTTATATGTTGATAGCAATTTTTTTTCCGTTTTTACCTTTCCCATGGTATACGGCAACCCACAAAATGCCCTGAATGATCCTCATTCTATTGTACTTTCAGAAGAAATTGCTGAAAAATATTTTGGAAAAGGAAACCCTGTTGGAAATACACTCAATCTGAAGGTGGATGATAAATTTCAGCCATTCAGGGTAGCTGCCGTGACGAGGAAATCGCCACAAAATTCGTCGATCAAGATCAAAATGCTGTTAGCGAAAAAAGTAAACCATGCCGACAATCAGTGGAACAATTTCTTTGAGAACACCTTCTTTGTGATAAAGCCAGGCACCAATATCAAACAATTGGATGCCAAGATCAACAAAGTATACCTTACCGATGCCGCAAGCCAGATTAAAGAAAATGCAGATAAATTCGGCGATAAGAATAAACGAACCTTCAGCCTTCAACCCCTGCTTGAAATGCACACCAGTACGGACTACCCGGCTGATAATGGTTTATCTGATCAAAGTAATCCCATGTATTCCTATATTCTTTCGGGTATTGCTTTGTTTATTTTGGCGATAGCCTGTATCAACTTCGTGAACCTTACTGTTGCCCGTTCGCTCAAAAGAGCTAAAGAGATAGGTATCCGTAAGGTAGTAGGCGGTCAGCGCAAACAACTGATAATGCAATTTTTGGGCGAATCGTTTATCCTGAGCTTCATTGCTTTTGTGTTGTCGATAGCTTTGGTGCAACTGATATTGCCCGTTTTTAATACGCTCGCCAATAAAGCATTGGCTTTTTCATACCTGCTCAGTTTTAAGTTGGTGGCGGGGTATATCGGTATATTCTTGCTAACTGGTTTGCTGGCAGGCTTCTATCCAGCATTGGTTCTTTCAGGTTTTAATCCGGTACAGACATTATATAATCGTACCCAATATGTTGGTAAGAATTATTTGTCAAAAGGACTGGTGATATTGCAGTTTACCTTGGCCACATTCCTGATTATATCCACAATCACCATTTATTCCCAGTTTAGTTACCTTATGAATTTTGATCTGGGTTACAACGATAAGAATGTCGTATCGATAACCTCATGGGGACTGGATAAGACAAAATTGCCTTTGTTCAAAAACGAATTATTAAAGGATCCGTCCATACTCAGTGTTACGGCTGACCAGGGCGGCCGCTGGGGAACCATTGCCCATATTAACGGCAATCAACAGCAGATGTTCGATATGAAGCATATTGACGAGGATTATTTGCCTTTGTTCCAGGTGCCGATGGTAAAGGGCAGGAATTTTTCAAAAGCGATGGTATCAGACAGTGCCAATGCGGTGTTGGTGAACGAAGAGTTCGTCAAGCAGGCTGGCTGGAAAAAGCCAATTGGCGAGATCGTTGATTTCTTCTACAACAAAAAGAAATATACAGTTATCGGGGTTGTGAAAGACTATCATTTCCTCTCGCTCACCGAAAAAATGTCTCCGATATTGTACACTATGAAACCGGACTACCCCTGGGGAAATATTTTCGTCAAAATCAGCGATAAGAATAAATCGGAATCACTAAACCGTATTCAAAAAGAATTTAAAGCACTATTCCCATTCATCCCTTATCAATACAAGTTTAAAGATGCCGAGGTTGCCGAACAATACGATAAAGAAGCTAAATGGAAACAGATCGTAAGCTTCGGCGCGGTTCTTACTATTTTCATATCATGTATTGGGCTGTTCGGCCTGGCAACTTTATCAGCGGAACGACGCAAGAAAGAGATTGGCATCCGCAAGGTTTTGGGGGCGAGTGTCGAAGGCATTGTAAGAAAACTATCGACCGATTTTGCAAAGCTGGTGGTTATTGCTGCTGTTATCGCCGTTCCTGCGGCTTGGTGGGCCATGCATAAATGGCTGGAAAATTATCCATATCGCATCAACATAAATGTCTGGATATTCGTGCTTGCCGGCGTCTCGGTGCTACTTATTGCTTTGGTTACGGTGAGTTATCAGGCTATTAAAGCAGCTATAGCTAACCCGGTAAATAGTTTGAGAACAGAGTGATCAGTGAATCTATCACCGGGAATATAACTATCGACTTATTGAGAAAGAGTTTTCCGATAATTTTTCTGATCCCATGCAACGTATCTGTTTAAAAGTTAGTCTAATGATTATAAAATAAATCGAAGATTATGAAAACTTATTTAACCTTATTTATTGTCGCCCTGCAAAGTACAATGGTATTGGCACAGGACGATAAGACTCCTTACATGACCAAGTCCTTAGCCGGCGATGCCATAAATAATGTGATGGTAAATACATCGGCAGGTGGCATTGAAGTAAGCGGCGAAAGCGGCCAGCAGCCTCGCGTGGAGGTTTATATAAGAGGCAACAATAATGATCACCTCAGCAAAGAAGAAATTAAAAAACGTCTGGATGAAGATTACGATCTGAATGTATCAGTAAGCGGTCACGAGTTAACTGCTATCGCAAAAAACAAACACAATATCTCTAACTGGAGACATCAATTGAGCATTGGTTTCAAAATTTTTGTTCCTGAAAACTGTGCTACCGATTTGAGAACCAGTGGCGGCGGCATCAGCCTGGATCACTTAAAAGGTAATGAAAGATTTACTACCAGCGGTGGCGGTCTGCGTATCGATCACCTGTCAGGCAACATCAATGGCCGCACCTCAGGTGGAGGTATCGATGTATCTAATTCAAGCCAGGATATCGACCTGCAAACAAGTGGTGGCGGTATTAGTGCCAAAAATTGCAATGGCCATATCAAACTAAATACTTCAGGTGGTGGGATCCGTTTGGATGATCTGAAAGGTTCAATTGAAGCACACACAAGCGGTGGCGGCGTTGATGGTAATAATATTGATGGCGAACTGATCACTAATACTTCAGGCGGCGGTATTACTTTAAAAAGATTAAGTGGCAGTGTCGATGCTTCAACTAGCGCTGGCAGCTTATATGCGCAATTGCTGCATGTAGGTAAATATGCACGTTTAAGATCAAGTGCAGGCAATGTGGATATAGAGCTTCCTTCAAAACAAGGTCTTGATTTGGACTTGCGTGGAGACCATGTTAACCAGCATCATTTTGAAGGCTTCCATGGCGAATGGAGCGACGATCATGTAAAAGGTTCCGTCAATGGTGGCGGAGCAGGTGTAAGCGCCGATGCCAACAGTGGAAGCGTAAATGTTAAGTTCAACTAATCAATCAACTCAATCAAACTAACAATGAAAACCCGTATCATATTATTTTTCCTTGCCTGCCAAAGCATCGTTGCTCTGGCTCAGGAAAAGAAAACACCATATCTTACCAAATCACTTTCCAGTGATGCAATAAAACACGTTTTCGTAAACACTTCAGGAGGCAGCATTACCGTAAGCGGTTCCCCGGAGGAAAAACCACGCATTGAGGTATATATAACTGCCAATAATGGATTTACTCCGTCAAATGAAGAGATCAAAAAACGTCTAGACGAAGATTACGATCTCAATATCTCTGTGAAGGGTGATGAGCTACATGCAACCGCAAAAAATAAACACGAACACAACTGGGATTGGAGAAGATCACTGAATATTGCATTTAAAGTATATGTTTCAAAAAACGTATCTACCGATCTGGGAACTAGTGGCGGAAGTATTCATTTGGATAATCTGAACGGGGACGAAAAATTTGGTACCAGCGGTGGTAGCTTGCATATAGATCGTTTAACCGGTAATATTCATGGCCGTACCTCAGGTGGAAGCATATCGGTTTCTAATTCTGGTGAAAAGATCGATTTGGAAACCAGTGGCGGCAGCATTCATGCTGATAATTGCAAAGGAGATATCAAGTTAGAGACATCAGGCGGTTCGTTGCACCTGGACAACCTTGATGGTAAGATCGACGCTACTACCAGCGGCGGCAGCGTCCAGGCCAGTAATATCAAAGGTGATTTACATACAGGGACGTCGGGCGGTAGCGTCAACCTGAACGGTTTGGCTTGTACTTTAGACACCTACACTTCAGGCGGCAGCATTAATGCCGATATAACCCAGCTTGGCAAATTTGTTAAGATTGACGCCAGTAGTGGGCATGTTAATTTGCATTTACCTAAAGGAGGCTTGAATCTGAATGTACACGGTAACCGTGTAGACGCAAATATCGACGGCAATTTTGACGGCACAAAAGATAAAGACAGGATAGAAGGTAAGTTAAATGGTGGAGGTGTGCCTATTAATGTCAACGGCGGCGGCCGCGTTACCTTGACAATGAACTGATGGTTAGTTAAGTTAAAAATTTTGGGGAAAAGTCCCGAGTTTGGTATTTCATATACTTTGACTTGGGACTTCTTGTTTGATAGATGTTCGTTATCGAACGGAAAGTGTTCCATATACGAACAGTTTCGTATATTATTATTTGTGTAGATGATTGATAATAAGACGATTGGAAGTTTGGCACATAATTGCATGCTGGAATAAAAAACAAGTATCATGATCAGGAATTACATCAAAACTGCATGGAGGAACCTCGCTAAGAACAAGGTATTCTCTTTTATCAATGTATTTGGATTGGCAGTGGGGTTAGCATGTTGTATGTTTATTGCAGCTTACCTATATTCGGAGCTGACATATGATACCTATTCCGTCAATTCTAAACAGTTGTACAGGGTGGGATTGAACGCCTTGGGTAACGGCAGCACAACCGACTTCCCAATGGTAGATGTGGCCGTTGGACCAGGCATGAAACGAACCTATCCGCAGATACTGGATATGACAAGGCTTTCGCAACGCGGACCTGTGTTCGTGGTTTACAAAGACAGACAATTCAAGGAAGAAAAGACAGCGCTGGTTGATTCTAACTTTTTGCAATTATTCTCTATTCCGCTGATACAGGGTGATGATAAAACTGCGCTTAAAGAACCAAAAAGTATCGTCATCACTAATGCTTTAGCTATAAAATATTTTGGTAATGACGCACCTGTTGGTAAAATGCTAAAAGTTGGCAATGATTTGCTGAAAGTTACCGGTGTTATTGATAAAGTTCCTTATAATTCCCATTTTCATTACGATGCATTTATCAGCAGCAACACGTTTCCCGATCCCCAACAAACCTGGAGCAATATAGGCTATTATACCTATTTGCTGCTGGACAAGAATGCTGATCCCAGGAAGTTAGAAACCCAATTTCCTCAATTAGTGGCGAAGTATGTGGTTCCCGAAGTACAGCATGATATGGGTGTTAGTATTGCCGAAGCACAAAAGGCAGTGAATACCTTTAAATTTTACCTGCAGCCCATTACGGCCATTCATTTGCATTCTTCTACCAAGTTTGATATGGAACCCAATGGCGATATGAGCTATGTATATATTTTCGGCGCGTTGGCTGTGTTTATTCTCCTATTGGCTTGCATTAATTTTACCAATTTGTCGACAGCCAGTTCGTCCAAACGCTCAAAAGAAGTAGGTATCCGTAAGGTGATGGGCTCGCTCAAAGAGTGGCTGGTAACCCAGTTTTTGGTTGAATCAGTTATGCTTACACTTTTGTCCATGATATTGGCTTTAGGAATTGTTTGGATATTACTGCCTTACTTTAATGATTTAGCCGGAAAGCACATCACTATCTGGTTCTTTCTCGGCTTCAAGACGCTTGGCATTGGAATATTGCTCACTGTTTTTGTAGGTATACTTGCCGGCCTGTATCCGGCATTTTTCCTGTCCTCGTTCCGGATTATTAACGTTCTGAAAGGAACATCGGGTAACGAACCGGCCAAAAAGAATTTTCTTCAAAGCGGTTTGGTGGTGTTCCAGTTTACAATATCAACTGCGCTCATTATCGCCACATTTATCGTCTATCAACAATTGCATTATATGCAGAATAAAAAGCTGGGCTATGACAAAGAGCAATTATTGGTTTTAAATGACACCTACTTGCTGGGCAATAACGAATATGCCTTTAAGGACCAGCTAACGCACGATAGTAGGGTGGTAAATGCTACGGTTTCAACCGACATACCCGGAAATGGGAATATGAGCGGTACCGAAATATATCCGCAGGAAAAAGCATCGGATGAAACCAGGAACGAGATACATTGCAATATTTACCGCATTGATGGCAACTACTTGTCAACTTTCGGCATCAAATTGGCGAGTGGAAGAAGCGTGTCGCCCGACTTTCCCGCGGATTCCTCGGCGGTTATGATCAACGAGGCCGCTGTTATCGAATTAGGTTGGAGAAAAACTGATCCAATCGGTAAAACGATCGTGCGGTCGGGTAGAAGGGCGTATACCGTTGTTGGGGTGGTGAAGGATTTTAACTATACCTCGGCAAAGCAAAAAGTAGCCCCATTAATGATGTTGGCCATGCACCGACATGGTTCTATCGTTTTGAAAATAAAAGCAACCGAAATAAGCAAACTGGTTGCCGATATCAAAAAACAATGGGACGAATACAAGGCAAACGGACCCTTTAGCTACTATTTTGTTGACGAACAATTTGCCTCATTATACTCGGCCGAGCAGCGTACTGGTCACATCTTTACTTCATTCGCTGTGATTGCTGTGATAATTGCGAGTCTTGGATTATTCGGCCTTGCTGCTTTCATGATCAAATTACGTGTGAAAGAAATAGGCATACGTAAAGTATTAGGTGCTTCATCTGGTAATATTACAGCTATGGTCTCGGCCGAGTTTTTGAAGCTGGTGCTGATCGCTATCATCATTTCATTTCCAATCACTTGGTTTGCGATGCACAAATGGCTGCAGGATTTTGCTTATCGTATTAATATCCAATGGTGGGTATTTGTGTTGGCAGGATTTATAGCCCTATCAATAGCATTGATCACTATCAGTTTTCAGTCGATTAAAGCGGCCATTGCAAATCCGGTAAAAAGTTTGAGAAGCGAGTGATGCTTTTGCCGATATTCATTAGTTTTTAGAGTTTAGATTTTTTCAAATAGAGTTTAGGATTTAGATTTTAGAATTTATTAAAGCAAGCGTAACGTTTTTCTTCGCGGTGAAGTCTTATAGATTGAAACCGGTTTATTAAATCTTAAGATCATGATAAAGAACTATCTGAGAAGTGCGTGGCGTAATATCGCTAGACATAAATTTATATCATTCATCAATATTTCTGGCTTAACTATTGGCATTACATGCTGTCTACTGATACTGGCTTATATTATAAATGAGTTAAGCTACGATCGTTATAATGAGCATGCCGACCGCATTTATCGCGTTACACGCATCTTCTATTCAAGAGATGGTTCCGAAAATCTGCACCTGAGCTCCATAGCCCCGCCCTTCGGCCCCATGCTAAAAGTGGCTTTCCCTGATGTAGAAAAAGTGACCCGGGTTTTGCCTAATGGTACCACTGTATTTAGGTATAAAGACAAATTGTTTAATGAAAAAGGCGGCTTTTTTGCTGACGAAAACTTTTTTAAAGTTTTCAATGTCAATGTAACTGAAGGGGATAAGCAAACCGCATTGAATGATCCTTACAGCGTAATGATCACACCTGAGATTGCTAAAAAGTATTTCGGCAGTGAAGATCCGATCAGCAAGACGGTAATTCTTGATAACACTAAGCACGAATTTAAAGTAACCGGTGTTTTTGAGCCGTTTCCGACAAATGCGCATATGCATCCGAATATGCTGTTTTCTTTCAATACGTTGAAAGACTCTGTGATCTATGGCGAAAAACAGTTGGAAACCAATTTTGGGAACAATGCATTTTATACCTACCTGCTTTTACCAAAAGGTTATAATTCTGAAACCATCAGCAGGCAATTGAATTCTTTCCTGGATAAGTATGTTCACCTGCCCGGCATGCCGCCAAATATCAAAACTTCGCAAGCTACGAAGCTTACTATGCAAAAGCTGACCGATATTCACCTGCAATCGCATCTGGATGACGAGATAGAACCAGCGGGTAGTATAACAAGAGTTTATATATTCTCTATCATAGCGCTGTTTATTTTATTGATTGCCTGTATCAACTATATGAACCTGTCTACAGCACGCTCCGCATTACGCGCTAAAGAAATAGGGGTACGCAAGGTGATAGGTGCTCAGCGCAAAGAGATTATCCGGCAATTCCTTGGCGAATCGATACTGGTTACCTGGGTGGCTTTGATACTGGCCATGGTGTTCACCTGGTTGTTATTGCCTTACATTAATCAATTAGCTCATTTAAGTCTTGCATTCAGCAGCTTATTCAAATGGAATATTTTAATTGGCATCTTATGCCTGCCACTCTTTATAGGCCTACTAAGTGGTATATATCCGGCTATATTCATGTCCTCATTTAAACCGGTACAGGTACTGAAAGGTGTATTAAAAGTGGGTTCTGGAAATATCTCTTTCCGCAAAGTGTTGGTCGTAGTACAGTTTTCCGTTTCCATCGTCTTAATCGTGGCAACCACGGTCGTTTTCCAGCAACTAAGTTATATCGAGAATAAGTCATTGGGTTTCAATAAAGATCATATCCTGGTTACCGCCCATCCGGGTACATTGACAAAGCAATTCGAATCGTTTAGGCAGGAACTACTTAAAAATGCCTCCATTATAGGTGTCGGTCGCTCATCGCGCATTCCTTCAGGCCGTTTGCTGGATGACCAGGGCGCGCAAGTGATTGACGGGGGTAAAAGTGTACCTACCAATATCGAATTGAAATATATCACCACCGATTTTGGCTTTATGGATACTTATGGCATGAAGATGGCAGCAGGCAGAAATTTCTCGAAAGACTATCCGACCGACACCGCCAGGTATGTCATTAATGAAACTGCCGTGCAACAACTGGGCTGGAAAACGGCCCAAAATGCGATAGGTAAAGACCTGACGTATGGAGGCACAAAAGGAAAAGTAATAGGTGTAGTTCATGACTTCCATTTTGAATCGTTGCACCAAGCTATTATTCCGATGATATTTTTACTTCCTCCGCCTTCAAGCGGTTATTACAATAGCATATCGATTAAAGTGAATGGAAATAATGTGCAGTCGGCGATAAATACCATAAGGGATACCTGGCATCAATATGTGCCGAACATACCTTTTGATTACACATTCCTGGACGACCGTTTCCAAAAATTGTATGATGCCGAGCAACAGGAAAGCAAACTGTTTACTATATTCTCGGGACTGGCTATCTTCATCGCTTGTTTAGGTTTATTTGGGTTGTCAGCATTTACGATATCGCAAAGAGTTAAAGAAATCGGGGTGAGGAAAGTATTAGGCGCCAGTGTGCCGCAAATTGTGGTTGAACTTTCTAAAGACTTTATGAAACTGGTGATCGTTTCAGCGATTGTTGCCTTGCCGGTGTCCTGGTTCTTTATGCATAAGTGGCTGCTTGATTTCGCATCACGTATCGACTTGAGCTGGTGGGTATTCCTCGGAGCCGGAATCATAGCGTTCATCATTGCATTTGCAACCATTGGTTTACAAACTGTAAAGGCAGCCAATGTAAATCCGGTGAAGAGTCTGCGGTCGGAATAACCAGAGAGATTAGTTGATTAGGGATTAGGCAGTTTGTGACAAGCTATTCCTAATCTCTAATCTTTAATTAACTAATCAACTAACCCCACTGTATCATAACCGTACACTTGCTGTCCGCTTGCGCACAATGAGTGTACGGTGTTTTATTTTAATCAATTAATAATCAATTACTTGTCTTATTGGTATAAATTTTTGTCCGAATTGCTTAGCCGATAAAATTTGAGTCGGAGTGCTCGGCGACTGTTTAACCAGGTAATCAGTGGCCAGGAAAGAAATACCACTGAATCAGTGAACAAATGAACTAAACCATGATTAAGAACTACTTTAAAACTGCTTTCAGAAACTTATGGAAGAATAAAGCTTCCTCCTTCATTAATATTTTCGGACTAACTATTGGTTTGTGCAGTTGTCTGCTCATTGGCTTGTATATTCAGCATGAACTGAGCTATGATAACTTTCAAACTAAAGGTGATCGGATAGTACGCACGATTATGGCGTACAAATTTGACGGCGGTACCGAAATGAAGAAAGGCAATTTTACGAGTGCCCATGTCGCACCAAGGTTCAAACAGGCATTCCCGGAAATAGAATCGGCGGTGCGGATGACCAAGTACAGCCGGATTGTGCAATACAAGGATAAACTGATCAATGAAAAGGGACTTGTGTATGCAGATCCTTCATTTTTTGATATATTTTCATTTAAACTTCTTCGGGGTGAGCGTTCTGATGTATTGAAAGCGCCAAACCAGGTGGTTGTAACCGAATCGACCGCAAAAAGATACTTTGCTAATGAAGACCCGGTTGGAAAGATATTAAAGGTAGGTACCGATACGACCTTATATCAGGTGACCGGTGTAATGCAGGATTGTCCATCAAACTCCCAAATCAAGTTTGACTTTTTGGCTTCTTGGTCATCGCTTGGTTTAGCGGCTGATAAAGAAAAAAGCTACTGGGATGCAAATTTCACCACTTACTTTTTGTTGAGGAATGAGGGGGCGATTGCTCCGCTTCAGGCTAAGATAACCCCATTTATGCGGAGGGAAATGGCTGGGCTGGGGGCAGCTGTTGATTTTGAATTGGAGCCTTTTAATAAAATACATCTTTATTCGCCTTATGATGGTTTTGAACCTAATAATAGCATTACTTACATTTATATACTTGAGGCTGTTGCCTTACTGATGTTGGCTATAGCCTGTTTTACTTATGTGAATCTAAACACCGCACGTTCAATGGAACGGGCACGTGAGGTAGGGGTGCGCAAAGTAATAGGAGCTGGTAACGGGCAGCTTTTCTGGCAGTTTATTGGCGAATCTGTTTTGCTTTGCACTATCTCTACTATTTTAAGTGTTTTGACAGCTGCTTTACTGTTGCCGGTATTTAACCAGCTTTCGGATAAACAATTAACCATTAATGCGATTTTTTCCGTTCCATTTATAGCAGGAGCGTCGCTGCTAATAGTGCTGGTTAGTTTCCTGGCAGGTACTTATCCGGCCTTGATCTTATCAAATTTCCAGCCTGTAAAGGTGCTCAAGGGTTCATTTAAAAATACCAGCTCTGGTCAATGGTTACGCAAGTCACTGATCGTATTTCAGTTTGCTATCTCGATTGTTCTAATCATTTCGACATTTATTATGCAAAAACAGCTCAACTATATCCAGAACCGGAATTTGGGCTACAACCGCGAACAGGTGCTGGTGCTGCCTATGGATAATAAAATGCTGGCTAAGGCGGATCTGATAAAGCAAGAGCTCAGGTCAAACTCAAGTGTTGTTAATATAGCCCGTTGTTCTGATCCGCCTACAAATATTGTTGGCGGATATAACATGCGTTCGGCAACGATGCCTGAAACTCAGCAGATCGCGGTTACAGCAAATGTCGTGGACGAGGATTTTGTAAATACCATCGGGTTGCGATTACTAACCGGAGCAAATCTAACCCAGCAAGATATTAAAGATGCATCCTATGATGACTATAAGAAAAATAGCTTTCATTTTATCTTAAATGAATCAGCTGCCCGGGAACTTGGATGGACACCAGAACAGGCTATCGGCAAAAAGATGTTTTTAGGCGACGATCGCCAGGGATATGTGAAAGGGGTGGTTCATGATTTCAATTTCGAATCGATGCACAATCCAATCAAGCCGCTGGTATTATTCCCTGAAGCGAGGGGTCGCATGCTGCTGTTAAAACTAAAAGGTAACAACTTAAAGCAAACCATCGCATTCCTTGAATCGAAGTGGAAAGAGCTGGTTCCTTATCGCCCCTTTGAATATCATTTTCTGGATGAAGATTTTAACAAGCTCTACAGCTCCGAAATGCGCCTGGGTAAAGTGCTTACTGTTTTTGCATCTATTGCTATTGCTTTGGCATGCTTGGGCTTGCTAGGTCTATCAGCCTATACAGCTAAACAACGGGTTAAGGAGATTGGTGTACGAAAAGTGTTGGGCGCAAGCATAAGCAATATCACTGCATTATTATCAATAGATTTTGTAAAGCTTGTTTTCATCGCGATCATTATTTCTGTTCCGGTAGCCTGGTGGATGATGAATAAATGGTTGCTAAGCTTTGCTTATAAAACCGAAATGAACTGGTGGATATTTGCGATGGCTGGCATTTGTGCTGTTGCCATCGCACTTATTACGATTAGCTTTCAGTCCATTAAATCGGCGTTGGCAAACCCTGTGAAGAGCCTTCGATCGGAGTGACCGGTGATTAGTTAATCAGTTATCAGGCTTACCAATGACAAATGACCAATAAATTAAACCTATGATAAAGAACTACATCAAAATCGCTTGGCGCAATTTGATACGCCAAAGGCTTTACAGCCTGATCAACATATCTGGTTTGGCGGTAGGGTTGGCCGTTTGTATGCTCATCATGTTATATGTCGCGCATGAGCATAGCTATGATCGTTTTCATAAAAATGCCGACAGGATAATTAAGCCTTATGGAGAAATCAAGGTGAATGGTAATTCGTTTGACCTGGATCAAATGAGTTATGTATCCGGGCCAATGATAAAACAATCGCAGCCGGTAGTAGAAGATTACATGCGTACGCTGCCGTATTTTCAGTCAGTAGTTATAAGCAACCCATCACAGTCAGATCAAAAATTTTCTGAAAAAAAATTATTATTTGCTGATGCAGGTTTTTTCAATTTCTTTTCTTTCAAGTTGTTGTCTGGGCAGCCGTCTCAGGTGCTATCCAGGCCATTTTCTGTTGTTATATCACAGGATATGGCAAAAAAATATTTTGGTAATGAAAATCCGATTGGAAAGCCGCTTATTATCAAAACAGACAGCGCTTATACTTACCAGGTAACCGGCGTAGCAGAAAATTGCCCTTCAAATTCATCAATAGAATACAATTTTATCGCATCCAATTCAGGCTTTATAACAACAAAAGAGGCCAAAGTTTTTGTCGGCGATCAAAAATTCGGCAATGGTACGTTTGATGTTTACCTGTTATTAAGGCATCGTTCAGATACTACCGCATTGAGGCGGGGTCTCGAATCACTCAACACTGATAAAAATGATCATGTTCAAACAAAGTTTTTGCTTTCACCGCTGGTGGATAGGCATTTGAACAGGTCCCGGGATAATTCTAACCTTAAATATCTTACAATATTTCCTTTAATTGCGTTACTTATCTTATCGCTCGCACTGGTCAATTACATGAGTTTGTCTACTGCCAGGGCTACATTGCGGGCAAAAGAGGTGGGGGTGCGAAAAGTGTCAGGTGCGAGTCGTAAAAGTGTTGCAATACAGTTTTATATCGAATCAGCTCTTTTTTCGACTATATCGTTTATCCTGGGATATGTGCTGTCTTACCTGTTTAAACCGAGATTTTTGAACGTTCTTGAATTAAAGATAGACGACTCCTTCCTTTATAGCCCGCTGATCTTATCGCTGTTATTCGGATTATTACTGGTTACCATATTAATCTCGGGTAGCTATCCATCGCTTGTATTATCTGCCTTTAAACCTGTTGTCACACTCAAAGGAAAAATGGGCAAACTATCAGGTGGTGTTACTATCCGGAAAATATTCACTACACTGCAATTCACCATATCTGTTGGACTGATCATTTGCGGAATTGTAATAGACCGGCAGCTTTACTTTTTCAGGCATACAGAAACGGGCGTCGATCGTGATAATGTGATCATGATTCCGATTGGCGGCACCTTTAAAAATTACCACGCCTTTAATCACGACATCAAAACATTAGCAGGTATAAGCAGTGTGGCAACATCCCGGTATGGTATGTTTAGCTATATTGATGTGTATGCAATACAGGGCAGAACCAAAGATGAGATGGTAATGCTTCCTTCACTTGGAGTTGACCAGGATTTTTTCCGGTTGCTTGGGCTTAAATGGAAATATCAGCCATTGTCTAACAGCAATCTAAGCAATAAAGTTATACTTAATGAATTGGCGGTCGAAAAACTGCATTTGCCGGCTAATCCGGTTGGCAGCTATATTAAACCGGGCCCGCAGAATGTTGAGGTGGCGGGCGTTGTTAAAAATTTTACCTTCGGCTCTCTCGAAGACAAGATTCAGCCTTTAGGTCTTTGGGTGCTTTCTGATACATCCAGATTGTGGAAAATGGGACCCGGATGCACCCTGTTCGCAAAAATAAAACCACGTACAAATTTACCGACGCTTCTGGGTTCGATGGAGCGCATCTATAAAAAATATGATGCCGACACACCATTTGATTACACTTTTATGGATGATGCTTTTAATGCCAGATATAAAGCCGAAGACAGGTTGGCATCCATATTCAGCATTTTTACGGTGATTACCATAGTACTGGCAACGATGGGCCTGTTTGGCCTGGCTGCTTTTAGCATTGAGCAGCGCACAAAAGAGATCGGCATACGAAAAGTATTGGGAGCCAGTATTGCGTCTATTAATGGTTTGCTTTCCAGGGGCTTTCTCCAGTTGGTATTGTTATCCATCCTTATAGCTTCACCGATCGCATGGTGGGTTATGCATAACTGGCTGCAAGGTTTTGCCTATCGCATTCATATTCAATGGTGGATGTTTGCAGGAGCGGGGATGCTGGCTATTATTGTTGCCATAATTACGGTTAGCTATCATGCTATAAAGGCGGCAATGGCGAATCCGGTAAATAGTTTGAGAAGTGAGTAGTCAGTGATTAGTTAACCGGTGATTGGTTAACCAGGCAAATACCTAATCACTAATCTCTGATTAGCTGATTAACCAACAACCGACTGTATCATTTCCGAACATAATGTGTTACATATACGAACATGTTCGTAAATCTATATCTTTTCAATGTGTTGATAATCAGCATATTTTTACTTTGGTACGTTGTTTACATAGGTTCTAACTATAAATCATTCTATTATGTTGAAAAGCTACTTTAAAATAGCCTGGCGTAACATCGTTCGTCACAAAGCATATACAGCTATTAATATCTCGGGATTAACTGTTGGCATTGCGGCTTGTTTGCTCATCTATGTTGTCATTCAATATGAAATGAGTTTTGAAAAATTCAGGCCAAATTTCAAAAACATCTATCATATTGTAACCCAACAAAAGCGCGAAGAGGGTTTTTCCTATAATCCCGGCTTACCTATACCGTCAACTGACGCGTTACGACTGGATTTTCCGCAACTTAAGGTTGCTCCGATTGAAATGAGCTATGGTAGTCAGATCACTGTGCCTGAAAATAGTTCGAAAGTAAGTGTGGGAGACAAAAAGTTCACTGAGAATATGGGTGTAGTTTTTATCGAGCCCTCTTTCTTTGATATTTTCTCATCCCACTGGTTGACCGGTGGTCCGTCTGCTTTAGCACAGCCCAATATGGTTGTGATCGACAAAAGCAGCGCTATCAAATATTTTGGAGATTGGAAGGTGGCCATGGGTCGGTCACTCAAAATGGATAACCTGATCAATTTAAAAGTTATCGGAATAGTAGAAGATGCAACACCTAATACCGATCTGCCATTTAAAGTAATGGTTTCCTATGCCAGTTGGAAATTGCACCCTGAAGATTACAATTATCATTATGACTGGCATTCGGTAAGCAGTAATTACCAGGTATTCGTACAGTTGACATCAAACGAGTCTGTTGACCGGATCAATGCCCAACTCAAGACATTTAACCACCGACATTCGGGAGATAAAGGCAGGAATAACCAGTTTCAGTTTTTACAGCCCTTATCAGACATGCATTTTGATACACGCTTTGGTAACACCATGGGCGATCACATGACCAATAAAGCGACCTTACGTACACTTTCGTTCATCGCAGCCCTGATCATTATAATGGCTTCTATCAACTTTATTAATTTGTCTACCGCACAATCAGTAGGAAGATCTAAGGAAGTTGGTATACGCAAGGTACTAGGAAGCAGCAGAAAGCAGCTTATATGGCAGGTAGTAGGTGAAACGGCAATTGTTGTTGTGATCTCGGTGATATTGTCTGTTGTCATTGCAAAACTATTGCTGCCTTATCTCAAGAACATAGCAAGTGTACCCGATTCGATCAGTTTGCTCAGCACAGGTAGTGTGTTGTTCCTGTTTTCTGTAACAGTAATTGTAATTCTTTTATCTGGACTTTATCCGGCACTGGTGGTATCGGGATTTAAACCGGTATTAGCCTTAAAGAATAAGATCACCGCAGCGTCCATTGGTGGCATCCCATTGCGACGCGCGTTAGTTGTAACTCAATTTGCTATCTCGCAATTGCTCATTATAGGCACTATCATCGCCGTTAAACAAATGAATTTTGTGAATGAAGCTGATCTCGGCTTTAACAAGGATGCCATATTGGTTATTCCTGGCTACACTGATAGTGTCAGTCTGTCTAAGATTCAGTCATTCAAAGAACGGCTTTTGCAAAATCCTGCTGTGCAATCAGCAAGTTTTGTTTCTGATGTACCGTCATCCGATAATAATTGGGGAACAAACTTTTATTTTGACAATTCCGAAAAGGAAAATGGTATTACCACATACCTGAAAATGGGTGATGCCGATTATTTCAAAACATTCGGGCTGCATTTTATTGCCGGTCATGGATTTGATCAAACTGATACAGCACGCCAGGTTGTGGTTAACGAAACGTTCCTGGCAAAGCTGAATATAAAGCCTAAAGATGCCATAGGGAAAACTGTAAAACTGGGAGCAAATAAGCATTGGCTGCCCATAGTTGGGGTAGTAAAGAATTTCAAGACCAACTCCTTACGCGAGACGGTCAAACCCATTGTTATCTCAGCAAGTAAAAAGTTTGAGCAAGAAGTAGCTATAAAAATCCAAACCAGAAACCTGAGCAAAACGGTGGCTACCTTGCAAAAACTTTGGGAAAATACTTACCCCGAGTATGCCTATAATGGATATTTTCTGGATGATAACATAGCTCAGTTTTACAAACAGGAAAATCAGATGGCTCTTGTTTATAAAATATTTGCAGGCATAGCCATATTTATTTCCTGCCTGGGTTTGTATGGTCTGGTCTCGTTCATGGTGGTGCAAAGAACCAAGGAGGTTGGTGTGCGCAAAGTGTTGGGAGCATCGGTAGCCAGTATCGTTTACCTGTTCTCTAAAGAATTTATCCTATTGATTGCGCTTTCATTTGTAATTGCGGTACCCGTCGGCTGGTATATGATGTCAGGGTGGCTGCAAAATTTTGTTTATCGGATTTCTATAAGTCCCGATGTATTTGTGCTGGCGGTGATTGGATCGATCATAATAGCCTGGCTAACAGTTGGCTATAAAGCCGTTAAGGCAGCACTTGTAACACCGGTGAAGAGTTTGCGGAGTGAATAATCAGTAATGGAAAGGTTAATTATTAATGACTAATAAACTGAAGCCATGATAGAGAACTACATTAAAACCACCTTGCGCAGCCTGCAGAAGAACAGGTCATATAGTTTTTTAAATATCGCAGGACTGGCTATTGGTATTGCCTGTGCGTCGCTGATATTTTTATGGGTAGAAGATGAGTTAACCTTCAATCACAATTTTGTTAAACGCGATGTGCTGTATAAGGTTTATGAAAATCAGACTTATGAGGGCAAAACCAGTACATTCTTCGCCACGCCAGGACCAATGGCTAAGGCAATGAAGACCGAAATCGCCGGTATCAAAAATACTGCGCGCATGACCGGCGATGGGGGCAATGCCTTATTCGCATTGGGAGATAAGATCATTACCGAAACCGGCAATTATGCTGACCCAGAGATATTTTCTATGCTTCAGTTACCTTTTGTAAAAGGTTCAGCTGGTAATGCTTTTAAGCAACTGCATTCGGTAGTGATCAATGAAACCATGGCTGCTAAGTTCTTTGGCGATGCTGATCCGATTGGAAAAGCTTTAAAAATAAATAATGAGCAGGACTATATTGTGACCGGAGTTTTTAAAGATCTGCCTAAAAACTCTACTTACCAGTTTCAATGGCTGGCACCGCTTGAAAATATAGACCATAAGCAACCCTGGATGACAGTTTGGGGTGCCAACTGGGTTCGTACATTGGTTGAATTAGAACCTAATGCGAATGTTGACGCTATAAATAAACAACTGAGCCATTATATCGCTTCAAAAACCAAACCGGATAATACAACCGTCTGCTTCCTGTTCGCTATGAAGAACTGGAACTTACACAACAGTTTCACTGATGGTAAAATGAGCGGTGGCCGTATCCAGTATGTAAAACTATTCTCTTTTATTGCATGGATCATTTTATTGATAGCATGTATTAATTTCATGAACCTGTCGACAGCGCGCTCTGAGCAACGGGCAAAAGAGGTAGGGGTTCGTAAAGTAATGGGCGCAGACAAAGGCAGGCTGATTGGTCAATTTATTGGCGAAGCAGTTATTATGTCGTTTATTTCAGTGATATTGGCGATAGGACTTATTTATGCAGCAATGCCATCGTTTAATACGCTTGTACAAAAAGAACTAGCAGTAAATATCCTTGAGCCGTTACATCTGATCTATATTATTCTCATCGGTGCGGTAACAGGCTTATTGGCTGGCAGCTATCCTGCGTTTTACTTGTCTTCATTTAATCCTATTACCGTTCTGAAAAATATCCGGATTAAGTCGAGCGCTGGTTCTGGCTTTATCCGGCAAAGTTTAGTCATAATACAGTTTACTATATCGATCGTATTGATCATAGGTACAATCATCATTTACCAGCAAATACAGCATGTAAAAAATCGTAACCTGGGTTACAATAAGGATAATCTGGTTTACATTTATTTACAAGGTAATCAGGCAGAGCACTTTTCAGCGGTTTATAACGACTTGAAACAATCGGGTATAGTAGAAAATGCTGCGCTGAGCGATAACATATCATTGGAAGTTGGCAGCAACACTGACAACTATAGCTGGGAGGGTAAGGACGCATCAAAAAATCCTTTGATATCATGGCAAAATGTAAGCCCGCAGTTTATCTCAACTATGGGCATGAAATTACTCGCGGGACACGATTTTAATACCAATTCTGCTGCAGACAGTTTGAATGTGATCATCAACGAGACCTTCGCCAAACAAATGGGCAAAGAGGGCCGGATAGGCGGAATTATACGTGATGGCGGCAAAAGGCCACTTCAAATCGTGGGCATCTTAAAAGATTATTTATATAACGATATGTATGGCACAATCGCCCCACTGTTGTTGTATTATCATCCTTCGGGTACTGGTGTTCTGACTATTCGTTTTAAAGATGGCGTAAACATACAGGATGCCTTAACCAAAGCAGGATCAATTGTCAAAAGAGATTACCCTGGATATTCTTTCGAATATAAATTTATTGATGATGACTTTAATCAATTATTTAAAACGGAAGCCTTAACCGGCACATTAGCAGGTGTTTTTGCTGGACTGGCAATCTTTATTTCATGCCTGGGATTATTTGGATTGTCCGCCTATACCGCAGAGCGCAGGATAAAGGAAATTGGTATACGGAAAATTCTTGGTGCATCCGTTTCTGGTCTTGTAGGTTTGTTATCAAAAGACTTCCTGCAGTTGGTTGGTATTTCCTGCGTGATTGCATTCCCTCTTGCATTCTGGGCATTACACAAATGGCTGGAAAGCTATCAATACCGCGTCGATATCAATTGGTGGGCATTTGCCTTAGCCGGAGTGTTAGCCATGCTGATTGCTTTAACAACGGTGAGCTTCCAGGCTGTTAAAGCAGCATTGACGAATCCGGTTAAGAGTTTGAGGAGTGAATGATATATCAGTCATTAGCCATTCGTCATTTGACTTTAGGATTTAGAGATTAGAATTTAAACACATGATACGAAATTACTTCAAAACAGCATGGCGCAACCTGAGGCGTAACAAAAGTTATGCAGCCATCAACATTATCGGGTTATCGGTGGGCATTGCAGCCTGCACACTTATCTTCCTGATCATTCAATTTGAGACAAGTTTCGATAACTTTCACACCAAGAAAGACAAGATATATCGTGTCATTACTGCATTTCATAATCCAGATGGGATAAATCTTTCAAGTGGCCTGCCGCTGCCCATTTCAGAAGGACTTAGACTTGATTTTCCACAGCTAAACCAGGTGGCGCAAGTAATGCAGAATGATGGCAGTCATTATTCGATTGGAAATTCAAGCAAAAGAGAGGCTGTAAAAAAATTCAAGGAAGACCTGGCGTATTATGTGGAACCGCAATTCTTCCAGATTTTTGACTACACCTGGCTGGCGGGTGATAAGAGAACTGCTTTGTCTGAGCCATATTCAGTTGTTTTAAGCAGAGATGAAGCCGATAAATTCTTCGGCAACTGGCATGATGCTATTGGGAAGATTATTAAATATGAGAATAAGACTGATCTGAAAGTAACAGGCATCATTGAAAACATGCCCGCTAATACTGATATGCCAATGAAGCTGATTGTTTCCTTCGCAACACTGCGTTCAAAAGGCAGCGATTTCTATAGCAACCTGCATGATTGGGTAAGCACATTTGGTGATAACAGCTGCTTTGTGATCTTGCCGGACAATACGACTCAAGCCCGGTTCGATCAGAATCTGAAAGCATTTGTAAAAAAGCATAAGCCTGCTTACTATGCAAAGGACGAATTACAACTGCAGCCTTTGAAAGAAATGCACTATAATACTGAGGTGGGCGTTTATGGCGGTCATCCATTCAGTCAGCAGCTTATCAATGTAATTGGCCTTATTGGTTTGTTTCTTTTATTGATTGCCTGCGTAAACTTTATTAACCTGGCCACTGCCCAGGCGGTGAACCGGTCAAAAGAGGTGGGCATTCGTAAGGTATTAGGCAGCAATCGCAATCAATTGGTTCTGCAATTTATTAGTGAAACACTGATCATTACCTTATTTGCAGTTACGTTGGCGATTGGTATTGCCGAATTGGCCCTGCCGATGCTGAACCATTTGCTTGAAATAGAGTTAAGCAGAACTTTCTTTACCGATCCGGTATTCCTGGCATTTTTAGTTGTAACCATTGTTTGTGTAACACTCTTATCGGGTTTTTATCCCGCGTTGGTATTGTCGGGGTTTAACCCGATTGAAGCCTTAAAAAACAAGATTAAGGCAGGAAAAACAAGTGGTATATCACTGAGAAGGACATTAGTCGTAGTTCAGTTTATGATAGCCCAATTCCTTGTAATAGGCACATTGGTAATTGTTTACCAGATGGATTATTTCAGAAACAAATCGTTGGGATTCGATAAAGAGGCAATTCTAACCGTTCCATTTCCCGGAGACAGTATTAACCGGTCAAAGATAAATACCTTGCGGGATCAATTATTGCAACAGCCAGGTATAAAGGACGTAAGTTTTAGCTTTGCCAGTCCGTCCGACAACAATGGATGGAGCAGCGATTTCAAATTCAATAATTCGCCAAAGCAAACCAATTTCAGCGCTAACTTAAAATGGGCCGATGCTGAATATTTTAAACTATATAACATCCAATTTGTCGCCGGTCAACCATATGAGAAGAGTGATACTATACGTGATTACGTGGTTAACGAGACACTGATCCACAAATTAGGTATCCGCGATCCAAAGGATGCGATTGGTAAATACATTAAATTATGGGACGACAAAAAGAAATATGCTCCCATAGTTGGTGTGGTAAAGGACTTCAATATCGGTTCGCTTAAAAATGCTATTCCGCCTGTTTTAATGAGCAGCTGGAAGGGTGTTTATCAAAAATTAAATATCAAGATCGAGCCTAAGAATGTAAATCAAACTCTTGCATCGATTGAGAGTTTGTGGAACAGTACTTATCCCGAGGGGATATATGAGTATCAATTTCTGGACGAGAAAATTGCTAATTTTTATAAACGCGAGGACCAGCAATCGCAGCTTGCAAAAATATTTGCAGGTATTGCGATTTTCATTTCCTGCCTTGGTTTATACGGGTTAATCTCATTTATGACTTTACAGCGGACTAAAGAAGTTGGGATACGTAAAACCTTAGGGGCATCTGTGGCTAATATAGTTTATTTGTTCTCGAAAGAATTTACGGTACTTATCCTTATAGCTTTTGTTATTTCATCATTTATTGGTTATTACGTTATGCACAAATGGCTGCAGGATTTTAGCTATCGCATACCGATAAGTCCGGAAATATTCGTGTTGGCAATTGTTGCTTCTATAGCCATTGCGTGGGCCGCTGTAGGATATAAGGCCGTTAAAGCAGCGTTGGCTAATCCAGTGAAGAGCCTTCGCTCAGAATGAACAATAATTTGAGATTAGTGATAAAGAAAACCATAGATCCTTCTCATTCGAGAGGGATTTATTATAAATATTGTGCCTAATCTCTAATCTTTAATCTCTGATCAACCAGCAAACAACTGTATCATAACCGAACGCTTCTTGTTACATAAGCGAACAGTGAATAAAATCAAATATTGTATAACTTATTGACATATAGCATATTGAAACTTTGGTATGTTATTGATTACTTAATGCCAAAATGAATTAGTATTATTAAATCAAGTTATCTACTAATTCATTTCACAATTCAACTTTTAAAAAATGTTATCATTACAGCACGTTACCAAATATTACCAGGCAGGCGGAAATAAAAATTTTGTACTGAACGATGTGAGTCTTGAAATAGATGAAGGCGAGTTTATTTCTATTATGGGCCCATCCGGTTCAGGAAAATCAACTTTATTAAACGTTATCGGCATGCTGGACGAACCCTCTGAAGGCTACCATTATTTTATGGGCCAGGCTGTGCACCAGCTTAAAGAAAAACAACGTTCGGCCTTATATAAACAACATATCGGTTTTGTTTTCCAGGCTTATCACCTGATTGATGAATTGACCGTCTATGAAAATATAGAAACCCCTTTAATTTACCAGGATGTAAAAGGCTCTGAGCGTAAAGCAATGGTAGCAGACATGCTCGACAGGTTCCAGATTGTAGGCAAAAAAGATCTTTTCCCAGCACAGCTATCCGGTGGTCAGCAGCAGTTGGTGGGTATTGCACGTGCTTTGATAGCAAAGCCTAAACTGCTGCTTGCGGATGAGCCAACAGGCAACCTTAACTCAAAACAAGGAGAGGAGATAATGGACTTATTCAGGAAATTAAATAAAGAGGATGGGGTAACTATTATCCAGGTAACGCACTCTGAAAAAAATGCAGAATACGGTACCCGTATCATCGATCTTCTGGATGGTAAAATCAGCTCCTCAAGAAAATTCTGATCTACAAATAATACAATACATAAAATGCGTTTTAGTAAATACATATTAACAATTCTTTTAATAACAGGTTCTATTTGGGCTAATGCACAGGATACCGACACTTCCTTTACGCTTCAAAAATGCCTTGATATCGCAATAAAGAATAATCTACAGGTTAAACAAAGCAATGCAAACGCTGAGCTTGCCAGAATTGACTATCGCCAGTCCATAGAAAACTTGTTGCCAAACATTAGTGGCAGCGCTACCCGGTCTTTCAACAATGGCCGTGCGATTAACCCGTCAACAAACGCGTATGTTAACCAGTCGGCAACTAATGACCAATATGGATTGTTAGGTAGTATGACGTTATTTAATGGCTTTTCATTGATAAACGCTGTTAAGGCATCATCGTTGGCATTTCAGGCAGGTAAGATGAGTTTTCAGGCAGCTAAGGAGGCGGTTACTATAAATGTGATCACAAGTTACCTGGCCATATTAAACGATCAGGAAATTCTGACTGCAAACAAAAGTCAATTAGCTTATCAGCAGGGAAATGTCGACCGGGTGACTATTCTGGAAAAGCAGGGAGCAAATAAAGCAGCGTCTGATCTTACAGATCAGCAAGGACAACTTGCGGCTAACGAAGTTAATGTAGTTAATAGTCAAAATGTTCTCGATGCGGCCAAACTTACTTTATTTCAGTTAATGAATATCCCTTATCGGGCCGGTGCAAAATTTGAAGACGTAAATGCTGAAAACTTGAGAGGCGAATACGGCTCAGACCCCGATCAGATTTATCAGTCAGCACTGAAACAATTTGCGGTTGTAAAAGCCGCTACTTTAAACCGTCAGGCCGCCGAAAAAAATGTCAGCTCTGTTAGAGGGTCGTTGGCGCCGAGTATTATACTGGGGGGGGGAATGAGTTCTGCATATTCAAATAAGGCGCAGCAATCCATCGTAGTAGATTCTATAACCACATTCCAGGGTGTCAGCTATCATGATCAATTGAAAAACAACTACCAATCTTATGTATCCATAGGTGTTAATATTCCTATATTTTTGAATGGTATCAAAAGAAACACATTGGCCAAAGCAAAGATCAATGCGCTTTACCAACGCGATGTTGAAGAAAATGCAAAAATTGTGTTAAAGCAGGACGTAGAATCGGCCTATTTTAATATGATGGCAGCCTATAAAAAATACCAGGTTCTAATGGATCAGGTAAAGGCTTATACAGAAAGCTTCCGCATTTATAAATTAAGGTTTGAAGCCGGTGTGCTCACTTCGGTTGATTATCTCCTTGCAAAAAACAATCTGGATGCTGCTACGGTGAATATGATCAGTGCTAAATACAATTATTTTATCGACAGTAAAATATTAGATTATTATCAGGGCAAACTAACCTGGCAATAATTACTTGATTGGATGCTGCCTTTTCGTGACTTATTACAAATCGCCCGTTATAAATCAAGTGTGTAGAATCGTAGTTGTCGAATAAAGACAGTAGATTTAAGGGCCAATTAAAACGCATGTTTAAGAAAGCCCTTTACATATCACTTAGTCTTTTATTTTCTTCTGGTTTAACAACTTCCGCACAATCTAGATCAGATGCCGGAAATGACCAAATAAGGCTTAACCAGATCGGTTTTTATCCGGATGCCCCTAAAATTGCCGTTGTATTAACAAATAAGAAGAGCAATTTCTCACTTCTGGCAGCGGGTAAGAAGGTTGTATATAAAGGTCAGCTCAAAAAGTCTGCTCAGCCAGATTTTGCCGGCCACTATACTTGGATTGCCGACTTTTCTACTTTCAGTAAATCTGGCAAGTATGTTTTGAATGTCCCCGGCCTTGGTACTTCTTATCCTTTTAACATTTCAAAAAATGTTCATCAAAAGGTCGCTGATGCTACAATAAAGGCTTTTTACTTTATGCGTGCATCCACACCACTTTTGGAAAAATACGCGGGTAAATGGCATCGTGCTATGGGACATCCGGATAATAAAGTATTGGTGCATGCATCGGCTGTAAGTGAATGGCGACCAGAAGGTTCCATTGTTTCGTCTCCGCGCGGTTGGTATGATGCTGGGGACTATAATAAGTATATTGTAAATAGTGGTATCTCCACTTATACATTACTGTCATTGTACGAAGACTTTCCGGATTATATGAAAACAGTCAAGCTGAATATACCGGAAAGCGGCAACAGTATCCCTGATCTTTTAAATGAAACGCTTTGGAACCTGCGATGGATGCTGACGATGCAGGATTCGATCGATGGCGGTGTGTATCACAAACTAACGAACGCGGCATTTGATAAAATGGAAATGCCTGATAAAGCGACGGAACCGCGATATGTCATTCAGAAAAGTACGGCTGCAACACTTGATTTTACAGCGGTGATGGCACAATCTGCGAGGGTGTTCAGGCAATACGAAGTGCAACTTCCCGGGTTTGCCGATTCGTGCCGTGAAGCTGCTCTGAAGGCGTGGGAATGGGCTCAAGCCAACCCTCGTGTCATTTACAATAAGTATCTGCTAAATGCCAATTTCAGCCCGAAAATAACAACAGGTGATTACGGCGATACCGAGGTGAGGGACGAGTTCATTTGGGCGGCATCTGAATTGTTTGTTACGCTAAAAAATCTTAAATACATCAACGATATCAACGTTATTCCCGATGATAAAATGCCATTACCATCATGGAGCCAGGTGCGCCTGCTTGGGTATTATACGATTGCCAGAAATAGCGGCCGCATCGCAAGTACAGGGTATAAAAATACCGCTGAAATAAAAAAGCGGATAGTGAATTACGCCAACGAGCTAATAAAGGATGTTGATAAAACGGCATACAGGGCCGTGATGTACAAAAAGAGGGCGAATTTTATATGGGGGAGTAACTCTGTAGCTGCCAATCAAGGCATAGCATTAATACAGGCATATAAACTCACAGGCGATAAAAAATATCTAAAATATGCATTGAATAACCTGGATTATATTTTAGGCCGGAATGGTACCGGATATTCGTTTGTAACAGGATATGGGAGTAAAACGCCCATGCACCCGCATCACCGGCCATCAGTTGCTGACGGCATAGTTGACCCGGTACCGGGTTTAATAGTCGGAGGCCCAAATCCTGGTGACGAAGATCGCATTCCGCTTCCTTCGTTTATTCCTGACGAGGCTTATACAGATAACGATCAAGCCTATGCTTCTAATGAAGTGGCTATTAACTGGAATTCGCCGATGGCTTATCTGGCTAATGCGTTAGAAGCTTTGCAGAATGAGATCAAGTAAACTTATTAAACGTGTTGCGTAGCTTGTTTCAATGCTGCGGTATGCTTATACCTGAATACAAATGGGAAGGTAACGGCTATTACTAATGCATAAGCGGCAAAGGTAAGCCATATACCATGCCAGTTTTTGCTATGATCGGCCAACGTAAAATATTTATCAATTATAACACCGCTGATCAAGCCCCCAAACATTGCTCCAAATCCATTAACCATCATCATAAATACCCCCTGCGCGCTGCCTCTAATTTCTGGTGTTGTCTGGGTTTCAACAAATAGTGAACCGGAAATATTAAAAAAGTCGAATGCCATACCATAGACAATGCACGATAATACAATCATCCATAAACCGCCATCGGGATTACCAAACGCGAAAAATCCAAACCGTAATACCCAGGCCAACATACTGAACAACATGACATATTTAATACCAAACTTCCGTAGAAAGAAAGGTATAGCCAATATAAAAAGTGTTTCAGACACCTGCGATATCGACATGATAATAGCCGGATATTTTACCGCTGCTAAATCTTTATACTGAGCGACATTTTTAAAATCATGGAGAAAGGTATCACCGTAAGCATTGGTCAATTGCAAAGCTGCACCAAGCAACATCGAAAAAGTAAAAAAGACGGCAAATCTTGGTGTTTTGAATAAAACAAAAGCTTTTAAGCCGAATGATTCTACAAATGATTTATTGCCTGTTTTTATATAAAGCGGTGGACATTTCGGAAGGGTAAATGCAAATAGTCCCAACGCAAACGCAACTGAGGATGATATATAAAACTGGTTAGCCGTAGTTTCACTGTGTGTTAAGCTCACTACCCACAATGCCGCTATAAAGCCGACGGTTCCCCATGTGCGTATTGGCGGGTAATTGCTGACCACGTCTATATTTTCTTTTTTAAGGGCAGAATAAGCTACTGTTATAGACAATGATATGGTGGGCATATAAAACACCATGTTCACCAACATTACCCAAAAAAAAGCAGTTGGGTTGGTCACCAGCGGCAGGGAAAGAAGAGATAAGGCACCCAGAATATGCATTATCCCGTACAGTTTTTCAGCATTAATCCATCTGTCAACAATAATCCCGGTAAGAGCAGGCATGAAAATCGCCGAGATACCCATGGTTGAGAATATTGCTCCGAATTCTGAACCTGACCAATGTTTATTTTGAAACCAGTATGCACCAATTGTGAGTAGCCATGAACCCCATATAAAATATTGCATGAAGTTCATCAGTATTAAGCGGAACTTAATGTTCATAAAGTGCCTTGGTTTTATTGAAAGCCATAACTATTGAGATCAAAAACTGAAAAATAGTGAAATAAATGCGGAAATGGAAAATACGAAGAAGTCGGCATTATCTCATACCTCAAATCTAACTTACGATGCTTTTCTGCGATTCAGTTCATCCCTTATCTTGGCTGCTTTTTCGTAAGCCTCTTCTGACAAGGCTTCCTGGAGTTTGGTTTTCAACTCGTCGGTACTCAATGATCCGTAACCACTTGTAGTAGGAGTGACAGCTTTTTCTTCCGTAGTATCGCTCATGTTTTCAAGGTAAACAAAGTCGTTGCCCTCAATCACAATGCCCGCTGTTGAAAGTATAAATTCGTAAGTATAAATAGAACAATCGAAACGTACAGCCATAGCGATGGCATCGGAAGTACGGGCGTCGATCTCAATTGTTTTTTTGCCGTCTGAACAAATCAGTTTAGCATAGAATATACCATCGACAAGATTATAAATGATAATTTCCTGGATGGTAATATTATAAGCCTGGGCAAAGTTTTTAAACAGATCGTGCGTAAGCGGCCTGCTTGGGGTCATCTTTTCGATCTCGATAGCAATTGCCTGTGCTTCAAAACTTCCAATGATGATCGGCAGTCTGCGGCGGCCATTAACTTCGCCCAAAACCAGTGCATAAGCGCCGGATTGTGTTTGGCTATATGATAGCCCTACAATATCCAGCTTAATTTTTTTCATATTGTTACCCATCACTGATTCTTTTATGCTGACGCTTTATATTCTTTTACTGCCGCTATTAATTGTGGTACCACCTCAAAAGCGTCGCCAACTATGCCATAGTCAGCAACCTTAAAAATAGGCGCTTCCGGATCTTTATTTATCGCTACGATCACTTTTGACGAGCTGATGCCCGCCAGGTGTTGAATGGCGCCTGAAATTCCAATTGCAATATACAAATTTGGACTGACAGCTATACCGGTTTGTCCAACATGTTCGCTATGCGGACGCCATCCGGCATCTGAGACTGGTTTGGAGCAGGCCGTCGCTGCCCCTAACAGATCAGCTAGTTCTTCTATCATTCCCCAGTTTTCAGGGCCTTTTAATCCACGTCCGCCAGAAACGACGATTTCAGCATCGGGAAGAGAAACTTTATCAGTCGAACGGACGATCTCTTTCACCATTGCCTTGAAATCAGATTCTTTAGTTTCTACAGAAAATGCTTCAATAGTTCCGGCGGCTGGTTTTTCAATTACATGGTATGAATTCGGCACCAAAGCAATTACTTTATTGGCCGATGTTAGCTGAACCGTAGCGAATGCTTTGCCTGAAAATGCCGTCTTTTTAACAGTGAACTTATCACCTGTCGTTTCCGGTAAGGCTACTGCACCATCGGCAACACCAGCTTCGAGTTTAACACCGATGCGTGGGGCCAGTCCACGTCCTGAAAATGAGTTGGACAAAACCACAACATCAACGCCTTCTTTTTTTGCTGCCGAAGCAATAACCGAAGCATAAGCCTGGTTAACGAAATTCTTCAGCTGTGCATTTGACACAGTAAGCACTTTATCTGCTCCATATTTTCCAATCAGGTTGAGTTGGTCGTCAGCTACATCTCCAATAGAAATTGCTACCAGGTTGGTATTGGTTTGATCTGCAATTGCACGGGCGTAAGAAATAGCCTCAAAAGTCGATTTTTTGAATTTGCCTTCGGCATTTTCGGTATATATTAAAACTGACATATAATGATCCGGTTCGTAAAATCCATTAAAATTAAATCACTTTGGCTTCGGTATGCAATAAACCGATCAATTTCTCTGCTTCATTGGCTGCCACCAATTTTACTTGTCCTCTTGGTGCAGGGGTTTCATAGGTTAATATTTCTGAATTGTTTTTTACCTCAGCAGCTTCTACCACATTCAACGGTTTGGTACGTGCTGACATGATCCCACGCATATTTGGTATTTTGGGTTCGGCAACACCTTCAGCGGCTCCCGCTACGAATGGGAAAGGTACCGCCAATACTTCTTTACCGCCTTCAATTTCACGCTCCACGGTGCCTTTATCACCGTCGACATCCAGTTTCTTGATAATCGACACCGACGGGATGTCCAAAAGTTCACCTAACATGCCGGCCACTTTTGAGCCATTGTAATCAATAGACTCCCTTCCTGTTAAAATCAGGTCGAACGGATTTTGTTTCACGTATTGGGCAATTTGATAAGCCACAAACCAGGCATCGTGTGGTTTAGCATTTATGCGAACGGCATCATCAGCGCCAATGGCTAGCGCTTTGCGTATAGTAGCTTCGGTATTGGCTTCGCCGACGTTGATCACGGTTACTGATCCTTTACCGCCCTCAGTTAACTCGATAGCCCTTGATAATGCAATCTCATCGTAAGGATTCAGGATAAATTGAACGCCGTTGGTATTAAATTGGGTGTTATTATCTGTAAAAGTTATTTTTGTCGTCGTATCAGGAACATTACTTATACATACCAGTATCTTCATCAGGCTGTTGTTTTAGTTGGCAAATGATCTTTACAGTGTGTTATGATTTTATACTTTTACTCATGAACACACAAAATAGTTTTCATGAAATAGGTTTCGCAAATTTAGTTAAAAAAGAGAGAGTTTAAAATGCAGTCGAGCCGATTAGAAAAGCTGTTGGAATTTTTACAGAATGAACCAAATGATGAATTCCTGCAATATGCCCTGGCAACCGAATATCTTAGGCTAAACGATACTGAAAAAGCCTTACAGTACTACGAGAACCTGGTAAATAATCATCCTGATTACGTGGGAACCTATTATCATCTGGGAAAATTATACGAAGCCCTGAAGCGGAAGGATGATGCAATAAACATTTATGAAAAAGGCATGGAAGCTGCTAAACGAAAACGGGATCATCATGCGTTTTCAGAACTACAGGCAGTATATCGTGAAGCTACCGGCTGGGACGAAGATGACGATTATTAAAAGTTCATTAGTTTACTTACCAATCTACCCAATGACTAATGACAACTGACTAATCACCAAATGAAGAAACGTCAACTATTGTTTATTCGTGATGTGCTGATCTATACCTTCACTGCTTTTGGCGGGCCGCAGGGTCATATAGCTATTTTGCTGCGAGAATTTGTAGAAAAACGCCGATACGTTACAGAACAGGAGTTGATGGAACTTAATGCATTAGCCCAGATTTTACCGGGACCTTCATCTACCCAAACACTCGTTGGCATAGCATGGAAAGTGGGAGGGCTGAGATTAGCCATTATTACCTTTTTGATTTGGATAACTCCCTCTGCCGTTATTATGGGCATAACGGCCATCAGTTACAAGATGTTCCTTACGCATGCAAAATTTAACGAGATATTACGTTTTGTGCAGCCTATAGCAGTGGGAATAGTTGGCTATGCCGCATACACCTTTGCTGTAAAATTTTTAAGAACGAGGGTGACCGTCATGTTGGCAATAGGGGCACTTATTGCTACATTGATATTACAGAATGCTTATGCCTTCCCGATTTTGGTTTTGTTAGGCGGGATCATCTCATCAGCGCTGGAGACCCAACCACAGGAAAATGAACTCCGGGTAAGCCTGTTTGCCAATGTGAATCCTAATAAAGTGCTCTATTTCATCGGGATCCTGGTGGCTTTCGCGGCGTTGGGTGCCATTATTAATCAAACATCGCCCTTCAGTTTACCTATTCGTTTGTTCGAAAACTTTTATCGTAACGGTATATTGATTTTTGGAGGCGGACAGGTACTTGTTCCCCTTATGTATACCGAATTTGTGGAAGTAAAGCATTATTTAGGGGCTTCTGAATTCCTTTCAGGATTTGCTTTACAGCAAGCTTTGCCCGGGCCCACATTCTCATTCACTTCGTTTATCGGTAGCATGACTCTCGGCAATAAAGGCTTCGGCTTATGGGGACAAATTCTAGGCAGTATTATCGCAGTGATTGGTATAAACCTACCAGGCTTAATACTGATATTATTCATCGTGCCCTTTTGGGAAGATTTGAAAAAAATAACGCGCATACGTAACTCGCTGAGTGGAATCAGCGCAGTCGCGGTTGGCTTTATGGCTACAGCATTGATTTTATTGACAAGGCCATTTGGCACAAACTGGCTGGCTTATGGGTTGATGATTGGATCCTTCAGCTTGTTATACTTTACAAAAGTAAAAACCCCGATCGTTATTGTGATCGGGATTGTTTTGGGGCTAATATTTTAGCGCTAGTTATATTGGTTATTCTAATTGTATTGGTGGAATAATTATAAAAATCAAAACCTAATATAACCAATACAACTGCTCCAACCAATACAACCTAAAAAGGAGCATCATCATCATCAATTTCATTTGCCCTAGACGGACGGATAATAAAATTGCTTGGTTTATCAAAGTCCTGTGATGGGGTTAAACCTGCAAAGGCACTGCCACCCTGAGGCGAGAAGTCCCCCATGCCCTGATCAAGATCCTGGAATTTCACGAATTTACCTACGAATTTCAATCGCACGATGCCCGTTTCACCATTACGGTGCTTGGCTATAATTATCTCGCCCACACCATTCGTCGGGTTACCGTTCTCGTCTTCAGTCATACCGTAATATTCCGGGCGGTAAAGGAATAATACCATATCTGCATCCTGCTCAATTGAACCGGATTCACGTAAGTCAGATAGCATCGGGCGTTTAGAAGCGCCTGGTCTGTTTTCAACTGCACGGCTCAACTGCGAAAGGGCGATTACCGGTACGTTCAATTCTTTTGCGACGGATTTCAAAGCACGCGATATACTACCGATCTCCTGTTCACGATTACCACCACCTTTACCATCAGCCTTTCCTTGCATTAACTGCAAATAGTCAATGATGATCAATTGGATATCGTGCTGCGATTTTAAACGGCGGCATTTAGCCCTGAACTCGAAAATATTTAGTGCAGGAGTATCATCTATAATCAGTGGCGCCTGCTCCAATCTGCCAATCTTGGAATGTATCTGCTGCCATTCCCATTCTTCCAAAGTTCCTTTGCGTATCTTTTCCTGCTCGATTTCTGTTTCACCGGATATCAAACGGTTAACTAACTGTATCGACGACATCTCTAATGAGAATACTACAACCGGCCTGTTAAAATCAACAGCCGCATTTCTCGCGCAGCTTAAAACGAATGCTGTTTTACCCATCGCGGGGCGAGCTGCAATGATCACCAAGTCTGATTTCTGCCAACCCGAAGTCATCCTGTCCAGGTCTGTAAAGCCGGACGCAACCCCGGTCAGACCATCTTTTTTATCCTTTAATGCTTCAATTTCCTTTAACGTCTCATGCATAATATCATCCATCTTTCGCGAGTCGCGACGAAGGTTGTTTTGGGCGATATCGAAAAGGTTCTTTTCCGCTTTATCCAATAAGTCGAGTACGTCTGATGTATCTTCGTAAGCACTATTGATCACCTCTGTTGAGATGCGGATCAGTTCGCGCTGAATGAATTTTTGAATAATAATACGAGAGTGATACTCAATATTTGCCGCCGAAGCCACGCGATTGGTAAGCTCGGTAATATAATAAGCGCCGCCTATCATCTCCAGTTCGCCGAACTGTCGCAACTGGGCAGTCACAGTAAGAATATCTACCGGTGAGGTTTTTTCAAAAAGATGCCGTATGGTCTTGAAAATTTTCTGGTGACTATCCTTATAAAAAACCTCGGGTTTAAGTATATCGATCACAGAGGATAACGCATCCTTCTCGAGCATCAGCGCTCCGAGCACCGCCTCTTCCAAATCGACCGCCTGAGGAGGTAGTTTACCGAGACCGCTGTAGGGTGTTGGGTTAGTAATTCTGCTGCGTCTTTCATTGGTGGTGGGCTTGTTGTAAGGGTTATCGTTCTCCAGAATCATAACCCAAAAATATACGAAAAAATCACGATTTACTTATACGTTAACATCTTTTTTTGAAGTTTTTTTGAAAGCCCAAAGCGACAGAAAATTAAATAATTTGTAAATAATTAATTAACAATGATTTGTTGAAAAATTTAATTTTTCGCTGTGAATCAGCCACTATTTATACTTGTTAGTAAATTAAGCCGAGCATTGGCGCTTTAAAAAATTCATAAAAAATGCTATGTATTTTAAGTCCATTGCAATACAATTAATATGGCTAATTTTACGCCCTTAATTCACTCAAATAATGGCTTATCATAACAGGGAAAGCAGGGAAAACAATCAAATGATTTTTGGCATCCGCGCTGTAATAGAGGCGATTCGTTCAGGAAAGGAAATTGAATCGCTATTTATACAAAGAGGCATCGGCGGGGGCTTGGTTAACGAGCTTAAAACACTAATGCATGAATACGGGATTCTCAGTCAGCAGGTACCAGTGGAAAAATTAAACCGAATTACCCAAAAGAATCACCAGGGGGTGATTGCCGTTATTTCGCCTATTGTTTATCAGAAGATAGAAAACATCATCCCAGAAATATTTGAAAAAGGGGAGACGCCGCTCATACTGGTATTGGACGGTATTACCGATGTACGCAATATGGGCGCCATTGCCCGCACGGCCGAGTGTGCCGGTGTACATGCTATTGTAATACCGGCTAAAGGATCAGCGCAGATCAACTCCGATGGTATCAAAACATCCGCGGGGGCATTGTATAAAATTCCGGTATGCCGTCATGATAACTTTATGCAGACCGTCCGCTTTCTGCAAGAATCAGGATTGCAGCTGGTTTGCTGTACGGAAAAAACTAAGGACGACATCTATGAACCAGATTATACTTCACCAACTGCTATTATAATGGGATCTGAAGAAGACGGCATCCGTAATGAAATCATTCGCATATCTGATCATCTGGCCAAAATTCCGATGTTCGGTGAAATTGAATCATTGAATGTCTCGGTATCTACGGGGATTATTTTATACGAAGCGGTGCGACAGCGTGGAGTTAGGTAGTTTACTAAGTTAGATTAGGTTGATTGAGTTAAGTGGTTGATTATGTTCAATCTTTTTCAACTCAATCAACCACGCACTAACTAAATATACTTCGCGCCAAACCTCGACTTTACATCCGCTACTACCTGCTTTACATTTTGTTCCTGATCGCGAGGACAGATGAGAAGTGTGTTGTTTGATTCTACCACAATATAATCATGCAAGCCCTGCAAAACTACCAGTTTTTCACCAGGTACATTTACCATGCAGTTGGATGAATCATACATGATCACTTTTTCCGAAGGGATAACGACGTTGCCTACATAATCTTTTTCAGCAAGCTGGTAAATGGATGCCCAGGTGCCCAGATCAGACCAGCCAAACTCTGAAGGTAATACATATACATTGTCTGCTTTCTCCATTATTCCATAGTCAATAGAGATATTGGTGCATTGCTGATAGGCTTTGTGGATATGCTTTTTTTCGTTGTCGGAATTATATATTGGTTTTGCATCAACGAATATCTCGTTCATTTCCGGTAGGTAACGACTGAAAGCTTTAAGAATAGCATCAGCAGACCATATGAATATTCCTGCGTTCCATAGGAAGTCACCGCTTTGAATAAAGGTTTTGGCTATATCCAATGTCGGTTTTTCAGTAAAGGTTTTTACTTTATGAAAATCTTCGTCCAGAATCTGATCGGTATACTGAATATACCCGTAACCGGTGTCCGGGCGCGAAGGCATAATGCCAAGGGTAATCAAACACTGGTTTTCTGAGGCTATTTTTAACGATTTTTCGATAGCTGTGATAAAAGCCGCCTCGTCTAATATCAAGTGATCCGATGGCGCCACGACGATCGAAGCGTTCGGGTTAATGCTTTCTATCTTAAAACAACCGTACGCAATGCAGGGGGCAGTATTGCGCATCACAGGCTCAGTTAGTATCTGCTGATCGGATATATCTGGCAATTGTTTTCTTACAAGGTCGAGGTAATTTTCATTGGTGACAATGTAAATATTTTCTTTGGGGCAAATCTTTAAAAATCTATCGTAAGTGTTCTGTATCAGTGTTTTGCCGGTTCCGAGGATGTCGATAAACTGTTTAGGATGTGATGTTCTGCTAATCGGCCAAAAACGGCTTCCGATGCCGCCGGCCATAATAATAGCATAGTAGTCTTTGTTCATGTTTGTTTTTAAAGAATTTTATTGCTGCAAACTAACGGCAAAAATGTTGAATATTCTGTAAATAATACACTAAATAAAATTACATAAAGTGCAGTTGTTTTTAACCTGTTTCAAAACGATTAAAAAAAATAAATTGTTTTCATTTAAAAATCATTTTTGTATAAAATTTTAAACAAAACACACCGTTTATTTATAAAAATTTGTTATTTTGAGTTTTAAATTATAATTAAGGATAAGTTGTATAATGATTGAAACAAAACGGTCGCTTTTTGACAACCTCCAAAACTTTTTTGGGTTCGATAACTTCAAAGGGGAACAGGAAGCGATTATTACCAATATCCTTGCCGGAAACGATACTTTTGTGATCATGCCTACCGGCGGGGGTAAATCTATGTGTTACCAGCTACCTGCATTGATGAGCGATGGAACAGCGATTGTGATTTCGCCATTGATAGCCCTGATGAAAAATCAGGTAGACCAACTGAGGGCCTTTGGCGGCTCTGATAGTATTGCCCATTTTTTGAACTCATCATTAACCAAAGCTGAGATAGCCCGCGTGAAAGAAGATGTTTTAGGCGGCAAGACTAAACTTTTGTATGTTGCACCTGAATCATTAACAAAGCAGGAAAATATTGACTTCCTGAGGCTCAACCAGGTGTCCTTCGTCGCAGTTGATGAAGCGCATTGTATTTCCGAATGGGGACACGATTTCAGGCCCGAATACCGCAAAATAAGACAAGTGATCAGTAATATTGGCGATGATATTCCTATTATTGCCCTTACTGCAACAGCAACACCCAAAGTTCAGCAGGACATTCAAAAGAACCTGCAGATGAACAATGCAACGGTGTTCAAATCATCCTTTAACCGTTCGAACCTTTTTTATGAGGTAAAAGCAAAACGGAATGTATTGAAGGAGATCGTGAAATTTGTTAAACAAAATCAGGGTAAATCGGGAATCATATATTGCCTCAGCCGCAAAAAGGTGGAAGAAGTTGCAGAAGCGCTTAACCTGAATGGCGTAAGAGCTTTACCTTACCACGCGGGACTTGATTCAAAAGTACGAGCCGACACACAGGACAAATTTCTGATGGAAGATGTGGATGTGATTGTTGCGACTATTGCATTCGGCATGGGTATTGATAAACCGGATGTTCGCTATGTGATCCACCACGACATGCCAAAGAGTATGGAAGGTTATTACCAGGAGACTGGACGTGCCGGACGTGATGGCGGTGAAGGCGTTTGTGTAGCTTTTTATTCTGAAAAGGATATCGATAAGCTGCAAAAATTCATGAAAGATAAGCCGGTTTCGGAACGTGAGATCGGTACCCAGATATTGAAAGAGGTAATAGATTACGCGGAGTCATCTGTATGCCGCCGTAAACAATTACTTCACTATTTTGGCGAGAATTTTAACGAGGCAGGCTGCAACAATATGTGTGACAACTGCTGTGCGCATAAAGAGCATTTTGATGGCGAAGAGCATCTGCACAAAGTATTGAGCCTGATCAAACAATTTGGGGACAAGTTTGATGATGCACACATCATCAGCGTATTGATGGGTAAGGATAATCCTCAGGTACATAATTATGAGCACCATTTACTGGATGTATTTGGTTCAGGTAAAGAACAAGGCGAAAATCTATGGAATTCGCTTTTAAGGCAGGCGCTCCTGAATAATTACATTTCTAAGGATATCGATCAGTACGGCGTGCTGCGCTTAACTAAGTTAGGTAACTCCTTCCTCGAAAATCCGCACAGCGTTCGCTTCATAATGAACCGACCTATGGGCGCGACTGACGACGATGATGATGCAGAAGGGCCAAAACAGGGTGGAGGCGCACTGGATGCTGAATTGCTGCAAATGCTGAAAGATCTCCGCAAGAAGATCGCCAAGCAAAAAGGATTGCCACCGTTTGTGATATTCCAGGACCCTTCATTGGAGGAAATGTGTACGCATTATCCCATCACTACGGAAGAGTTGAAGCAAATATCCGGCGTAGGTGCAGGTAAGGCCATGAAGTTCGGCGCACCTTTTATCGACCTGATCGCAAAATACGTTGAGGATAATGAAATAGACCGTCCGATAGATATGGTGATCAAGAGTGCAGCCAACAAATCTGCACTTAAGGTGTACATTATCCAGAATATTGACCGTCATTTGAACCTTGAGGACATTGCAGCTTCAAAGGGTCTTACTTACGAAGAGATATTGCGCGAAGTAGAATCTATCGTTAACTCTGGTACCAAATTGAACCTAAATTACTTTATCGACGAAGTGATTGATGAAGATAAACAGGAAGAAGTATATGATTACTTCAAATCAGCTGAAATTGATTCGATTGATGATGCATTGGTTGAATTGGGTGCTGATGATTATACCCGCGAAGAAGTGCAATTGATGCGGATCAAATTCATGTCTGAAATGGGGAATTGAGCGGAAAGCTGAAAAACCAAAGCAGAAAAAAATATAAAGCAAAGCCGGACTTTATTACCCGGCTTTACTTTTTTATAAATGACTAATCTCTGATTAACTAATTTCTAATCTTTAACCAACTATTTCGCCACTATCTTAAACTCCGTTCTACGGTTTTTGCTGCGGTTTTCATCATTGTCATTAGGCGCTATTGGCTGAGTTTGGCCATAGCCTTTGTAAACAAGCCGATCTGCTTGTACGCCGTTGGTTAATAAATATTGATAAACCGATTTGGCCCTGTTTTCCGAAAGTACTTGATTAGATTGTGCAGTCCCGACATTATCGGTATGCCCGGAAATTTCGATATGAACAGTAGGATTTAATTCTAAAAAATCCATGAGTTTCTTCAACTCTGTTTTTGATTCATCTTTAATATCCCATTTATTGGTATCAAAGAATATGTTTTTCAGAACCACCTTGTTGCCCACAGCGATAGGCTGTAATGAAGCAAGTATATCAAATGGATTTTTATCGTTGTGCCCAATCAATGAGAAATTAGCAGAATAGAATAAATAGCCGTTTCTGGAAACATTGAGTCCGTAATTATGGCCTGTTGTCAAGGTGGCAAGGAAGTCGCCTTTATCTTCTGAACTATAATCCTGGAATACAGGTTTATCACTTGCAAGATCAATTATCTCAACTGCTGATTCAAGCGGTTGTTTGGTTACTGCGTCCTCCACAATTCCCTTCACATAGGTTACCAGGTGAGGTCTCAGCTTCTGAGGAAGTTCAAAGGTATAAATATCAAAGCCGCCGGCCCCGTTCAGATTATTAGACGAAAAGAAAGCATACTCACCGTTTGCCGTCAAAGTCAGCCCATTCTCGTCACCACTTGAATTAATAGGATAGCCGAGGTTTTCGGGCTTTTGCCATTTGCCATCTTTATCCAATCTGCTAACAAATAAATCCTTTCCACCCAATCCCGGCCAGCCGTTGGAGCAAAAATATAAGGTGCTGTCATCGGGGTGAATAAATGGAGATTGCTCATCAAATGAGGTGTTGATATTGGGGCCGAGGTTTTCAGGCTCAGACCAGCCTTTGTCTGTTAAGTTTGATTTCCAGATGTCATAACCACCATAACCACCTTTGCGATTGCTGACATAGTATAGCGTACGCCCATCAGAACTGATTGAGGGTTGCGCTTCCCAACCGGGAGTATTTACAGGCGGATTGATATCAAAAGGCTTGCTCCATCCTTCACCTTTCTTCTGGGAAATATAGATATCGCACCGCCCCAATCCATCCGGCCGGTTACATCCGGTAAAAAATAATACTTTACCGTCCTGGGATAACGACAACGCGCCTTCGTTGTAATCAGGCGAATTAATATTATCGCTCAACGGCACCGCAGTCTGCCATTTGCCGTTTAGCTTAACACTTTTGTAAAAGTCTTCGTTACTGTTAACTTTCCTTGTAAAAATAATGGTGCTCTCGTCAGCTGTAAGTGCAGGAAAGTACTCATCATCTACCGTATTGATCTCAGGTCCTAAATTAACCGGTTTAAAATCAACCGGATGTTGGAGTGCGTCCAAACTGAAATTACAATCCTTTAAAAGCTTTTGCGCTAAAAACGAGCCTTGAGGTGTTAAATGATCAGTAAAAGTCAGGTACTTTTCCAGGTGCTGTTTAGCATCGGCATAAGCAGCCAGGTGTATTTCACAATCGCCCATCTTAAAGTAAATGGACTCGTTAAAATCAGGGTTGAGTTTAAGACATTGACGGTACTGCTCAACTGCCTCTTTATATTTCCATTCCTTTCGATAAACGTCGGCTAATTGCGCATGTGCCTCAATAAATTTAGAATCCTCACTTATAGCTTTTAATAATTCAGCCACAGCTTCATCAAACATATGATCATCCAGATCTTGACCTGCTAAAGCATAGTGTTTTATCGCCTGTTCGTTAACCGTACTATAATGTCTTTCCTGGGCAGATAACGAGATAAGGAATAGTAAAAAAAATACCGATAAGAAAAAAACTTTCATTGTAAGTAATTAATACGGTATTTAGTATCTTAAGTTGCGTATTTCAGGGAATATTCAAATATTTGTGCGTCTGCAATGAGATTTCCCATTTAGGATTGTTCATTACATAATCCACTATAAGGGGCGTCATTTCTTTCGCTTTTGACCACTCAGGTTGCAAATACAACTTACATTCAGGCGATACCAATTTTGCGTGTTCTTCGGCCCAGGTAAAATCTGATTTATTAAATACGATCACCTTAAGTTCATTGGCATGAGCCGCAATACCCGGCGAGGGTGATTTGAACTTTTTAGGTGACAGGCAGATCCAATCCCAGTTACCAGAGAGGGGATAAGCGCCTGATGTTTCAATAAATGTTTTGATGCCTTTTTGCTGTAATTTACTGGTTAGGTAGTCGAGGTTATATAACAGAGGTTCTCCACCGGTTACTACAACCGCTTTTGAAGGATATTTGGAAGCATTTTCGACAATCTGGTCGGCTGCCGTAAGCGGATGCAATTCAGCATCCCAACTTTCCTTTACATCGCACCAGTGACAGCCAACATCGCACCCACCGAGGCGGATAAAGTAAGCGGCTTTCCCCGTATTAAATCCTTCGCCTTGTATTGTATAAAATTCTTCCATTAAAGGAAGCAATGTGCCATCTTCCGGAATCTGGTGTGCCATAATTAAGGTTGCAAAATTACCTTTTTAAGCTGAGATAGGAAAGTGGAATAACAGTAATAGCTTCGTTTTTACTTTAAAAGGATAAACCTAAAAATAAGATTATCAATCGATTGTTTTTCAATAGATTATTTGAGTTTTCCCCTTTTAAAAGTCCGTATTTTTTTTTATTATTACTTAAATTGTTAGTTATGCGCAAACTTTACATTTCTGCTATTGTTTTGGCGATTTTTTGCCTGACATCATGCGTAGATGTGGAGGAGCGTTACGATTTTAAAGCCGACGGTTCGTGCAAGGTTGCCTATAGCTTTGATATGAGCAAGGCAGTGTCGGTACTGATGAATTTAATGTCTGATTCAGTAAAAGCAACTCCTCAATTCGCCGTTGTAAAAGACACTACGCTAAATTTTTATAGCGCTTTACCTGATAGTACACAGCAGCGCATGACGCTGAATGAATCTAACCTGGCAAAAAGCAGCAATCTATCCGTAAAAATGAATTTGCAGAAAAGCCTGATGAAGATAAGTATTACCCATGATGCAAAAGACGCTGCTGACCTTCAATATTATCTGCGGAATATTTCCAAGATAGAATCAAACAGCAACCTAAAAGGCGTGACCAAAGATAAAAACACCCGCGATTTCGATGCTAGTCAGCTGATAAGCGGGCAGGACTATTATACTTATGAAGTGAGTCCACATAAATTTTATCGAATAATAGATAAAGCTAAGTTTAATGCTTTCCTTAAAAAAACACAATCTACCTTTGTTATGGCTAAAGCAATGCTGATCGATATGCCTTACAAAGTAATCCTGAATTTTGCCAAACCAGTAAAGAAAATAAACAATCCAAAAGCAATAATCTCTGCCGACAGGAAAAGGGTTATTCTTCAAACCAATATGGACGAGATTATCAAAAATCCCAATGTGATGAATCTAAAGATCGACTTTTGATCTATATGAACTGGTACCCAATACCGGATATACAACTTACCGGAAAACCATTTATAAAAAAGGTAAAAGCAGGAAGCAAAACAGTATGCCTTGTGAGTGTTGATGACAAGGTATACGCGCTTGGAGCGCGGTGCCCTCATGCCGGCGGCGACCTGACACAAGGTTGGTGTGAAGAAGGAAAACTTATTTGCCCCGTGCATCGTTATTCATTTAACCTTGAAACCGGTAGAGGGAGCGAGGGCCAAAATGACTACATTGAGAGTTACCCTGTCGAGATAAAAGATGGGGTGATCTATGTGGGTATCAGTTCATTTTGGGAAAAATTGAAGCAAGCATTTAAGTCATGAGTATTGTAGAGATCGATTACCTGACTAAAGATTTTTACCAGGCAATCAGTTTTGACCATTCGGCACCGCCGGATTTTACACCTGTGAAAATATTGTTTTATGGAACAGGCATGTTAATCAATAACACTTTTAGTAAACCTATAACATTTACCGCCGAAAGTTTTATAAAGGCAATGGAATCACAGGTTGCTGACGGAGCCATAGAGCAGTTTATGCAACGTGAACTGCATTCAAACACCGAAATATTTGGCAAGGTTGCGCACAGAATTAGCGTTTATGAATACAACTTTGCGGATCACGAAATGCAGAAACTGCCGCGAGGTATCAATTTCATTCAATTCGTGCAAATAGAAGGCCATTGGCGCATCCTTTCAATGGCCTGGAGTGACGAGAATGAAAATCATTTGATACCATACGAATATCTGGTTGACCGTGTTGTTACAGACAATGCATAACCCCTCAATCAACTATTCAACCACTTAACTAATCAAGGATAAACTTCCTTCTTTGCAGAAGCCAATGTATTCTTGAGTAGACCAATAATAGTCATTAAGCCAACACCTCCGGGAACAGGAGTTATCCAGGATGATTTTGGTGCAACGTTCTCAAAATCAACATCGCCATATAGTTTATAACCCGATTTGGTTACTGTTGATACCTCGCGGTTCATGCCGACGTCAACCACGATCACGCCATCTTTAACCATATCAGCAGTGATAAAATTCTTTTTGCCTATGGCGACGATCAGAATATCAGCTTGAAGCGTATAATCTTTAATATTTGGTGTGCGGCTGTGACAAATGGTAACAGTGCAGTTTCCGGGTTGTGTGTTACGTGCCATCAGGATACTCATCGGAGAACCTACAATATTGCTACGGCCTACGACCACACAATGTTTGCCGGTTGTATCAATGCCATATTCCTTTAGCATTAAAGTAATACCGTAAGGTGTAGCAGGAATAAACGACGGCAAATTACGCTGCATACGGCCAAGATTAATAGGGTGAAAGCCATCAACGTCCTTACGATGATCTATCTGCTCAGTTACTTTTTCCGGATCAATATGTTTTGGTAAAGGCAATTGCACGATAATCCCGTCAATATCCGGATCGGCGTTCAGTTCGGCTACTTTTTTTAACAGTTCTTCTTCGGTTACATCACTTTCATAGCGCACCAGGGTAGATTTAAAGCCTACTTTTTCGCAATTCTTCATCTTGCTGGCCACATAGGTTTCGCTGCCGCCATCATGACCAACCAGCACGGCTACCAAATGCGGCTTGCGCCCAGTATTTGTTAAAATTTTGGCTGCTTCCTCAGCTATTTCACCCTTTAATTTTTCTGATACGTATTTTCCGTCGAGTAGATTCATTGTATATCGATTAGGGAATCAAGGCCATGTGCTTATCTCAATTCCTGGCTCTTGGTTCCTGTTCTATTTAGTCTAATTTGAGAACCGCCATAAACGCCGATTGAGGTATTTCTACGTTACCAACCTGGCGCATGCGTTTTTTACCTTTTTTCTGTTTTTCCAGTAATTTACGCTTACGTGAAATATCACCACCATAACATTTTGCAGTAACGTCCTTACGCAAGGCTTTCACGGTTTCGCGTGCAATGATCTTGGCGCCAATGGATGCCTGTATAATGATCTCAAATTGCTGGCGCGGTAATAGCTCCTTCAGTTTTTCGCATATTTTTTTACCAAAATCATAAGCATTGCTGCGATGTATCAATGAGGATAAAGCATCAACAGGTTCTGCGTTTAAGCGGATATCCAGCCGAACCAAATCTGATTGACGATAACCTATCTGATGATAATCAAACGAAGCATAGCCTTTGGAGATGGTTTTCAGTTTATCATAAAAATCAAAAACGATCTCGCCCATTGGCATTTCAAAAATCAGTTCTACACGATCAGAAGTAAGATAGGATTGATTAATAATTGTACCTCTTTTCTGAATACACAGTGACATCACCGGGCCTACAAACTCTGACTTGGTAATGATGCTCGCCTTAATATAAGGTTCCTCAACAAAATCAAGTTTACTTGGATCAGGCAAGTCAGAAGGATTATTTACATGCAATTCTATACCTTTTGTGGTGAACGCCTTATACGATACGTTGGGTACGGTAGTGATTACCGTCATATCAAACTCGCGCTCTAAACGCTCCTGGATGATCTCCATGTGCAGCATTCCAAGGAACCCGCAACGGAAACCAAAGCCCAAAGCGGCCGATGATTCTGGTTCAAATACCAGCGAAGCATCATTCAACTGCAGTTTAGCCATCGATTCGCGAAGTTCTTCGTAGTCCTCTGTATCAACCGGGTAAATACCGGCAAATACCATAGGTTTTACTTCCTCAAATCCTTGTATACCGCTTTCGCATGGGCGCTCAACATGCGTTATCGTATCACCAACTTTTACCTCGCGTGCTTCTTTTATACCGGAGATAATATAGCCTACATCCCCGGTCTTTATGACATCCTTGGGCAGCTGGTTTAATTTCAACGTACCTACTTCATCAGCAAGATATTGTTTTTCGGTAGCTACGAATTTTACTTTATCACCCTTCCTGATTTCGCCGTTTACCACTTTAAAGTAAGCAATGATACCTCGGAATGAATTAAATACCGAGTCAAATATCAGCGCCTGTAACGGAGCCTTCGGGTCGCCAACAGGAGCAGGGACACGATCAACAATGGCACGCAGGATGTCATGTACACCCATGCCAGTTTTACCCGATGCAGCCAGGATTTCTTCGCGTTTGCAACCCAGCAGGTCAACTATCTGGTCTTTCACCTCCTCGGGCATAGCACCCGGAAGGTCCATTTTATTTAATATCGGAATAATCTCCAGGTCGTTTTCTAATGCCAGGTACAGGTTAGATATGGTTTGCGCCTGTATACCCTGCGCCGCGTCAACTATCAATAAAGCACCTTCACAGGCAGCAATAGAGCGGGAAACTTCGTAAGAAAAATCCACGTGCCCCGGTGTATCGATCAGGTTCAGAACATATTTCTGACCGTCAAGTACATAATCCATTTGTATAGCATGGCTCTTGATGGTGATGCCGCGCTCGCGCTCCAAATCCATATCGTCAAGCAGTTGTGCCTGCGACTCGCGCTGGGTAATGGTGTTGGTATATTCTAATAACCTATCGGCAAGCGTACTTTTACCGTGGTCGATATGTGCTATAATACAGAAATTACGAATGTGCTCCATTTGAAGCGCAAAAGTAGCTTTTTTGAGTGATATTTTAAAGGTCTACTGCAGAATGCAATAAAGCAAATTATCAGATGCAAGGCGAAAGAAATGACTTCTTTAAGATGATTTTTAGTGATGAAAAAGATGCCCCAATCTGTAGAATTCGGACACGCAAACAGTAAAGTTGAAACAAAAATGTACACCTACACCATACCACAATGTATTTTCCTTCATTCTTATATAGGCAAGGTACAAACCGAAGGGAATAAGCCAAAATAGCGAAATAAATGAAGTATGCATTATGGCGAACAAAAATGCCGAAATAAACATAGCTTGTTTCTTATCAACTACTTGTAACAGCTTTTGCAGCAAGAAACCACGATAACCAAGTTCCTCGAATAACGCGGGCATAACGGCGATAAAAAATACCGTCATCAATTTTCCATAATTGAAGTGCTCATAAAATGCGTAATAAGAGAATACTTTCGAAAAAAGTGCTCTATTGAGCCATCCGACTATAAAGCTCACGGTAAGTGAAGCCAAAATTGCTGATAAACAGTAGGCAACCAATTTGACTATGGAAAAGTTATTCCAGTTTAGTAACACTTTGGTAGATCGCCAATTATAGAAAAAGAAAAAAACCGCGCAGCTTGCCAGAAAAATGTCAATGGTAACCGACCATGTAAAGGATTTAAAGAAATTTGTAAACTCAGCAACACAGCATATTATTGCATCAATAACAAAGAATAAGCCCAGTTGCTTAATAGCTACCCATTTCTCTTCAGTTGAAGATGCACCTATTTCTTGTGGTTGGATAGCTCCGCAATATTTACAAAAACGGCTTTCTGGCGCAATCCGCTCGTTACAATTAGAGCAGAATGTTGCTGATTCTTCAGCTTCAATATTAATCGGAAAATTATCCAATATTCAATTCCTTACTAAGTTTGTCCGCCTTAATGGCTGATTGGATTCCTCTTATCAAATTCACAACAATGAATATTTTCCAAATTATCCCACTGAAAATGCTAAGTGGATTAGTGACTGCATTAAGTATAAAGACAAGCGCATATAATGCCGACCCCGAAATAATTGCCGCAAGCGGTTTCTTTTTGCTCCAAAATCCTAAGGCAGCATATATAACAGCCAATATGGTATTAATTAGTAAAATTGAGTTCTTAACTTCGGCATTCTTACTCGTGCCATATAAAATAAGTCCTGATAAAAACGTGGCTGCTGCTATATAATACAATGCATAGCCGGATTTCTTTATTTGCCGGTTTTCTTCCTCTAAATAGATCTCCTTTGTGTTTTTCTCCATGATGAAGTTCTTCTGTTCTTCTTCGGAACCTTTTAAAGGGTATCCGCATGAAGTACAAAAAGCATCGTCCTGATTAATCTGGTTAAAACATGAAGCACAATTGGTGATTTGTTGACGGGTGTTGGTTGTAGTTGTCAAGTCCATAATGTAAGGCTTAGTTAGCCTTAAAATTACTTTTTTGATTTTATTTTGTCAATAGGTATTGAAAACCAAAATAAATCTCACATTCTATTCATAATTTGCTAAAAATATTAGTAATTTTGATATCCGTAATAAATAGTTATGCCGGATACCAAAAGGGATATAATCAACAAATTGCAAAAAGACATTCTGCTTTGGGAGGGATTCAAACCGCCACAGGCAGATAATGTTGATGCTTTTGGGCTTGGCCCGGTAGAAGCAGCTTTTCCTAATAGTGTTTTTCCTACCGGCGCTTTACATGAATTAATTTGCCCATCACCCGAACATGCGGCAGCAACATCCGGCTTTATAGCTGGAATATTAGGAACGTTAATGAAACAGGGTGGCACCTGCCTTTGGATTGGTTCATCAAGAAAATTATTTCCATCTTCTTTGAGCGCATTTAATATAGAGCCTGACAGAGTAATCTTCATAGACCTGAAGCGAGAAAAAGATGTGCTATGGGTAACAGAAGAGGCCTTGAAATGTGAAGGCCTGGGTGCAGTTATAGCAGAATTACAAGATATCAATATTGCACAATCGCGCCGATTGCAATTGGCGACTGAAAGCAGCAAGGTAACAGGCTTTATTTTACGAACAGACCTAAATAAAGCTAAAACAAGTACCTGCGTAGCTCGCTGGCGGATATCGTCAATACCTAGTGAAACAGAAGACGGCTTACCCGGTGTAGGTTTCCCGCGCTGGCAGGTTGAATTGCTTAAAGTTCGTAATGGCAACCCTGGAGTTTGGAGAATGGAATGGGCCGGACGAGGTTTTGTATCGCTTGACGAAAAAATAATAGCGCATGAAGCTTTGGAAAGGAGGGCTGTTTAATGGTAAAAAGACGGTTTGTTTCCATATGGTTCCGGCATTTGATGACCGACTGGATGACGCTTCGCCATCCGGAGTTCCGTGAATTACCATTTGTTTTGACCACACCGGTCAGGGGGCGTGTTGTGATTACCGCAGCTAATGCTCTGGCTGAAATGCAGGGGATTACTACCGGAATGGCAATGGCTGATGCAAGGGCTATAATCCCATCTCTTGAAATGATGGACGATATACCGGGGCAGCCTGCCAAATTGTTAAAAGCGTTAGGCGAATGGTGCATACGTTATACCCCATTAATCGCTATCGATATGCCTGACGGATTAATACTGGATATTTCCGGCTGTGCTCATTTATGGGGTGGTGAACGCGCTTACCTGGGCGCAATTATTAAGACACTTAGAAGTAAAGGCTACGATGCCAGGGGGGCTATGGCCGACACGATAGGAACAGCTTGGGCGGTTGCGCATTTTGGCAAAGTAAAACCTATAATAGAAGAAGGTGGGCAAACGGATGCTTTACTATCCCTACCAGCCGCAGCATTACGATTGGAACCATTAACTCTCGAACGATTGCAAAAGCTGGGGTTTTACACCATCGGGGGATTTATCGACATGGGACGCTCGGTATTAAGACGCCGTTTTGGACAGGATTTTTTAATGCGGCTCGATCAGGCTTTAGGTAATGAAGATGAACCCTTGCAGCTATTGCAACCCGTTGAGCCATATCATGAACGTTTGCCATGCCTGGAGCCCATCAGGACAGCTACCGGGATCGAAATTGCAATCAGAAAGCTATTGGAAGCCCTTTGTCGTCGTTTGGAAGGTGAAGGAAAGGGTTTAAGAACAGCTATTTTAAAATGTTACCGGGTGGATGATAAGATCATACAGGTAAGCATCGGTACAAGCCAAGCGTCACGCTATATCGATCATTTGTTTAAGTTATTTGAATTAAAAATACCGCTTATTGAACCTGCTTTAGGAATCGAACTGTTTACGCTGGATGCATTAAAAGTAGAGGATGTGGAACCTGAACAGGAGGTGCTTTGGTCAACCACAGCAGGAGGATTGAAAGATGGACGCCTGACAGAGCTTCTTGACAAAATATCCAACAAGATGGGTTCCGGAAGTATTCATCGGTATTTACCACAGGAGTGTCATTGGCCGGAACGGTCAATAAAACAGGCCAAAACCTTGCAGGATAAACGTATGACCGCCTGGCGTACTGACAGACCACGGCCATCTCTGTTATTGCAAAAGCCTGAAAAAGTACAAGTAACAGCTCCAATACCGGATTATCCGCCAATGCTCTTCGTTTACAAGAACAAAGTTCATCAGGTCAAAAGATCTGACGGCCCTGAGCGCATTGAGCGTGAATGGTGGCTGGAAAAAGGCGAGCACCGGGATTATTATTACGTGGAAGATCAGGATGGGCAGCGTTACTGGTTATTCCGCGCCGGGCATTATTCTGATGATCAGCCGCGGGAATGGTTTATTCATGGTTTTTTTGCCTGATATTATGAGTTATGCAGAATTACAGGTGACCAGCAATTTTAGCTTTTTAAGAGGAGGCTCACACCCCGAAGAGTTGGTGCAGCAAGCACATTCCCTTGGTTATACCGCTATTGCAATTACCGACCGTAATAGTGTGGCCGGCGTGGTACGAGCCCATAAAACAGCAGAGGCTTTAGAAAAGAAAATAAAATTTATCCCGGCTTGCCGGCTTGATCTGTTGGATGGGCCAAGCCTGCTTGCTTATCCTACAGATATTACTGCCTGGGGACGATTATGTGCCTTACTCAGCAAAGGCAACCTGCGGGCCGAAAAAGGTAAATGTGATCTTTATAAAAACGACGTTTTTGAGCATGCTGAAGGGATGAAATTTATTGCTATTGCACCAGAATCTTTAAATGAAAGATTTGATTTTGATGATTCATTCAAAAGGGATATAAAGGAATATCATAAGGCATTGGGCAATGAGCTTTATATAACAGCTAACCGGTATTATAATGGAGATGATGGTAAACGACTTCACCGGATTTCGCAATTGGGTGTACCTATGGTAGCAACCAATGATGTTTATTATCATGAAGTACAGCGGCGCGAGTTGCAGGATGTGGTTACCTGCGTTCGCGAGAAATGCACCATAAATAATGGCGGGTTTAAACTATATGCCAATGCTGAGCGCCATTTAAAAACGATTGACGAAATGAAGCGCTTGTTTCATCAAGATCCTGATGCTATAGCACGAACACAAGAGATAACTGAGGCATGCCAGTTCTCACTCGATACTTTAAAATACTTAGAACCTGAATGGAAAAGCCCGGATGGACGCACAGCCGATGAGCATCTTGCCGAACATACCTGGAATGGTGCTAAAAAATTGCTTGGCGATCAAATAACTCCTAAAATAATTAAGCAGATAGAATTTGAACTGGCTTTTTTTGCCCGGCGGAAGTTGGCACCTTATTTTTTGAGGATATATGAATATACTAATAAGGCAACAGAACTGGGTATCCTGCACCAGGGGCGGGGGTCGGCCGCAAACTGCACGGTTTGTTTTTGCCTGGGTATAACCCCTGTAAATCCCACTAAATCAGAAATGCTGTTCTCGAGATTTATGTCCGATGCGCGAGATGAGTGGCCCGATGTGGATGTTGATTTTGAGCATGAAAGGCGCGAAGAGATTATACAATGGATATATGAAACCTATGGTCGTGAGCATGCAGCTATTGTGGCAACTGTAACCCAGGAACGACATAAAGGCGCAATCAGGGATGTGGGCAAGGCGATGGGCTTATCCGAAGATACGATCAAAAGACTTTCGGGTGCAATTTGGGATTTTTCTGAAGAAGCTTTTGATCGTCAACGGATACTTGAACAGGGGCTGAATCCGGATGACCCGCATTTGTTCAAAATTTTGGAGCTGACGGATCAACTAATGGGTTTCCCGCGTCAACTTGGACAGCATACCGGGGGCTTTGTCATCACTCAGTGCAAGCTTTCGGATATATGCCCGGTGATGAATGCCCGGATGGAAGATCGCACACAACTTGAATGGAATAAAGACGATCTGGAAGATCTGGGCATTTTAAAAGTTGACGTGCTGGGGCTTGGCATGTTAACCTGTATACGTAAAGCGTTCGACCTGGCTAAATCGAGTTACAATCTCGATCTCACTTTAGAAAATGTCCCGCAGGATGACGAGAAAGTTTATGATATGATTTGCAGGGCAGACACTTTGGGCGTCTTCCAGATCGAAAGCCGAGCGCAGATGTCGATGCTGCCGAGATTAAAGCCAAGAGTATTCTATGATCTGGTTATAGAAGTAGCGATAGTTCGGCCCGGCCCGATACAGGGGGATATGGTACATCCTTATTTACGCCGTCGTAATGATGAAGAACCTGAAGAATATCCTAACGAGGAGTTGAGGCCAATTTTAAGCAGGACTAAAGGCGTACCATTATTCCAGGAACAGGCTATGGAAATTGCTATGGTAGCAGCAGGTTTTACACCTGCTGAGGCTGACCAATTAAGGCGCAGTATGGCAACGTTTAAGGCAAAAGGCCTGGTGAGCCAGCATCGGAAAAAACTAGTCGACGGAATGATGGCAAAAGGGTATGAGGAGGAATTTGCAAACCGGGTGTTTAAACAATTAGAAGGATTTGGGAGCTATGGTTTCCCCGAAAGCCATGCCACCAGTTTTGCTCATTTGGTTTATATTTCTTGCTGGCTCAAGTGCCATTATCCCGATGTTTTCACAGCAGCTTTATTAAATAGTCAACCTATGGGCTTTTATCAGCCTGCTCAGATCGTAATCGATGCACAGAAACATGGCGTTATCGCGCGACCGGTAGATATTAACCATTCCATGTGGGATAATACACTGGAAGAACAAGAAGGCGAGTATTGTGCTTTGCGATTGGGTTTCCGGCAGGTAAAAGGACTAAAGGAAGACGAAATGCAACTACTGATTGTAGCACGTGGAAATGGTTATACCTGCATCAATCAGCTGAGTGATGCAGGTATATCGCAAACTACCATAGAAAAATTGACTGATGCAGACGCATTCAGATCGCTTGAGCTCGATCGTAGACAGGCTTTATGGGAAGTGGTTGCACTTGGAGATAAACCTACCGGAGTTTTTGCAGGTCAGCCTTCGGAAAGTACAAAAGAATCCCAAATGGCTTTGCCTTTTATGACCCAGGCAGAACATGTTGTTCAGGATTATGCGGCTATAGGTTTGTCATTAAAAGCGCACCCGGTGAGTTTTGTCCGTGAGAAGTTAAACCTGCTGCATGTAAAGACGACGAGCGAATTATCGACCCTTAAAGATGGAGATTTAGTGAAAGTAGCAGGTTTGGTAACAGTCAGGCAGCGGCCTGGCACAGCCAAGGGGATTTTATTTATTACCATTGAAGATGAGACGGGATTCTCTAACCTGGTGGTTTGGGAAAAGCTGTTTGACAAGTACCGTAAGGAAATCCTTCAGTCCCGTCTGCTAATGGTAGAAGGCAAGGTGCAGATCGAAGGACTGGTTATTCATGTAATTGTTAACCGTTGTTTCAACCTGTCAAAATATTTATCAGATCTGGTACCTCAAAAAAATGAAGACGTGCCAGTACTTTCTTTGTCACGTGCTGATGAGCGTACTGCATCTCCGGATCAACGAAATGCAACACCGGATCAAAATAAAGGATTAGAAAAGGTTTTTCACAAGGGAAGGAATTTCCAATAAAAGTATTAAAACATTATGGCGCTCGAGGCTTTGTCACTCAAGCGCCGTAATTATGATATTTTTATTCCCCGCGTTTTAAACCAAATTTTTCGATTTTACTATAGAGGTGACTGCGTTGAATATCAATGTCATCCGCAGTTTTTGATACGTTCCAGTTGTTCTTTTCTAGTTTGAATTTAATATACTCACGCTCTGCATAGTCCTTATATTCCTGGAAGTTAGCAAACTGATCAAAATCTGTTTGAGGCGCAGAGGAGGCACCAGTAGTCATCGGAACAATAGCTGAAGGATTGGCAAAAGCCCGCACATCATTGTCAGTGATTATTTTATCGCTAAGAATGATTAAACGCTCCACCATATTTCGAAGCTCGCGGATATTACCGGTCCACGGCAATTTTTTAAGCTCTTCAATAGCAGCTTCGGACACTTTTTTAGGAGGCATGCCGTAATCGTTACAGATTTCCTCAATAAAAGTGTGTGTGAGCATACCGATATCATCTCTGCGTTCTGAAAGCGGTGGTACGTGGATCAAAATTACGCTTATACGATGGTATAAGTCCATGCGGAAGTTCCCGGCCTCAATTTCTTTAAGCAAGTCTTTATTGGTTGCAGCAACCACGCGTACATCAACTTCAATTTCCCTTTCGCCGCCCACCCGGGTTATTTTATTTTCCTGCAAAGCCCGCAATACTTTGGCTTGTGCCGAGTGGCTCATATCACCAATTTCATCCAGAAAGAGTGTGCCTCCATGAGCGGATTCAAATTTGCCTATACGTTGTTTTACTGCCGAGGTAAATGACCCTTTTTCGTGTCCGAATAATTCACTTTCGATCAACTCTGATGGTATAGCGGCGCAGTTTACCTCAATCAGGGGTGCATGGGAACGATTTGACTTCTCATGCAGCCACCGAGCAACCAATTCCTTACCACTGCCATTTGCACCTGTGATCAGCACACGGGCATCGGTAGGAGCCACACGCTCAATGGTTTCTTTAATTCTTTGAATAGGTTGTGAATTGCCCAAAATATCACGAACCTTAGAAACTTTTCGTTTTAAAACTTTTGTTTCAGAAACCAGGTTCCCACGATCTAAAGCATTTCGAACCGTAATCAATAGGCGGTTCAGATCAGGTGGTTTGGAAATAAAATCGAACGCTCCTTTTTTGCTGGCTTCAACAGCTGTTTCTACTGTTCCATGACCGGATATCATAATAAATGGCAGGTCCGGCTTTATGGCAAGCCCCTCTGTAAGCACCTCCATGCCGTCCATACGGTTCATTTTGATATCACATAGAACGAGGTCATAATCGCGGTTTTGAATCAGCTCAAGACCATCGATGCCATTATCGACATCTTCAACCTCGTAATTTTCATATTCCAGTATTTCGCGCAGGGTGCTGCGGATTGCCCGCTCATCATCGATAATCAAAATTTTAGCCATGTTTTTATAAATTCAGTAGAAATGTAACGTGCTAATTTATAAAATTGTATAGAAAAGCAAACACTTTTAAAAAAAATAACCCCCTCCATTCATGAAAAGGGGTTATTTTCAGCAGCAAAGCTGTAAGCCGGGTTCTGTCGTGTTCTATCATTGATCTGGCCCTGCCATTGCTGACAGGTTCAAGCAACCTACCCATCCTGGTGACCGCCGAAACGATACGGAAGCGAGCAGCTTCATTTCCAGGACCTATTTGGTTTTTCAACTCCTGAGGTTTACCGCGACCCCTGTCGCCAGGAAAAGCCGTGAGCTCTTACCTCACGTTTTCACCCTTACCCCGATAAAATCGGGGCGGTTTATTTTCTGTGGCACTTTCTGTCGCCGGCTGAACGGCGCCTTCCCGTTAGGAAGCAGGATGCTCTGTGTTGCCCGGACTTTCCTCTCTTCAAAAGAAGAGCGATAGAACGATTTGCAATGCAAAGATAGTTGATTTAGTTGGTTAAGTTGATTGATGAATTGGTTTTACCTGCAATCGGCTAAGTTTTTTTGAGCGGATTGCTCATTAATAGTATTCAGTTTATTTCCAAAGGAATTACCAATGTACGTTAATACCTGGGCAATTTCTACTGGTGATAAATCATCAGCAGGCATTGAATCTTCAAAAGTTTTGCCGTTTATAATGATTCGACCTTTTAATCCATTTTTGATATAGCAAGGCAACAATCTAAGATTCTTCTTTAAATAACCTGAATCGGAAAGGGGAGGGATGAGTGCTGACAGACCTTCGCCATTAGCGCCGTGACAATTTTGACAGTGTTGCTGATAAACCAGTGCTCCGGATGAATAATAACGCTTGAACTCTAAACTTTCATCACTTTGACATGCTGCAACAAGTAGAATACCCACCAAAGCGATCATACACCCTACTAATTTACAACTCATTGTACGATTTCTTGATCAGGTTCAGCCTGTAGAGTTTTGATGTCTGCTATCAATTCATCCACCTGTTTTGGGTCGGTTCCGTCGTATGAACCACGTATACGCTTTTGCTTATCTATCAATACAAAATATCCGGCATGAATATAGCCACCCGATGCACTGCTGTCCTGTTTCACAGCAACCAGGTAATTCTTTTCGGCAAGGGTATAAACTTCTTCTTTTTTTCCTTGTAAAAACCACCATTTGTTACCGGTAATGCCAAGTTTATCGGCATATTTTTTCAAGACGGGTACACTGTCATGTTTTGGGTCGATGGTATGAGATATGATCTTAAAATTACCAGTATTCTTAAATGTTTCATACACCTTCAGCATGTTGCGATGCATAATAGGGCAGATAGAAGGGCATGTGGTGAAAAAGAAATCAACCACATAAATATCTCCGTTCAGCGTTTTGTTGCTTATAGTATCGCCATATTGGTTAACAAACTTAAACGGAGGAATGGTTTGATAAATGGTGTCTGTCTCCTGCCTGCCGTTCACCATTTTGGTTATAGGTTCGCGATTACCATAGATGGGTAGCGCTTTCTTATCAGAACCTGATTTGCAGGCACTCCACAGCAAGATTGCAGTAAGTGCTATTATTAAGGTATTTCTCATTTTGACCTGTTTGAGAGATATTTGGTAGATTCGCTAACGGCGGCATCCATTAGCGAGTCAACCGATTTGATGCTTTTTTCCTGTTCGTTAAAATACTTCACTATCTCATCATGCTGTTTTTTATTAATAATGTCCGGATCGAATTTTTGCATCCAAATTTCCATAGCTTCTTCGGCGGCTTTTAATTTCAGTTCCTCAGCTTTCATATTTGTCTTTTCGGCGGTGTCTTTTAACGGTAATTTCAACAGGCTGTCTAAAGTCATTTTGTTTTTCATGAGTGCTTCATCCTTACCCATTACCTTATCATGAACCTTAAGGATATTATTCAGGAGCTCTTTTTCTTGTTTTTTGTTGTCGGAGCAGGCTGCGAAAATCATGCTTGCGAGAAGTATTACAGATAGTTTTTTCATAATGATGTATTTCGGTTCAAAAATAAGGTTTAAACTCCAAACACGGGCTGTGAAATTCATTGTTATCCCGCAAATAATATATAACCGGTGTTTGGCAGATCAACCCCTGCAAGTTTTAAATATTGACCAACTTGTGCGCCCTGTCGACCGTAATGAAGCGGACGGATAAAATAGTCTTTCATGCATCAAATGTAGTTAACAGAGCAAGTGATTCGATTGAATTTGAGTCGGTTTAAAGTCAACTTTTCAACGCTTGTGCATAACATAAATATAATACGAACGTCATGATAAGGTTATATGGCCATATTACCTTTAAACAATAAAAATTGATTTGCTATGAAACTCATTTCAGCTATATTCAGAAGTTTCCGTGAATGGATGATCTTAAAAAGCATGAGATCAACCTTCATTCACTAGACAATTTTATCGGTTTTACTTTTCTATATCCAATTATATTGTACAATTTGGGATTCATATTATTGTCCGCCGTTAAAAGCAAACCATGCTTTTTTATGGCGGGTTATCCTGTATATGGGCCAATAACTTATGAATCAATTGAATAAAGCGCTTTTTGGGGAAGATTTTAAGTGGGGAGTATCAACAGCCGCGTTCCAGATTGAGGGAGCCTACGATGTTGATGGCAAGGGAATGTCCATCTGGGATGCTTTTACCGCAAAAAAAGGCAAAGTACTGAATGGTCACAAAGCGGACGTAGCTTGTGATTTTTATAATAACTATCAGGCCGATATTGATCTGGTAAAAAAACTCAATATCCCAAATTTCCGGTTTTCCATCTCGTGGACCCGTGTATTACCTAACGGAACCGGCGAAGTAAACCAAGCTGGTATAGATTATTATAACCGCGTAATTGATTATTGCATTTCACAAGGAATCGAGCCCTGGGTTACTATTTATCATTGGGACCTACCACAGATTTTGGAAGATAAAGGTGGTTGGACCAACCGGGGTATTGTAGGATGGTTTACAGAGTTTGTTGCTTTATGCGCCAAAAGCTTCGGAGATAGGGTTAAATATTGGATGGTGATGAATGAACCATCTGTGTTTTCAGGCGCAGGTTATTTTTTTGGTATTCACGCACCCGGCCGTACTGGACTCAAGAATTTTTTGCCCGTTATTCATCATGTTGTACTATGTATGGTTGCCGGTGCTAAAAAACTGCGCGAGATATTGCCTGCCGCAATAATAGGCACAACTTTTTCGTGTTCATATATCGAGCCAAGATCGGACAATAAACGCGATGTAAAGGCGGCAAAAGTAGCCGATGCACTGGTTAACCGTTTATTTATCGAGCCAGTTTTAGGCTTAGGATATCCTATTAGTGATATGCCTGTTTTGAAAGGCCTTGAAAAGTTTTATCAACCAGGTGATGAGCAAAATATGGTATTTGATTTTGACTTCATCGGCTTGCAAAACTATACCCGGGAAATTGTTCGATACTCGTTTTTTACACCATATATCAATGCAAGTTTGGTAAAGGCAAAAGATCGCAACGTAGACACAACCGTCATGGGCTGGGAGGTATATCCGCCGGCGATATATCACATTATCAAAAAGTTTGACGCTTATCCCCAGATCAAAAAGATACTAATCACTGAAAATGGGGCAGCGTTTCCGGACAGCCTGGCCGATGATGAAGTGAGTGACCCAAAGCGTGTTGCTTATTTGCAGAATCATTTAAGAGAGGTATTAAAAGCAAAACAAGAAGGTTGCAGAGTAGAAGGATACTTTGTGTGGACCTTAACCGATAATTTTGAATGGGCCGAAGGATATCATCCTCGTTTTGGGTTGGTTCATGTTGATTTTACAACGCAGAAACGCATCATTAAATCTTCAGGGAAATGGTATGCTGATTTTTTAAAAGCCTGAGGTTAACCCACCTTTTGTTTGCCGGCCTCACTATCTGCCTCAATAATAACTAGATCCGTTTTTTTAGGTTTCGGTAACCGGATGTAAAACGTAGCGCCTTTTCCGGGTTTGCTTTCAAACCAAATCTTACCATGATGCTTTTCGATGATCTGCTTACAGATTGAAAGCCCCAACCCAAATGATTTCTCGCCAATAGTGCCGGCTCGTTTTGCATCCGTAAACATATTGAATACCTTATCCTTCATTTCATCGGGAATGCCAATGCCATTATCGGCTACAGATATTCGAACGTGATTTAATTCGTTAATACATTTCAAGTGAATGGTTTCGCCAACGGGACTGAATTTAATAGAGTTACTGATCAGGTTGCTGATTACACGCCATATCATTTCGCGGTTGATGTGTAGCTGCTCAATGGTATTTAATGGATCTAAAATAATTTCCTGATGCTTTTCAGAAGCTTTAAATCTCAGCAATTCTATGCTGTTATTTAGTAATGAGTTCACTTCAACCAATTGCTTTCTTAAATCACTTGAAGTATTATTTGTAGCTTCCAATATTTCATTGATCAGCTCAAGTGTATCCGATGAGGTATCCTTAATGATCTTTAGTTGATATTGCAGATCGGTATCATACCCGGTTTCTTCAACCATAATGCTGGTTAACGAGGCTATACCGCCAATCGGATTGCGTAAATCATGCGCTACTGTACGCAAAATACGATCTTTCTCGCGGCTGCTGTTTTTGATATCGTCAATAGCTTTTTCAAGATCTTTCTTTTGCAAATTAATTTCCTCATTCAGTTTTTTTACTGTAATTACATCCAGCTTCGACCGGCTCCAATTGCGCCATACCAGGAAGATGATCGCAATAGCCATCAGTGCGCAAATAACAGCCACAGATAAATATATCTTTTGCAGCTTATTGTTATTGCTCAAATTCTCTATCTCGTGTTGCTTCTCAAAGTTGGCTAGTTGCTGATTTACGTCGCTTTCTTTTAGTGTGCTCAGCTTTTTAGTAGCTGAGTCTTTTAATAGATTGTAGTTCTGAATATAAATTAGCGCTTTAACTGCGTCTTTTTTCTTCAAGTAATATGCGCTCATCAACCTGTTCCAGTCAATTTCGGCTTCAGAATTACTTAAAAGGTTCAGCTGCTTGCGTAAACTTATTAATTGCTTATACAAGGAGTCACTCTTATGCTGATTGTAATAAATCTGGGCCAATTTAATTTCTGCTAATTGTGCATCTCTATTGTCACCCCCTTTTCTCAGATTTATAACAATACTTTTTCTCAATAGCTTTTCCGCTTTATCATATTGGTGGTTGATGGTCAGAGCATCCGCTTTATTGCCATAAATCACCCCTCGGGCCATTTCAAGCATGTTAGCCCTGTTTTTAAAACGATCACTGTTGCTGTTTATAAAAGCAAGATTTTTATCGAAATAAAATACTGCACTATCAATATCACCGCAATGCTTATAGCTTATAGCAATATTGTCAAGCAGTTCTTGTCTTCTATAAAAGGCAGGAAAATCGACCTCGCCATTATCCGGAACGGACAGGCCTTGGGCATAACTATCCTTAAAATATTGCACAGCCTGTTTATAATGGGCCTGTTTGTACATGATCATACCCATGCGATAAGTATAATCGGAAAGCGATCTTTTATTCAAATAGTTTTTAGCGATTAGATATCCCTGAAAGTAACACTGATACGCGTCATTATATTGATTCAAGCTAAAGTATGAGTCGCCCTTTGCATAATTGCCTTCAGCAAAATTGGAAAGATACTGCTGTTTACTAGCACTTTGCTGCGCCATCGAAAGCATACTATCGGCAAAAGCCAACGCAAGCTTATAATTGCCTTTGGTCTTCTGTTGATAAACGTAATGAAAGCCAAAATATCTAAACCGGTCATTCAAATTAGGCTTTTTAATATGAACGAATGCTGAGTCAAGGTAATATAAGCCACGGGCGGGCTGGCCGAAATCAAAATAATGGGAAGTGTTGGCAAACACCGGTTTAAAGGCGTCTGAATAGTCGGTGGATTCCGTGTTTTTTTTGCTACATGAAATAATAAACAATGAAAAAAAACAAAAAAACAAGATTGCTATACACGTACTCATAGTAAGTGCAAACGACTTGTTTTTAGATTTTAATAAAGGCATCAATAAATATTCGTAACACCACACTTATACGTGAAAGTAAAGATGATGTTTGGATTTACGAGGCTTTTTGATTTGGTGTCAAAAATGTTACTTAAAAGCATCTTCCCCGGTAATATCCATTCCGGTTATTAATAAATGAATATCGTGTGTGCCTTCATACGTAATAACAGACTCAAGGTTCATCATATGGCGCATGATCGAATATTCGCCTGTAATACCCATTCCGCCTAGTATCTGTCTGGCTTCGCGGGCTATATTGATGGCAGTTTCTACGCTGTTGCGTTTACCCATTGATATTTGGCCGGGGGTAGCTCTGTTTTCATTCTTTAAAGTTCCTAAACGCCACACTAAAAGCTGAGCTTTTGTGATTTCGGTAATCATTTCGGCTAACTTTTTTTGCTGCAACTGAAAGCCTGCAATTGGTCTGCCGAATTGCACACGCTCTTTTGCGTAACGTAAGGCGGTATCATAGCAATCCATAGCAGCGCCTATAGCCCCCCATGAGATACCGTAGCGCGCCTGGTTTAAACAACCCAACGGACCTTTCAGTCCAGAAACATTTGGAAAAATATTTTCTTTAGGAACTTTTACGTTATCAAATACCAATTCACCCGTAGCTGATGCGCGTAATGACCATTTGTTATGTGTTTCAGGCGTACTGAAACCTTCCATTCCGCGCTCAACAACTAATCCGCGAATCTTTCCGCTTTCGTCTTTTGCCCAAACCACAGCGATATCTGCAAATGGAGAATTGGAAATCCACATTTTAGCACCATTTAATATATAATGATCGCCTGCGTTTTTAATATTGGTAACCATACCGCCAGGGTTCGAACCATGATCAGGCTCAGTTAAGCCAAAACAGCCCATGAGTTCACCTGTGGCAAGTTTTGGTAGATATTTTTTCTTCTGTTCTTCAGAGCCATAAGCGTAGATAGGGTACATAACCAATGATCCTTGTACAGATGCCGTTGAACGAATGCCTGAATCTCCGCGCTCAATTTCCTGCATGATAATACCATAGGAAATATAATCCAAACCTGCGCCGCCATATTCTACAGGTATAGTTGGGCCGAAAGCACCTATTTCAGCTAATCCCTTTAATAGTTGTTTTGGAAATTCTGCTTTTTGGGCATAATCTTCAATGATAGGACTAACTTCTTTTTTTACCCAGTCGCGTACAGTTGCACGTATCAACTTGTGTTCATCAGTCAGCAATTCATCAACAAGGAAGTAATCTGGAGCTTCAAATAGGTCTGTTTTTGCCATAATTGTATAATTGGTGAGACAAAGATATGGTTTTAGTTGATTGAGTTAGTGAACGAGTGAGTTGATTGAGAGAGTGGCTGAGTAAGTTTGTTAAAAAGGTTATTAACTCAATCAACGTTTTAACTTAATCCAACTCAATCAACTAAATTTGCTCCCATGATCACAGTAGCAATACACGGCGCCGAGTTTTTTGCAAAACATGGGTATTACCCGGAAGAACAACTCTTAGGCTGCAAGTTTCTGGTCGATATTACAGTTGATTTTACGCCTGCGGACGAACTAAAAAAGGATAGCCTGGCCAACACAGTAAACTATGAGCAGTTATACAACATTGCCAGTCACCAAATGCAGCACCCGAGGAAACTGATCGAGACTTTGGGGGAAGCTATCATTAACGATGTAAAAACCGAATACCCTTATATAGAAAAGGCAGAGGTGACAATCAGGAAAAAGCACCCGCCGATGCCAGGACCTGTTGATCATACAAGTGTTACAATTACCTATACAAAACCATAAAATGGATTTTAATAGAATAACCGATGAGCTATTATTGGCCATCAACGCAATTGTGGGTGGTGATGCTGTGATTACTCAGCGCGAGAGCATGGAAAAGTATAGCCATGATGAGACAGAGGATTTGACTTTTTACCCGGAAGTGGTAGTAAAACCAAAATCTGCAGAAGAAATATCTGCTTTGATGAAGCTTTGCAGCCAGCATCAGATACCGGTAACTCCAAGAGGAGCAGGTACAGGGCTGAGCGGAGGGGCGCTTCCTGTTAAAGGTGGTGTGTTATTGTCTATGGAGCGGTTCAACCAGATTTTAAATATCGATGAAGATAATTTACAGGCAGCTGTTGAGCCGGGCGTGATTACCGAAGTTTTTATAGATGCCGTTGCCGAAAAAGGGCTGCTTTATCCTGTCGATCCCGCAAGTAAGGGTAGCTGTTTTATAGGTGGGAATGTTTCACACGGTTCAGGCGGACCGAGGGTGGTGAAATATGGCACCATTCGAGAGTACATCCTGAACCTACAGGTGGTCTTGCCGGATGGGGAGATTATTTGGACAGGTGCTAATACTTTAAAATATGCATCCGGCTATAATCTGACGCAATTGATGATCGGTTCTGAAGGAACTTTAGGCATCATCACCAAAATCGTAGTTAAACTAATCCCGAAACCCACACAAGATGCTTTATTACTAGCTTCATTTGCAAGCAATGAGTCGGCTTGTGCCGCAGTGTCGGCAATATTCAGAGCGGGAATTGTTCCGTCAGCTTTGGAGTTTATGGAACGAAGGGGAGTGGAGTGGGTAAAAGAACATGATGATATTAATTTTGATCTGAAAGATGATATACAAGCCTTTCTATTAATTGAAGTGGACGGCACCAACCAGGATGTTATCTTTTCCGATTGCGAAAAGATAAACGAAGTGCTGGAGCGGTTTGACTGTCGGGACGTGTTGTTTGCTGATTCATCGGCGCAAAAGGAAGAGCTTTGGCGATTGCGCCGTACGATGGCTGTTTCTGTAAAATCAAATTCCATATACAAGGAAGAAGATACTGTTGTACCGCGAGCTCAGCTACCTCAGTTAATTAAAGGAATAAAAGAAATTGGCAATAAATATGGCTTTGAATCAATCTGTTATGGCCATGCAGGAGATGGGAACCTTCATGTGAATATCATTAAAGGAAATATGAGCGATGATGCCTGGCGTCATGAGATAAAGGATGGTATCAGTGAGATATTTGAGCTTACTGTATCCTTAGGAGGTACCCTTTCTGGTGAACATGGCATTGGGCTGGTTCAAAAAGAATTTATGCCAATTAAATATACCAATGCTCATTTTGCATTATGGCGTGGTATAAAGAATGTTTTTGACCCTAATGGAATATTGAATCCAGGTAAAATATTTTGACACAGTTTGGTAATTGAAAGGATTTTAGAGATTGATTTTATAAATTTAAAATTAGTTTCACATATAGCTTCATATTGAAAAGTTTAGAGTTCGGCATTTCAGTAAGCGATCTTATAAAGGTAGCGGTAGCAGTCTTCTGCGGGTCTATTATGGGATTGGAGCGCCAATACAAAAACAAAACAGCTGGTTTCAGAACTATCATATTGATCTGTCTTGGTTCCACCATTTTTACAATGATCTCGCAACGTGCGGGGCAGGGGGTAAATATTAACCTGGTAACCGGAGTTGGTTTTATCGGCGCGGGTGTGATATTTAAGGACAATATATCAGTAAACGGCCTTACTACAGCTGCAGTAATATGGGTGGCCGCCGCTATCGGAATGGCGAACGGTTCAGGCAATTATTTGCTGGCCATCATTTCCACCTTTGTAACCCTGACGGTGTTAATCATTTTTCATTTCTTTGAAAGTTACCTTGATAAGATCCATCATGAAAAGCTTTTATCGCTTGTGTTTGATAACGATGATTTTGAAAACCTGCAAATGACAGAGGAGCTTATTCATAAACATAAACTCAGCTCGCAGGTAAGGCTTGTAAATAAAAAGGATGGTTGTTTACAAGCTGCAATTTTTGTTACCGGTCATAAAAAGCAAATTAAAAAACTAGATGAAACGCTACTGACGATAAAACAATTGCGATCGTTTTAGACCTGTTTGACTGAAAAAGGTAGCCTCTACGAGGCAAAACTTCTAATATCGATTTTTCTAAAAAGGGGTAGAGCTTAACGGATCATTAACCAGTTTCATTTTGAAAGACGCCTTGTCATTTGCACATCCACGCATCAGCACATTAGTTCGTGTTCAATATCATCCTCGGCTCATCATGAGCTATCATACGGGCACGCTGTTCAGCAGGGATTTTTACTGACTTATGTACATTATAGTCATAGCTAATACAAACAGTTTTGCCGGTAGTGCAAATTTCTTCTGTCTCGCCGTTGATCTTTACTAATACATGCATCACATCAAAACTACTGTTACCTATGCGGGTAGTGCGCACATAACAAGCAATCTCATCTTCCCTTAAAATAGGCTTTAGGTAGTTAATCTCTGATCGTGCCAGGATGATGCCATTGTGGTTCCAGTCCCACTTTACAACATCACGCCAGTAGTTTGATCGTGCTATTTCAAAGTAGGTTAAATACACCGCGTTGTTCACATGCCCGTAGGCGTCCAGATCGGAAAAGCGGATGGGTATGATGGTTTTGTATTTGTAATCTGCTAAATTTTCGCTCATTTTATGTCATTATGTCTGTCTAAAATCAAACCAAGCAGACAAAATGTCTTAAATTGATGATTTTTAGTCGTTGGTACAACAGTTGACTTATCCTCGACGAAGTTAATAAAACTAACATAAGAAATTCTGGAGGATATAAATTATGACACTTGTAAAATTTAATAATGGTCAACGTAATGCCGTAAGCCCTTGGTTTAATGATGTATTCGATTCTTTGTTTAATGATTCTGTTTTGAACGACAGGTTTGTTACCAAAACACCTGCTGTAAACATTGCAGAAACTGAAAATGCATTTGAAATCGAATTAGCTGTACCGGGCTTGAAGAAAGAAGATTTTAAGATCAACCTTGACAAAAACGTGTTGAGCGTGTCTGCTGAGAAGAAGGCCGAAAATGTTGAAGAAGGAAAAAAATATAGCAAACGCGAATACAGCTACACTTCATTTGTAAGGTCATTCACCTTACCGGAAGTAGCTGATCAGGCTAAGATAGAGGCTGAATATACCGATGGTATCTTGAAGCTGAATGTGGCTAAGAAAGAAGAAGCTAAGATTCAAACCAGGGAAATCTCTGTAAAATAATTTTTCCCGGATGCCGAGAGCAGTGAGATTAAATGTTGTGATTTGGTAGAATAGCTCGAGGCTCCGGAAAAATATAAAAGTCCCGAAAGTATAACGACGCTTTTCGGCCGGTTTTAAAAGATCGTTTTCATAAGTAAGTTGTTGGTTTAGTTTGATTAGGCCGTTCCGGAAACCGGAGCGGCCTTTTTTTGTGTATATCTGATCAGGTTCTTCCTTTTATCAGCCGCACAATCCACACCAGGATAATTGCTCCGATAAATGCGGTTACAATATACCCGATGCTACCCCCTGCATGGATGTGAAGCCATCCTAAAACATGGCCACCGAGCCAACCGCCCACAAGGCCCAATATAATGTCAACAATAACCCCATAACCTTCACCCCTCATCGCTTTACCCGCAAGCCAGCCGGCAATACCACCTAATAAAACTGTCCATAACAAGCTCATGATTTTTTAAATTTAAGTGTGACAAAAAAACGGTTCAGTCTGCACGAGCGCGCAGATTTCAATCTAAATATAGCTATATGACTGGTATTATCAATATGTTCATGTGACAATACTTAAAATTACCGTTTATTATTTTTCAATTAGTTGGCAATTAGTGCATTGAGTCTTTTCACGAGCGTTCATGTTTTGTGAACATGAACACGCACAAATTAGTTGCGCATATTAATATACTGCAGTGGCTGACCAAAATCATCCTTCCGGCAAAGATTAATTACTGCCTGCAAATCGTCTATTTTTTTTGCCTGCACACGCACCTGGTCATCCATGATCGAAGCTTGCACTTTTAATCCGCTGTCTTTTATCTTCTTCACAATTTTTGAAGCGGTAGCTTTATCGATCCCTTCTTTTATCTTAAGTTCCTTGCGGATCATATTACCCGCCGCATATTGTTCTTTACCGTCATCCAGGACAGAAGGGTCTATACTCTGCTTTACCATACGGCTGATGATAGAATCTTTAATCGCTTTCAGACGCATGTCATTTTCGGTTACGATGGTGATCTGGTTGATCTTTTTATCCAGGTCAATACTGCTTTTAGAATCGTGGAAATCATAACGGTTCAGAATTTCCTTTTTGGCTGTATTAATGGCGTTGTCGAGTGTTTGTCCGTCAATTTTACTGACGATATCGAATGATGGCATAATCAGAGTTGTTTGTTGTACAAAAATATACTCCTGAAGTAATAATTAATAATATAAACTTCATGTTAGTTTATTTGAATCCCTTTTATATGTAAATTGTATATAGTAAAATAGTGGCTATTTAAAGTTTAGTTAATATTAAATTAACAAATAAATAGGCAGTTTTGTAGGCAGTGCTTTACGGGGCCGCATTTATATGGATATTAAAAAGATACCTTTAATCAACAGGGAGATCAGCTGGTTATTTTTTAACGACCGGGTTTTACAGGAGGCCTCTGATCCGACGGTCCCGTTAATTGACAGAATACGTTTTTTGGCCATTTTTTCCTCCAACCTGGATGAATTTTATCGCGTGCGCGTAGCTACTATGAGCCGCTTATCTAACCTGAATGAAAAAGCCAAAGAGGTATTAGGCTACAACCCCAAGAAAATACTCAATCAAATAAAGAATGTTGTTGTAAAACAGGAGCGGAAGTTCAATAATCTGTACGAAAACATCATTGTAAAACAGTTAGCCGAAGAAAAGATTTTCATTCTGAATGATAAGCAGTTGAACGTAACCCGGGGGGCCTTCGTAAAGAACTACTTCCGCGAACGTTTACTGGCAACACTAGTGCCTATTATGCTTGACGAAGTTCAGGCATTCCCTGAGTTAAGAGACCGGGCGATATATTTCTTTGTAAAGCTTACAACAGGTAAAAAATCGCGCTACGCATTGATCGAGATACCTGATACGCTATCAAGGTTTTTGGTGCTGCCGGACACAAATAATTTAAAGTTTATTATACTTTTGGATGATATCATCCGATATGCACTTGAGGATATCTTCTTCATTTTTGATCACGATACTATCGAAGCTTACTCTATACAGTTAACCCGTGATGCGGAGCTCGATCTGGATAAAGAGGTAAGTGAAAAGTTCATTGATGCCTTAAGCAAAAGCTTACAAAAGCGCAAGAAAGGTAAGCCAATGCGCTTGCTTTATGATACCGAGATGCCATTGGAAATGGTTACTTACCTGGTAACAAAAATGGGACTACATGCTGAAAGTCTCATTCCGGGCAACAGGTATCAGAATTTTAAGAATTTTATAAGCTTCCCGAATGTAGGCAGGCCTGAACTGGAGTATACGCCGTACCCACCATTGCCGGTTGATGGCTTATCATTCGGCAAGAGCCTGATGGGTATGATCGCTCAGAAAGATTATATGGTAAGCACGCCTTACCAATCGTTTGATTATATCATTCACTTCCTCCGTGAAGCGGCAATCGATCCGAAGGTTAAAGAAATTAGCATTTCATTGTATCGCGTTGCAAATAATTCCAGGATCATTCATGCTCTTATTAATGCTGCAAAAAACGGCAAGAAAGTGAATTGTTTAATGGAGTTACGCGCCCGCTTTGATGAGCAAAATAACATTACTTACAGCAGCAGGCTGGAGGAAGAAGGCGTAAATGTACTTTACGGTATCAGTGGTTACAAAGTGCATTCAAAAATATGCCTTGTTACGCGGACCGAAAAAGGCAAACCGGTCAACTACGCGGTCCTTTCAACGGGTAACTTTAACGAAAGCACTGCAAGAATTTATGCTGATCATACATTATTTACTGCAAATAAAAAGCTTACCGACGATTTGGTCGAGGTCTTTAAGGCATTAAAGCAAAATCAGTTTGCTAGGGGACTGAAGCACCTCATTGTTTCGCCTATCGATTCGCGGCCCGCTATTTATAAGCTGATAGACAACGAGGTCAAGAATGCAAAAGCTGGTAAGCCTGCTTATATGATATTAAAGATGAATAGCCTCGCAGACGAACAGGTGATCGTAAAGTTATATCAGGCTAGCAACGCCGGAGTGAAGATCAAGATGATTATAAGAGGCATGTGCTGTTTGGTACCGGGTGTAAAAGGTTATAGCGAAAATATCGAGGTGATCAGCATAGTGGATAAATACCTTGAACATGCCCGTGTGCATATCTACTGCAACGGAGGCAATGAGCTTATTTACCTTACCTCGGCTGATTTTATGACCCGGAATATTGATAACAGGGTAGAAGTGGGCTTCCCGATATATGATCCAGAGTTAAAGAAAGAGATCAGAGAGATTATCAATATTCAGTTAGAAGATAATACCAAAGCACGCGAGATCAATAGCCAGAATAACAACAAATACCATAAAACGCACAGCGATATTCCATGTCGTGCACAAATAGATATTTACAACTACCTTAAATACAAGACTTAAATTTTTTTAAATTGAGATACGCCGCTATAGACATTGGTTCGAATGCTGTAAGGTTGCTTATAGCTGATATTATTGAAAACAACGATTCTGTTTCATTCAAAAAAAACACGCTCGTTCGGGTGCCATTGCGCCTGGGCGATGATGCTTTCCTGCAGCAATATATTTCGGAAAGAAAGGCCACCGATCTGGTAAAAGCTATGATTGCTTTCCGTAATCTCATGGATGTTTACAAGGTTGGTGATTACATGGCCTTTGCAACATCAGCTATGCGTGAGGCTAAAAACGGCGCCGACATTGTAAGAACCATTAAGGAACAAGCCGACATTGACCTGGAGATTGTCACTGGGCAAAAAGAGGCGAAAATTATCTATACCAATCATGCCGAGCAAAATATAGATAAGAGCAAAAACTATCTTTATATTGACGTTGGCGGTGGTAGCACCGAACTATCTCTCTTTACTGAAGGCAAGCTGGAAGCTTCGAGGTCATTCAATATTGGTACCATACGCATATTGGATAACCAGGACAAAGAAGAAACCTGGAATGAGATGCGCGACTTTATCCGCGATCATACCAGACACTTCAAAAGCGTTAATGGCATAGGTACAGGTGGTAACATTAATAAACTTTACCGTTTGTCTGAAGAAAAGAACAGTGCGCCGCTGACTTTTGTTAAGTTAAAATCACTTTACAGTTACCTTAACTCTTTTTCATTAAAAGACCGCATTAATGTTTTGGGACTTAATCAGGATAGGGCAGACGTTATCATTCCGGCGTGCGAGATATACCTATCGATAATGAAATGGGCCAATATTAAGGCAATTTATGTCCCCAGTGTTGGATTAGTGGATGGGATTATTCAGATTTTGATAGAAAAAAACTTTTCAAGTAAGGATTAAATTTTTTTTACGAAATTGTTTAAAAATTAAAAAACTGTTTTTACATTTGTAGTGCCCTCTCATAGGGCATGTTTTTCATAGGTAGATGTAGGGTCGAGTACGTGTATTCGACCCTTTTTTGTGCGCCTGATTTTAATCCGTAGCTTTGTTTCGATGTTAAAAAAGAAAATTGTAGTTGCCATTACGGGTGCCAGCGGTTCTATTTATGCTCAATTATTGCTTCAAAAGCTGCAACAATTAAGCGCTCAGATCGCCGAAGTAGCTACTGTTATGTCTGATAACGCCAAGCAAGTGTGGCAATTCGAACTGGACAATACCGACTACGACAAACTTCCTTATAAGATATACGCAAAGAATGATTTTATGGCACCATTTGCCTCAGGATCAGCGCGTTTTGATATCATGGTTGTTATTCCGTGCTCCATGGGAACTTTAGGCCGCATAGCTAGCGGGACATCTGACGACCTGATTGCCCGTGCCGCCGATGTGATACTGAAAGAACGCCGTAAGCTCATCCTGGTGGTCAGAGATACCCCTTTCAACCTAGTTCATATTCGCAATATGGCTACTATTACGGAGGCTGGTGGAATTATTTGTCCCGCAGTACCGTCTTTTTATAGCAAACCAAAAAGCATAGAAGAGGTGGCTATGACAGTGGTCAACCGCATAATCGATCTGATTGGCTTGGAGAATGAAAGCTATAGATGGAGCGAAGAGAGCATGTAGATTGTATGTCAAAATACGCCTAATCGCTGATCGCTAATTAACTAATCTCTAAATTTAGTACCTTTGCGCCGCAAATGAATAAGAAAGTCGCATTTTATACATTAGGCTGCAAGCTTAACTATTCGGAAACATCAACCATCGGCCGGCTGTTTAACCAAGCTGGTTATGATACGGTCGATTTCACGGATACGCCTGATGTATTTGTGATTAATACTTGTTCGGTTACCGAAAACGCTGATAAAAAGTGCAAGAAGGTAGTTAAGGAAGCATTGAAAATTTCCCCAAATGCTTATGTGACCGTCGTCGGTTGTTATGCGCAGCTTAAACCAAAAGAGATTTCCGAAATACCGGGCGTAGATATGGTTTTGGGCGCGGCAGAGAAGTTTCAGATCATCGATCACATTACCGATCTAACCAAACAGCCAAAGGCATTGGTTTATAACCAGCCGGTATCAGAGGCTAACCAGTTTGTTTCATCTTATTCATTTGGCGATCGTACCCGTACTTTCCTTAAAGTTCAGGACGGCTGCGACTATTCCTGTACCTTCTGCACAATTCCGCTTGCACGCGGGGCCAGCCGTAGCGATACTATTGAACACGTATTAGAGCAGGCGCAGCAAATTGTTGCCTCTGGGGTAAAAGAAATCGTGCTTACAGGTGTAAATCTGGGCGATTTTGGCATCCGCGATGGCAAACGTGAAGATAAGTTTTTCGACTTGGTAAAAGTCTTGGACGAAGTGGAAGGGATAGAAAGAATTCGTATATCATCTATCGAGCCTAATTTGCTAACTGACGAGATCATCGAATTTGTAGCAAAGTCAAAACGCGTCATGCCTCATTTCCATATTCCGCTGCAGTCAGGCAATAACAAAATATTAGGCTTAATGCGCCGTCGATATAAAAGAGAATTATATGCTGATAGGGTATCCAAAATAAAAGAACTAATGCCGGATTGCTGTATTGGCGTGGATATTATTGTCGGTTTTCCGGGAGAAACGCGAGAGGATTTTATCGATACATATAACTTTCTGAACGGATTAGATATTTCCTACCTGCATGTGTTCACTTATTCAGAAAGGGAGAATACCCTGGCTGCCGAAATGAGTAATCCGGTTCCGGGTTCTACCCGTGCGGAAAGAAGCAAAATGCTGCATATCCTATCAGATAAAAAACGACGCGCTTTTTACGAAACGCAACTCAATAAAACCGAAAAAGTGTTATTTGAAGGCGATATTAAAGATGGTTTTATGCACGGCTTTACCCGTAACTATGTGAAGGTAAAGGCTAAATATGATCCTGTATTGGTTAACGAATTAAAGTCGGTTTACTTAACAAATATTTCATCTGACGGTGATGTAGAGATTACCGAAAGCGAAGAATTATTGGTGCATTAATTTTATATTCGCTGCAAACTAACATCTATGTTTCCAACCCTTAGTTCCTTTATCCAATATCTTACAGGCCTCAATATTCCGCTACCTATACAAACTTTTGGTTTTTTTGTGGCCTTTGCTTTTCTGGGAGCTTATTGGGCTTTTTCGCAAGAATTTAAGCGCAAAGAGAAATTGGGGTATGTACACCCCTTACAACGCACGGTAACCATTGGCGAGCCAGCCTCTTCCGGCGAACTAATTGCGAACGGCATATTCGGTTTCATTCTGGGTTATAAATTGGTTGATGCTGTAGTAAACTATCACCAACTTTTAGACGATACACAAGGATTTATCTTGTCAGCTCGTGGCAATTGGATAGGAGGTATCATAGGCGCTGCTGCTTTTGCATACTGGGCGTATTACGAAAAGAAAAAGCAGGTGCTGCCTGAGCCTGTTACTAAGCAGGTAACAGTTCATCCGCATGAATTGATGGGTAATATATTGCTTTGGGCAGCTATAGCAGGTTTTGCTGGTGCCAAAGTATTTAATGCATTGGAGAACTGGGACCAGTTTATGGCTGATCCGGTTGGTATGCTGATTGGCTTTGCTGGATTAACCTTTTTTGGCGGCTTAATATGCGGCGGTGCAGCTGTTTTATACATAGCTAATAAAAATGGAGTTAAACCATTTACCATGCTGGATATTGGCGCACCGGGCATGATGTTGGCTTATGGCATTGGCCGTATCGGGTGCCAAATGTCTGGTGATGGCGACTGGGGTATTAATAACTTGAATCCTAAACCGCATTGGTTAAGCTGGGCTCCGGATTGGATGTGGGGATTCAAATTTCCGCATAATGTGAATGAAGTTGGTGTGACTATGGCTAATTGTGTAGGAAAGTATTGCAAGGAGCTACCGGTACCTGTTTATCCAACATCCTTTTATGAATCAGTGGTTTGTATACTCCTGTTTTTCTTTCTGTGGAGTATACGTGAAAAGATAAAAGTGCCGGGCGTGATGTTTGGTATTTACATGATTCTGGCAGGAGTAGAACGCTTCCTGGTTGAACTGATCAGAGTGAACACAAAATACAAAGTCGGCGGATTAGAATTTACGCAAGCTGAATTGATTTCAGTAATATTAGTACTAGGAGGAATAATTTTGATAGCAGTAGCTAAACGAAATTCAAAACAATTGACTACAACAGCGAATGGTTAGCCAGGTTTTACAGCACAGACTGGTAAAGAACCAGGTTTTCAGATTTGTATTTTCGGCCGGAGTTGGCTTTTTGGTGGACATTTCTGCCTTTTATCTTTTGTATCATAATTTATTAAGCCAGCATACTTACCAGGTATTTTCGTTTACTGTTCGTAATTTCTCGCTTTCATTGGCTATCTCATTTTTTTTGGGTGTGATCGTTAATTTCCTGATCACTAAGTTTTTGGTATTTCACGAATCGCAAAGCAGATCATCCAAACAGTTTATTCGTTTTGTTGCAGTGGCTATCATCGGTTTTTTTGCCAATCTGACTGTAGTGAAGCTCCTGATACAGGAAATGGATGTTTATCCGCCTTATGCCCGTGTAATGGCAGCGTTAAGTTTGTTCTTTGCCAGCTATTTCATACATAAGGTATTTTCGTTCAGCTTATCTTTGCGGCATGCATCTTGAAAAACTAACTCACGAAGTAATTCGTGTAGCCAAACAGGCTGGCGATTTCATCCGGCAGGAACGTAAAAACTTTGATCCTGACAGAATAGAATACAAAGGGCTGAATGACTTGGTATCCTATGTAGATAAGACGGCCGAAAAGATCATCGTCACCGAACTAGAAAAAGCACTTCCAGAAGCAGGTTTTATTACAGAAGAGAAAACCACGACCAAAGTAGGCGATCGTTATAACTGGATCATCGATCCACTTGATGGCACTACTAACTTTATACATGGCGTTCCAAGTTATTCTGTAAGCATAGCACTGAAAGAATATGACGAATTGGTGCTGGGTGCGGTATATGAGATCAATCTTGATGAATGCTTTTATGCCTGGAAAGATGCACCCGCTTACCTGAACGGTAAAGAAATCAAGGTAAGCCACAATTCAAGTGTTGGTGGCAGTTTGATCGCAACCGGCTTTCCATATTATGATTTCGAAAAACAGCCGGCTTATATCGCTTTATTTACAGAACTGATGAAAAGCTGTCATGGCTTGCGCCGGCTGGGCTCAGCAGCGGTGGATTTAGCTTATACAGCTTGTGGTCGGTTCGAAGCTTTCTATGAATACAATTTAAATCCCTGGGATATCGCAGCCGGTGTAGTTATCGTTCGGCAGGCCGGGGGACAGGTGGTTAACTACCAAGGTGGAGATGAAGTGCTTAATTCCCGCCAGCTACTGGCAACAAATGGGAAGATAACAGAGGAGATGCTGGAGATTATACAAAAGTATTTTTGATTACACCGATTTTAGTATGATTTCACGGATAATCAGTGGAATCTAAAAAAAATCGGTGTAATCCCCAATATTACATAGCTTCCGAAACTACCTCGGTAACTTCAGGCACCATTCTTTTTAACAGGTTTTCGATACCTGCTTTAAGGGTAACGGTAGATGATGGACAACCGCTGCATGAACCGCGAAGCTCAACGGTTACCACGCCATCAGTAAATGATTTATAGTGAATAGCACCGCCATCCTGTTCAACAGCCGGCCGAACGTAATCCTGTAATATTTGCTGAATTTTGATTTCAGCGTCAGTACCTTCAAACTGAACTTCCTCTTGCTCTTCAATTTGCACTTTATATTCCGCTTCAACAGCGCCTTTTACAAATTCTTTAACAATAGGTTCCAGGTCGTTCCAGTCGCTGCCCTCTGTTTTGGTAACAGTAACGAAGTTACTGGCAAAGAAAACCCCGTTTACAAAAGAGAATTTGTATAGCTCTTTTGCAAAAGGAGAGTGTTCGGCACTTTCCTTTGTAGGGTAATCAACACTACCATTAATCAGCAACTTGTTCACTATGAACTTCATGGTTGCCGGGTTTGGGGTCGATTCAGTATATACGTTGATATTCATTTTAATTCAAAATTAATGCAGTAACAAAGTTAGACAGCTTTTTGATTACTTTCAATAGGCTGAATTGTTATGACGTCTCTATGATAATATGCAGATGTGCGAATCAGTAGATGTGTAGATTGGATTTTTTCATTTGCACATCCACGCATCTGCACATTCGCACATCATATACCTGTGTAGGTAGATGGGCTAATCTTTTTAATTTCTTCTTTTATCGCATCACTTACTTGCAAGGTTTCCACAAACTCGGCTATAGTTTCAGCGTTGATAGCAGCATTAGTGCGCGTCAATTCTTTTAATGCCTCGTATGGGTTTGGATAACCTTCGCGGCGCAAAATGGTTTGTATCGCTTCAGCTACTACCGCCCAGTTCGCTTCAAGGTGTGCGTTGATCACCGGTTCATTCAACAGCAGTTTATTTAAGCCTTTTACGGTCGATTTAATAGCTATCAAAGTATGCGCAACCGGAACACCGATGTTACGCAAAACGGTAGAGTCGGTCAGGTCGCGTTGCAGTCGGGAGATCGGCAACTTGCCTGCCAGATGCTCAAATACAGCATTGGCAATACCTAAGTTACCTTCTGAGTTTTCAAAATCTATCGGGTTTACTTTGTGCGGCATAGCTGATGAACCTACTTCTCCGGCTTTAATCTTTTGCTTAAAATAGTTCATGGAGATATAAGACCAAATGTCCCTGTCCAGATCGATCAGGATATTATTGATCCGTTTCAAAGCATCACATTGTGCTGCAAAATTGTCGTAATGTTCTATCTGAGTAGTGAACTGTGACCTGCTAAGTCCTAGTATATTGTTAACGAAATGATCGCCAAATTTTTTCCAGTCGATTGAGGGATAAGCGATATAATGCGCGTTATAATTGCCCGTTGCTCCACCAAACTTAGCTGAATAAGGTATTTGCTTTAACAAATAAAGTTGATTCTCAAGGCGTTCAATGAATACCTGGATTTCTTTTCCCAAACGGGTTGGAGATGCTGGCTGACCGTGTGTATGCGCCAGCATAGGTAAAGTAGCCCATTCAGCCGCATAATTTTTCAACAGGTTAATTAACTCTGAAATAGCAGGCAAATAAGCTTCATCAATAGCCAATTTGAAGCTATAGGGGATAGAGGTGTTATTAATATCCTGCGAAGTCAATCCGAAATGGATAAACTCTTTATACTTTTCAAGACCAAGTTTGTCGAATTCTTTTTTGATAAAATATTCAACGGCTTTTACGTCGTGATTAGTGATCTTCTCTATTTCTTTTATGCTCTGGGCGTCCTCTTCTGAAAAATTTTGGTAGATGCTGCGTAACTTTTCTGATACTTTTTTATCAAAATCCTGAAGCTGTGGCAAAGGATGTTCGCATAAGGCTATGAAATATTCGATTTCAACAAATACCCTGTATTTGATAAGCGCATATTCTGAAAAGTAATCAGCCAAACCGGCTGTAGTATTGCGGTACCGGCCATCAATAGGGGAGATTGCCGAAAGCGGTGTAAGCGTCATGTAGTGCTAATTTTCGGCAAAGGTACGAAATCAGTTTGCAGTTTTCAGTTGACAGTTTGCAAACTGCAAACTCAGAACTGCAAATTGGAAATTGTCTGTGGAACGTCATTTATTTAGGAAACTTTGAAATCAAAAAATGTTTCCATAGTTTTGACCCATTAAGTCAATGAGTCAAACTGAGAGAATAATATTAGGCGGCGAAGAGCTTTTTTTAAAGGCTGGGATCAAGAGTGTCACCATGGATGATATCGCCAAACACCTGGGAATGTCCAAGAAGACCATCTACCAGTTTTTTAGAGATAAAAACGAGCTGGTGATTGCACTGGTGCAGAAAAAACTGAAAGAAGATGAACAGCAGATGGAAGACATCGTGAGTAATTCGGGAAATGTGATCGAAGGAATGATCAATATGATGAAATGTTCGGAAGATATCTTCTCAAGGATTAACCCGATAGTGATACATGATATTCAGAAATATCATCCCGAGGCATGGAAACAGTTCCAGAATTTTAAATCCGGGGTGATAGTTCAGACACTGGAAGAACTTTTAATTAAAGGAATAGAACAGGGTTATATAAGGCCGGATATTGACGTAAAGATAATTGCAAGAATGCGAATGATACAGGTAGAAATGGGCTTTGATACTTCCATTTTTCCGCATTCGGAATTTAATGTATGGAGGGTGCAGCAACAGTTTCATGAGCATTTTAACTATGGGATTTGTACGCTGGAAGGCTATAAATTATTGGATGAATACAGGAGCCTGCACGAACGGGTAAATTAATTAATGCTATTGACATACGGCTGTCACACAGGTTTTAAACTTTTGTAATGCAAACAAATACGAATAAACACAACTCACTATATAATATGAAACGTCTATTTCTGCTTATGCTGCTTTTGTCAGGCTTAACTGTTGGTAGTTATGCCCAACAGACTCCTCCACCACCGGGTACAACCCAAAATTTTTCACTGCAGGACTGTATCAATTATGCCTATGAACATCAGGATACGGTACTCAATGCCAAGTTAGATATACAAAGTGCTGAATATAGAGTTAAGGAAACCACAGGTATCGGGCTACCTCAAATAAACGGATCAGCAAATTTTCAGGATTATGTTAAAATACCAACCACCTTATTGCCAGGGCAATTTTTTGGCCAGCCTGCCGGAACCTTTGTTCCGGTTCAATTTGGTGTTAAGTATCAGGGGTCGCTTGGCTTGAATTTAAGCCAAAAAGTTTTCGATGCCAGTTATCTTGTTGGATTAAAGGCATCAAAAACGTATAAAGAATTGTCATCACGCAGTTACACCCGTTCAAAAATTGAGGCGAATGTGAATGTTACCAAAGCTTATTATCAGGTACTCGTAAGTATTGAGCAAATAAAGCTGCTGGACGCAAACATTAGTCAGCTTAAGCACCAACTTGATGAAACTAGTGCAGAAAATAAACAAGGTTCCGCAGAAAAAATAGATGTTCAACGTACTCAGGTGCAGTATAACAACCTTATAACCAACCGCGAAAATTCGGTTCAACTACTTGTCTTAAGTTACCAAATGCTCAAATTCCAAATGGGAATGCCGATAAATTCAGAGCTGATGTTAACTGATAAGTTAGAGGACATTCATTTGGCAGATAAGGAAGATGCTAGCTCTGATACGGCCTTCTATCATAAACGCATTGAATATGCATTGCTGGAAACACAGAAGAAATTGAATGAACTGGATGTAGCTAATAAAAAGGCCGCTTCCTATCCAAGTTTGGTTTTAAATGGGAATTATACTTCGTCATATCAAAATAACAGCTTTGGTAACCTATTCAGCACTAGTTTCCCATCAAGTTATTTTGGCTTGACCCTGAATGTCCCCATTTTTAGCGGCGGTCAGCGTGTTAATCAAATCAGGCAATCCAAGATCAATGTGCTAAAATCACAAAATGATTTAGAGAACGCCAAAAACGGCTTTTTGTTGCAGGCGAATTCCGCTCATTTTAATTATGTAAATAGCCTGAGGTCTTTAGACAACCAAAAACACAACCAGCAATTGGCGCAAGAAGTTCTGAGGGTAACTAAAATTAAATACCAGCAGGGCGTAGGATCGAATTTAGAGGTTACACAGGCACAAACAGATCTTGAAGCAGCCGATAACAATTACATACAGGCATTATATAACGTTTTAATAGGCAAAGTAGATCTGGATAAAGCTTACGGACGAATTCAATAAATTAATCACAACAGACATAGATATAAAAACATGAAAAAATTATTATACATACCAGCAATATTAATATTGGCAGCTTGCAGCCAGCAACCCCAAGGCAAAGCAGCCAAACAGGCTGAACTGGATAAGCTTAAAAAAGAACAGAGTGACCTGAATGCCAAAATAATACAACTACAAACGGAGCTTGGCTCAACCGATTCCGTAAAACGAACTGAAGTAAATGTTGTTGATGTAAAGGAAGGCAACTTTACTAATTATGTTCAATTGCAGGGTAGCATTGATGCTCAGGAAAACGTTACCGCTTATCCGCAAATGGGTGGTGTTATTACAGCTATCTATGTAAAAGTAGGAGATCGTGTACACAAAGGCCAGACACTAGTTCAGTTAGATAACTCGGTGCAGAAACAAAACATTGCTCAGGCACAAGCTAAAGCTGATCTGTCAAAAAGTGTTTATGATCGCCAGAAAAATCTTTGGGACCAGAAAATTGGTACTGAAATACAATACCTTCAAGCAAAAGCTGGTATGGAAGCTGATGCTAAGCAAGTAGCATCGCTTAAACAAACTTCGGATATGTACCGAATCATTTCACCTATTAATGGAACTGTCGATCAAATGGACCTGAAACTTGGACAGCTATTACAACCTCAGGCGAATCCGGCTGGTATAAGGATAGTTAATGCAGATGTACTAAAAGTAAAAGCAAATGTACCGGAGTCATACGTAGCAAATATCAACCAGGGCGATAATGTTAAAGTTGTAGTTCCTGATGCTAATGATTCATTAATGGCTAAAGTAACTTTCGCTGCAAAAGTTATTGACCAGGCATCACGTAGCTTTGGTATCGAGATAAAGTTGCCTCAACGCAAAACATTACGTCCGAATATGACCGCGGTGATCAAAATAGCTGATTACTCTAAAAACAACTCAATTGTTGTTCCACTGAATTCAGTTCAGAGATCAACATCCGGCGATTATGTTTTTATAGCTAATAACGGCGAAGCAAAGAAAAAACCGGTGAAAGTTGGGGCCGTTTCGGGAGCGCAGGCGGAAATATTATCCGGATTAACCAATGGCGACAAATTGATCACCCTGGGTGCCAGCGAAGTTGAAGACGGCGATAAAATCAAAATATCAACTGCTAATTAATCATCTAAAATCGATAGGATATGAAAGATGTTGTAAAAGAATTTAAGCCCTCAAGTTGGGCCATAGATAACAAGACAGCAGTGTATGTGATGATTTTTTTGATCACGCTGCTTGGCTTGTTAAGCTATAACAGGTTACCGAAGGAAAACTTTCCCGATATAGCGCAGTCGAAAGTATTCATTACCACGGCCTATGGCGGGCAGTCTCCTCAAAATATCGAAACGTTGGTAACTAAACAGATCGAAAAGCAATTAAAATCGCTTAAAGGCCTGAAGAAGGTGACATCGAACACTCAACAGAACGTTTCAATCATCACCGCTGAATTTCAGGCTAACGTTGACATCAAGGACGCTAAGCGTGATGTAAAAGAAGCGGTTGATAAAGCAAAGCAGGACCTGCCTCAGAATGATAACCAGTTGAAGGAATCAGTCATATCTGACATTAACGTGGCTGATATTCCGATCCTGTACATCAATATCTCCGGTAATTACGACCTTAAAAAGTTGAAAGAATACGCTGACAACCTGAAGGATGATATTGAGGCCATGAAGGAAATCTCCAAAGTGGACGAAGTAGGTGCGTTGAAACCAAATATTCAGATCAATGTCGACCTGAATAAGATGACGGCGGCACAGGTAAGCTACAATGACATCATCCAGGCGGTTGGAAATGAAAACGTGATTTCCTCTGCAGGTAATGTTAAAACTGACGGTGTACAACGTGCTATCGACATTAAAGAAGACTTCAAGAATGCCGATGAAGTAGCTGCAATGGTAATCAGGAACCCTCAGGGTAAAGCTGTTTACCTGCGCGATATTGCCGAGGTAAAAGATGCATTTCAGGATCAGGAAAGTTACGCCCGGTTAAAAACTCCGGACGACCCTAACTTTAAGAATGTAATTACCCTGAATGTTAGTAAACGCTCGGGCGAGAACCTGATTGAAGCGTCAGACAAGATCAACCAGTTAATAAAAGACAAACAAAAAACGATTTTTCCTAAAGGGCTAAATATTACAGTTACAGGCGACCAGTCGGATAAAACCCGTACTACGCTAAATGATCTGATCAATACGATTGTGATCGGTTTTATACTGGTAACTATCATCCTGATGTTCTTTATGGGCAGTACCAATGCCATTTTCGTGGCGCTGTCGGTACCTTTGTCCTGTTTCATCGCATTTTTGGTAATGCCGGCTATCGGGTTCACCCTAAACATGATCGTATTGTTCTCGTTCCTGCTGGCGCTGGGTATTGTGGTGGATGATGCTATTGTGGTGATCGAAAACACACATCGTATTTTTGCAAACGGCAAAGTACCCATTAAACAGGCTGCTAAAATAGCTGCCGGTGAGGTTTTCCTTCCTGTATTTTCAGGTACCATGACTACTTTGGCGCCATTTGTACCGCTGGCATTCTGGAACAGCTTGATCGGTCACTTTATGTTCTTCCTGCCAATTACGCTGATCATCACTTTATTAGCTTCATTGGTAGTGGCTTATATTATGAACCCGGTTTTTGCCGTCGACTTTATGAAGCCACATCATGATGGCGAACATGATCATCCGAAATTCGACAGAAAAGTAAAACGCGTTTTATTATTTTTGGGTGGAGCGGCTATTTTAGGCTACCTGATGAATCGTGGTGTTGGAAACTTTGTAGTGTTTGCGGCATTGCTTTATCTGCTGAATCATTTCTTCTTGATGAGATGGATAGACCGATTCCAAAAAAATGGATGGCCTAAGTTTCAAACATGGTATGCAAAACGTTTGGAATGGGCCGTGCAAAGACCGTGGTGGATTTTAGGAAGCATTGTTGTCCTATTTATCTTTACCATTGGATTTACTGTTGTACGTAGCCCTAAAGTTGAATTCTTCCCATCAGGCGACCCCAACTTTACTTATGTGTATGTAACGATGCCGATCGGTACCGACCAGGCTTATACGAATGACGTAGTTAGCAAACTGGAGAAAAAGGTGGCTGCTGTTGTTGAACCTGACAAGGATATCGTATCGTCTATTATATCTAACGTTTCGATAGGCGTGACCGACCCTACAGATGAGGATCAGGGAACTTATTATAATAAAGGTAAAATAACTGTCGCATTTGTGGAATTTGGCAAGCGTAACGGTAAGGATACCAAGAAGGTGATGGAACGTATCCGTAGATCTGTACAGGGTATGCCCGGTGTGAAAATTTCAGTTGCTCAGGAGAATGCAGGTCCGCCGGTGCAAAAAGACGTTAGTATCGAGATGATAGGCGATAACCTTGACACATTGGTACGGACGAGCGATAGGTTAAAGAAGTTTATTGAGCAACAGAACATAGCCGGTATTGAGCAATTAGTGCCAGACGTGCAGGCTGACAAACCCGAAATTGTGTTCGATGTGGACAGAGAACGTGCGAACCGTGAAGGTATTACAACGGCACAAATAAATTCTGCGTTATTCACTTCAATTTACGGTTTTAAGGCATCCGATTTCAGAAATACAAAAGAAGATAACTATGAGATCGATGTTCGCGCTCAGAAAAACCAACGCGATAATATAGATGCATTGAAAAACCTGAAGATTACCTATAGGGATTTGGCCACGGGTGGTTCTATTCGTCAGGTGCCTATTTCGGCCTTTACCGATATCAGGTATACGAATACTTATGCAAACATCAAGCATAAACAATCGAGGCGTGTGATCACTTTAGGATCAAATGTGCTGAAATCAGCAAATGCCAATGAAGTAAATATTGCTATTGGACAGGCTATTAAGAATTTCAGAGTGCCTGACGGTGTGAGCATCCATATGGGTGGTGGCCAGGAAGACCAAGTAGAAGCAGCAACGTTTTTGGGTACTGCTTTGATGATATCCTTCGGTATAATCCTAATCATATTAATGACGCAGTTTAACTCGATAGGTAAAACCTTCATCATCCTGACGGAAATATTCTTCAGTATCATCGGTGTGTTCCTGGGCGTGGCCATATTTAAAATGACAATCTCTATTGTAATGACCGGTATTGGTATTGTGGCTTTGGCCGGCGTCGTGGTACGAAATGGTATCCTGTTGGTTGAGTTTACAGATATGCTGATAGAACAGGGGGCTAGTCTGCACGATGCGGTAGTAGAAGCTGCCCGTACACGTATGACGCCTGTATTATTGACAGCAACCGCTGCTATGCTGGGTCTGATTCCGCTTGCGGTTGGCTTTAATATTGACTTTGCAGGGTTGTTTACCTCATTTAAACCGCACATTTACTTTGGTGGCGATAACGTGGCCTTCTGGGGGCCATTATCGTGGACAATGATCTTCGGCTTAGGCTTTGCAACTATTATTACGCTGATACTGGTGCCATGTATGTACATCATACGGGTGCGTCTAAAATCTGCTTTGTTTAGTAAAAAGGAGACGATTGAAGAGCCAAAAGAGCTAGAGGTAGATCAAATGGCTTAATCTTAAGAAGCATAACTTTATGTAAGCTGCCTTGTATAACAGGGCGGCTTTTTTTATCTAAAAATATAAAGCATAAACTCATTGTGTAAATATGACATTGCAATGTTGGAATTTTTGATAGATTTGTTTGAAAAGTCAAAATTTGTCTGTCAAACATTTAATACTTAATGAGTGTAATAAGCGAACAACAGGACATAAAAAGAGAAAAAATATTAGAGGCAGCTTATGAACAATTTTTGCATTATGGTTATTCCAAGACCACAATGAACGAGATTGCCGGCTCGTTATCTCTATCCAAAGCTTTGCTTTATTATTACTTTCCTGATAAAAGCCAACTGTACATAGCTGTAACCCGCAAGCTTGCGGGTGATTATCTGAAAACATTGCAGGATAACATTAGCAAGATCACCGATCTGAAAGAGGCTTTTGTGTTCCAGATCGACACTCATCATAACTTTATACTAAACAATTATAATTTCTTTGATTATATCAGGCTTAACGAGCAGAACATGCCCGATGCGATATGGGAAATTGTTGACGATATCCGCCAGGCTGAAATGAACCTTCTGGGAGACGCTGTCATAAGCGAAGCAGAGCGGGGTAAAATAAAGCCGGTAGATAATCCTGGTGAAATTGTGGGGCTATTACTCGATGCTCTACATGGCGTAAGAGTGGGATCCGCAGCTTACAATAAAAAGAACAGCTTTCCGAAGAAAGAGCATTTGGATGAAATTCACGCTAAACGCCTGATGCTGATCGATATTTTTATCAAAGGCTTAAAATACTGAGTCACTGTCACCTCCGGGTCAAAAAGCTATTAACCCTAAATTAACGCCCTCTTAATTTAGTATATTTGACTAATTATATTATTTGGTCAATAATTATTCATTATATAATATTAAAAGAGACTTCTAGTTTAGAGGTGATTGTTTTAGAGTGATTGAAGCATCCCGGTAATTCCGGGGTGCTTTTTTTTCTTAGTCCTTAATCAGACTGACCATTTTCCATCTGTTTTTATTTAATGCATCACCGCCAAAAAACTGCAACGTGATCACAAAAGAGGTTACTGTTTTCTGTCCGCTTTGATCTTTCGATTCTAAGTAAGATTTTATTGTATAGGTAGAGTCAGTTTTCTGGTCAAATTGATAACCAGATTCAGGAAAGATGATGTTGGAGTTTTTTACATTCTGTTTTACAAATTGTTTAGCAATGGTATAAACATCCTCGTTTCTCGGTGGGTTATTTACTACCTCCTTATTGGTGCCGCTGAAAGCCAATTTTATGAGCACAAAAGTAAAAGAAATGGCAAGTATGATTAAGAATATAATCAGCTTGTACGCGAATTTCTTTTTTTGTTGCTGATTGTTAACGTAGCTTTTGGACATTAATAAAATTTATAACAACAATCTTGCTTCAATAGTTAGCTTTAGCTTATACGAAACAGAAGATATCGATGTTGGGTGTAATTAACCAATGATATATTGTATTAAAAAGACAATTCAATAGTTAAAATTATCCAAAAAACAGGTAGGAAACAAAGATTGCAGCAATGATGCCGGCCAGATCTGCTATCAAACCGAAAGGAATTGAATAACGGAATTTTTTTATGCCAACTGAGCCAAAATAAAGCGCAACAATATAAAACGTAGTGTCGGCCGAACCATTGAAAACGCAGCCTAAGCGGCCTGCAAAACTATCCGGTCCAAAGGTTTGCATAGTAGTGATCATCATGGCACGCGATCCTGAACCACTTAATGGTTTCATATAAGCCACAGGCATGGCATCTACAAAACGGGTGTCGAGACCTAAACCGCTCACAGCCCATCTTAAACCATCATTCATATAACCCAATGCACCACAGCTGCGAAATACCGCAATACCTACCAACATAGCCACTAAATAGGGAATGATCTTGATACAAGTATCAAAACCAGATTTTGCACCATCGATAAATGCTTCAAAGACGTTGATTTTTTTAAGCATTCCGCCTAAAATAAAAACAACGGGAATCGCAAACAGCAACAGGTTACTGGTAATTTTTGAGAAAGTGCTTATCTGTTCTTTAGTTAGATGTGTGGTAAAGAACCAAACCATCGCTGTAATAAATACGCTTACACCACCAAGCCAGGCGATGATCACTCTATCAAATAAATTGATCCGCTGTTTAATCGCCACTGCTATCATGCCAATTACAGCCGAGACATAAGTAGCTATGATGCAAGGAATGAAAACATCAGTCGGATCCTTGGCATGTAATATCGCGCGTTGTGCAATAATGGCTACAGGAAGTAATTGCATACCTGATGTTAACAGCACAAGAAACATAATCTGGGCATTGCTGGCTGTTTCCTTGTCTTCATTTATCTCCTGCATGCTGTCCATTGCCTTTAAACCAAGGGGAGTAGCAGCATTCAACAAACCGAGCAGGTTTGCTGAGAAGCTCATCAGGATATTTCCTAAAGCAGGGTGATCTTTTGGTATTTCAGGAAATATGCGACGGAAAAACGGTCCTACGATGCGGGATAAAAAGTTGATGGCACCCGCCTTTTCACCAATTTTCATAATACCAAGCCAGAAGGTCATTGCACCAATTAGAGGCAACGCAATGTCCATTACTGCTGTTTGAGAGGAACTGAATAAACTGTCAACAATTGATTTAAAGGCCTCCGTATCACCAAAAAAAATCAGTTTAACAAAGGCAAGAATAAATGCGATCAGAAAAAAGAAAATCCAGATATAGTTAAGGGCCATAGAGCTTGTTCAGGTGTTGAAGGTAGCAGTTTTTTGTAAAATTTTAAGATTTCATTGCTATATTTAATGACAGATATTGCTGCCATGAAACAGGTATCCAAAAATATACTAACGGCAATCTACCAATTCATCAAATCCCTTAATAATCCCGACAATCGACCGATTGACTGGGGTATCAAGCCTGCACCTGATAAATGGTCAAAAAAAGAGATCGTGGTGCATTTATGTGATAGCGATATGATCAACCTGCAGCTTTTCATAATTTCCGAGCTTCGAAGCGATGCCTGTGGGCGTGCCGACCGCCCGCCCGTTTTGCGCCGCGATTTCGCGGCCGACGGCAACGATGCGGTTGCGAACCGCGGGAATTGCGGGATTGCGCGGCG
>Ga0207706_10000059_pt1 | contig 111765 bp, 94 predicted proteins | sample KBSC53metaG_FD_184318 | JGI IMG/M metagenome (GOLD analysis project Ga0207706, IMG submission 184318) | Corn rhizosphere microbial communities from Kellogg Biological Station, Michigan, USA - KBS C5-3 metaG (SPAdes) (version 2) | ecosystem: Host-associated > Plants > Roots > Rhizosphere > Soil...
GGGGGCGACGAACAGTATTGTGCCGGCGAGAGTGCCGGGTACCTAATACTCAGTACCTAGTACCGAGTACCGAGTACCGAGTACCGAGTATGCCAGACCGTAACTCGATCTCGTGAAGAACTCCGACGATAGGGCCCCGCGTTACTAGGTACTAGGTACTTAGTATTTTGAAAACACTCCCCCCAGCAACGCCAGCAAACCCAGGGTTCCCGCAATACTCCCCGCGATCGCCTGTCGCTTCTTCAGCGCGTCGAACAGTGCTGCGGTCTGGCCGGTCGGGTTCGTTCTGCCCAGTCGGGCGCCGTTGGGCAGCAGAACGAAGAGTACGATGAGTCCGGCCAGGAGGCCGGCACCCTGCATGACCATGAGCCAGGCAGACGGGGCGGCGCCCGAGCGCATGACAACACTGCTGAGGTACACGCCGGAGATCACGGCGACCAGCGCCCCCGGTCCCATCAGCCGGCGACCGACCTGGGCCTGCAGACGGGCAATCGCACCCTGGGTCGCGCGATCTTCCTGCCGTGCCATGATGCCCATCAGCATGTTGGAAAATCCCCCACCCATCCAGGCCACAAACCCCGCGATATGGAGCAGAATCCAGATTCTCATCAGGCAATTGTCTCGCTGAGCATGGTGTCGTCGATCGGATGACGTCCAGCGAAGCCGGCGTCGATATCGTGCCAGTGGGTGATTCGCTCCTCGCCGAGCTTCCAGCAAAGAAAGACCAGACGATCCTCGCGGAGCGCGTAGAAATCCACCAGCCCCGCGTCGAATCCCTTGAATACGCACCCGATTTGATCGAGCTCCTCCAGGTACTTGTGGATTCGCTCGGCTTGGCTGGTCACTGCCTCCCGCGCTGCCAGCAGTTCCTGGGTCTCACCCCACTCGGCGCGGGCCGGCCCGGTGAGCAGTTCGTAGCGCGCCAGCGCCTCGCGCCACCGTGGGTAGGCCAGCAGCAGGTCCCCCACGATGTGGCGCACCAACGGCAAGGTCCTCTCTGCCTCGGCCACGGTGAAGATCCTGGGGGTTCCCACGGTCATGACCAGACGATGGTGATCCCCGCGACATCTTCGGGGTGGCTGATGAAGCCCACGACCCGGTGGTCGCCGTCGATCACGGTGATGGTCGCCCGCAGGTGAGACTCGCTGGCGTCCTGGTTCATTTTCAAGACGAATCCCTCGAGATCCTGATCCGGATTCACCACGCAGCTGTCGGTGCGCATCAGCGCATCCGCCCTGGTATACAGGGGATCATTCCCCGCCGCGAGACAGCGGGTCACCAGATCGCGATCACTCAGGACGCCGAGGAAGCGCCGGGTGCGATGGTCGTCCACCACCGGCACCACGGAGATATTGCGGCTGCGGAACATGATCGCCACTTCGCTCGCTGATGCATTGGCGACAGCGACGAAAGGATTTGGAACCATCACTTCAGAAGCGCGCATTGCCCGAATCAGGTTAATGGGTAATTCCGAATCTGCTCACCCTCACGACGGAATCAAGCCCGACAACGCCTTCAGGGCCGCCTCACGACCCTCCTCCACGTAGCGCCGGATCAGGTCGAGACGGAAAGTAGCACCACGCTCGGCGGGAGGACGGATATAGACCAGGGGCGGACGATCGGGCGTGAGCTTCCAGAGCGAGATCGCCTGAGCGGTCTGGTTCGCCATCAGGATCCGGGTGCTGTTGTTGTGGGTTTCGACCACCGGGGGAAAACTGGGTCCGTCAAGCGACGGAGTCTCGTCAAACCCGGGGCCGACGTCCACCGCCACCACCAAGCCCGGTTCGAACCAGGCTGCCACCTGAAGCGGCAGCACAGCCCGAAGGCCGCCATCGGCGAAGCGGCGAACGCCGATGTTCGCCGGAGGATAGAACAGAGGCAATGCGCAGCTCGCGTACAGCGCGTCCTGAAGCGGCGCCTCAGCGCCCCCCTCGCCGAAGCACATGAGACCGCCGGAATCGATGTCGGTGGCAGTCACGGTGAGCCGGTACCTGAGGTCGGAGAACTGCTCCGCGGGAACCAAACGCTTGATCGCGGCCCGAAGCGGGGCTTCCTCGAGGATCTTTCGGGACCAGAGGCCACGGAGCAGGGACAACCGGCTGGCGTGGACCACATCCCGGTTTTCCAGTCCGCCCACGCGAAGGATCGCCTCATCGGGAGACATGCCCGAGGCGAACATCGCCGCGATTACCGCCCCCATCGAGGTGCCGACGAAGTTCGTGGGCGCGATGCCACCCGCCAGCAGCGCCTGCATGACGCCGATCTGCGCCGCCGCCCTGGCCCCTCCTCCGCTCAGGACCAGCACCACCTTCCCCGTACTCACGCCTGCCTCTTCTCGGCCATAATCCGGGCCCGGTCGTACCGTTCCTGTTCTTCCGGAGTCTCGGGAATGAGCCGCGGGACCCGCTTGGGTTTCCCGTGCTCATCGATCGCGACAAAGATGACCGAGGCAGTATGGGTGTGACGCCGATGACCCGTCGCGACATTTTCGGCGAAGACGTCCACCGAGACATGCATGGAGGAATTGCCCACATAGTCCACGGCGGCAGCACAGGTGACCAGGGCGCCCACGGGAATCCGCTCCCGGAAATCCACCCGGTCCATCCTCGCGGTGACCGCCGGACCACCCGCATGCCGTATCGCCGCCACCGCGGCGGCCTGATCCACCATCGCCAGCAGATGCCCGCCGAACAGATCGCCCAGGACGTTCTGCATGTGAGGCATCACGAGCGAGGTCAGCTCGGATCGGCTGAAGGACATGGGATGAGAGTCGGCGGTCATGGAATTGAAGATTGAAGATTGAAGATTGAAAATTGCTGAACAGTGAGGATCGACCGCGAATGAGGCAAGTTGCTCAACCCCCGGGTAGTGATGGAACTAACCTCTGTCCCTGACAGATCTCACCCTTTGCTTTTCAGGTCTGCAATCTGCAATCTGCAATTCCTCAAAAGTCGACCGGCCTCAAGTAGTACTCCCCAATCGCCGTCTGCGACAGCATGGCCACGGTCGGCAGGCGGCGCTTCCAGTGAGTGGACTCCAGGCGTTTGCGGACCAGCTCCACCTCATCCCGGGTCAGCCCCTGCGCGACGATCTCTTCCGGGCGGAGTCCGGTCAAGAGGCCGTGGAGGATCTGGTCTGTCTTGGGATAGGAGATGCCGAAATCGCCTTCGTCGGTCTGCCCCTTGATCAGATCGGCGCTGGCGGGCTTGGTGACGATCACCTCCGGGACCTTAACGAAGCGGGCCAACGCCCAGACCTGCGTCTTAAACAGATCGCCAATCGGATTGACCGGCGGTGAATCATCGGCGTGCCAGGTAAAGTAGCCCAGCAACCGCTCGGTCTTGTTTCCGGTTCCCAGCGGCAACGCGTCAAGCTCTGCGGAGAGATCGAACAGCGTGATCATTCGCATCCGCGCCATGATGTTTCCCTTGCGGGAAGGCGACGAGTCGCCTCCTATCGCGGCGACGAGTCCATCCACCGCGGCGCTGATATCCACCGTCCGGCTCCGAATTCCCAGTTGGTCTATGACCAGCTGAGCGTGCTCCAGGCTGTCGGGGCTCGAGGTTCGATAGGGCATTCGCACCGCGGTGACGTTCTCTTTTCCCAGCGCCTCCGCGGCCAGGACGGCGACCAGCGCGCTGTCCACCCCGCCGGAGAGCCCGATGACCACCTTGGAGAACCTGCGCCGCCGCTGAACCTCGTCCCTGATGAATTCCACGAGCCAGCGGCGGGTGAGGCCCGGATCGATCGCGAGCGAATCCACTGGTCGCGGCGGACGGGGGACCTTCCGTGAAGGCGGTGCGATCGCGCTCTTGACTGGGGGCGTCTCTGGTTCGTCCCCATCCGCCTTCCCGCCTTCCCGCCCTTCCGCCAATGAAGCAAGCAGGTGCGGCAGCCGGAGCCTGAGGTCGGATAGCAACGGCGTCTCGGCTCGGGCTCGAGTGATCTCCTCGAAGTCGATGACAGCCGGGACAGTGGCGGGCTCAAACAGCGGAGCGTGAACTATCGCCTGGCCTCGGGGATTGACCAGCACGGAGCCTCCAACAAATCCCTTCCCCCCCTCGAAACCGACCAGGTGAGTTACCACGACGAATACGCCGTGCTCTTCCGCAATCCCCTGCGCCAACCGGTCCCAGCGATCAAGGTTGGCGGGCCTGCCTCCGTTGCCGGGCGCGGTGATGCCACGAGCCGGAGTAGCACTGGGAATGATGATAAGTTGCGCCCCGTCCAGAGCGGCGAGAGTCGGAGCCAGCGAATGCCATGCGTCTTCGCAAACCAGCATGGCCGCCCTGCCCCAGCGTGTATCAAACGCCGCGACCTCCTGTCCCGGCTCGACGAACCGCTCCTCGTCGAACACTCCGTAGGTCGGGAGAAACACCTTGCGATGTACGTGGCGAATTCCCGCGTCGCCACCGCCAAGGCTTGCGTACAGCGCCGAATTGTGCAGGTGATTGCGATAGACCTCGTAGAAGCCGAGCGAGATGTCGAGTGGGGGAGCACCGGACTCGGCGTGAACCCGCGCGAGATCCTGAAAGAGCTGCTCGGCCGGCAGGGCGAGGTCCCGCACTCCACCTTCGAGGAAATAGCCGGTCAACGCCGACTCGGGAGCAACAACCAGCCCCGGTGGATCAGGCCATTGTCCGACCTCTTTGAACACCTCTCCCAGGCGCGCCAGGTTCCTGGCGTACGCCCCTTTATCGGGCCGGAACTGCGCTATGGCGAGGGTGAGCATGATGGGAATCTAAGGGGTCACTCTGCCCGATAAACAATCACCTTCACCTTCTCGAGAGTGATCAGTCCCCCGCCAATCATCTGGTCCAGCTCAGGAAGAATGGCCTGGATCTTCTCCTCGGTATCCACGCACTCGACCACGATAGGCAGGTCCACGGAGAGGCGCAGCACCTTGTCGGTGTGGAGCCGCGCTGTCGCCCCGAAGCCCATGACCGCACGAGTCACGGTGGCCCCCGCGTAATGTCTCTCACGAAGCAGGTTCACGATCGCTTCGTAGAGCGGTTCCCCGTCGTGACGGTCACGCTCTCCGATGTGGATTCGCATGAGGACCCGCTCACCCGTCAGCCCGTGCATATCTCATCCGCCTCGCCGGAGCAGGACGATGTGATGCCCGGCAGCGAGCCCCGCGAACACCGCCGCCAGAGAAATCAGGACACTCAGGAGCAGGTAGGATGCAGCTCTCGCATAGTCGCCGTCGCGTAGCAGGTGGACGGTTTCGAGGGAGAAGGTGGAGAAGGTGGTGTATCCGCCACAGATGCCGATGGTCAGGAACGCCCTGACTTCGGCGCTGATTGCCGCGGACTCCAGGGCGTATCCGCTGATAAGTCCCAGGAGGAACGACCCGCTGATGTTGACGATCAGCGTACCGACGGGAAAGGAGCTGCCACTCCAGTCTTGGATCAGGCCGCCGAGCAAGTATCGGCCGACTCCTCCGAGCGCACTACCCAGCGCGATGTACCAGATCACCCCTTCCCCTTTCGTGATCCATACTACTAAGTACCTAGGACCGAGTATCGAGTACCTCTGCTCACGGAAGATAGTTCCTCCGTTTCCAATGAACCTGCCATGCCGACCCTACTCGAAGCCATCAGCGGAGTCGCCAATGCCTGCCAGCCGATCACCGGGCTGGGGACCGGCGGCCAACCCGGGACATCGCAACTGGAGGCCATGAAAGCCGCCGGTGTCTCGGTAATTCTCGACTTGCGGGAGCCAATGGAGCCGCGTCCCATCGACGAACCGGCGAAGGTGGCGCAGCTCGGGATGGAGTACGTGAACGTACCGATCAGCGCGGCGCGGCTGAACGACGAGACGCTCGAGCGGATTCTCAAGGTGCTGCGAGACAAAGGAGAGAAGCAAATCTTCATGCACTGCGGGAGTGGAAATCGGGTCGGCGGAGCGTTGATCGCGCATCTCATGCTCGACCAAAGAATGGAAGAGGAGGACGCGGTGGCGACGGCGATGAAGGTCGGATTGCGATCCGCAGAGTATCTCGAGTGGGGCCTCGACTACGTGCGGAGACACAGCTAGGAAAGCAAACGGGGCGGCCTGAGGCCGCCCCGAGAGGTAGTTTCTTACCTGCCGCACGATCAGCGTGGTCTCCCACCACTGCCGCTCGACACCCGCCCACCACCATAGCCTCCCCCACCGTAACTTCCGCCACCATAGCTTGGCCGACCGCCGCCACCACCACCACCGCTATAACTGGGGCGACCACCGCCATAGCTCGGCTGGCCGCTGGGGCGCCCGCTATAGCTCGGCCGGCCTCCGGAACTGGGCTGACCACTGGAACGGGCCGGCGGCTGGTAGGACGGCGTGCCGTCTCGCGAAGGTGCAGCCCGGCGAGGATCGCGACCTTGCGAGGGATACGACCTCACCGGATCAGCCTGACGAGGTGAGGAGTAGCGCGGCGATCCGTCGGTTTGCGGCGACGGCGCGCTACGAGTCGAGGACCTGGTCACCGGCGAGAGATCTTCCACCCGAGTCCGAGGCCGATAGGTACCGGTGCTGGGCGAAGTTCCGCCAGAGCGACTCGAGCCATCACTCGGCTTGGCGGTGCTGGGAGAGGTGCTCGGCGTCGGACCGCCGGGACGGGTCGTTGGAGTCGTCCGCGGCGCAGGACGCGGTGAGCGGTCATCTACGCCAACCCGGCGTCTCGGGCTGTCTGCGGATCCCATTCCGCCCGACGAAACCGGACGGATCACTGTCCCGCCATTGCCGCGACCACCGATATCAGGGTTGCCACGATCGCGCGGGGCTATGCCAACCGTCGGAACACCACCACGCGGGTCTCTTCCAGTTGCAGTGAACCGCGGACGATAGCCGACCGGAGTTCCAGGACCACCCGGAGATCCCGGCAGTCCTGGCTTGAACCCGTAGGGCGGACGACCGCCGTAATTCGGTCCGCCTGGCATGTAGCCGTAAGTGCCCCTGTAGTAGTACGGGCTGTAGCCGTAGTACGGGTGGGAGTAGTACGGGTGGGAGTAGTAAGGGTAATAGCCGGAATAGTATGGGTAATACCCGTAGTAGGCAGGGTAGTACGGAGCGTAGTAGTACGGATAGAACGGATAGAATGGCGCTCCGAATCCGAAGCCGATACTAAAGCTGAAGCCGCTGCCGTAATACGGGCTGCAACCAAAGCACGGCGCATAGAATCCGGCAGCGCCGTCGTAGTGGTAGTGCCCGTCGTGGTCGTAGTCGTTGGAGTTGTAATTGTTGTCTGCGGAGTAGTCGTTCCCCGCGACATGGTAGCTCACCAAGTCATACTGGTACCGCCCACCCGTGGCCATCTTTTCCATCAGATCTCCGAACGTGGTTTCCGCATCATCGGATACCTGATAGTCCTCGAAGGCCCGGTAATCCCAGTGGTCTCCCCGCATGAACTGATCGAACTGCAGCGGATAGTCGGACACTGCCGCGTAGACTACCCCCGAGCCTTGTTCGTCATCGACCTGGAACGACTCTTTCCCTCCCCGACCGAGCACATCGTAGGTCTTGCCGCCGCGCACAAAATTGTCGAGCCCCGGGTCGAGCGGGAACAACACTCGGACCCTACCCTTGGTGGTGGCGCGGAAAACGATCAGATACCCGTCTTCCGACGAGCTGACTCTGACCGTGACCTGGTCTCCCAGGGCGTAGTAACCGTCTTTGTTGAGGGAAACTCGAACAGTCGCGACGGCCCGCGAAGGCGGGACCGTTGCGGAACTTGGGTCGGCAGTCAGCGCCGACAGTATCAGTGCGAGGAGCATGGCGTCCTCGGTGCCAAAGTGAGACGGGGCGAAAGGGAGACAGCCATCTGTCGGAGTGCGATCCCTATGCCACGATTCAAACTACAGTCCTAATTGAATTTACGAATCAGCTGCCGGCAACGTTGGATTCGGTTCAGGACAGTCAGCGCCGGCAAGTGTCCTCCGTGGCTGCACTTACGGACCCTGCTGGCCACGTCTGCCGGGCACGTTCCCTTTATGGTTCTACCCCTTACTGACGGTGCCAGTACATCCGCATCTCAGTGATCCTTTCGCCGTTGGTCTCACAGAAGATCGCCCCCCGGGCATCGACCCACTCCCCGGTGCGGCGCCGGCGGAAGACGCACTTGAACTCTGTCGAGAACCACGGCCCTGCCGCGAAAATCTCGCCCGAGGTGAAGCTGATTTCCGACTGGTGTGCGGGGACGTCTGCCCAATAGGCTCTCACCGCGTCACCACGAATCGGCTCAGAGAAGGGGGTCTCCACGAAAACCGCGTCGGGTGCGAAGACGGCCATCATCTGGTCGATCTTGGCTCGACTCCATCCTTTGCCAAACTCATCAATCAGTTGGCGCCCCAAGGCTCGAGTAGTCTCGAGTGCGGTATCGTTCATGGGCTGGCCGGCTCCGATAGCTTGCTCAGCGAATGGCGGCGGTTGATGATTCATCCAACGGCATGGCCTCGAATCTACACCGGATACCGCTCGCGTGGGTCGTCACGCTCGCCCTTGCGGGCCTCTGGGAAACTGGCGTGGCCCAGAGCCCTTGCCCACCCCGAGCCGGCAACCTCGTGGCCCAGGGCTATACGCTTCTTCGTTCCGATTCGATCACTCGGGCAGGCGAGCGCTTTGGTCAGGCCGATCGCCTGTGCACCCGCAATCTCGACGCAAAAGTCGGCCTCGGCTACGTAGCACTCCGACAGGGGCGGTTGAGTACCTCGGATTCCCTGTTCAGACTCGTAATCAGAGCCGATTCGAGTCACGCCGATGCCTGGGATGGTCTCACCCTGGCTGCCTGGCAGTCAGGCGATCGCGCCAGGACAATGCACTACGGCCGGCGAGCGATCAAACTGCATCCAAAGAATCCCGCCACCCGAAATGTTTTGGACGCCATTGATCCGGACTGGGATCGTCCGCCGCCGCGAACCCCGGTCCGGCCATCCCGGCTTCAGCTGGTTTCGCGGACCAAAGGCGACGGTTTCCAAATTCTCTCCGCGGGAACCTGGCGCCCGTTCTACATCAAGGGCGTGAATCTCGGTGTAGCTCTGCCCGGCAAGTTCCCATCCGAGTTTCCCACGGACTCAGCAACCTATGCCGGATGGTTAGACACCATCTCGGCGATGCACGCGAACACGGTGCGGGTCTATACCATTCTGCCTCCGACATTCTATCGCGCCCTCAGAGGCTGGAATCTCTCGCATCCAAAGCAGGCTCTGTGGCTGATCCATGGAGTCTGGACCGAACTCCCGCCCCGTCACGATTTCGAGGATTCCACCTGGAAGGCAGGCTTCCGCCAGGAGATGGAGTGGGTGGTAGATCTGCTTCACGGAGCCAACCGCATCCCGGTCCGATCGGGACACGCGTCCGGCCGCTACGACGCGGATGTATCGCGCTGGGTGCTGGCCTACATCATCGGTCGGGAGTGGGAGCCGTTCGCGGTCAAGGAGTTCGATGCGGGTCACCCGGACGCGCGCGTCTTTCAGGGCCGATTCCTCGAGACAGGCCCCGCTCCTGCCGTGGACATCTGGATGGTGGAGCAGTGCGATTACCTGCTGGCGTACGAGCAGCGCAGCTTCAACGCGCTGAGACCAATCGCATATACCAACTGGCCATCCCTCGATCCTCTATACCACGTAACCGAGTCCACCGGCAGGGAAGAGCGAGCGTGGCGGGATGCGGTGGGACGAACCGTTCCGGCCGATCCGAAGGAGTACGAGAACGACGCGATCGGACTCGACGCCATGCTGGTTCGGCCGACGGCAGCGAATCCCGCGGGGTGGTTCGCCAGCTATCACGCCTATCCGTACTATCCCGATTTCATGCTCTACGACCCGGTCTACGACACCGCGCAATCCAACGAGGGACGTTCCAACTACTTCGGCTATCTGCGGGACCTGAAGCAGCATCACGCCGGAATGCCCCTGGTGATTGCCGAGTACGGGGTACCCTCCAGCCGGGGGTTGGCACACCTTCAACCCCAAGGCTGGCATCACGGAGGGCACGACGAAACTTCAATGGCCCAGATCGACGCCCGCCTGACCCGAGAGATCAAGGAAGCCGGAGCCGCAGGGGCGGTTGTCTTTGCCTGGATGGACGAGTGGTTCAAGAAGAACTGGATCGTGACCGACTATGAGCTCCCTCCGGAGAACACGCGGTTGTGGCACAACGTGATGGATGCCGAGCAGAACTATGGACTGCTTGGGATCTATGCGGGGACGAGAGATCGCACACCGGTACCCGGAGAATCGCCTGACCGTTGGCTGTCGCTCGACGTCTATGACTCTGACTCAACCGCCCAGAAGGGGGGCCCCAAGGTTCTCCGTGTCGGAAGCGACGAATCGTACCTCTACCTGGCGGTCGAGCTGGGGGAGATGAAGGGAGAGGCTTTCCCTTGGGACACTCTGGGAATTCGTATCGCGCTGGACACCTGGGATCGCAACCAAGGGCAGACCAGGCTCCCCGGAATGCGAGAAGCAGGCGATATCGGGTTTGAGTTCCTCGCGGAATTTCATTCGCCTGATGATGCGCAGCTTCTGGTGACCCCGGACTACAATCCGTTCGTCGGAGCCCAGGCAATCGTTAATGGCGACGACTTTGCCCGCTTCGCGCGGCGGCCCATTTCGGTGACCCAGCGCAACGACGGCAGATTCGACTCGCTGTTCATTATCACCAACCGAGCCCGCTTCGGGCGGGACGGGACTTTCTACCCGGCGAGCGGCTACAACCGGGGACGGCTCCGCTTTGGTCGGTACTCTGAGAGCACGCTGGCCGATTGGTACTACGAACCGGAGGCTGGATTGCTGGAATTACGACTACCGTGGGGCCTGATCAACGTGACCGACCCTTCCACCGGCACCCTCATCCTCGGCGCAGTGCCAGACGGCCCGATTAAAACGACTCGGGCTGAAGGGTTCCGGTTTGGCGTGATGACGGTAGCTACCCAGAACGAAAAGCCGGTCGGGGCCCTGCCCCGGCTGGGAGCCAACGGGGCCTGGCACGCCGCGGATTGCCCGAACTGGACCTGGAACACCTGGGATTCTCCGAAATACCACCAAGAACTGAAGCCGGTCTATGACTCGCTGAAGGTGCTGTGGGGGAGCGAGTGAGCAGGGCGGACGGGACGCACAAGGCGATCAGGACGGTCACCTGGCTCTTAGTCTTTGCGTCAGGTGCTGCTCGTCTCGGGGCTCAAGAATCGACAGCGGATTCCGCCTGGGCCGCGGGAGATTTTCATGGTGCGCGAGTCGGGTATGAGCGGGCCCTGGCAGACGATTCCACCTCCGTCCGAGCGCTATACCGGCTGGGAGTCCTGGCGTCATGGGACGGAAAGCTGGACTCGTCCCTGACTCTTCTCGGTAAGGCTCGGAGCTACGAGCCCGGAGATCCCGACGTCCGAATTGCCGAGGCGAGGGTGCTCTCCTGGAAGGGCGACTACAAGGGGTCCGTACAGCACTACGACTCGGTGCTCGCCGACCATCCGGACAATCGTGAGGCGGGGCTAGGCCGCGCCCAGGTGCTGGGGTGGGCCGGCAAGTACCGCGAAGCGGATCAGCAGTATGCCCTCCTGATGTCGATCGACCCGCAGGATCTGGACGCATTGGCTGGTCGCGGGCAGCTCGCAGCATGGAATGCGGACTTCCCCTTGGCGGTGGAGTACTACAGCGCCGCCCTCGCCGTCGATTCAAATCACGTCCGGTCTCTGGTGGGATTGGCTCAGGTGCGAAGCTGGCAGGGACGGCACCACGAGGCGATGAGGCTCAGCGACCGGGCGCTGGCGATTGAGAGCAACAATCGGGATGCCCGCCAAGTTCAGATCCTGGCCCGGAGTGCCAGGCGACCAACTCTGGAGCCCACCCTAGGCTGGAGTCACGACACCGACGATAACAACAATTGGTGGGAGACCCTCGCAGTCTCGATGTACGTGGCCGACGGGCTTCAGGGATTCTCGAGTGTTGGGCTGGCCCAACTGAGCGACCCGACCAGAGAGGCCAACCGTTCAAGTGCCGAGGTGGGAGCCAAATACAACATCGGAAACTTCGGCTTTACCGGCGCCATCGGCGTGCGCAACCTCTCGCCCGATTTCGCCGACGAGCGAACTCCGGCGACCTGGCGGGGGAGCGTGAGCTATCGGATCACGCCCGGGGCCGGGGTCGGCGTTGGCTATGCTCACTACCCCTTCGACGAGACGGCGTTTCTGGCGGGCCAGGACGTCGACATAGACGAGGTCACTGCCGACGGAGACGTGAACGTGGGAGAGAACCTCACGCTCGGCGGAGGAGGGGGCCTCGGGTGGTTCTCGGACGGGAACATGCGTCACTCGTTGGTTGTGGCGCTCACCAAGCGGTTCCCGCCTCAGTGGACCGCGGGCGTCTACGGCCGGCTCCTGGGATATGATCAAGCAGGAGTGGGCTATTTCTCTCCGGACCGGTTTCTCACCGGCGAGGGGAGGGGGTCCTATACGTACACCTGGCCGGGGTGGGAAGTACGGGCTGGAGCAGGGCTGGGTATCCAGCAGACCTTCGAGGGCGCCGACGTGCAGGCGGAGTGGCACCTCGACGGACGACTGGCGCGGAAGTGGGGCTTGTCGAACGAAGTGGCGTTATTCCTGGCGTGGACCAACAGTGCGGCAAGCTCGACCACCGGCGCCTTTCGCTACTTCACCGGGTCGCTCAGCGCACGAATCGGCCTTTAGCTCCTTGGCCGCCGTCAGGTCCAGCGTTATCCTCAGATATATCCATGAACCGATTCGAAACACCTCGAGTCGCGGTCATCGGTGCCACCGAGGTCGGCCGCGGGTGGGCGGCTCTCGCGATCGGCGCCGGCTGGCCCGTGGCGATATTCGACCCTGATTCCGTCACTCTGACGAGTGCCGAACAGGAAATCGGCGATCGGGTAGAGACGCTGGTTCGCCTGCGTCGAGCCGAGGGCAGCATCGCCGAGTCGGCGCTGAACGAGATGCGAATCGGCAAGAGCCTGCTGCAAACGGTGACCGACGCCGACTGGATCATCGAAGCGGGTAACGAGGACCTCCACCTCAAACAGAAGCTGCTGGAGCAGATCGAGCAGGTATGCCGCAGGGCCGCCGTCGTCACCAGCAGCAGCTCCTTCCCGCTTTCTCAGCTGTGCGCCCGAGTAGCCAACCAGGACCGGGTCATGGTCGCGCACCCGCTCAATCCGGTCGAGCTACTCCCCGTGGTCGAAGTCGTCTCTGGACCCAACACCGACCCCGCCTGCATCGAAGACCTGCGGTTCTGGTTGAGCATGCTGGGACGCGCCCCGATCGTGCTCCAGAAGGAAGTCCCCGGGAACATCCTGGGCCGGGTCGCGGCGGCGGTGTGGCGCGAGTGCATTTTCCTCGTGTTGGAAGGTGCGCTCGATGTGGAAGACGTCGATCGGGCACTCTCGGTGGGACCGTCGTTGATCTGGGCAGCCTCAGGCCCTCACCTGGAACATGTGATCAACGCCGGGGAAGAAGGCGCCGACGTTTACTTCTCCAGACTTCTCGCGGAGAGCGAGGCCCAGTGGACTACGCTGGCTAAATTTGAACATCTGAGCGACGAGGATCGGCTGCGCTTGATGCGCCTGGTGGGCAATGCGTACGCGGCCCATCTACCCGAACTGACCGAGGCGCGGAATCAGCGGCTGGTGCGGTTGCTGGAGGCGTTGAGGGAGTAGGGGGTGGGTGGTGGTGGGTAGTGGGGGGTGGGGAGTAGGGAGTAGCGCGAAGCTCCGATCAACAAGCCGCCTTCTGTTAACTATCGCCTCCCCACCACCCACTACCCACTACCTAAAACCCGTGCTCCAAACTCAAATATAAGAACAAGGCTTCTTCACCCTCGCTGGGCCCGACGCCGACCGTGTAGGCCACCCCGGGAACGATCTGCAGTCCACTCTTGAAGTCGAACCCTACTCGAACCCCAGGATTCAGCAGCATCGCCTGTTCGCGCCGAGTACCACCGGTCGCATTCACCAGTTCCGCATCCAGCCAGACCCATTCCATCAGGAAGTTGACCCTGCTCTTGGCCAACCAGATCGCACTGGCGCCGAGGTTGTAGCTCGTGGTAGACGCCTCCCGGCCTGAGGGGTTCTTGGCGTTGGGAAGCCACGTGACTCCCGCGTTCAGGTGGAAGACCAACGCCGGCACCGGATGGATGCTGGCGGGCAGGGCTGCCTGCAGACCGGCGCTGCCGAAACCGCGAGACTCCGAACTGGAGCCGGTCGGCAGGATCGCGGTGAGACGCGGCGCCAGGGCGACGGGCGCGTCGGGATTCCCCAACGCCTGCAGGCGATAGTTGAGCTGGATATCGCCGATCCCGGTGCCGTTGTTGTGGAGTGCCGGAATCGTGTAACTCAGCTGGTTCCGCATCCCCCGAAACGGCCACTCCTGAGTAAAGGTGTAGATCCATCCACCGTCGGATCCGCGGCTGAAGGTGCTGATGTGCTGCACTACGCGGGATTCCTGGTTGTAGGCCTCCTCGACGAGGAAGCTGTTGTCGGAGATTGGTGGGGGAGAGGGAGGAGTTTGGGCGAACAGGGAAGAGACGGACAGGGCGATCAGGACGGACGGGACAGACAGGGCGGTCACGCAGGAAAGCGGGACGGCGGGAGGGTGTGCGGAAAGACAGGCTTCAATTCCACCTATCAAATCCGACCGCCTTCCCGCCCTTCCGCCCCACTCAACTCATCCAACCACGGAACGTCGTCAACAACAACCACCCGTTGAGGCCGACGATGACCGCAGTAACGCTCCAGGCCAGTACGGTCACGCCGCGCTTGTTCACGAAGTCCCCCATCTTGGACTTCTGACTGGTGAAGAGCACCAGCGGTACTACTGCGAAGGAGAGCTGCAGGCTCAGGATGACCTGGCTCAGGATGAGCAGACTGCCCACGCCCTTCTCGCCATAGAGCGCGGTCACGATCACGGCAGGGATGATCGCAATCAGGCGGGTAATCAGGCGGCGGAGCCAGGGCTTGAGCCTGATGTCCAGGAAGCCCTCCATCACAATCTGCCCGGCGAGCGTGCCGGTGATGGTGGAGTTCTGTCCCGAAGCCAGCAGCGCCAAGGCGAAGAGGGTACTCGCTACCGAGGTGCCGAGCAGCGGCGTCAGCAGTTTGTAGGCATCCCCGATGTCGGCCACTTCCTGATACCCGCTGTTGTGGAACGCCGCAGCAGCCAGGACCAGAATCGCGCCGTTGATGAAGAAGGCAAGCAGCAATGCCAACGTCGAGTCGATGGTGGCGTACTTGATTGCTTCCCGCTTCGCGGCCGGCTCGACCCCCACCTTCCGGGTCTGCACGATCGACGAGTGCAGGTAGAGGTTGTGCGGCATCACGGTCGCGCCGAGGATGGCGATCGCGATGTACAGCATGGTCGGGTCGGTGACGATCCGGGTGGTAGGAACCAATCCGCCCAGCATCGCGCCGATCTCCGGGCGAGCCAGAACCAGCTCCACGCCGAAACAGACGCCGATCGTGATGACCAGCGAAATGACGAACGCCTCGAGATAGCGGAATCCCTTGTTCTGCAGCAGCAGGATCAGCAGTACATCGAGCGCGGTAAGGCACACGCCCCAGATCAGGGGAACACCGAACAACAGGTTCAGGGCGATCGCCGAACCGATCACCTCGGCCAGATCACACGCGGCGATAGCGATCTCACATAACACCCAGAGCATGAAGCTGACCGGCCGCGAGTAATGATCGCGGCAGGCCTGGGCGAGGTCCCGACCCGTGACGATTCCCAGCTTGACGGCGAGCGACTGCAGCAGGATCGCCATCAGGTTGGAGAGCAGAATGACGCTGAGCAGGGAGTAGCCGAAGCGGGCGCCTCCGGCCAGGTCGCTGGCCCAGTTGCCCGGGTCCATATAGCCCACCGCCACCATGTAACCCGGGCCGGCGAATGCGAGCATCTTGCGCAGAACGCTCACGCCCTTGGGGACGGTGATTGAGTGGTGCGCCTCCGGCAGACTGGGGCTGCGGCGGGGATAGCGCCACGCTACCCGATCATGGACTGGAGCGGGAATCGTGGTCATGAGGCGATCTCCGGCCGGGCGCAAAGCAGGAGCATGGCGATTTCGTGACCGAGGACCTGACTCTGGCCGCCGACCTCAACCGTGATGGGTCCCCGGAAGGGCTGACGGTCTACAACGGTGACACGGGTCCCGGGCTTGAGCCCGAACGAGGCGATGTAGCGCAGACGGTCCGGCTGACTGGTGTCGGCCTGACGAATCTCCACCGACTCTCCGGCGGGGATTTCAGTGAGCGGGGTGTAAACCAGCTCACTGACCGATCCATCGGGATCCGGGATCGGATCTCCGTGCGGATCGAAGCGGGGATTGCCCAGCGCTTCCGCCATGCGCTCGATCAACATGTCGGACACGGCGTGCTCGAGACGCTCAGCCTCCTCATGGACGGTTTCCCAACCGTAGCCGAGGAAGGCGACCAGGTATGCCTCGATGATTCGGTGACGGCGGATGGTGCGAAGAGCGGCGTGACGGCCTTCGAGCGTGAGAACTACGCCCTTGTAGGGAATGTGCTCCAGCAGCCCCTGCTCGGAGAGCCGCTTGATCATCCCGCTGACCGAAGGAGCGGAAAGGTCCAGCTGGTGAGCAATATCGTTGGTTGTGGCCGGCTGCCCCTTCTGAGACAGTCGGTAGATAGTCTTGAGATAATCCTCGACCGAGCGTGTGAGGGGCTCGTGGAGGAGTGCGGCGTTCATGAATCCCGAACCGTAATTTAGGTTAAGCTAATTTACGGTTAATCGGGGCCAAAAGTCAAGATTCGCCGGTGGGAATCTCACTTCCGGTCAGGAGGCCGAGAAGAGGGGTCAGAATTCGCTCGGTAAGCCCCCAGACCACGTGGTCGCCCAGGTGGTAGGCAGGAAAGAGGCGGTCCTCCCCCCGGATTCTGATCCGAGCCTCGCGGTAGACCCCCGCTTTTCTCAGTTCGGTCAGTGGCACCCAAAGAACCAGCGCAACTTCGTCGTTGGGCCGAAGGGCTGGTCGTCCGTCGGTGGCGAAGATGAAGGGCCTCACGACGACTGGTCTGGGGATGGGAGTCTTGGGCGAGACATCATCGAGAACGCCGAGCAGGCTGGCTGGATCAAGCGTGAGCGAGAGCTCCTCACGAGTCTCCCGGATGGCGGTGGCCAGCAGGTCTTCGTCGTCGGCCTGGAATCGGCCTCCCGGCAACCCCATGTGCCCGGACCAGGGATCTCCCACCCGCTCAGCCCGGCGGATGAGAAGGACCGCGTCCGGGTCCGGCGCAACGACAACGGCAACGCCGGCCAATGATGCGTCGGGGAGCTCGACGTTCACGGACCGGCGTTGGGCCAACCGATTAGCCAGCAGTTGCTGAAGCGGGCTCAGTGGCAGCCGCACCCTCCTCCATGACACCCGCCGGAGGGCGGGCCGAGGTTGGAGAAATCCGTTGCCGGAGCACCGGAGGGACGGGCCGGAACGGAAAGCCGGCGCTCGACCTTCCTGGCCTCGCAGGACGGGCACTTCACGACGGTTCCGCCGCGGACCAGTAACTCGAAATCAGTGCCGCAGCCGGCGCAGTGGTATTCGTAAATTGGCATTGAGTTCAATTGAAGATTGAAGATTTCAGATTGAAGATTGGCAGCCGATGCGATTCTCGTCAAATCAGCGATGAAATCTGCAATCTTCAATTCATAGGTTCCGCCCGAACCACTTCATCGTCTCGTCAATCGCCTCCGCCAACTGGGGCGTCATGCCGGCGAAGGGATGCACCGCACCCATGGTGTGACCGGCTTCCGGGATAATCAGCAGGCGAGCGAGGTCAGCCTTCGCTTCGCCCCGAAGGGCTTCGGCTTCTGCGACCGGGACGGTCGGGTCGGCCGCGCCGTGCAGGATGAGCCAGGGAGCGCGCACCCTTCCCGCGGCGCCGCGGATATCGAGCTGAGCCCGGCCGTGGCGCTCCACATCGTCCAGGACGTCGGTATAGAGCGGCAGCACCTGACCGGTCCGGGTGTTGACGATCTCGAGCTTCCCGGTCGCGCGCCAGAGCGCCTTTTGTGAGGGCCAGCGATCCACCGTGGAGATCGCGGACCAGGTGACGATCGCTCCAATTTTCGGATTCCCTGCCGCGCAGAGAATCGCCATTCCACCACCCCGAGAATGACCGAACAGCCCGACCGAGCTGGGCGGCGCCACCCCAAGGTGGCCCTCCAGCAGCGCGTCCAGGACAATCTCGATGTCGTGCAGCTCGGCGCTGAAGGTATTGTGGCCGAATTTTTCTGGAAAGGCGAATTCGCCAGCGTCGTCTACTCCGCTGCCACTCAGGTTGAACGAGATGGCCGAGAGGCCCGCGCGGGCCAGCCGCACCGCGAGAGGCGGAAACATGCCCCAGTCCTTGAACCCCTTGAATCCATGAATGACGAGGACCGCGGGCTGGGGTGAGGTCCGGCCGGCGGCCCGCACATCAATCAGGATGGGCCCGAGCGACCCCGGCAGAGTGTGTTTCGTGAGGGTAGGCGTTGCCATTGCGTTTGCCATAGCGAAATCAGGAGACCGCCGGTTCCAGGATCTCGACTTCTCCGGCTCCTGCGTCGAGTCGCGCCTTCACACCGACGGGCAGGGTCCACTTTTCGGAGACGTGACCAAAGGGAAATCCGTACGCCACAGGAATGCCCAGGGGAAGGAAGTAGTTGGCCAGGACCTGATCGAAGCCCAGCGCGCCATCTTCTCCCCCTTCGTCCATCTCGGTGAACTGGCCCACTACTACGCCGGCCAGTTTATCGAGAATACCGGCCAGTTTGAGATGGGACAACATACGGTCCACCCGGTACAGCGCCTCTCCCACGTCTTCGATGAAGAGAAGGGCACCATCGAAGTCCGGCTGGTGCCTGGTGCCAACCATACACTGCAACAGGGAGAGGTTACCGCCGAGGAGGCGCCCTTCGGCCACACCGCTCTTTAAGGTGACGACGCGGGAATCAGAAGGCACCAGCACATCGGATGGCGGGGCCACTCGGCCGAGGCGGCCGGCGGGAGCCGGCATTGTCAGCACCCGATCGAAGTGCCAGCGAGAAAATGGAGAGAGACTGGAGTAGGCGACCGGTCCGTGAAAGCTGACGACCGAAGCTTCCCGGTATATCCCGAGGAGCAGTGCCGTGATGTCGGAGTATCCGATCACGGCCTTGGGAGCGCGAGCCAGCGCCTGGTAGTCCACCTGCGAGAGAATGCGAGTCATGCCGTACCCGCCGCGGAGGCACCACACCGCATCGAGCGAAGGATCCCGCAGCGCGGCATTCAGGTCGGCGAGCCGTTCCTCGTCGGTCCCGGCCAGATAGCCGTAGGCGCGCCCTGCGTTGGGGAAAAGCAGCGGCTCGTATCCCAGCGCTCGGCACAGCTCTTCGCCACGGGTGAGATCGTCGCGATTGAGCAGCGGCCCGGCGGGTGCGATGAGCGCGATGCGACTGCCGGCCTTCAGCATACGAGGGCGAATAACGTCTTTTGACCCCATTCTAGCTCCCGTGTAGATTGCCGCCTGCTCTCACCACACCATGGAGTCGTGGCATTTGCGAGCGTCTCACCCGACGTTACAAACGGTCGGTCGTGCAATGACCGACCTGCGGGACAAAGTAGTAACACAATGGGCAGATTGGCTCGGTGTGCGTCTCACCGCCGCGCCTCACGTGCCTCCCCACACGGTCGAACGCGAGCTGCGTCTCCTGATGGACGTGCTGGTGGAGACGGTCGGGCCCATGCGCCAGGAAGTGCGCGACGTCTGGTTCCATGCCTGCGAACATTACGGGCGTGTGGGAGCCGCGCGCGGCCTCGCCGCAGGGGAGGTGGTGGAGGAAATCCAATTCCTCCGCGAACTGCTCACCCGCCAGCTGGCCCCGATCTTCGCGGGCCTCCGTCCTCGCCAGGCGATGGCGATCATTCTTCACCTGAATCGCACGCTGGACAAGGGCATCGCGGTGGCCGTCGTGGGCTACACCGATGCGCTGGTCGCGACCCTCTTCTCTCAGAACGGCGTACCCGCCCCCGACACCGATCTCGATCACAACGACATCGAACGACAGCTGGAGCTGATCGAGGGAGAGCTGCAGTCGGTAGTGAGACATAGGTAATTGCAAATTGAAAATTGCAAATTGGCAATTGCAGATCTTCGATCATCAATCGCGATGAAGCTGACCCTCACCCCCCAGATGGTTGAGTCCCTTGAACGGGCGACCGACAAGCCCGATTGGCTGATTCAGCGACTCGCCGAGATCCGGGCCGCAGGCGAGCCGTACGTTCTCAATCTGAAGACGCAGGAGAGCACGGCTCTCGAAGAACTGTGCGCCATGAACATCCGGTTCGATCAGGACGGCAACGTTCTGCCGGAGCACCGGGCGCTGGATGAGCTTTCTGTGATGGTGATGGAGAACTACTAGGACGCCTGCCGCAGCAACCGCACCGCCGCCGCGATACCCCAGAGGGCCATAATGCCGATCCCGATCGGGGTCGCGACATTGGTTTCGGGAAGCAGCAGGACCGCAGCGAGGCCGACGACGCCGGCGACCAGCGCGATCCCGCGCTCCCAGCGCGGCTCCGCCGGATCGTGACTCCCCAGTCGGGCCAGAAGCAGTGCCGCCATCGCAACCAGAAAAGACCCCAGCCGTGCCGCCATCAGCGTCGCGGGATGAATTCCCTGGTAGAGAAGGGTCGTCGAGCCTGGTGTCTGACGCTCCAGTGCCGCGAGCTCGGTGCCGGCCGCGGTCATGAAGGCGATATTGACGCCGTTCAGCAGCTCCCCCAAGGCCAGCACAACCAGGACGATTCCATATTCGAGCCGGAGGGAGTCGGGTGTTGAGAGTGCCCGTGCCCCGAGGCCGACGATGAAGAGACCAGTCCCCAGCGAGAGGAGCAGATGAATGGTGCGCCAGTGACCGGTATCGCCGATCATGGCGAGCTGGTCGGTGGCGGAGCCGTGCAAGACGGGATGGACCGACGCAGCACCTACGAGAAGCAGGCTGCCAGCGCCGAGCAGCACGGCGAGAGGCCGGAGCAGAGGGGAAGGCCTCATGTGCCTGAAAGAATCTGTCTCACTCGTTCGGTCAGCTCGGCCACGGTCCACGGCTTGCCGAGAACGTCGGTCACCATGCCGGAGGAAGCTTGAAGCACATCCTCCGGCGGGAGGCCGGAGATGAACAGGAACGGTACTCTATCGCCGCGCTGGTGGATCGCTCGCTGGAGACCGACGCCGTCCAGATTCGGCATGGTGATATCGGAAACGACGAGCGCGATGTCCTGCTTGTGCGCCTCAAACGCTTCCAACCCCTGCACCCCGTCGGCCGCCGTGGTAACCCGAAAGCCCGCCAGCTCCAGAGCGCGCTTGGCGATCCGCCGGAGGCCTTCCTCGTCATCCACCAGGAGAATGTGTTGACCCTTGGTCAGGCGACCTCCTCAGGGACTTCGCGATACCACCAGACTCTGCGAGGGAATTGCTCCACCCATGATGCGGCCGGCGGGATCGATCTGCAACCGGAATTCCACGGATCCGAGGCGGACCGCAGCGGAATCGGCGGTTAGCCGGAGGACGGTGCCATCAAGGGTCTGGCCGCCACCCAGATTGAAGAACGGCACGGCGACCGAATCCTGCTGCAGGGTCCGGGCGCGTCGCGTCGCCTGCTCCAAGAGGGCAAAGGAGAGATTCAAATACACGATGGCTCCGCGCTGGGTATGGAACATGATGGTGCGGAGTCCCCGGGAGTCGGCCTCGTCCACCGCCGCGCTATCCTCCTTGAAGATGACCCGTCCCAGTTGCCGAGCCGGCGAGTTGGGAGGGTCTTCACCCTTCCAGACGCTGAAATCGATAAGCGGGGTCGAGGCGTCGTCCATCAGCGCGGCCCGATAGATGGTGCGCTCACGTCCCGCGGCGACCTTGACCAATTGGCCCCGTAGCTCGTGGCCTTCCCGGGCGAAGGTCTCAACCGCAATCGTATCGGTGCCTTTGAGCACCGCGAAGAAGGCGCTGTCAATCTGAGTGGACTGTGCCAGTGCGATCCGAGGAGTGAGGAACGAACCGACAAGAATAGATCCTGCCAGGCACAAGAATCGTGACCCCATCCGAGATCGACCCCGTAGTCTGAAGTTCAGCCGCAGTTTTGCCGCCTCGCAGCGCGGCACGCGGATACCAAGTTAACGGCCCGGCGTACCTAGCATGGACCCCCATCGCAGCGGAGGGTCCGTGTCTCTGGTTCTAACCCTCGGGAGGATCCGCGGGTTCCGCGACCTTGCCGGGTTGATGCCTCACTTCGGCCAATCGAGCCAGTGGGAAGAACTGAACCCGGGCGTACTCGTGCCCGGCAACTCGAGCCTCAAAGTGACGGCCGCGTCGGTGGTGGGGCGCACCGCGGCATTTGAGTGGCTGGCGGTCGCTACCGGGGAGCCGCTCCTGGCAGCCCGAAGGCTCGCCGCACGGTTCATCGCCCAAGGCAAACTGGTGGGAGTCCTCGCCTTCGAGGAGCGGAGCCGCACGCTGGCGGTCTCCATCGCGGCCGGCAGAGGCCCCACGGTCATTTTGTCCCTGCCCTCTCCCGACCCTAGAGTAGTTCAGCGGCTCGAACGCCTCGGGCAATGTGGCATCGCAACCGGGCTCGGCCTTGCGCTCCGCCTCGCCGAAATTTTGGAGGAGGAGGATGCTGGCAAGCGATTCTTCACCAGCTTCCGTCAACTCGTCGCGCAATTCTCCGAAGGACTGACCGGAAGACTCCAGCCAGAACAACGCCACCATCTCGCACTGCTCAATCTCACCAGGGTCCTATTCCTCTATTTCGTGCAGTGCAAAGGATGGCTGGACGGGCGACCAGACTTCCTCCGGCAGGCGGTCGATGATTGTCTCGCCCGTCGCCGCAGGCTGCACCGCCACCTGTTTCAACCACTGTTCTTCGGCACACTCAATCGTCGGGCCGAAGCGCGAGGCCGAGCTCGATCCTTTGGGCGAATCCCGTTCCTGAATGGCGGTCTCTTTGAGCCGCATGCTCTCGAGCGCCAATGGCGGGGCGAGGTACCCAACGCCGTGTGGAGAGACGCCTTCGACCACTTGTTCGAGCGTTTCGCGTTCACAGTGAATGAGAACGGCGCCGCGGGCGAAGTAGCGCCCGACATGCTGGGGCGAGTCTTCGAGGGGGTAATGGAGCCGGAGGCACGGCATGGCAGCGGAACATTCTACACGCCGGTGCATCTGGTGTCGCAGCTGGTTGATGCCACGCTGGAAGCCTTTCTGGCGGGCCAGCTCGGCTGCTCGTTGGAAACCGCGGCGGAACAGCTCGGGACTCCGGATGCAAACGTGCGCCGGCTGGTCGCCGAGGTCACCGTACTGGATCCCGCGGTCGGTTCGGGCGCCTTCCTTCTCGGCATGCTGGAGCGGCTCGCCGACCTGCACGGGAGCAACGAATCAGGCTCGCGCATCCGTCGCACCGTGCTGGCCCGCAACCTGTTCGGAGTGGACCTGAACCCGATGGCGGTCCGGCTCACCGAGCTGCGGTTATGGCTGGCCGTCATCGCGCACGATCCGGCACAGGAGCCGGAAGCGGTTGAACCCCTTCCCAATCTCGACGGGCTGATTCGACAAGGCGACAGCCTCCTCGATCCAGCCCGCCTGGTGACAACGCTACCACTCATGCCGATGGCCGCGGCGCACGCCATCGCCGATTTGCGCCACAGGTTTGTCGTTGCCGTTGGAGAGAACAAGCAGGACTTGGCGCGCAGACTGCGTCGGACAGAACTGGCCGCCATGCTGGAGTGCCTGGATGGAGTAATTGCGCGGGTCGAGGCCACCCTTGCCGAGTGTCTAGCCGAGGCGCGGACGCCGGATCTCTTCGGCCGCCGGCGCGGGCTGGATCGAGAGACCGGAGAGCGACTCGGTGCGGCGCGGCATCAACTGCAGAGGCTCCGCCGCCTGCGGCGACGGGTCACCGAAGAAGGCCGGGTCCCCTGGTTTCAGTTTGAATGCCACTTCGCAGACGTGGTCTCGAAGGGGGGTTTCGACATCGTGGTGGGGAACCCGCCCTGGGTTCGGGCCGAGGATCTTCCTCCGGCACAGCGAGGCAGCCTGGGAGCACGCTACCGGTGGTGGCACAGCGGCGGCGGCGGCTTCGCCCACCAGCCCGATCTGGCGATTGCGTTCCTCGAGCGCGGTCTGGAGTTGTTGGGCGATGGCGGAGTGCTGGGGTTTCTGCTGCCGGCCAAGCTGGCGACGGCGGCCTACGGTGTGGCGGCCCGTCGCGGGCTCGCAGCGCACACAACGATCCACCGCCTGGCCGATCTCACCACGCCGGAGCAGAATGGTTTCGATGCGACGGTTTATCCGCTCGCGCTGGTTGCCTCCAAGACTACGGCTCCGCGGGATCACCTCATTCATACGACTCTCGGATCCGGCGGGAGTTACCAGGTCTCTCAGTGCCGGCTGCTCGGTGGTGCGCCCTGGATTCTGCTCCCCTCGGCGGCCCACGACGCTCTCGATCTCATCCGGTCCAATCATCCAGCTCTAGGCGAACGCTTCGTGCTTCAGTTAGGCGCCAAGACCGGGGCCAATCAGATTTTCCTCGACCCACCGGAGTTCATCGAAGGATGCCTGATTCGCTGGGGCATCCGAGGACGGGACGTGCGCGCCTTCGGCACCACAGATCGAATTCGCCTGCTCTGGCCTCACGATGAGCGCGGCAGGGTCTACCGCAAGCTGCCGCGGCGCGCCCTGGAGTACTTCAGCTGTCACGAGGGAGTTCTCCGTGCCCGCGCCGATTATGTAGGTGGTCCAGCCTGGACGCTGTTCCGCACCCGCGCCGCATCGGCGCCGTTTCGAGTGATCTGGTCCGACATTCGGCGCCGCCTCACGGCGGCAGCGCTTACCGACCCGGCGGATCGGGATCGGGTTCCGCTCAACACCTGCTACGTCATCGCCGCCGACTCGGCCGATCAGGCGAGTGCCGTGGCGGCATGGCTCAACTCGACCTGGATGCGAGCAGCTGCACGAGCCGTAGCGGATCCGGCACGAGGTGGCTTCGCGCGGTTCAATGCAAGGGTGGTTGGGTCGCTTCCCCTTCCGCCTTCGGTTCCGCACGATGCGAAGCTGGCCCACCTCGCCAGGCTGGGCGCTCAAGGAGCGATCGTGCAGGATGCGATCGATGCTCACTGCGCCGAGCTACTCGATCTGCCGCAATCGGCCAGGGAGACACTGGTCTCCGTCGCGACCGCCGGTGACCGGCACTGAACTTCCGCCGGGCGATGCGGGAGACATTGCCCGGGCTATTGCAGCGTGTCTCCGGTCTTCGCGATCTGACGTGGAACTGCCCGACTGGCTGCGAGAAGATCAACGCCAAGGTGTCGGTCGAGTCTTGAGCACCCTCACCCGCTACGGCGGCGCGTTGCTGGCGGACCCAACCGGCAGCGGGAAGACCTACTCGGCGCTGGCCGTGGGATCGTTGTGGGAAGGCCGCGGTGGGTTGGTAGTCCTTGCACCTGCCGCCCTGCTCCAGCAATGGCGGCGCACCGCTGAACAACTCCACGTCACCATCGAGGCTCACTCGCACGAGCGCATCAGCCGAGGCGCACTCCCTTCGCTTCGTCCTCGCCTCGTGATCGTGGACGAATCCCACTGGTATCGAAATCCCGGTTCCCGCCGCTACCGAACGCTCGCACCCTACCTGGCCGGCCGGCATGCGCTCCTGCTCAGTGCGACTCCGATTGTGAACCGGTTGATCGATCTGGCACATCAGCTGCTGCTGGCTGTTCGGGACGATTGCCTGATGTGGCACGGCGTATCCTCGCTGACGACGCTACTTCGGGGTGAGACCGGTCATCCAGCACTTGGCGAGCTCGTCATCACCCGCTCGGACGAGGTCACCGGCCGGCCACGCCTGACTCAACGCACCGTTCTGGATGAGGAGACAGACCGGCCATCGGCGATCATCTCGGGGCTCGACCGTTTATCTCTCTCCACGAAGCCAGGCACGGCTTCGATCCTGCGCAGCATGCTTTACCGAGCCATGGAGTCGAGTCCCGCCGCTCTCCATGCGGTGCTGCGGCGCTATCGGGCATTGCTCGCTCATGCAGCGGATGCACGAGCGGCGGGGCGCCCGATGGATCGAGCCGCACTGCGGCGATTCACGGCCGGGGCGGACGAGCAACTCGTGTTATGGGCCCTGCTACCTCAGGCCGAACAGCAGGGGGAGCTGGTACTCGAGGACTGGGCTGGACTGGATCGCCTCATGCAGGAGTCCGCCCGGTGGGCGGAGACCGATACGAGACCTGTACGACTCGCAGACGCGTTGCGCGATGGCAGGGTCACCCTGGTCTTTACCTGCTATCGCGAGACCGTGAACTACCTGCGAAGGCGGCTCGCATCGTTGAGACCGGCCTGGTGCACCGGCGATCGATCCGGAATCGGACCGAGCCTCATGGCGCGCGACGACGTTCTCGCCTGGTTTTCTCCAAGCCAACGACCTCGGGATGCGGGCCCCCACATCCTGTTGACCACCGATGTATCGGCGGAAGGATTGGATCTGCAACTCGCCGAGCGGGTGATCCACTACGACTTGCCCTGGACCGAAGTTGGCCTGGCCCAGCGGGATGGTCGAGCGGCCCGGCTCGGATCTCGACACCAGCGGGTCGAATCAGTTCGCTACCAGCCGACCTTCCAAGGCGAAGAGAGGCTGCACGGCCGCGAGATCCTGGCGCGGAAGGCGCAGATGCCTCAGCTGGCCGGGCTGGGGGACGGAGGGCGATGGCTCTTCCGGTGGCGGGAGGAGCTCCTCGACTTCCTCCCAGACGGAGCAACCCGGCCGGGCGTGGCGGTGATTGAATCGCCTGAAGAGGGCATCCTGGCCGGCTTCGAACTCACCGCCAGATGCGAAGGGGCGTGTTTACGAGTCACTACAGCGGGATGGCTGACAGGACGAGAGTGGAGCGAGGCACCAGAGCAGGTGCAAGCAAGACTCCTCCGGGCCGCGGTTGCCCGAAGTCGTAGAGCATCAGATCAGGAGATCAGTTTCGCGCTTCAGGAGCTCCAACCAGTGATCACCCTCCGCAGTCGCGGCGGCAACAGCGCTCGCTGGACGGCGAGTAACCCATCTCCGGGGCAGACTCAACTACTCCAGCGGCTGCGCCGACTGATCGAGCTGGCCAACCGGGCGCGCGACGTCCGAGGTCTTGCTGCACTGGAGGAGGCCGTGCGTTTCACGGTCAGGGGTCATACCGCAGGCGAAGACGAGCTGGTATTGAGAATGAGCACCTTGAATGATGCGAGTTTGAAGCGGGCCCTGGCCTCGATCCCGAAGGCAGCCACCGATTTGCATACCATGGCCGCACGGGTTAGCGGAGTTTTGATCTTCGCCGACCCTTCCCTTCCCCTCGTCGGCTCCCAAGCTATCTTCTCCCCCGTCGTTACCTCATCGTTACAAGCCTCCGGAGTCTTCCGTGCGCCTTCTGCCCCGTGATGAACGCTTCTTTGACCTCTTCACCGCCGTGGCTGAGCGGAGTCTCGAAGCCTCGGTGATGCTGGAAGATCTGCTGCGAGCCGAAGTCAACCAGCGGACCCATATCGTCGATTCGATCAAGCGACTGGAGCATGAGTGCGACCAGTTGACCCACGAGGTCGTGACCCGGCTCGATCGGACATTCATCACGCCGCTCGACCGGGAGGACATCCACGCTCTCGCCTCGGGCCTGGACGATGTCATTGATCTGATCGACGGGCTGGCGCGCCGTTCTCAGATTTTTCATCTGGCGCAGGCCCCCGAGGGTGCCATCCTGCTCGCCAAGGTGATCCGTCGAGCCAACGAACAGCTGCTCATCGCGGTGAAGGGGCTGGCCAAACCCAGAGATGGTGTGGTGCTTCCGGCCTGCATCGCGGTCAAACGTCTGGAGGAAGAGGGGGACTCGCTCTACCACGAATGGCTCGGCAAGGCCTTTGAGGGTAATCCCGATCCAGTCACCCTCATCAAGTGGAAAGAGCTGTACGACACGCTGGAGCGGACGCTGGACCAGGCCGAGGATACGGCGAATGTGCTGGAGTCCATCTCGATCAAGCACAGCTGAACGATGGACGGCCCGGTTCTCTACATCGTCGCGATCATCGGGGTCGCGCTCGTCTTCGACTTCATCAACGGTTTTCACGACAGCGCCAATTCGATAGCCACCGTGGTCGCGACCCGGGTGCTCACCCCGGCCGTGGCCGTCGTGTGGGCCGCGGTCTTCAATTTCGTCGCCGCCTTCCTGGTCGGCACCGCCGTCGCCAAGACCATCGGCAAGGGCCTGGTCCAGCCCTCGGTGCTGGATCCTCACGTCATCCTCGCGGCACTCACCGGGGCGATCGTCTGGAACCTCATTACCTGGTGGCTGGGACTTCCCAGTTCGTCATCGCACGCGCTGATGGGCGGCCTGGGCGGAGCCGCCGTCGCCAAGGCGGGGGCCAGCGCCTTGATCGGAAGCGGATGGGTGCTGCCGATTCTCTTCATCTTCCTTTCTCCCCTGATCGGCCTGACCCTCGCACTCGGGATGACAGTTGGGCTCTCCTGGCTGCTCCGGCGGGGGCATCCCGGTCCCATCGATCGGACCTTTCGAAGACTCCAGCTGCTGTCGGCCGCGCTCTACTCGATCGGCCACGGCGCCAACGACGCCCAGAAGACGATGGGCATCATCGTGGGCCTGCTGGTGTCCACTCAATCCCTCTTTGCCGACAAGACGGGCTGGCTCGCCCACCTGCACCTGACCTCGGCGGATCAGGTGCCGCTCTGGGTGGAGTTCGCGGCCTACTCGGCAATTTCACTGGGAACGGCGACTGGTGGGTGGCGGATCGTGAAGACTATGGGTCAACGAATCACGCGACTGCGACCCTTCGGAGGATTCTGCGCCGAGACGGCCGGAGGCATCACGATTCTTCTCGCCTCACGGCTGGGCATCCCGGTGAGCACGACTCACACGATCACCGGGGCAATCGTCGGCGTCGGTACGGCGAATCGGATCTCTGCGGTGCGCTGGGGCGTTGCGGGGAAAATCGTGTGGGCCTGGATCCTGACGATTCCGATGAGTGCGGCGACGGCGGGATTGGTGTATTTGGCGTTGAGGTAGGCGGGAGTAAGGAGTAAGGAGTAAGGAGTAAGGAGTAAGGAGTAAGGAGTAAGGAGTAAGGAGTAAGGAGACCAAGGAATGCGGCGATCTGACTCAAGACTCAAGACCCACGACTCAAGACCCGACCAACCTCACGCCGCTCTCGTCTTCCGCATCTCCACCACCCACTGATAGTCCGCAAGCAGCTGATCATAGATCGGACCCCACGCGCGTTCTTCTGCGGTCTTGAGTCCTCCCTGAGCGAGACGGTGACGCAGCTCGGCGTCCTGAAGCAACCGCTGGAGCCCGGTAAGCAAGGCACCGGTGTCTCTGGGTTTAACGAGGAGTGCGTTCGCTCCCTGGTTGGCGAACTCGAGAACCCCACCATCGGCGACGGCGAGCGAGGGCAGACCCGAGCCCATCGCTTCGAGGAGCGAGTTGCCGAACGTTTCGGTGCAGGAAGGGAACACGAAGAGATCGGCGGAGGCATAGGCCTCACCCAGAGCGCGGCCATGCCGAAGACCGGCCAGGTGGACTCCGGCCATCGGATGACGCTCCAGGTCGTCTCCCAGGGGCCCCTTCCCTACCAGCACCAGCTGAGCATTGCCCTTCCGGTTTCCCATACTGCGCCAGGCATCCAGCAAGCGGCCCAAATCTTTTTCCTTGGCCAGGCGTCCGATGTAGGTCACCAGGAGATCATCGGGACCGACCCCGAATGACTGGCGATAGCTCTCGCTTCGGAACGCCGGGTTGAACTCTTCAGGATCCACTCCGCGAGTCCAAACCCCGGTGTGCAGAATTCCCCGAGTGTGCAGGTATTCCTCGTAAAGGCGGGACGGGCACAACACTTTGGCAGTCCGGTTGTAGAACCACCGCCCGTAAATCCATCCGATATCCAGCACCCAGGGCACGCCGTAGCGATAGGCGTACTTCTGATAATCGGTGTGAGCGGAGGAGATGACCGGGATGCCGAGCCGTTCGGCCGCTTTGAGTCCGGCGAGGCCCATGGCGAATTCTGTCGCCACGTGAACCACATCGGGCTGGAAGGCGGCGAGATCGTCCTCGATGTCCCGGGCGCGAGGGAAAGCCCACTGGATATCGGGATACAGAAAGAACGGGACACTGGTCGAGCGGTGTACCTCGGGGCGGTCGGCAGTCCCTTCCGGGAGTGCGTAGTTGGCCGTGTAGATGCGCAGCGAGTGGCCGCGCTTTTCCAGCGCGTTCACGAGACGCAGCAGGGTGACACCCACCCCGCTGACCATCGGCCAGTAGACTTCCGAGAAAATGGCTATGCGCATGGGACAAGGATGGCGTCGGTCTGAGATAGCCTAGTCTTGGCGCAGCAGGTGCACAAGTGAGACTACCGCTTCACTTCAGGCAATCCCGCGGCTTCTCGAATGACCTGGGTGAACCCCGCGAAGTCATAGTCAGTCCGACCCCGCGCGATCGAATCGTTGATATGGCGCGTGATCAGGTCGGCGAGTGGCAGGGGAACTCCTAGTTCGCGTCCCGCGGCCCGGGCCAAGAGCAGGTCCTTGAGTCCCAGTGGGAGCGCGAAGCCCGCGGGCAAGAATTCGCCGCGGATAATCTTGAGACCATAGTTATTGACCACCGGGGATCCGAAGAGAGTCGTGACCAGCATCTCGTGGAACCGGGCGGGATCGATCCCCCCCTTCTCGGCCAGAGTGAGAGCCTCACCCAGCGCTTCGATCGTAGCAGCGAGCAGGAAGTTCCCCACCAGTTTGGCCAGACCGGCTTCGGCGGGGCTGCCCATATGGAAGATGCCCTGGCCCAACGCCTCCAGCACCGGACGACAGCGTTCCAGGTCCGAGGGCTCGCCGCCGGTGACGATCCAGAGCGCCTTGTTCTTCGCCGCATCGGGTCGACCGAAGACCGGTGCCGCGACGTAGGCGCTGCCCCATTCCCTGTGAGCCTCGGCTAACCGTCGGGAAAGTCCCGGCGAAACGGTGCTCATGCCGAGATGCACCCCGTGGGTATCGAGACCGGCAAGCAGGCCTTCGGGCCCGTTCGTCACTGCTTCCACCGCGTCATCGTTCGCCAGCATCGTGATCGCGAAAGCGGCGCCCTCGGCCGCTTCGCGCGGAGAGGAGGCGGACCAGGCTCCGCGAGGAACTCGCTGGGGGTGAGGGGTCCGATTCCAAACTCGAAGCCGAAAGCCGGCCTGGGTGAGATTTGCGGCCATCGGAGTGCCCATCGCACCCAGCCCCAGAAACGCCACGGTGGTTGTCATGCCAGCCGTCCCAGCTTGCGCAGTTGAGGAAGGCGCCACGCGGCAATGGCCACGACGAGCAGGGTCATGCAGCCGCCGAAGACAACCGAGGGGACGGTGCCAAGCAGCTTGGCAGCGAGACCCGACTCGAAGGCGCCGATTTCGTTCGAAGAACCGATGAAGATGGAATTGACCGCGGCCACTCGGCCAAGCATCTCCCGCGGCGGCAGGGTCTGAAGCAGGGTGGAGCGAAGGACCACGCTCACGTTGTCGGCCATGCCACTCATCGCGAGGAGCGCCAGTGAGAGCAGGAAATTGGTGGACAAGGCGAACCCGAGCATGCAGCAGCCGAATACGGCGACTGCGGTGAGCAGAGCCCGTCCGCTCCGCTCAATTGGCCGACGATGCGAGAGATATACCGCCATGAGTACGGCACCAGCGGCCGGAGCGGCACGGATCAGGCCCAAGCCCTGGGGGCCGACATGGAGAATCTCCGCTGCGAAGACGGGGGCCAGCGCCTCCGCCCCACCGAACAACACCGCGAAGAGGTCAAGAGTAATGGCGCCCAGCAACAGTGGCTGCTGGCGGACGAAACGGACTCCGGCAAAGAGGCTTTCCGTGAGCGGTTCGGTCCGTGGCGGGATGGTTCGGGGCTCTTTGCGAACCATCATGATGGCGAGACTGGCCAGGCCGATCAGAACGATCGCGGTCCCATAGGCCGCTTTCGCTCCCGCGAAGCCATAGATCAAACCGCCCGCGGCAGGTCCGGCCACGGCGGCGAACTGCCAGGTAGAGCTGCGCCAGGGAATCGCGTTGGCATAAAGCTCCCGGGGCACAATCTCAGAGAACAACGCCGTGCGGGAGGTCATGAGGAAACTTCGCGCAATGCCGCTCACGAAGATGACGACGTAGAAGGGCCACACTCTTCCAGGCCCCACGGCGCCGGTTATCGTCAGGCCCAGAAGTGAGACTGAACACACCGTCAGCACGCTCAAGGCGCCGGTGACCACCCGGCGCCGGTCCGCCACATCCGCCACATGTCCGGCCAGGAGCGCGCATGAAATGAAAGGAAGCGCCTCAGCCAGTCCGATCAGGCCGAGGGAGAGGGGGTCCCTGGTAAAGGCGTATACCTGCCAACCGACGACGACCATCTGGATCTGGGAACCGAGCGTCTCACCGAGCACCGAATAAATGAGCTGCCGAAAATTCGGGACTCGCAGCGCGGCGTAGCTGTCGTGGGTGGTGGTGGTTATGGTCACCGACAGAAGGTAATACGGGCCAGCCTGCTATCATTCGGTGGTCTAACCGCCGGATGAACCCATGCCCCAACCCCATCTCAGAGTCGCCGCACCGCCGGTCGAGGGCGAACGGGAAGTCCTCACCAGCGATGCACTCGTATTTCTCGCGATGCTGGAACAGCGCTTCGCGGAAACGCGAGCGGACCTGCTGGCGGCGCGGACGCGAAGGCGGGATGGCTTCAGGGCCGGAGAGCTTCCCGATTTCCTCGCCGAGACCCGCGGGGTCCGAGAGGGATCCTGGCAGGTGGCACCGGCGCCGGCCGATCTGTTGAACCGGCGGGTCGAGATCACCGGGCCGGTCGAGCGGAAGATGATGATCAACGCGCTCAATTCCGGAGCGCAGGTCTTCATGGCTGACTTCGAGGATGCCCTCTCGCCGACCTGGGAGAACGTCATCGGGGGCCAGCTGAACTGTCAGGAGGCAATCCGCGGGCGAATTAGTTACACCTCACCCGAAGGGAAGCACTACGCCTTGGGCCCGCTTCCGGCAACGCTGGTGGTACGTCCCCGCGGGTGGCACCTGAACGAAAAACACCTGCTGCTGGACGGAAGTCCGGTTTCTGCGAGTCTCGTGGACTTCGGCCTTCACTTCTTCCACAACGCCGCCGAGCTGCTGCGCCGGCAGAGCGGGCCCTACTTCTATCTCCCCAAGCTGGAGAGCCATCTCGAAGCTCGGCTGTGGAATGCGGTCTTCTTGTTCGCCCAGGAGACTCTGGGAATTCCGGCCGGTTCCATTCGGGCGACTGTGCTGGTCGAGACTGCCCCGGCGGCATTCGAGATGGAAGAAATCCTCCATGAACTCAGGGAGCATGCCTCCGGGCTCAACGCCGGCCGCTGGGACTACATCTTCAGCATGCTGAAGAATTTCGGAGACCGGCCTGAATTCGCCTTGCCGGACCGCGGACAGATCACAATGACGGTGCCGTTCATGCGGGCCTACACCGAGTTGCTGGTGCGGACGTGCCATCGGCGCGGCGCGCATGCCATCGGCGGAATGGCCGCGTTCATACCCTCACGGCGCGATGCCGAGGTAAATGCACTCGCCCTGGCGAAAGTGAGGGAGGACAAGAGTCGAGAGGCAGGCGATGGGTTCGACGGCTCCTGGGTCGCTCATCCCGACCTGGTGCCGGTGGCTCGTGAGGCATTCGACGCGGTCCTCGGCAACCGTCCCAATCAGAAGGAGCGACTGCGCGAAGAGGTGCGGGTCACCCGAGACCAGTTGCTCGATGTCAGGATCCCCGGAGGCCGGGTTACGGTGGCTGGGGTCCGGGGTAATATCCGGGTAGCACTCGAGTACATCGAAAACTGGCTGGAGGGACGCGGTGCAGTCGGGATCGCCAACTTGATGGAAGACTCGGCAACGGCGGAGATCTCCCGCATGCAACTTCGTCAGTGGGTGAAGCGCGGAGTTGCTCTGGGGGATGGAGGTCGCTTCACTGGAGAGCTGTACCAGCGTCTGCGGCAAGAAGAGGCAGAGAGCCTGATTTCGGAGCGGAAGGCGCCGGGTCGCATGCAGGATGCTGAGCGACTGCTGGATCGGCTGGTGATTGGGGACGTGGAGGAGGAATTTCTGACGATTCCGGCGTACGAGGTGTTGGGGTGAGGGGTCAGCGATTAGCTGTTAGCTCTTAGCTACTAGCTGTCGGCCGTCAGCCGTCAGCCGTCAGCTGCTAACAGCTAAGAGCTAATGGCCAATAGCTAACAGCTGAAGTACTGGGGCGGCAGGAATCGAACCTGCAACCTCCCGGTTAACAGCCGGGCGCTCTGCCAGTTGAGCTACACCCCAAAAACAAAGCGACCCGCCGGGCGACGGGTCGGGTCAGCGCGGGCTACAGACGCCGGCTATGCCCAACCCGTCCTGGTCGGCGGATTGTTCGCGTTTCGATTCGCGAGACCGGCAGCTTTCATAATCATGGGCCGTCAATGGTAAGAACTGCGACGCGACGGGTCAAGGCCTTGACCCTGTTGCACATGCGCCATGGTCCGGGGGCGCCGGTTATCCCTGCCGGGGAGAGTGCCACGTGAGCCTGACGACCGCGGAGAGTGCCGCCTACGCCCTTGTGCTCGCGGCGGGACAGAGTCACCGCTTCGGCGGCGACAAGCTCCTCGCCTCCCTTCACGGCAAACCGCTGATTGCCCACGTGGGAATCGCGGTGGCTCAAGCCATGGCGAACGGCTTCCTGGCAGGCGGAGTGGCAGTCGTGCGGCTGGGCGACACTCGATTGGGCTGGCACCTCGATACTGCGGGACTGGAGTTGGTCCCCAATCCGGATGCCGACGAGGGACTCGCCACCTCTATCAGATGTGGGCTGAACTCTCTCACAGCGGTCGGTCGAACACCTCCTGCGGGTGCCGCGCTCATCATTCTGGGAGACGAGCCGCTGCTGCGAGACGACGCCATCGAGCACCTGGTCTACTACTGGCGGCAGAAGGGGACCTCGGTCCGACCTCGATACGCGCAACAGCCCGACGCTCCCGGACATCCGGTGCTGCTCGATCGAGGACTTTGGCACCTGACCAATGCATTGGAGGGGGACCGTGGGCTCAGCACCATCCTCGCCTCTCATCCCGGCTCGGTAGCAACACTCGACATGCCGGGGAAGAATCCAGATGTAGACACGCAGGATGACCTTCGCGCGCTGGAAGGCGGCGGTTCAGCCTGAGGCCAAGCCATGCGAGACATAATCACCGAACTGGAACGGCTTTCGGCCCGGGACACGCGCCTGGGACGCGCCGTTGTTACCAGCGTCTGGGGCTCGGCGCCGAGGCCGGAGGGAGCGTGCATGCTGAGCACCGAAGACGGATCCTTTGCCGGATCGATATCGGGAGGCTGCGTCGAAAGCGCCGTGGTGCAGGAGATCGCCCAGTCCATCAAGAGCGGTGAGTCCCGCCTCATCAGCTTCGGGGTGACCAATGAGCGCGCCTGGGAAGTCGGGCTCGCGTGCGGCGGGACGATCGAAGTCTTCGTGGAACCGGCTATTCGCCACGAGATCGTCGCGGCCGCGACTGGTGAGAGCGGATCCGTCGTGGCGACCGTTCTGGATGGTGGATCGATCGGGCGATCGGTCGTGATTCGAGAGGACGGTGCGGTTACCGCGCAGGACGACCTTTCCTGGCTCGCCGACCAGATCCACGAGGCCGCTCTCGGATCGCTCCGCACCGAAAAGAGCCGTACTGTAGATGCGACTTTGCCGGATGGCAGTAGCGCGAAGGTGTTCCTCGAAGTCTTTGCTCGGCGACCAAAGCTGGTGGTATTCGGCGCGGGCCATATCGCGATGGCGTTGGTACCCTTGGCCAAGGCTGTGGGATTCCGGACCATCGTGGCCGACGCTCGAGAGGCGTTCCTCACTCGAGAGCGGTTTCCCGAGGTGGACGAGCTGGTGCTCGATTGGCCCGAAGCCGCGTTCGCCCGGACTGGAATTGACCGGGCCACCTACATCTGCATTCTCTCTCACGACCCCAAATTCGATGACCCGGCGCTCGAGATCGGGCTCCGGTCGCCGGCTCGCTACATCGGAGTGATCGGGTCGCGCAAGACCCAGGAGAAGAGACGAGCGCACCTGCGGGAAGCGGGGTTCAAGGATGCCGACATCGACCGGATCAATGGACCGATTGGACTCGATCTGGGCGGCCGGTCTCCCACTGAGGTCGCACTGGCAATCGTGGCCGAGATGATTGCGGTGCGCTACGGTAGAGCGGTCGATAGTCGATAGTCGATGGTCATGGCTGATTGTCGATCGCCGCCAATCGAGATTGGGAAGTCGTGTTTCCAATGACCTGCGACCATTGACCATCGACCATCGACCATTGTCGCCCAACACACCCCCGCGCACGGTCTTCATCACAGGGGGCACCGGCTACCTCGGCGCTCAACTGATTCGCCAGCTGACTAAACGCGGCCACTCGGTTCGGGCCCTGGTTCGACAGGGCTCGGTCAGCCGACTGCCCTCGGGCGCAGTGCCGGTGGTGGGAGATGCGCTCCACGGTCTCTCGTACGCCGCACAGGTGGCGCCGGCGGATACGTTCGTGCACCTGGTAGGTGTCTCGCATCCGAGCCCGGCCAAGGCAGAACAATTCCTGACTATCGATCTGGCCTCCGTGGCCGCGGCGGTTCCCGTGGCCGTCACGGCCGGCGTGAAGCACTTCATCTACGTGAGCGTGGCTCAGCCGGCGCCGGCGATGAAAGCGTACGTCGCCGCTCGGGTTCGCGGGGAGCAGTTGATTCGGGACAGCGGACTCAGCGCCACGTTCATCCGCCCCTGGTACGTGCTCGGTCCAGGGCACCGGTGGCCCGCCCTGCTGTTACCCGGCTACTGGCTGGCGGAGCTGATTCCCTCGCTCCGGCAGACGGCGAGGAGAATAGGTCTCGTCTCCCGTCCTCAGATGGTACGAGCCATGGTGCACGCCGTCGAGCAGCCGGTCAGTGGAGTTCGCGTCATTGATGTCGCCGATATTCGCAAGGTCACACTCACTTGAGGAGCCAACATGCTTCGTCGGTCGGTCGGGTTCATCGGTTTGATGGGGGCGCTCGCAGGCTGCGGCCCGAGCTACGACACCATCCTCCGCCACGGTACCGTCTACGACGGGACTGGTGCTGCCCCGATCACCGCCGACGTCGCGATCAAAGGCGATACCGTCGCCGCGATTGGAGATCTCTCGAAGGCTCGCGGCAAGGTCGAGATCGACGTCACCGGCCTGGCGGTGACGCCCGGCTTCATCAACATGCTGAGCTGGTCCACCGAAACCCTGATCGAAGATGGGAAGTCGCAGGGTGAAATTCGGCAGGGCGTGACTCTGGAGATTATGGGCGAAGGGGAATCCATGGGCCCCTGGTCCGACTCGCTCAAGGCGTACAACAAGGCCAACCAGGGCGATATCAAGTACGACATTCAGTGGACCACGCTGCGGGAATATCTGGATTTCCTGCAGCGCAAAGGTATCGCCACGAACGTGGGATCGTTTGTGGGGGCCACGACAATCCGGGAAAACGTCATCGGCTTCGACGACCGCCCCCCGACCGCACCCGAGCTGGATTCCATGCGCGCGCTGGTGAAGCAGGCGATGGAGGAGGGCGCCTTCGGTGTCGGCTCCTCGCTCATTTATGCCCCGGCCTTCTATGCCAGCACCGACGAGCTGGTCGAGCTTTGCAAGGTCGCAGCGCCCTACGGAGGGATGTACATCAGTCACATGCGGAGCGAAGGCAACCGGCTGCTCGAGGCGGTGGATGAGCTGATTCAGATCTCGGCGCGGGCGGGGATTCCGGCCGAGATCTATCATATCAAGGCAGCAGGCAACGCCAACTGGCCGAAGATGGACGAGGTGATCCAGAAAGTGGATTCAGCCCGTGCAGCCGGACATCGTATCACCGCCGATATGTATACCTACCCCGCCGGTGCCACCGGACTCGATGCCTCGATGCCGCCATGGGTGCAGGAGGGGGGACTGCCGGAGTGGATCAAGCGGCTCAAGGATCCGGCGATCCGGGCGAAGGTGGCGCGCGAGATGAAAACGCCGACCGACAAGTGGGAGAGCCTCTACCTCGCCGCCGGGTCCCCCGATCGGATATTGCTCGTCGCCTTCAAGGAAGACTCCCTCAAGCCCCTGACCGGCAAGACCCTCGCCGAAGTGGCAAAGATGCGAGGCAAATCGCCGGAGGAGACGGCGATGGATCTCGTGGTCCAGGATGGAAGCCGGATAGGTACGGTGTATTTCCTGATGTCCGAGGACAACATCAGGAAAGAGGTCGTCCTTCCGTGGGTGAGCTTCGGATCTGACGCCGAGTCGGAAGCGCCGGAAGGCGTGTTCCTCAAGTCGAACCCGCATCCTCGGGCCTACGGGAACTTTGCGCGGGTCCTCGCCAAGTACACGCGGGACGAAAAGCTGATGCCCATGGCCGAGGCAATCCGCAAACTTTCCGGTTTGCCTGCCGCGAATCTGGGGCTCAAGCATCGGGGCAACCTGAAGCCGGGTTACTTCGCCGACATCGCCGTCTTCGATCCCGCGAAGATCCAGGATCACGCGACCTTCGATAAGCCGCACCAATACGCCACGGGAATGGTGCACGTGTTTGTAAATGGGAGCCAGGTGCTCAAGGATGGGGAGCACACGGGAGCGCTGCCGGGACGGGTGGTGGTGAGGGGGAAGGATTGAATGATTGAATGATTGAGGGATTGAGGGATTGAGGGATTGAAGATTGCAGATTGCAGATTGCAGATTGAAAAATTGGAAATTGGAATCAGGTCATGAGGGCTGGGCAGGGCTCCGCGTGGTAGTGAGAAGGGCCTGGGCTGCTTTGATAGCGTCGTGGCTGCCGGTGAGGGCGACCAGGTCGCCCGCCTGGAGCCGTTCTCCGGCGTCGGGGAACGGGATGCGGCGGTCGCCGCGGAGCAGGCCGAGTATGGTCGCTCCGGTCCGGCCCCGGAGATTCAACTCGGTCAGGGTGCGGTCATCCGCCTCACTTCCTTCGCCCACCTGTGCTGCCGTGAAGTCGCCGAGGCCTGGGAGCAGGCGGCGGGCTAGATCGACGCTGGAGTCCGCCGCTGATTGCTTCGCGAGGGCGGCAACGACCACCTCCGCGCCAGCCTTGAGATGACCCTGTAGCTCACTCGCGCTGCGATAGAACCCGATTCCGAGCAGCGCCAGCACCCCCGCCAGGACCAGGATCCCCCCGAAGGCCGGCAGAAACGGCTGAGTGATCGCCACGAGTGGCGCTCCCACCAGAAGCACCACCGCGATCTGCATCGTCAGTCCCATGAGCCGCCGTGGAGCAAACGCGTTGTCCACTTTCCCGCGGGCCGGCGGTGGCAGCGCGGCCGCGGCGAGTCCCAGGCCGAGCCGCCGTGCCACCGCGACAATTCCAAACACAAACGGCGCCAACAGGATCAGCGTGACCAGCACGAGCACCAGACGCGCCACGCCGGCTGAGACAGAAACCGAGCCGATCAGGCTTATAAGGCGGCGGTGCACGATGGGGTAGCCGAGTACGATGGCCAGGACGGCGAGGGCATCCAGCAGCAGCAGCCAGAGTAGGCGGCCCACAGCGGGACGGGGACCGCCGGCAGGGCTGCGGCGCAACGCTTCGACCCAGGTTCCATACAGCGAGGCAAAGGATTGAAGCGGATGGGGCAGTTTGCGGTCGACGTATCCCGCGAGCGCCGGAGCATACCGCACGGTCAGGGGCGTCGTGAAGGCAGTAATTGCAGAAACGGTGATGGCCACCGCGTAGAGCTCGGAGGGTACCGCGCCCAGTTGCAAACCTACGGCCGCGATGATGAACGAGAATTCTCCGATCTGCGCCATACTCATGCCGGTCCGTACCGCGGTGCGGACTCCGCGTCCCGCCAGGAAGGAGCCCACCGATACCGCCGTCAGCTTGCCCATTGCGACGATGAGCAGAAAGAGGAGAACCAGCGGCCAGTGCTCCCGAAGTCCCCCCAAATCGAACTGCATCCCCACCGCCACGAAGAAGATCGCCGCGAACATGTCGCGAACCGGCCGGATTTCCCGCTCGATCTGGCGCCCGGCGCCAGACTCGGCGACCAGACAGCCGGCGAGAAAGGCGCCGAGGGCAACCGAATAGCCGAAGGCCCGAGCGACGGCAGCCATGCCAAAGCTGAAGCCCACACCAACCAGCACCATTGTCTCAGGCCGCCAATGCTGCGCAGCGGCGCGCACCGCGCGGGGAACGACCAGCATGCCCGCCGCCAGCATCACCAGCAACGCCACTGCGAGACCGGCGAGCACACGGCCAACCAGAGGAATCGTCAGGGCACCGGTAGAGGCAACCGAAGTGAGAATCGTTAGCAGCAGGACGGCCGCGAGGTCCTCGAAGATCAGCACCCCGAAGAGGAACTCCTTGAATTCCCGCGCCGGCGGTTCTTCTTCAAAGGTCTTCACGATGATCATCGTGCTGGAAATCGCCACGACTCCAGCCGCGAAGAGACTGGCGAGCGAGGTCCACCCGAGGAGATGGCCGACCGCGTAGCCCAGCACCAGCATGCCACTGACTTCGACGGCCGCGGTCAGCCCGGCGGTTGGAGCGAGTGCCACCACCTGTCGCACGCGGAACTCCAGGCCGATGCTGAACATCAGCAGGACGATGCCCAGCTCCGACAGAGTCTGGATCGATGCTTCGTCGGCGATGAGGCGGGGAGGAGTTCGGGGACCGACCAGGAAGCCGGCCAGCAGATACCCGAGGACAACCGGCAGCTTGAGCCGCTGGCAGGTGAGCGCCGTGATCGCCGCGGTCACCAGAACAATGGCGAGGTCGCGGAGAAAATTGTGGACTGGCATCAGGGAAGAGCCGGGACCGCTATTTTCTCCGGCCCAGCAGCCGCAGCGCCCTGAGCACCCGCTGCTGTGCAGCCGAGTGCTTCACCGCGAGGAAGATCGTGTCATCGCCGGCGAGGGTTCCGATCACATCGCCCCAGGCCAGGCGGTCAATCGCGGCACCGACCCGGTTGGCTTCTCCGGGTGGGGTGTGCAGGACAATCAGGGAGTCGCCCGCGGTCTCCAGCGTGAGGACGCCTTCAACAATGCGGCGCTCATCAGGATGTTCAGGTATATCGACAACGCGGGCGGGGCGCTGATAGGCGCCGTCCACCTTCGCCAGGCGCAGTGCGGCGATGTCGCGGCTCACGGACGACTGGGTCACGTTCCACCCTTCGGCAGATAGCGCGTCCGCCAATTCCTCCTGTGTCCGAATGGGACGGGTACTGATCAGCTCGAGAATCTTGAGCTGGCGCTTCCGTCGATCCGCCGTCATTCGGCTCGCCGTCTGGTTCCCTTGCCGCGCAACCGGCCGAGGGCCGTGTCAAAGCGACGGCGCTGACGGTTGGCCCAGTTGCGGCCCGCCGTGAGCCTCGCTCTCGCCGTGGCAAGACCGAGGTTGCCCAGCGCTCCGGAGGACCGGCGGCGACCGATGATCTCGGCGGTGGCGGGCTCACGCCAGAAGTCGCCTTCGCGGATAGCGGCAGCCACTTCGCGATAAGCGGAGCGGAAGGCCCGTCCAGTTTCGACCCGCCGCATGACTTCGTCGGTGGCGAGGGGCCCACCCGAGAGAATTCGCCGACCGACCGCCGGGTCCACCGAGAGCCGGGGAACCGCGACGGTCATCATGGACAGCATGCCTTCCAGCCGGTCTACCCCACGCATCAGCGGTTCCTTGAGCAACTGGAAGTCGCGGTGATAGCCGCTGGGGAGCTTTGCCTTGATCTGCAGCAGCGTCATCAGCTCGCCCTCGAGCGCCGCGGCACGGCTCCGAGTCAGCTCGAAGAGATCGGGATTCCGCTTGTGCGGCATGATGCTGGACCCGGTAGCGAGGTCGGCCGGCAGGATCAGAAATCCGAACTCGTCGGCGCTGAAGAGAATGACGTCGCTGGAGAGCTTGGCGAGTTCGTGGCCCAGCTGAGTGCACCAGAAGAGGACGCCGGCCTCGAGCTTACCTCGACCATTCTGCACCGAGGCCACGTTGTGCTCGATGTCGCCAAATCCGAGCGCGCGGGCAGCTACTTCGCGTTTCAACGGGAGTGGGACGCCGTAGCCCGCGGCACTGCCCAATGGAGAGCGATCGACCTGAGCCCAGAGTGAGGGGAGAGCCTCGACGGTATCCAGAATTCCTTCGGCGAACGCGGAAGCCCACAATCCCGCCGAGGAAGGCATCGCGCGCCGTTGGTGGGTGTATCCCGGCCAGAGGTCGTTCTGGTGTTTCTGGGCGAAGGAGAGGAGGCTGTCCGCCAGATCCAGCGCTTCATCCTGAAGAAGGAGGAGGCGGTCCTTGAGGTAGAGGCGAAGATCGCACGCGATCTGGTCGTTGCGGGAGCGTCCGGTGTGAAGCCGCTCCCCGGCAGGCCCAATTCGCCTGGTGAGCCAGTCCTCCACCGCGGTGTGAACGTCTTCGTGTTCGGGACCGACGCGAAGGGTTCCTGCATCCACTTCCGCCAAGGCGGCGCGCAGGCCGGTTCGGATGCGGCGGTATTCCGCCGGAGAGAGCAGCTTCGATGCGCGGAGACTCTCGACGTGACCCAGGCTGCCGAAGATATCCCAGGCGAGCAGCCGGGCATCCCACAACCGGTCTTCGATCGCGGTGTAATCGAGCAGTTGCCGGTCCAGAGAGGCCGACGGGATCCACAATGTAGTTGGCGGGCGGGCGGTGCCCCGGGCGCGCTTAGTCATGCGAGATACGACTCGGCGAGGTGTCGGTAGAACAGGCAAGCGGCGCTGACTTCGGTCAGACTCACGCACTCATCGGGCGTGTGCGAACGCCGGCTGGTCCCCGGGCCGCACTTGAAAGTGTCGTGGTCCCTGAGAAAAACCCAGTCCGAACAGGTTGGGCTCCCAAACCGGCGGGACTCGGGCCGGGTCTTTTCCGCCAGGGCGAGCAGGCGGGAGGATGGCGGTGTCTCGCAGGGAACCAGCCGGTCGGACGTCACCACGACCTCACACTCCAGCGCGCGGCGCATCTCGCCGGCCAACTCCGCGTGGGTCCACGATGGAGTGCTTCGCACATCGAGCACCGCCCGAGCCACCGGCGGTGTCACGTTCCGGCTGATGCCGCCCTCCAGCATGGTTGGAGTCGCGGTCGCACGCCCGAGCGTCGGATGGGTCCGGTCCCGAAAGAGGCCACCAAGCTTCACGATGTCCTGGCTGAGTGAAACCACCGCGTTGGTAAACTCCCCGTCATCCGCGGCGTAGCCCGCATGACGCTGCACGCCCCGGGCGACCAGGTCCACCATCATGAGCCCGCGTTGCGCGACAGCGAAGTCGAGATTGGTCGGCTCGCCCACCACGGCGGCATCGATGGGCCCGGCCCGCTCCACCGCGACGGGCATGGTAGTGTGGCGGGTTTCCTCGCCGTAACCGAGTATGACCAGGAGGCGACCGCTCCGGATCGCGCTTTCGGCGGCCAGGTCACGAGCGGCGCTCAGCATCGCGGCGACTGACGCTTTCGCGTCACCCGAGCCGCGTCCATAAAGCAGGTCGCCCTCGATGGTGGGGATGAAGGGTTCCCGGGTCCATCCGTCACCGGCCGGGACCGTATCAAGATGGGAGACCAACGCGAGGGTGGGTCCGGGTTGCGCACCCGTGATGCTGACGGTGACCGAGGCATCGTCCCGGCGAACGTCCAGGTCCCACCCGCGAACCCGCTCCTCGATCCACCGGCCCAGCGTCTCCTCCGTCCCGCTTATCGAAGGAATCGCGACCAGGGCTTCGAGCAGTACCAGCTCAGGTAGCGAGGTCGACGCCAAGGTAGGTCGCCTTCTCCTTGCGGCCGACGATCATGGTCCCGCAACCCGCACCGGTGAACACTTCGAGCAGCAGAGAATCGGGAGCCCGGCCATCGATGATGTGGGTGCGCTCGACGCCGCCGGTCGCGGCCCGGATGCACGCCTCGACCTTGGGGCGCATGCCACCGGAGAGGGCGCCGCTGGCCATCAGCGCCGCGAGCTCATCAGGATCGGCAAAGGTGACGAGGCTCGTGGGGTCGTCCCGATCGCGCAGCACACCGGGCGCACCAGTCAGGAAGATGAGTTTCTGGGCCTTGAGGGCGACCGCGAGCGATTCCGCCACGGTGTCGGCATTCACGTTGTACACGTTGCCGTCGCCGTCTCCGGCGAGGCTCGCCACGACGGGGACGAAGCGGGCATCCAGCAGGGTGGTGAGGACTCGGGGATCGGCCAGCTCGATATCTCCCACATGGCCAAAGTCCACTTCGCGAGCGGTACCGCTGTCGTCTACGACCCTGACCGGTGGACGGCGTCGCGCGGTAAGGAGATCGGCGTCGACTCCACTCAACCCTACCGCCTGGATGTCGTGCTCTCGCAGCGCGGCCAGCAGATCGGTGTTGAGCAGCCCCGCATACACCATCTTGGCGACTTCGAGCGCCCCGCTGTCCGTGACCCGGCGACCGGCGATGAGCTGCGGTTCCTGTCCCAGCCGCCTGCTCATCGCGCTGGCTTGGGGACCGCCTCCATGCACGACGACGAGCCTGATGCTGAGCGAGTAGAGCAGGGCGAGCTGGGCAGCCACCTGATCCAGCACTTCCCGATCGGCGAGCACGTCCCCGCCGAGTTTGACGACGAAGACGTGGTCGCGGTAGGCGCGGACGTAGCGGAGGGCGCCTTTCAGACCGGCGATTCCTTTGGTGGAGTCGATGGTCACGTTGCGTCGATGGTCTACAGTCGGTGGTCGTTGGTCCAAGGTCACGGGTCGTGAGTCGTGGGTCATGATCCCCCCAACATCGTGAGCAACAAAGCCCGCTGCACGTGAAGCCGGTTCTCGGCCTCATCCACCACCGCGGAATTGGGGCCGTCCAGCACTGCGTCATCTATCTCCACGTTGCGGCGGACCGGCAGGCAATGCATCACGACTGCCTTCCCCTGGCGAGTGGATTTTAGCCGTTGCGGGGTGAGTCTCCAGTCACGCAGCGTCGAGCGGAAGGCCGACTCTTCCTCCGGTTGGCCGAACAGCTTTACCGATCCCCAGGATTTCACATACACCGCGTCGGCTCCGACCACGCCTTCGTCGGGATCGTTGATGATGTGGACGAACTCACCACCTTGATGCTGGGTGATCTTGCGGACCAGAGCCGTGTCTTCCGGATCCAACTCGTAGCCGTCCGGGCGAGCGATAACGATCTCCATGCCGAGATGTGCGGCGGCGAGCGCTGCACTGGCGGGGACCGCGGTGGGCAAGGCCTTGGGATGCCACGCCCAGGTCAGCACGAAGCGTTTGCCGCGTGGGTCTCCCAGACGCTCCTTGAGGGTCATCGCATCGGCGAGCTGCTGGCAAGGATGCCGCCGCGCCGATTCCATGTTGATGACCGGCTTCTCACAGTATTTGGCGAAGTCTCGCAGGACGCCGTCGTTCCGGACGACCGACCAGTCGGTGCCTCGAGGAAAGGAGCGCAGACCGACCGCGTCGGCATAGCGTCCCAGCACTCGCGCCGCATCGACCAGGTGTTCAACGGTATCCTGATCCATCACGGCGCCCTGTCGGGTCTCCATGCTCCAGCTGCCCCGGCCCGGTTCCAGCACGATGCCATGCCCTCCGTGCAGGAACATGGCGGCCTCGAAGCTGGCGCGAGTGCGGAGACTGGGATCCATGAAGACCATCGCCATGATCTTCCGCTCCAGGCCTCCGGAGACCTCGCCTCGCTTGATCCGCTCGGCGAGAGCGAGTACGGCGTCGATCTCCTCCGGCTGCCAGTCCTCGGCGGCGAGAAAGTCCCGTTTGGTCACGCGAGGATCTCCTTCAGTGCGCCGAGCAGGATATCGGCCTCGCTGCGGGAAAAACTGAGCGGCGGCAGCAGTCGGAGGACGGCGGGATCGCTGGCGGTCCCGGCCAGAATGCGGCGGGAGAACAGCGCCTGCTGTACCTCTGCGGCGGGTCGCGGCATGCGGAGACCGAGCAGCAAACCTTTCCCCTGCACCGATACCACGCCGGCTTGGATCGCTTCGCGGCTCAGGTAGGTGCCGATCTCTCCGGCATTGTCCATCAACCGCTCCCGCTGAATGACATCGAGTGTGGCCAACGCCGCGGCGCAGGGCACCGGCCCGCCGCCAAAGGTGCTGCCCAAATCTCCCTGCGCAATGGTGGCGCTCACTTGGTCGGAGCAGATCACCGCTCCGATCGGAAGTCCCGACGCCAGGCCCTTGGCCATGGTAACGATATCAGGCGTCACACCGAAAGACTCGGCCGCGGTAAATGTTCCGACCCGGCCAACCCCGCATTGCACCTCGTCGAATATCAGCACCGCACCGACCCGGTCCGCGGCACGGCGCGCAGCGGCGAGGAATTCGGGAGAGCAGTCCCGCGCACCGGCCATGCCCTGCACCGGCTCGAGGATCAGCGCTGCGACTGTCTCATCGAGCGCTGTCTCGAGGGCCTCGGCGTTATTGAAGGGAATTTTCCGGGACAGGGGCATTCCGGCACGACGGGCGCCGGAGGCGTACTTCTCGCCGTCGGTAACCGCGAGCACTGCGACGGTCCTGCCATGCCACCCACCCTCCAACGAGCAGACGAGTTGTCGTCCGGTGTACTTCCGGGCGATGTGAAGCGCGTTCTCGTTGGCTTCAGCGCCCGAGTTGCAGAAGAAGACCCGGTCCAGCGGGCGGGGGCACCACTGGGCGAGTCGCTCGGCGAGTACCTCGCGGTTCTGATGAGGGACGGCGCTCGAATAAAAGAGGAGCCGTTGCGCCTGGTCCGCGATGGCCCGAACGACGTCCGGATGCGAATGGCCGGTGGAGGAGACGGCGTGCCCGCCGTAGGCGTCGAGCCACTCATCGCCGGATTCATCGATCAGCCAGGATCCCCGGCCGCTGACGGGACGGATGGGGAACTGGGCGTAGACGGGGAGGAGGGCGGCTCGGCGGCTCGACGTCTCGGCGGCTCGGGGACCTATCGGCTCGGCGGCTCCGCGGAGACCCGGCTCGGCGGCTGCGTCTTTGGGTGGAGTCATTTTTGCTCAGGAAGGACGGCTATCCAAATGCGCGGCCGAACCGACTTGCCGCCGAGCCGCCGAGCGACGCACTTCAGCAGGGGAATATCCCTCCTCCCCCCAGCCCTTCCTCCTCCGGCAGTCCCAATGCCAGGTTCATCGCCTGGATCGCCTGCCCCGATGCGCCTTTGACGAGATTGTCGATCGCAACACTCACCTGGAGCTCTCGACCGTCGGCTGACTGAGCTACGTGAATCAGAGCGTAGTTGGTTCCAACGGCGTGGGTCAGCTCAGGAGGCTGGTTCAGCACCCGTACGAATGGCCGGCCTTCGTAGACGGTACGATACCAGGCACCCATCTCCTTCCCTGCCCTCTGATCCGCACCCAACTGAAGATGCGTGGAGAGGTAGATGCCTCGCACGAAAGGGCCCGAGTGCGCCATGAGCCGGACACCGGCGTCGCGGTTCCCAGTCCATTCCCGCCAGCAACTCGCGATCTCCGCTTCATGCCGGTGACCCATGGTCGAGTAAGCGAAGAGGTTGTGCGCCCTGGCCGGATGATGCGTCGTCGCCTTGGGGAGCGCGCCCGCTCCACTCGAACCGGTTACCGCGAAGAGCGCGGGAGGAGACGAGATTCCCGCCCGGGCCAGAGGATAGAGCGCCAGCTCCGCGGCGGTTGCGAAGCAGCCGGGAACGGCCACCGCCCGCTTGCCCCGAAGCGAGGTCCCCAGAACGTCGGCCAATCCGTTGGTGAAGCAGCGCACCAGGTCCGGAGCCGTGTGCGCTCCATAGAATTTCTGGTACAGTGCCAAGTCCTGAACTCTGAAATCGGCAGCCAGGTCAATCACGAGACCGACACCCGAGTTCAAAACCTCGGCGGCGATCTTGGAAGATTCGCCGTGCTCCAGGGCAAGGAACACGACATCCCGCCCCGCTGCAGCTTCGGCGGGACTCGCATTGGAGAACGTTGCGTCGGACAACGCGGCGAGCGCCGGATGTACCTCGCCTACCCGCATCCCCGCCTGGCTCCGGCTGGTAGCGACGTAATCGTTGACCTCAGGATGCTGAGAGAGAAGCCGCAACAGCTCCCCACCGGCATAGCCGGCGGCGCCGATCACCGCGACGCTAAGCCCCATCAGGTTATCCGCTGGCCGTCAGGCGCTCATGGCAGCCAGCTGGCCACCAATGGAAGACGCCTGACGAGTCTCGATGGCGCTCCGGACGATGCCGACCAGTTTGGCCGCGTCACGCATCGCGTTATGAGCCGGAAGGTCGAGCTGCTTCTTCACGTAGTCACGGCCCACTTCGTTGTCGGTTGCAGGTCCCGTGAGAACGCTCACCTCGAGTCCGAAGAGATCACGCATCAGGGCGACGGCGCCCCAACAGCCCACCGGGTCCGGCGCCGCCATGACGTAGGATACCCCAACACTCATCAGCTCCCGGTCCCGCAGGATGTCTTGCACTCCATAGTCACCCAGAATTCCATCGCCCAACTCGGCGACGATGACGTCGGGCTTGAAGCCGGCGAGACTGTTCAGGATACCCTTTGCCGCCGGCACCGTGATTCCGGCGCGCGTAGTCGCGATCCCGATGTCGTTGAAGGTGAGCGCCGCGATCGCCCCGGCGTCCTGCATGGACAATGAGTCGCGCATGAGCGAGACGCCGGTGAGCTTGGCTGCGGCAACCCGCAGACCGGCCCGGGTGAGACCTCTGACCAATTCCGTCGCGGCCACCGTCTTCCCGGCGTTCATACAGGTGCCCGCCACGTACACCACCGGGACCTGGGACTCCAGACGCTCCGCCGCAGGCACCGCGTGATCCTTGATGTGCGCGGGACGGCCGATCCGGTCACCCAGGTCAGGGAAGCTCAGCACGGCGCCCAGCACCTCGGCCCGGAAGGGGGGACCAATATCGGGATTGGCCGAAGTGCAGCGGCCCAGGATTCCTCCGAGGTTGAGCACCTCGATGGTGTCTCCCACGGCGATCCGTTCAGGCACCTGTCCCGCGTAACCGCGCAGCGCCCGCCGTGCGCCGAGCGTCCCAGCCAGGAGGTCACCTGCGCGCAGAGACACCATCCGGCCGGTCACATCCTCGACGGTGTTGTAGGTCGACTTGTCGGCCAGGATGCGAACCGCGAGGACATAGCCTTCGGCGGCAACGATCTCGTCGCCCACGATGACATCGGGCGAGAGGTGCGCGTTCCGGGTGGAAGAGGCGATTCGGTCGAGGCGGAGTCTTGTGGTCTTTACCATTGCATCTCTTTGAAAATGTTAAGAGTCGTGAGTCATGAGTCTTGAGTCCTATGACTCGTGACCCACGACCCACGACTATCGGCCGTTGGTCGGCGCTTTCCCTGCTCTCGCCGCCAGCACTTCCGGAATCGCCGAGACGCGCGCAAAGGCACGAGCTTCGTCTCCCGACCAGAGCCGGTTCTCTTCGCCGTAGGTGGCGACACTGCGGTCCATCATCGAGTTGGGGCTGCGGGCAGCAACGACCAGAAAGCGTCCAGGCATGAGACGCACCCTGGTCTCGCCCTCGACCCGCTGCTGCGAGCTCGCGATCATCGCCTCGATGTCGCGCAGGGCCGGGTCGAAGTAGTGCCCTTCGTGCAGCCGATCTCCGTAGAAGCGGGCCAGCTGATCCTTCCAGAAGGTCTGCCACCGGGTGAGCACCAACTTCTCAAGCTCCCGGTGCGCCGCGATAAGTAGCAGAGCGGCGCCGGCTTCGAAGCCGATCCGCCCCTTGATACCGAGGGCGGTTTCCCCGACGTGAATGTTGCGGCCGAATCCGTAGGCGAGACCCAGGTCCCCGAGGCGGCGAATCAGCTCCGGGCCTTCCAGCCCCTCGTTATTGAGTGAGACAGGGAGCCCGCCGGACCAACCGAGCACGATTTCGGCCGGAGCAGGCGAGTCCGCGGGGGGCTCGACCAACTCGTTCGGCGGACCGGCCCAGGTGTCGTGAGTCCAACCTCCACCCCATGTGGTGCCCCACAATCCGCGGTTGATGGAGTAGGCACCCGCCTTGGGAGGTACCGGCAGTCCACGCTGCTGCAGGAATGCGATGGCGGCGTCCCGTGAGAGCCCTTCATCGCGAATGGGAGTGAGGATCTCGAGATCGGGCGACAGGACCCGGAAGGCGATGTCGAACCGGACCTGGTCGTTGCCGGCGCCGGTCGAGCCATGGGCCACAGCGGTGGCGCCGATGCTCCGCGCTACCTCGATGACCGACATGGCCTGCTGGGTACGCTCGGCAGCAACGCTCAGGGGGTAGACCTCGCCCCGCAGCACGTTGCCCTGCACCAGGTAGCGCACGAAGCGCTGGTAAACATGCTCCCGGGCGTCCACCTCATGATGCTGAACCGACCCGACCGCCTCGGCCTGGCGCCGAATGGCGGCGCATTCCTCGGTGGTGGCCCCACCGGTATTGACGTAGACGGTATGGACCTGCGCCCCGGCCTGGGCCAGGCGGGGGACGCAATAGGAGGTATCCAACCCGCCGGAGAAGGCCAGGGCGACAATTTGCATACTAGATATTTATGCAGCCGGACCCGCGCTGGCAACCCCGGCCCTCTCCTCCCCGACCGTGGCCCCGTCACCCGGGACAAAATGCGCGGTTGCTCCTCCCGACCTCTTCACCTACGCTTGAGGGGCCTTCTGCAAGGACCAACAATGGTTCCCTCTGATCCAGACTTTTCCGATGTCCAGGGTGGCGGCTCCTCGACTGCCCCAAGCGGACAGGGCGCCCAGAGCTACACGGTCGCCAAGGGCGACACCCTCTCCAAGATCGCCAAGCAGTTCTACGGCGACGCCAAACAGTGGAAGAAGATTTTCGAGGCCAACACCGACAGCATCAAGAATCCTGACCTGATCTATCCGGGCCAGGTGCTCAAGATCCCCGCTGCATGAACCGACAGGATGCCCTCATGATAGCCCAACCATTCAACCGAGGCGCCGGGCTTCTGTTGCTCGGCGCCCTGATTGTTTTGGGGTGCAAGAAACCGGCACCACCGCCGGCCCAGGAGACCGCCGCGCCGACCCCGGCTGCCCCGACCGGCGTCGCCGTCGCCTCGATCCAGCTCGGCAGTCAGATCGGGGCCGACAAGTCCGTAACGGCACCGAAGAGCACCTTCGCGCCGCGCGATACCATTTACGCCGTGGTCAGCACGACCGGTGTCGCGACCGACGCGTCGCTGGAAGCGATATGGACGTATGTGGGAACCAAGGACAAGCAGATTAACCAGGCATCGCAGTCGATCTCACCCACCGGCCCGGCGCAGAGCGAATTTCACCTCTCGAAGGCCACACCGTGGCCGGAGGGAAAATACCGCGTGGCCATTCTCCTGAACGGAGCGTCGGCCGGGACCAAGGACTTCGAGGTGAAGAAATAGAGAAGTCAGTTACCACCGCTCGGCGAGCGCGCGCACCAGAGCACCGAGATTGGCCACGTCGCGGAGGTCAATCACTTCGGCCGGCGAGTGCGAGTAGCGCAGGGGCCACCCGATGGCGACGTCGGGGACGCCCCACGCCGAGAAGGTGGACCCATCGTTCCCGCCATTTGTCGTGCCTACCTGAAGCGGGATGGCGGCTCCACGAGCCAGCGTGACCAGCGAATCCAGATAAGCCGGGGGAGTCACCGAGCTGTTATCGAGAGCCCGGGCTACCGGCCCTTTGCCCAATGGGGCGAGCCCGAAGCTCTTGGGTTCGAGCGGGCTGTCTGCCGAGACGAACGTGTCGATGGCGTGAACCCGTGAGGTCGCAACCCCCAGCGAATTGGCCACCGCCTGGGCACCCTGCAGCCCGATCTCTTCTCTCACACTCCATACGAAGATCACCCTGTGCTTGAGCCGAGCAGGATCCAGTTTCCGCACGGCTAGAAGGAGAGCGGTACAGCCGACCCGATCGTCGAAGGATCGGCCGGTAGCCCGTGTGCCGGCGAGTCGCACGTATTGCTTTGGCATGGTGAGCGTATTGCCCACCTCGATCCCGAGTGCCACCGCCTTCTCTTTGCTGCCCACACCAGGATCCGCGCGGATCGCCAGAGGAGTACGGCGCGGCGCCGAATCGACCTTTTCTCTCGGGAGAAAGATCGCGGGCACCGGTCCTCGTGCCGTATGAATCAGAGCGGGCTGTGCTTCGAACAGCGAGGGGAAGAATCCGCCCAGGGCGGTGAGATCGAGAGTGCCGTCATCGCGGATGGCGGAGACGCGAAACCCGATCTCGTCCAGGTGCGCGACGATGACTGTTACCGGGTCGCCTTTGCCCAGGTCAAGCCAGAGGTTGCCGGCGGTGTCCACTGTCGGTTTAGCCCACGAAGGCAAGAGTCTCTTCACCGTCTCGCGCACCGAGTCCTCCGCTCCGGATGCACCGTAGCTCTCGACCAGAGTACTCAGGAGGCTATCTGCCGGGGCAAGTGACGGTGACAGAGGAGATCGACTCGGTTGCGGTGCTTTCGGAGAAGTCGGGCTGAGCAAGCCAGCCTGCGATTCCGAGCCACCGATCCATTGTGCGATGCGTTCTTCAATTCGAGACACATCCGCGAGAGCGACGGTCTCGACAGGAGTATCGGCAAATCGTGTGGGGAGAGTCAGCAGCATCACTCCTTGCATGTTCGCGGAGGGGCCTGTCGTCACTAGCGGCTGCGGCTCGAAGGTACGGAGTGAATCGGGCAGGCTCTCCACCCGAAGCACTTGAGCGAACGGCCCAAGGGTCCGAGCTACCGCGAGCAATCCGCTGGCGCCCAGCCTGTGCTCGGCCACCACTGCGACGATCAAGGTACCATCGCCGGGGTCCCGCGCCCCGACGGCACTCAGCATTGCCGCGCATGCAGCCCTTCGGCCTATTCCCGGCGCCGTGGCTAGATCGTCGCCATACCAACGGACTCGCTTGGTGAGCGTGACGGGCGAGAGCACCTGAACGCCGAGCTGCTCCACCTCCTGCCGGTTCGTCGCGCCCACATCGACCAGGGCATCGTCCACGGTGAAGGGATTTTCGGCCGGGTTCCGTCCCCTGGTCAGGTGAACCGATCGCACCGCCACCACTGCCGGTACCTCTCCTCGACGCCCGATGATCGTCACCCGCTGGCCTTCCAACTGCTGATCGAACAGTGGCCCGGGAGCGGCACCCACGCGCCGAAGCGTCAGGTAGCCATCGTCCCGAATCCCACCGACTACATAACCCGCCTCGTCCATCGGACAGGCGAGGAGGCGCTTGGGTGAACCACTGCCCAGGGTCAGAATGACGTTGTCACTCCGGTCGATCGCCGCTCCCTTGAGCATCGCCCTCAGCGATTGTGCGAATCCCTGCTCGTAACCGGTGACGGCAGTGGCCTGGCCGAACTGGGTGATCAGATCCCGCAACGTTGCGGATCCGGCATCCTGCGCCACGGAAGTGACGGGCAGTGAAAATCCAAGGGCGATCGACAAGAGCGCTGAGCGACGCATGAAACATCCCGAGAGCGAAGGTGGCACAATCTGGTTCTGACCACGTCGAGGCGCCAGCGATCGGCGCGTTAACGTGCGACGTCTCGCGTCGCAACGATGGGGCACTTCAGCACCTGACGCCTATTCTCGGCGAAGTGACTCGACCCGGAAGGAAATTGTGGGACTTGCCGTCTATTACAAACTCGGGCTCTCCGGCTTCAACACCCGCGCCTTCGCGACTCAGCGGCTGGAGGAGCTTCGGAGGGGAATCGAAGGCCTCGGCGTCCTCGAGCTAACCAGAGTCTTGTCCTATGCGGGACCCGACTGTGGTCCTGACGGAAGCGGGGCTTGGAGCAACCCGGGCGAGTTCCTCAAGACCTGTGCGTGGGGCCACCTCGACGATCCGGGAGCACCGGACCAGCTCATCTCCATCGATCCACTGGAGCTGATGGGGTTTGTGGCGTGGATCGGAAGCCGGGTCGAGCCCCTGACGCTCGGATTGGCTCGCTATCCCGACGAGGTCCGCTGCGGCGGCCGCACGCTACCGACCGGACTCTCCGGCTGGCATTGGCACGCCAGCTGTAAGACTCACTATGCGAGGCTGCTGGGCTCGGAGCGATTTCTCGAGTCCCATCGTACCGTCATTACTTCGCTCGATCTCGCCGAGGAGGTGGGTCTGACTGTCGCGGTGCGCGACGAATCGGGATACGCGGATCACCGGGACGCCTCACGGCTCCTCGCAGTTGCCGAAAGTGCGCTTCGTTATGGGCGACCCGGGCCGGAGCCGGCCCGGGTCTGACGGATGGCCCCAGCGATGTCATCGAGATCCTGAGCGGTGAGCTCGGTTGTGGCGGCGGCGATCCAGCCGTCCACCTGTGCGGCCGAGCGCGCGCCGACGATCGCTCCGGTTACACCCGGCCAGCAGATGGTCCAGGCAACGGCAGCCGCCGCGATCGTGATTTTGCGCCGCTCCGCAATCGGTTTCAATGCGTCCCGCAGAGCCAGGTTCCGCTCCAGTCGCGGGGGCTGGAACTCCTCGGCTCGTCTCCGCCAGTCATCGGTGGCGAGCGCGGCCATGCGCTCCGACGAGAACCGGTCGGTCAGAAGCCCTGCCTGCATCGGGCTGTAACAGATCACTCCGGTCCGGTGGGCTTTCGCCCAGGGAATCACATCGGCAGCCGCTTCGCGGCGTATCATCGAAAAGGGAGGCTGCAGGGAAACCACATGGCGCATCCGCTCGCACCGGTCGAGCAGTTCCACATCGAAGTTCGACACCCCGGCGTGTCGCACCTTTCCTTCGTCCACGAGCCGGCCCATCTCGGCCCAGGAATCCTCGACCGGAGTACCGGTCTGGTCCGGCCAGTGGAATTGATAGAGATCGATGCGCTCGACGCCGAGGCGTCGGAGCGAGGCCTCACACTCCTTGCGAATCGACGCGGGGCGTAACACCGACTGCGCGGGAGTCATCGGATGCTGGTCGTCCCACACCAGTCCGCATTTGGTGAAGACGAGCGGCCGGTCCGCGGGAGGCAGTTCCTTGAGCAGCCGTCCCACGACGCGTTCGGAGTGTCCGTGACCGTACACGGCCGCCGTATCGATCCAGTTCACCCCAAGCTCGACCGCATGACGCATCGCGCTGAGCGATTCGGCGTCGTCCTGCTCACCCCAGCCGAAAGCCCATCCGCCACCGCCCACGGCCCAGGCTCCGAAGCCGACGGTGCTGATCGACAGGTTGGTGTTGCCGAGGGGACGAGTGGGGAGGGGCATTGAGGGGATATTTCAGATTGAAGATTGAAGATTGAAGATTGAACTGCACATCGCTAACAGCTGACGGCTAACGGCTACTCCACTATAACCTCCACCTCATCGCTCGCGCGTCCAGCCTCCGCCCGGAACAGGTGGCGGCCCGACATGAGCTCCCAACGTTCCTTCGTCACGGGCTTTCCGTCGATGAACCAGGTCACACGCGCGTGGGGAGGCACTCCAGCAGCCCTGAGGGCAATTGTGGCGTACCGCGATTCGACGCCCGGCGGCAGCCGGTAGCGATCCCCGTTGAGGGGGGAAACAATCTGAAAGCGCGGTTCGGCGGTTCGCGGCAGTTCAGACGGCATCGCATTCGGGCCGAGCCGTGGTGCCGCCGAGGCGCCGAGCCGCTCGCCTTCCGTTCCCTCCCAATCCGCATACTCTGCCGGCAACACCAGCAGCCCATCCCGATGCCAGTCGCACCGTTCATGAGGCACTACATCGGGCATGAACCACTCGACCATACCGGGACAATCTTTGGTCGCCAGCATGCCGGAGACCTTGCAGATCCGTATCGGAACCTCTCCGGCGTCGGCGGGATGGGCCAATTCGCCTGGCGGGTAACGACGTGCCACCAGCAGGAGTGCGCGATGGAGCAGTGGTCCCGCACCGGTGACACCGCTCACTCCTTCCATCGGCCGGCCGCTGAAATTCCCTGCCCAGACCGCGACCGTGAAATTGGCCGTTGTGCCGACCGCCCAATTGTCTGTGAAATGCCGGCTGGTCCCACTCTTCGCGGCGACGCGGAACGGCAAATCGAAAGGTGTATTGAGTCCGAAGGCCGGCACCCGTGCGACCGGGTCGCTCAGAATATCGAGCACCAGAGCGGCCGCCCCAGCGGAAACGAAGCGGCGCTCGGGGCCACCATGGTTCGCCGAAGATGTGGGGACGGCACGCCAGGTATACGGTCTCCAGACACCACCGTTGGCCAATCCCCGATAACCATTGGCCAATTCGAGCAGTGTGACATCTCCATTCCCCAACGCGAGTCCCAGTCCGTAGAAGTCCGCGCTGCGCGACAGGGAACCGAAGCCCGCCTCCTGCAATCCGTGGAGCAAGGTTCCGAAGCCGATCCGGTCTGCAACCTCCACCGCCGGGACATTGTAGGAGCTGCCGAGTGCCTCGCGCACCCGCACCGGGCCGTGATAGATCCGATCGTAGTTCCGGGGGTGATACGGTCCACCCGAGGTCTGATAAGTACGGGATATGTCGGCGAGAACCGTGGCCGGAGTCAGGCCGCGATCGAATCCCAGCGCATACAGAAACGGCTTCAGGGCGGACCCCGGCTGGCGGACGTTGACCACCATGTCTACCTGGCCCGCGGTATCGGCCCAGAAATCCGGTGATCCGACCCAGGCGAGAATCTCTCCCGTTCGATTATCCAGCACCACAGTGGCCGCTTGCTTCACACCACGGTCGGCGAGCTGCTGCACCGTATGACGAACCTCGGCTTCTAGCTCAGCTTGTAGATCGAGATCGAGGGAAGTCCGCCACGTTCCGCTGATGGAGTCGCCCTCGCGCTCGGCCCACTGGAGCACTCGACTGGTGAAGTGCGGCGCGAGGAACCGGCTGGCGGGATCTTCCCCGACAAGGGGCTCAGACTCTGCCCGCGAGGTCTCATCGAGAGTTGCGTAGCCCGAAGCGGCGAGCTGCTTCAGGCCAATCGCGCGGCGCTCCGCCGCCTTCGATGGAGAGACCAGCGGATTCTGGCCCGATGGTGCCCGGGCCAGGGCCGCGAGCATCGCGGCTTGTCCCAGACTCACTTGAGAAGCCGAGGCGCCAAAGTAGAGTGCGCTCGCCGCACTCACTCCGATCGTGCCTTCGCCCAGAGGAACCCGGTTCAGATACTGCTCCAGGATCTGCTGTTTGGAGAGCTGGTGCTCGAGTCGCAACGCCCACATCGCCTGGCGAAGCTTGCCGCTCCAGCCACGATCGATCGGTTGCAGCAGTCGGGCCAACTGCATCGTGATGGTCGAGGCGCCCGATACCACTCGGCGGTGGCGGAAGTTGTCGCGCAAGGCGCGACCGATCGAGCGGGGATCCACTCCGTGGTGCTGATAGAATCGGCGATCTTCGATCGCTATGAAAGCGCGCAGCAGATCGGGGTCCATCTGGTCCAGCGGCATCCACTGCGTCAGGCTGCCGTCGCCCGCGCGAGTCGAGCGCAACACCAGATCGTAGCGGTCGGTGATGGTAAGGCTTTCGTGACCACCGCCCGTCAACAAGTGCGCTGGCAGTGGCGCGGCGATCCACGCCCAGATCCCCGAGAGGAGCAGCAGAAGCGCTACTCCCAGTCCCAACGAGACTCGACGCAACACTCTCACTTCTTCTCCACGGTAAACACTCCACCGTCACTGCGGCCGTACACCGCGGGGTTGTACATCTCTTCAGCATGCGCCGGCGGACGGACAAAGACGCCGGGTGTCGTCGCGCGCGCGACATAGCTGGCCGTGTAGGTGCCCTTCCACAACACGGTCGCGAAGTAGACCACCCGCTCGTCCCGCATCTCGCGATGCTCGAACGGCGACCACCAGCCGCTGTCCCAGCTTCCGTAGTACCAGTAGTAGTCGCCCTCTCCCTCCGGCGTGGCCTCGCCTTCTCCATCGTACTCAGACCCTTCCTGATCCACCGCGTTACTTCCGACATAGTCGACCTGTTGTCCGACACCGGGGCCTGGGACGCCTCCCGCAGTCCGCAAACTGAGATCCACCGCCTCGAGTCCGGCAGGGAGAGCATCGTCCAGCACCACGAACTGCCGGTCGCTCGGCACCTTTAGTCGCAGACGCACCCGTACCAGGTCGCCTTCCTTGACACTCGTCACCGGCTTGCCGCCATCGAGAGTCTCATACCAGCGCTCGACCTGAATTCCCTCATCCTCCGGATTGACCGGCCGCTCGCGGGGGACCTCGTGAACGGTTAGGTAGTAGTAGAGCGGCGCGCCTTTGCCGGTCGCGGTTAGTGAGAGTGGAATTCTCAGCTTCCCGTCGGAAGTGGAACGGTCGAGATCGGAGAGGAAAACACTCGAGTCCCTTACCACTGCGCCACCGGCCTTGTATCCCAGCACGGCGCGGTTGGCACTGGTGACCCGAATCTCCCGCGATGCTCCGGCGCGGACGTGACGATCGAAAGCCACGAGCCCGCTTACGACCGCCGCATAGTCCTGAGTGTTCCAGTCATCGAGCAAGCCCGCCTTCCTCTGCTGAACCAGCGTTTCCACCATTGGACCGATGAGCGCATTGCTCGAATCCACGGCCAGCGTCGCGGTGAGCAGTCGCGCGGTAGGACGTACTCGGCTGTAGAAGTAGTGGTAGCGGGGGAGGGCCTCATCCGGAATCACCGCGCGGCGGCCCTCAATTCGAACCGTGCTCCAGGTCGGCTCCAGAAGGCCACGCGCGGCCTTCATCGCCTTACGACGAGCCAGCACCTCGGCGAGGCGGGCGCGATCCTCCCATCCGAGCTGCGGTGCATTCCGAAGTAGCTCGTTTTCCGACGCTACGTCCGGTTTGCCGAGCCGGCTCAGGTAATCCACGGCGGCGACCTGATCGCTGAGCCGCGACTGGACCGCCTCATACCATCCGACCACCGGTGCTCGAATCGGCTGAGGATTCTTCAGATTGTTCCGCAGGTAATCGCCGAGCCGCGCGATCACCGAATCGTCCACTTCCACTCCGGCGTCTCGCGCGTCGAGCAGCGTGAGCCCCGCATAGGCGCTGAGCCAGGACGTGGTCCAGTCGGTGGCGCTCCAAAAGCCGATTCCACCGTCGGAACGCTGACGTCGCGAAAGGATCGCGACCGCGGTCTCGATCTCCCCCTTCGGATTTCCCTTCAGGAGCTTGAGGCCCGCCTGTTTCTCGGCGCGATAGAGCGCGATGATCGGCTGCGCCGAGCTGGATACCTGTTCGCTGCATCCATAGGGATAGACTCGGAGCGTCCACTCGATGCCCTTGATCACTGCGAGTGGGGAGGAACCCAGGTTCAATTCCAGCCGAGAGCGCGCGGGATCGATCTCATCGGGGAGAAGCAATTGGACCTCGGCAGTGTCTACCAGTACGCCTGCAACAGTCCAGGCACGCGGTCTGAAGGAAGGCTTGACCGGCAGGCGCTGCTGGACCGCGTCCGCGTCACCGGCCCCGGTGACCTGGAAGCGGAAGGTCGAGCTGTCGGCGCCGAGTGGATCACTGCCGGGCTGGCTGAAGTCGAAGCGAACTTCGCGTCCGCGACCCGCTTCCAGTTTCGTCTGCTGGGAGGCCTTGGATCCTAGAGTACTTCCTTCCGCTTCCGCCTGAACCGTGACCAACGGAGTGCCGCCGGCTCGCTGGTTGACGACGACTCCCGCGGAGAATCGGTCGCCCTCTCGGAGGAAGCGAGGCAAGGCTGGGCGTGCCAGCAAGGGGCGGGTGACCAGCAGCGGCGATTCACCGTGGCCGTAGCGGTCACCGGTAGTTACGGCGACAGCCATCACTTTGAAGGTCGTGAGATTGTCGGGGAGTTTGGCCTTCGCGACGGCAATTCCGCTGCTGTCGGTCACCACGCTTCCGAGGAAGAACGCCGTGGTCTTGAATCGGGAGCGGAGGACGTCGCTCTCGCCCAGACCGCCGCCCCCACCGGGCGAGCGACCACCCTTCTCACCCTCGGGTACCTGCGGAGCGACCGTGGTGATGTTGCTCGCGAGCCGAAGCCCGAGTCCGCGCGGTGAATAGAGAAGGTCAATGGGATCGGGTGTCTGGTATCCCGTGAGGGCCAGCACGCCCTGGTCAACGGCCCAAAGCGTCACCTCGGCGCGCTGACCCCTGGCTTCCTGGTCCGCAACCTTGAGCCGAACCCGCGCCGAGTCTCCGGGACGGTACTCCGCCTGCTCCGGATTCACTTCGAGCCGAAGCCGTTTCACCTCCGGCGTCACCCGCAGTTCGGCGTAGCCCACCCGAATCGTCGGCCGGCCCGGATCGTCGAGCGGCCCCGGCGGTGCACTTCGCCCGCGAGCGACAAGCACTGAAACAAACGCGTTGGGCGGATACTTCTCGGTAATCGGGAACTTGAGAGTCGTGGAACCCGCCGTGAGCTTGAGCCGACGCTGCTCGATGAGTCCTTCACGTTCGACCGTCACCCACGCTTCGGCGTCGGTGAACGGCGAGGCGAAAAGCACCGTCGCCGTGTCTCCCACGCTGTAGCGGCTGCGATCGGGCACCAGATCCATCTTGAACTGGCTCTCGTCATTCCATGGCACCCAGTCCTTCCCCGTGGCCCAGCGATAGAAATTGGTGGACACCGGGCGCCCGCGACTGTCGGTGGCCGTCAGGCTCACGATGTAGGTGCCGCCAGCCGAGGGCGTGAAGTCGCAGTTGACCGGATCAGTCGCGGTCGTCAACGCACAGCGACCGACCGTGTCCGACACCCACTCGCCGTACACCTCGCTGTATCCACCTCGTTCCCGATGGACTCGGTGCCATTCGCGCCGAGTGAGGACCGCGTCCACTTTCACCCGCGGCACCGGGCGGCCGTCCGGGAGGACGGCCCGAACAGCAACCTGTTCTTTGGTACCCGCGATCCAGAAGTAGTCATTGCCGAGCGGCTTCGCAGCGAGGTAGAAGTCGGCCGGGTGAACAATCACGCTCGTCGCTGCCGAGCTGGTTTGGCGATTCACATCAGTGACGGTGGCTTCGAGGGCAGCGCGTGCGGCTCTTCCCTTCGGAGGCGTCTCGAGCGGGATCCGGACCTCGGCACGCCCGGACGGATCCAGCGTGTCCGTTCCCTGTGCCGTGACCTGAACCGTTGTGCGCGGGTCGTAGTCTTCGTACCACCAGCCATTGTCGCCGACGAAGTAGTCTTCGGTTCCGGGAATGCTTAGTTCCCCCGATTCGAGCGAGGTTTGGCGCGCGATCCAGGAAAGAGCCGCGCGACCCATCGGTGCCCCGAACAGGTATCGGGCTTCGATCTTCGCCGTGAGCGTGTCGCCGGGGAGGCGGGGTGCACTGTCGGCGTTCACATCCACCAGGAATTCGGGAGGTCGATACTCCGCGACGCGATAGGCGGTGCGCGCCAGGTCCGACCACTGCCCCCCTCGGCGAATCTGGACCCGGACTTCGTAGGTGCCGAGGGCCAGACCCGCAGGGAGCGTCAGAGTCTGATCGCTGGTTCCGAAGGGAGAAGGCGAGACGGTTTTTTCCTTGAGGCTACCGCCTTCGCGGTCGGCGAAGATCCACTTGAGACTGTCGTCCCGCGCGGGTGCGGCCAATTGGCCCAGCGGCCCGGTGCGAACGATCGCCTTGGCGTAGAGCGGCTCACCGGGCCGGTAGATCCCGCGCTCGGTGAAGAGGGCCGCGGCCGCGGGCAGGCGGTCTTGCCCCCAGGCACTCCTGACATTGAACCGCCAGGGGCTGAGATCGGGATCGTACTGGCTAATACTGGTGATCGCGCGATCGGTGCCGAGGGTCGCGACCACGTAGCCCTCGAAGCTGGTGTATCCCTCGGTAGTGCTGTCGGGCTTGAAGGCCGGGAAGGTGGCAACGCCGTCGGGGCCGGATCGCGCGGTTGCCTTACGCACTCCTTTCCCGTCATACAAGGCGACGGTTGCCCCGGCCTTCGGCTTTCCATCCGCGATTCCCGTCACCCACGCGACTCCGCCGGTGAGGCCGATGCGCGCGTGAAGGCCAAGGTCAGTCACCTGCACGATCGCAAGAGGCATGTTGGCGCGATAGGCGCTGTCGAGTCGCGGGCTGGTCACCCGCACCACTTGAAGCGTTGTGGCACCCGCGCGGCCCGCGCTCGCGGGTTGCAGCTTCACGCCAAAGATCCTGACCTTATCCCTCGCCCCCGTCACGGCCACCCTGCGCTTCACCGCACGCGCCATGACTCGCGCCATGATACTGTCGTCCCGATCCCAGCGGTTGTACTGAAGAACCTTCGATTCGAGAGTAATGGGAACGGCGGCGGTCTCGACGACGAGCGTGTCCACATTCACGTACTTGACTGCCAGCGTGCGGAAACCGTTCCGCTCGACCGTCAGCCGGCCGTATTCATATTCGACGAGCGGAGCGAAGCCCGTCGTCTGCAACCCCGACGCCGGGTTTCCGGTGAGTCGCTGGCCGAAGACGTCGCGCATAGCGGTGTCCGCGATGACGGCATATCCGGTATTCGGCGTGAGTGTCGTCTCCAGATACCAGGTCGGAGATTCGTCGGTCGTGTCGGGAATTGTGAACGGCGCCGCAGGAAGGAGTTGAATACGACGCTGAACTTCGCTGCCCCTGACCGGGGTAGTGAAGCTCACCCGAACGCCCCCGGTGGGACAGAACGGGCCTCCGCTGCAGAACGCCGAATCCATCCTGAAGGGGCCGTAGGTGTGGAATCCCCAGCGGAGAAACGGCTTGGTCGCCTCGGGATCCACCACGGACGGCACCACCAATTCGCCGGCGCAGTCATAAGGCAGCGCACCTTCGGGCGTGAAGGTCACTACCCGTCGCAGAGGATCAGCGCTGCGGTTCCGGTCCCAGCCTCCGGCCTCGCGGTACTGCCAGGGATCCTTGTCGTTGATCGTCCGTTGTCCGGTAATCTTGAGGCGGACCACTCCTCGCATCGCACAAGCCTTGTCGAACTCCAGATAGGCGAGGTTTCGTGGGTTGGATACCTCGAGCTCGGAACTGAAGACGACGTCGAAGGTCGCCTGGGGACCCAGGAACCGTGGATGCTCCTCCGCACCGACCGGCAGCCCGCCGATGGCGGCAGGCCCACTCACCTCGAAGCTGAACTGGAACGGCTCCGCCAACTGGCTTCCATCCATCGCTTCGAAGCGATTGGCGACGGTCACCTTGTAGGTGCTGCCCGGCTTCAGCGGCTTCGCCGGGACGAGGCGGAGTGTGACAGGATCCCGCCATTCGAGCTTGCCTTCAATGTTCGGCGCGGTCTTGAAAATCGAAGCCGCATCCACCGTGCGGTCGAGCGATCCGGCGACCGGACGATCGAACGTCACCGTGATTTGCGCCGTTGGCGTCGCCTCTCCCATCGGCGAGTAGCGCAATACTTGAAGGGTCGAGGGTGGAGCAACAGCTACCGCGGCGAGAACCACCACGGCCAGAAGGCGGGATGACAACATGGGGGAGAGCCTTTTCGGGCGAGAACGTTCGCCAGAAGATTGCTCTCCCTCCTCTAAGGGTCAATAACGGTTTTGCGTAGTGTAGGAGGGACGCCTACCAGATCTCCACCACCCAACCGTAGTCCTCAACCCGCTGCCGCTCCGGGCGCCGGTCTCCGGCGGGAAGCACCAGCTCGACGCTATGGGTGGCGGTGGCGTAAAGCTTCCGTAATTGGTCGCCAAAATCCTCAGGGCAGTCCCCGCTCAACGTGGCCACGGTAGTCGAGTCAGGAGTCCAGCGGAGTTCTACCAGGTTTCCGGCCCGGTTGCCCGACGAAGCCAGCACGGTGCCCTCCGCCAGGACGGTCCCCGACCCGGTAAGGGTGGCCGAGCAGGCGTCGGCAACCGAGCCGTGCGCGCCACAAAACCGAATGGTGGTCTGGCGGTTAAGGTCGCCAAGGTAGCGTCCGGGGCTCACCCAGTGCAGGCTGCCGCTCAGGACCTCCTCCCCGCCGTTGACACACTCAGGTGAAAGCCGCAGCTCGGGCCAGGCGCTGGTCAGCCGCAGGCGGTAGACCGACTCGACCGGGGCATCGGCCCGGGCGAGAACTGCCCCTTGGGCCGCCAGGCGTGAAGTGATAAAGACAAAGCCGATCAGAAACAGCAGACGGACGGGCATACAATCTCCAGTGATGACGCCCGCTGGTAACTCAGATCCTGTGCCAGGGGCGACAGAACCAATCGCCGCCCGATTTAAGTAGAAATGAATCAGGGAGTTGAGAGGTCGGACCGATGAGCTGGCCGGAGGCGACGAGCACCAGGGGAGCCGACAAGTTTGTCGGGTTTCCCCCAGTCGAACTACAAATCCGTCAGGCGGGACGAACGGCCGCTATGCCCAGCCGGCGGATCTTATAGCGGAGAATCCGCTCGGTGGTCTGGAGCAGCCTGGCCGCCTGGGCCTGATTCCCGCCGGCAGTCTTCAGCGCGTCCTGGATCAAGTCGCGCTCCAGGGCCGCCACCTGACCCGCCAGCGTGCCATCCGCCGCAGTGCCAGACGCCTCGGCGGTCTGAAGGGTCGGCGGAAGGTGTCGCCCGTGAATCGCCTGCGCGTCGCACACCACCACGGCCCGCTCGATGATGTTCTCCAGCTCCCGAACATTGCCGGGCCAATGGTAGCCCATGAGCATGTCGATGGCCGCGGTGGTGATCCGCCGGACCGACTTATGGTGCAGACGGGCGAACTTGGTCACGAAGTGGTCCGCCAGCAGCAGGATGTCCGGTTTCCGTTCCCGCAGCGGCGGCATGAAGATCGGGAAGACGTTCAGCCGGTAATAGAGGTCCTCCCGAAACACCCGCTCGGCAATCGCCTTCTCCAGATCACGATTGGTCGCTGCAACTACCCGCACGTCCACCGCCAACGTGGTCGTGCCGCCCAGCCGCTCGAACTCCCTTTCCTGCAGGACCCGGAGCAGCTTGACCTGAGTCGACGGCGGCAACTCCCCGATCTCGTCCAGAAACAGAGTGCCTCCATGAGCCAGCTCGAAGCGACCCTTTCTTCGGCTCAACGCCCCGGTAAACGCCCCCCGCTCGTGCCCGAAGAGCTCCGATTCAATCAGCGTCTCCGGTAGCGCGGCGCAGTTGACCTTGATGAAGGGTCCACTCGCCCGTGGAGAGTTGTAGTGAACCGCGTGCGCGATCAGCTCCTTACCAGTGCCCGATTCGCCTCGCAGGAGGACCGTAGTGCTCGCGGGGGCAACCAGCGTGATCTGCGCGCATACGTCGCGCATCTCGGCGCTGGTCCCGATCAGTCCCGAGAAGTCGTAGCGCTCCTTCAGCTCCTGGCGGAGGTGGAGATTCTCCTCACGCAGGGCGACGCGCTCCTGGTCGGCCGGCCTCGTCGTCTTGAGCGCCAGCGCGATGAGCGAGCTCACTACGTGGAGATACTTGAGCACCCGGTCCAGGTCCCGCCCCGACGCGGTGGGAACGTCCACCGAAAGCGCGCCCACCGGCCGGTGATCCAGCAGAATGGGGACGCAGATGAACGCGGTGGCCGGATCGTTCTGCCGCCGCGCCGCCCGGTGCAGGAACCGCGGCTCCCGGTTCACGTCAGGCACCACGATCGCCTTCCCGCTGGCGGCGACCCGCCCCGTGATCCCCTCTCCCAACCGATAGCGGGTCTGCTGACCGGCCGCGTCGAGGCCGAAGGAGGCTTCGATGTACAGTTCGTCCGAACCTTCATCGATCAGGGTGACCGAACTGCGGGGAACCCCGTGGTAGTGCGCCAGAATCCGCAGCCCGGCGGACAATGCTTCTCCCAGACTGCGGGAGCCAGACAGGGCCTGGCTGACGTCGAACAACGTCGCCAGCTCCAGCCCTTCGCTTGGAGGTGAACTGTGCCTTTCCGGAATTGTCGCCGACAAAACCATTTGTAATGCTCCCCAGCAAAAGAAACGGCCCGCTCATTGGGAGCGGGCCGTCGGATTTCGGATCACGACAGACTCACCCGCCCGTGTTAATCCGGTGCGCGTTGGGATTGGAATTGGCCCAGCAGGTGAGTGAGATCGTCATGCAACGCAAGGTAAACGGCTCCTCAAGGACGTCAAATCACAAGGGCGTAACAAGACGGATCAGTCGCTTGCCGTGGCCCGGGGCGCGACACCGCTCCCCGCCGTCACCGCCTTGGCCGACGCACGAGCTCGGCTCGCCACGAGTTCCTTGCCCGTAATGATCAGAATGACGGCGGCCACAATGACCATCGAGGCCACCAGGGTACGGCCGTTCAATTTTTCTCCCGCGATAGCCCAGCCGAGGAACACTGCCACGACCGGATTGACGTAGCCGGCAGTGGACACCTTGGAAGGCGTCGTGATTCGCAGCAGCCAGGCAAAAGCGGTGAACGCCACCAGCGACCCGAACAGGGTCAGATAGCCGAAGGCGATCCATGACTTGGCCGTTATGGCACTCAGGTTGAGCTGCGCCCAGTCGCCATTAACCAGGCTCGCCAGGAACAGCCAGGCTCCCCCGGCCAGCATCTGGATGCCGGATGCGAGTGCCACACTCTCGGGCAGTTTCGCGTCGCGGCTCAGCACCGAGCCGCTGGCCCAGGTGAGGGTCGAAAACAGGAGCAGTCCGATAGCGGCAGCATTCAGGGAGCCCGAAGCCTGCCCGGGGAGCACCAGCAGGGCGACGCCGCCGAATCCCAGCGCGATGCCGGCCAACACCACGGGGCTGGGTCTCGTGCCACCCGGACGGAGCCATTCGAGAAGTGCGGTCCACACCGACACCATTGCCACGATAAGGGCTGCCAGCCCCGAGGGCATTCCCTTGTCCTCGACCCATGCGACAGCGCCGTTCCCGACCAGAAAGAACAACGCTCCGAGCAGGACTGCCCATTTCCAGTGAGTGGCCGTCGGCCGCGGGCTGCCGGTGAGGCTGGCATAGATGTAGAGCGCTGCACCCGCCAGAACGAACCGGGACCCGGCCATGATGAACGGCGGCATGCTCTGGATCGCCAAGGCGATCCCGAGGTAGGTGGAGCCCCAGATCAGGTAGATCGCGGCGAACGCCGCGATCATCTGCCAGCGCGGAGCCGCGGCATGGTCACTCATGCGCCGGCTCCATTCGCGCGATTGAGCGGAATCCGCGAGCTGTCCTTCACCGTCGAGAGGACGATGGTTGTCCGGGTGTTGCGAACCGCCTTGAGCCGCCCGAAACGCTCGCGGAGCAACTCTCCCAGCGCGTCGGTATCCTGGACTCTGACCTTCACGAGGTAGCAGTCCTCGCCGGCGACGTGGTGCACTTCCTGTACTTCGGGGAACTTGGCGATCGACTGCCCTATGCTGGCCGAGCCGACTCGCTCCTCGGTTCTAACCAGGATGAAGGCGGTGAGCCCGAAACCGACGGCGTGGGCATCCAGCCGGGCCTCGTACCCGGTGATGACACTGCGCGCTTCGAGCTTCCGGATACGGTCCAGGATGGCGGAGGGGGCCATATCCAGCTCCCGGGCGATATCCGCGTTGCTGATGCGGGCGTTGCCCTGGAGCAGGTCGAGAATGCGGACATCAGTGGCGTCAAGCATGGTCTTGGACTCCCATCCAAAGCCAAAATAATTCTTCCAATCATACCGGTCAATAACGAATCGTCGGCAGAATGCTGTTCTTACCGAACATTATTCGTTTCGGACCGCACCATTCCGCGCTCCACCCGCGTTTTCCCTCTCCTGTTCCAGTTACCGCGTCTCCCCTCTCAGGAGCCGCCCCAGCTACCTCCCACTTCCGACTTCCCACTTCCCGCTTCACCTTGGCCCCGTGACTTCTCCCACCGGCTACCGCCGTTCCCTCGGCCTCTTTTCCGGCACCATGGCCGTGGTCGGCGGCATCATCGGCTCCGGCATCTTCATGAACTCGGCGATCGTGGCCCAGCGGGTGGGCACCGCCGGGTTGACGCTGGCCGTCTGGATTCTGGGAGGAGTGATCGCGCTGATTGGCGCCTTCTGCTTCGGCGAGCTGGCCCAGCGGAACCCCCAGGCCGGGGGCAGCTACGTCTATCTCCGCGATGCCTTCGGGCCCCTACCGGCGTTCCTCTACGCCTGGAGTCTTCTGCTGGTCATCGCGACCGGTGCCATGGCCGCGGTCGCCGTCACTTTCGCCACCTACTGCTCCGCCCTCCTCGGCCTCGGCAACAACACGGTGATGCCGATCGCGGCCGGCGCGATCGCGCTGCTCTCGGCGGTCAACTATGTCGGTGTCGAGCCGGGGGCGATCACCAACAACCTCTTTTCCATCCTGAAGCTCACCGCCCTGGGAGTACTGATCGTCGTGGGGCTGGCCGCCGCGCCGGCAGTAGCCTCACCTCCTGCGGTCAATGCTTCCGGGCCGCTCTTTCTGGCGCTCGCGGCCGCCCTGGTTCCGGTGCTGTTCGCGTATGGAGGCTGGCAGCAGACCAACTTCATCGCCGAAGAAATCGTTGAGCCGGAGAAGAATCTTCCTCGCGCGCTGGTGCTCGGGGTGATCATCGTGGTGATCGTGTACGTCCTCGCCAACCTGACCTACCTCCGCACCCTCGGCGTCGGAGGATTGGCCGCGAGCACGGCTCCCGCAGCAGACGCGATGCGGATAGCGGTGGGGCCGGTCGGCTCGACCTTCATCTCGGCGGGAATCGCGGCGTCCACCTTCGGATTCCTCAACCTGGTAATCCTGGTATCACCCCGGGTCTACCGTACGATGGCGGCCGACGGGCTCTTCTTCCCGCAGCTGGCGACGCTCCACCCGAAATTCCGCACGCCGACTACAGCGGTCGTAGTGCAGGGCGTTTGGGGGATCCTGCTGCTTTTCTCGGGATCCTACGGACAGCTTCTCGACTACGTGGTGTTCTGCGATTGGATCTTCTTCGGCAGTGCGGTCGCCGCGCTCTTCGTCTATCGCCGCCGTGACCGGGAAGCGGGTCGTGAACCGGCTCCGGCCGGGAGTTTCCGCGTCCCCGGTTATCCTCTCACACCTTTGCTCTTTGTGGCGGCGGCTATCTACGTGGTGGCCGGCTCGATCTCCTCGAATCCAGGGAATGCGCTTCGGGGATCCGTCATCCTGGCGGCCGGAGTGCCGGTCTTCGGGTTCTGGAGGAGGAGGTTGAAGGGACGGAGAATTGAAAATTGAGAATTGCAAATTGAAAATTGAAAAGCCTACTCCACCATCACGCCCGCCATCTCCCCCGCACTCCTCCATCGCTCCTCTCGGTTTTTGGCCAGTGCGCGAGTGATCATCTGGACCAGGTCCTCCGGAGCATCCTCTCGAAAGGCTTTCAGATTGGGAATCGGGTCCAGCCGGTGCATTTGCAACACGACGTTCTCGTTCTTATGCACGTAAGGCGGGCGGGAGGCCAGGCATTCGAAGAGCAGGCAGCCCATGGCATAAAGATCGGTGCGGTGATCGATGTCGTCCACCGCGCCGATCTGCTCGGGGCTCATGTAGGCCGAAGTGCCCACCGCGATCCCCGAGCGGGTGACCCGATCGGAGCCCGAGAGCTGTACGGCGCGGGCGATGCCGAAATCCACCAGAACTGCCCCGTCAGGACCAAGGACGATGTTGTCCGGCTTCACGTCGCGGTGCACGATGCCCGCCTTGTGCGCGTGGCCCAGCGCACCCAGCAGGTCTCGGGCAAGTTGGCGGGTCGTGGACGGATCCAGCTGGCTGTCCCGGGCCAGCAGTTGCTTGAGTGTTGGCCCCTCGATGTACGGCATGACGTAATACACCAGCCAGTCCCGGTCACCCGAATCCAGCAACCTGCCGATATGAGGATGGTCGAGTTGCCGCACCAGCGCGATCTCCCGGAGGAATCTGTCGGCCGCGACGCTGACCAATAGCTCGGGGTGCAGGACCTTCAGAGCGACCGGTTTTCCCGAGGGGTCGGTCGCGTAGAAGACGCGCGCCGCGCCTCCGCGGCCGATTTCTCGATCGACGTCGTAGGTGCCTTCGAGGGCTTTGCGCACCAGCGCCAGAATGTCCCGCGGAATTGGGCTCCCTGCCCTTCCCCTGGTTAAGGGATGGAATATGTGAGCCGACCGGTGGGCCTGAAAGAGTCGTCGTACGGGTGGAGATGGTCGTGAAGATTACCGGCAGGTTCAGCCTATCCCCAGCCAGTAAGTAATCTTGAGAGCGAAGAAGTTGTCCCCCTCCGTGCCGAAGGAATCCCACATGTCACCCACGGTGACCCGGTGGCTCGACGTCACGGACGAACCGCGGTTCTGCTGCCAGACCAGGAACAGAGTACTGCCCGGCCGCCACTCCCAGCGTAGCACCAGATTGCTCCGGAAGCTGAGCACGTTGAAGTCCGGGTCGCTCAGGGTCAACGAGTCGGCCCCGCCGTTGTCGGTGATCACGATCGAATCGGGAGCGAATCGTTCGATCGTCGTCCCGTCGGTGCCATAGCGCCGGAGCGTAGTGCTCTGCGGCTCTGGGAGTTCGCCAAGCCGGGTGTAGGCGCCACTCGATGCGAACGGCTCCAGATAGCCCTCGATGCTCAGATTGGGCGTGATGATGTAGTTGACCCGCAGCTGTGCTGAGATTGTCGTCTGATCCAGGGCGGCGAAGATGTAACGCTGGCCGTATGTCGCCGAGGAACCACCCGGTTCTGTGTCGAGATATTGGCGCTCATCCCTGGTACGCTCGTACCGCGGGTCGAGGGACAGGAACCACTGCGGCGCGGGACGCAAGGAGACACCGCCGCCGATCCGAAAATGGTTCCCGTCAAACTCGTCGCCCTGCAGGTTACCGTTCACGTGCCACTGGAAATTCCCCGCCTCCCCGCTGAAGAACTCGAGGTCGGTGCCCCACGCCGTCGGTGAGCCCATGAGCGGCCCACCTCTCGTCAGCTCGTCACTCGAGTAGCGAGGTAGCAGGTAGGCTCCGATGAAGGTCTGCTGGAATCGCTTCCAGGTCTGGCTGCTGCTGACCGCGAAGCGGGTGAACTGGCGTTCCCCTCCGTAATTCCAGTTCACATGTCCAAACACCCCGAGATTGTAGCGGTGGAACAGTTTGCCGGGCTGGATCTCCCGGTAGCGGAGGCTCCAGTCCACATCGAGATCGTCGGCGCCGCCTAACTGGCCCGCGTCGTTCAATTCGAACTCAGGCGACTCGGCGCTGGCGAAGAGATCGTACACCCAGTGTTTACCACCCAGCTTGCTGAAGCCGAGGCCAGCGGTGTAACCGGTAAGTGAGGTGCGTGAAGGATCGAACTTGACGTGCGTTGCGTCGGGCCGCTGGAAGTACCGGGCACTGGACTGCTGCACATCGGCTATCCGGGTCGAATCGCCGGCCACATAGCTGAATCCGCCGTAACCCGAGAGCTCGTAGTTCCCGCCTTGAAAGCGCAGGTTCCAGTCCACCCCGCCGGTGTAGGCTCGCCGGCTGAGGACCGAATCGAGGATGTCCTTCCCCAGGTCTCTCTCAACTCCCGTCAGTGTAACTCCCACAGTGGACGCCGAAGGCCCGAATTCCTGCTGCACTCGCGCCACGCCGTAACCGGTGAGCGGCTCAACCCGGCCGTGGCCCTTTACCGTACCGACCGTGTCGAAGGTATTGGCGTACTCGTTGGCGGTGACCGCGAACAGACTTCCTACCGAGAGTCCCTTGGCCGTTCGGCCGGTGATTTTCGCCGCGCCGATAATCGTCGTGTTGTCCGGAGTGTCGATGAAGTCGCCACCGGGCTCCCCATGGGGCGGCGCCCCGATGCGGCGAGAGTAGTAGTACCCCGGGCCGTTGCCCCTCAGCAGGTTGTTGCCCTCAGTGAAGAATGGCCGCCGCTCGGGGAAGAAAATCTCGAAGGCGCTGAGATTGACCACCGCGGGATCGGCGTCCACCTGACCGAAGTCCGGATTGACGGTGCCGTCGAGAGTCAGATTCGGTCCCAGACCCATCTTTACGTCGGCGCCGGCCCGTCCTACGTAGTCGCTCCCGTCGGTGAAAGGGTCGGCGGGGTCCGTGTTGCTGGTGTATCGCGCATCGGCCGCCACGTACGGCAGCAATTCCAGGCGACGGGAGGGTCTGATTCCCTCGATGCCCACCAGCTGGCCGAAGCGAGAGAAGAAGCCGGTTTCCTGTTTGGGGATCATCACCCAGTAGATGTCCTGGTTCGAGCCGGGCATCCAGCGGTTGATGTTGAGTCCCCACACCTGTTTCTGGCTGTTGTTGAAGCGCAATTGGGAAAACGGGATCCGCATTTCCGCCGTCCAGCCGATCGAGTCGAGCGTGACTCTCGCTTCCCAGACCGGATCGAAGCCGTAGTCCCGATATCCTTCGTTGTCGCCGGGATGGTAGTAGTCGCTCCGCACTCCCCCAGAGCTGATGCAGAAGGAGAACCCGGTCCGATGGTCGTGATAAGTGTCGAGCGCAATAATCAGTTGTTCGGCATTACCGAACTGGTCCCTCCGGGTGACGGGGTGGGGGAGCTCGCCAGTCGGGCTGCGCCACATCCGGGCGCCGACGTAGAGGGCGTCGGCGTCATATAGAAACCCGACCTCGGTTCGTTCCTGGGGATCACTTCCTTCGACCGGCTCCTTCTGGACGAAGTCGCTGAACCATGCGGCCGTCTTCCAGACTTCCTCATCCAGAGAGCCGTCCACGGTCGGGGCCTGCGCGGTCAGGCGGCGGGCCTCTGCCTCCTTGGTGGATGCTGTGTGGGAAGTCTGGCTAGTAGCCACCGAGGTCCGGGCGCCCACGAGACCGACGAGCAGCATGCAGGACGACCAGCGGGATGTTCGCATCGGGCTCGAGTTGTCGGGTCTGGAACAAAATGAAGGGCGGGCGGCACCCGGAAGATCCGATGCCGCCCGCCAATCAAACGTTTATGAATGCCCCCCGGTTTCAAGCCCGCTTCCGGAGGCGAATGCTCCCGTTGACGGTTTCGATACTGAGGTCTCTTCCTCCCTGACCAACCCGCCCCCGGAGGTTCTGGGGAGTCACCTTGCCGCTGATAGTGATGGGAAAATCGCTGTCGATGCTCCCATTCACGGTCTTCACATCCAGTTCGGTGCTGAGGTCTCCGGGGAAGGTGAGCGTCACCGAGCCATTCACGGTGTTGAACTCGAGTTCATTGGTCCAGTCACTACGGCCCATGGTCGCCACGATCGAGCCGTTCACTGTCGTCGCCTCCACGATACCGCTCGCCGTTACCCGAACATCCCCATTCACCGTGTATCCCTCGGCGTCCGCGGCGATCGATTCGGCATTGACCGAACCGTTGACCGAACGGCCCACGAACCGCACGCCCTTCGGCACCGAGACATCGAAGTCCACTTCGGTGTCGTTGTTGTCGTTGTCGTTGTGGCCATGAGACCCCGCCGTGCAGTCGTTGGCCGGCTTGTTCTTCCGGGAGGGGTAGACCGCACAGATTGTAACACCATCTTCGTGCTCCACCACCCGGATCTCCACATCGGCCGGATTGCTCTTACGCGCGCTCTTTCGCGCCGTCACCGTCACGTCGCTGCCGGACCCTCCGGAGGCGTGGACGTCGCCGTTGATGTCCTTGATCTCGATGGTTTTCCCCGCCGCCAGCTTGCCCTGCCACTTGAATGGCTCCTGGGCGTGGAGTACGGGGACCAGGCCCGCTACCAGAAGCGCGGCGACAGTGATGCGGTTCATGATGCACTCCAGAGTTGTGGATTTGTCATCGGTCGCAACTGGTCCTCAGCGGACCGTACCGCCCTTGCGGAGACTCACCGTGCCATCGAACGACTCGATCTCGAGGCGCGCGCTGCCGTTCCCCATGGTGAAGTTCATGCGCTTCCCGGGTGTGATACCGCTCAGGGTGATCGGGAAGTCTGATTCCATGTTCCCACTATAGGTCGACACCGAAACGCTTGCGTTGATCACCGGTGTCGTCACGGTGACGTCGCCATCGTGCGAGACCAGGCGATACCGACCCCCATCCTTGATCGGACCACGGAAGCTGATCTCGCCGTCCACCGACTGGGCCTCCACCGACGGAGAGTCCACCCCGTCCATGGTGATGGCGCCGTCTACCGCCTGGGCCCGGATTTCCCCGACCACGTTGGTCATCCGGATCTCGCCGTCCACCGAGTTGAGCTCCATCCTGCCGCGCGCTCCGCTCAGTTCGATCGAGCCATCCACCGACCGGAGAGAGATGAGTCCGCCACCTCCGCTGACGCGGATCTCGCCTTCGACCGTTTCAACCGTGATCTCTCCCTTGGTCCCGTCAATCGTGACGTCACCGCTCTGGCCGCTGATCGAAAGGTTGATATCGGCGGGCACGGTCAGATGATAGTCCACGGTCTCGGGGCCGTACCGTCCGGAGCTGCGGAGCGAGACACTGCTGCCGGACACATCGATGTCCACGTCCCCCTCGTCGTCTTCGGGATCGGCCTGGACCCGTACCGCGCTCTTGGCCCAGACGCCGATCGTCACCGACCCCTCGAAGTTGTTCAGATCGAGTCGGGAGCCCGGTCGCACCGTGACGGTGGTGTCGATCTGCTGGACGGCAGTCGCCACGATGAGGGCCGACGCGAGAAATGCGAACATGGATACGAGTCCTTTCGAGATCAGCTCTTTCGCGCAGCCAGGAGGGCGGCGCGCTGGAGCAATTCCACTTTTTGCATCTGGGTTTCCGCCAGATGGCCGTGCAGGTACGGATTCTTGGGATCGGCGGCCAGCGCCTGCTGGGCTTCGCCGATCGCCTTGTCGATCAGTGCGAGTTTCGACTCCAGCACCCGCACGGTGGTCGAGTCGAGTTTGCCACGATTTGCCGCCAGGACCTGCTGCAGCTCGGTCACCGCGGCGTCATAGCCTTTCGGGGTCAGGTTGGAAGCCTTGTTGGACGCGGGAATTACTGTGGGAGTAGCACCTTGTGAGGGTTCGGCGCCGTGACCCCGCATGAACCAGGCAACTCCTGCCGCCGACAGCAGCATCAACGCGATCGCCGCCGCAAGGAGCTGGGGAACCGTGAAGACGACACGGCGGGACCGCTTAATCGGCCGCACCACCTCGCCTTCGCCGATGAAGGCGGCGATGCCCGGCCAGAGATCGCCCGCGGGGGGGCGGTCGTTCAGCGCCTGCACCCTTGCCACCACGCCGCGAAGATCGGCCAGGGTGTTCGAGCACTCCTCACATTCGGCGAGATGCCGCTCGACCTCCTCGCGCTCCGAGGGTGGGAGACTGCCGTCGAGGTAGTCAGACAGCCGTTCAGTGCGATGGGTCATGGCTTCTCTCTCCCGCTCAGGCCTTGGCCGAGCATGTGACGCAGCGCCATTCGTGCGTGGTGCAACTGCGACTTCGAGGTTCCACTCGTGATGCTCAGCATGCCGGCGATTTCTTCGTGCCGGTACCCTTCGATATCGTGCAGCACCAGGATCTGCCTCGCGCCATCGGGAAGCCGCTGGATCGCGGTTTCGACATCGAGCGTGAACCCGGCCGGCAGGTTGCGCCCCGGCAGCCGATCGAGCGATTCCGGATCGTCGGTGTGACGCTGCCGTTTGATCCCCAGCGCCTCGCGCCGGGTCAGGATCAGGTTCAGAGCAAGGCGGTGCAGCCAGGTGCCGAATGCCGAATCGCCGCGAAAGGTGCCGAGCTTCTGCCAGGTCCTGATGAAGATCTCCTGCGTCACATCCTCCGCATCGTCGCCGATCATCCGCCGCACGAGGGAGTGAATCCGTCCCAGATGGCGGCGGTACAACCGCTCGAAAGCATGAGAGTCTCCGGCCGCGGCCAAAGTGGCATCCACGGCATCTCCGTCAATGGCGTCGCTCTGAGTGGTGGCGCGCAGAGGCACAGTTCCGGATTGGGTGACTTGCATGCGGGGATTTGGACAGGCAACCCGCTTCAATGGTTGGAAAAGTGTCTCCAAATCCCTCTGCGGGCGAGATCTACACCTGTCGGACTCAAAACTGTGCGCTAGTTTGGGGCAGTCACCCGTAAACCTCCCCTCCTCCACCGGCATCTCACCAGCGATGACAACCCTACGCCGTTCGAGGCCGTGAATCAGACGGTCCGCCGAGCCCAGGAGGGAGATGCCGACGCGTTCCGGATGTTGTATGAGGAACACGGTGGTCGAGTCTTCGCCCTCTGTCTCAGGCTGTCCGGTGATCGCGCCGAGGCGGAGGAATTGACCCAGGATGTATTCGTGCGGGTGTGGGAACGGCTGGAAACATTCCGCGGCGATAGCGCCTTCTCCACCTGGTTGCACCGTCTGGCGGTCAACGAAGTGTTGGGGGAGAAACGGAGCGCAGCCCGACGATCCCGCCGGGTGGTTTCCACCGACCAGCCCGAATTGCTGGAGCGGCCTCGCGGGGAGTCAGGTGAGACGGAAAACTGGGATCTCTCAAATGCGATCGCGCGGCTGCCGGAGGGCGCCCGGGTTGTTTTCGTGTTGCACGACGTCGAAGGCTACCAGCACGGGGAGATCGCCTCTATGACTGGGATTGCCGAAGGAACCTCGAAGGCTCAGCTGCACCGGGCACGCAGACTCTTGCGGGAGAAACTGAAACCATGACATGCGAGGAAGCGGTCGCCCTGCTGGACGATTACGCGGACGGGCTGCTTGCGCCGGAACGGACGGCGGCACTGGAAGCGCACCTGAAGACATGTCAAAGCTGCCGGGCCGAGCTCGAGAGTCTCCGGGCGTTACTGGCAGACGCGAAGGCACTCCCCAGGTCCATCACGCCGCCGCCGAGAACCTGGGCTGGAATTCAGCAACGCATCGAGAGCGGGGCGCGACCGGACGTCGTCTCGCTTTCCGGGCATCGGTCGCGGATCCGCATAGTCTGGCTCGTCGCTGCCGCTGTCGTCCTGATGGTTCTCTCTTCGGCGGTCACCTCACTATGGATCAAGCGAGGTGGCGAGGGACAGGGCTTCACGGCATCTCAAGCCGAGTATGCTCAGGCGACCGCGGAACTGGCTCAGAGGATCGAGAAGAACCCGGCCGGCCTTTCTCCCCGAACTCTCGCCATCCTCGATCGCAATCTGGCGATCGTGGATGCGGCGATTCGGGAAGCCGAGCAAGCACTCAAGACCGACCCTGGCGATCCAACCCTGGAGGAGATGCTGTTGGCACGCTACCAGCAGCGCCTCGAGCTGTTGCAGCGTGCCGCTCGAGCTGGACAGGAAAGCTGAGATGAGATACCAGGCGAGCGGTCTGGCACTGCTTCTCCTGATGCTCCTGCCGGGGAGTCCCGCCGCCGCTCAAGGAGACATCGCGGCGCGACGCCCGGCCCGGCCCGATGTGGCGCTGAGGATCTATTGCCCGAGCGGCACGCTTCGGGTCACCGGATGGACCAAGGACTCGGTGGCGGTGAGCGGGTACCTGGATCCTTCGCTCGGCCGCTTCTTCATCGGCGGCACCGGAGAGGGAATGAAGCTCGGCATCGAAACGCCGGAGACCGATGCCAAGGGTACCGCCGTTATGGATGTCAGCGTTCCGCGAGGCGCCCGGGTCTGGATCAAGACAGCCAATGCTGACGTGGAAGTGAACGCCGTCTCGGGAATGGTCGACGTGTTCACGGTGAGCGGTCATACCCGGGTTGCGGGGTCGCCTTCGGTCGTGACTGCGGAATCGCTGGACGGGAATATCGAGCTGGCGGTCGAATCCCCGAGCGCCAGAGCCCGCACCGGAAGCGGGGTAATCGTCTTTCGGGGAGTCATCAGCGAGGCGAGTGCGTCGAGCGTCAGTGGGCCCCTGTTCATCGGCATGGAAGGCAAGATCTCGCGTGCCCGGTTCGAGACCGTCTCCGGAGAAATCGCCTTCAAGGGCGACCTGGATCCGGATGGTGCACTCGAGGCGGAAAGCCACAGTGGGAACATCGAACTGCGCCTCCCGGAGAAACTGGGCGCCACTTACTCCATCGTTGGCTATGCGGGCCAGCTAAGCACCGAGTTCCAGGGTATCCCCCCGGCGCCGGCCAAGGGAGAATGGCGCTTCACCGTCGGCTCGGGGCAGGCGTCGGTGACGGTGCGGACGTTCAAGGGGAAGGTGGAGCTTAAGAAGAAGTGACGAGTGGAAAGGACTGGACTGAGGGAGACTGAGTAACGAGTACCGAGTACGGCTGGCGGCTGACGGCTGACGGCTTATCCAAGACCTTAAACGCCAGGAGGACAACCGGCATCTCACTCCACGGAAGCGGAGATCCCTTCTCCACCCATCCCCGTAGCCGTTGGAGGTTCCCATGTTCCGCCCACTCTTTGCTGCCGCTGCACTTACGTTCTTTGCCGCCACTCCCGCCTTTGCCGGCCCACCGTGGATTTCACTCGAGACTCCGGCCAATCCCTACAACGAGACCACCCGCGGGGCCTTTGCCCTGGTCCGGGTCTACCATCATGGTGATGCGGCCTACTTTCCCGTGAGCGGGACAGCAGAAGGCTTGATCAATGGAGTAAGGCAATCAGTGGATCTACAGCTGGCCTCGACCTCGATTCCCGGGGTGTATGCGCTCCGCTACGAGCCGAAGAAGGAAGGTGCCTGGCTTCTGGTGATCAGCATTGGCCAGAAGAACAGTGGCGAGATGGGGCAGGCCACGATGGTGGTGGCGGTCCGGAATGGTGAGGTAGGTTCGGCACAGGTACCAACCAAGCAGAGTAACGGGTACCTGGTTCCTGATGCAGTCACGCCCGCCCAGGTTGACGCGATGCTGCGGCAGCAGCTGGCCGCGGAAAATTCGCAGCACGGTTCACCGGCTTCGCCGGTTGCCCTCGCAGGACTCGCGCTGTTTCCCCTCGGGCTGCTAGTGACGATGCGGCGCCGTTGAACAGGACCACACCTGGGCGCTCGCGCCTCTTCTTGACATCCTTTCATTTGATGTGCCAATTGGGGCCAGGAACTCCCTGGCCCCAATTTGATTTCTCCGAATGTCGCCCTACGCTGGCGGTGCAACCGCTACGTGCCCGGCCCAGCGCTTCGCTTGGCCGGGATTCTGGGGTTGGTCCTCGCCGGCATTACCTGCAACGAGAATGTCACTGCACCGAACCGGCCCGGCCCCGGCGTGCTGCGAGCCGTGGGAGTCTTGCCGGCAAACATCGCGGCTGCCGGGCTGGTGTTTGACAACGTGCATCTGGTCGTCGTCAGGCCCTCGCGACCGAGCCCCGCGGTGCTGGACAAGACATACGACTTCCCTGCCGGCAGCTCTCAGCTCAACATCAGCGAACAACTGCTCCTCCAAGCCACCAGCGAAGACTTCGACGTAACGCTGGAATACCGCAGCGGGAACATCGTGCTGTTCAGCGGAACCAGCCGGGTGACGGTGCATCAGGGGCCGCCCGGCTCCGATCCGCCCGCCGTCATCAACGTGACCCTGCAGGTAGGCAACAACGTCACGGCCATCACGGTGGCACCCAAGACCTCGAGTGTGCCCTTCGGTGGGACCGCGACCTTGTCGGCCACGGCGCAGGACGCCCAAGGCGCTCCCGTCACTCAGTTCTATGTCGGATGGTCCAGCAGTGACCCTCAGCAGCCGGTGGATGCTGCCGGCGTGTTCACGGCGGGAAGTCAGCGAGATACCGTCACTATTACCGCCAAGGCGTTAACCGCAAGCGGGCCCGTCACCGACCAGGCCACGGTCATAGTCATGCCGGCTCCAGCGGCCGTGGCAGTGACCAATGGAAACGGACAATCGGCGCCCGCCGGCTTCAGACTCCCTCAACCTCTCGAAGTAGAAGTTCGCGGCAGCGACAACCTGCCAATCTCCGGCGTCACCGTGACCTTCGCGGTCACGAGCGGCGGCGGAACCCTGGACAGCACCACCACAACCACTGACGCGCAGGGCCGGGCCCGCACCGGCGCCACGCTCGGTGCATCGGTCAGTCAACAGACCTTCACCGGCACCGTCCCCGGAATCACGCCGGCCATCTTCACAGAAACGGCGACGGGAATCGTTCCGGTGCCGGTGTTGCTGTCGGTGGGTGGCGATCACAGCTGCGAAATCCGTGGCGGAGGAAGTGTCTACTGCTGGGGCTCGAATGGCTCGGGTGAGCTGGGCGACGGGACCACGACCGATCGCGCCGTTGCAACGCCGGTGGTGACGGGTCAGTCGTTCGGCTCCCTCGCACTGGGCGACACCCACAGCTGTGCCCTCACAGGTAGCGGGCAGGCGTTCTGCTGGGGCGATAACAGCAGCGGCGCCCTGGGAGACGGAACCACCACGAATCGCTCCGCGCCAACCGCAGTCGCGGGAGTACGCACCTTCATCGCTCTGACCGCAGGGGATCGATTCACCTGCGGCCTGACAGCGGCAGGGCAGGCCTTCTGTTGGGGCAGAAACAACCTGGGACAATTGGGCGATGGCACGGTTACTCAACGCAGGGGGCCTACCGCCGTGTCGGGCGGACTGATCTTCTCCTCGATCGGAGCAGGCGGCAGTCACGCCTGCGCTCTGACCGCAACCGGCGCGGCTCATTGCTGGGGACTCAACCTCAATGGCCAGCTGGGCGACGGCACGACCACGGACCGTCAGGTGCCGACCGCTGTCCTGGGAGGAATCACTTTCGGTGCACTTGCTCCCGCCAACCGCAGCACCTGCGCACTCGATTCCAACGGGGCGGGATACTGCTGGGGATTCAACTTCGGCGCCAGCATCACCACCCCGCAGCCGACCAACGACGGCAGGACCTACGTCTCCGCGGATATGGGCGGAGATCACGTATGCGCCCTGCTCGCCTCAGGTGCCGCCTTCTGCGGCGGACGCAACGCCAACGGCCAGCTGGGTGACGGCACCACTACCGACCAACCGGTTTCTGTGGCGGTCGCTGGCGGGCACACCTACACGGCCGTCGCGGGAGGTACCGCACACACATGCGGCCTGACCTCTACCGGTACTCTGTGCTGGGGCGCTAACAACGCCGGCCAATTGGGGGATGGAACGACAGCACAGCGACTCACTCCGGCGGCGGTACTCGGACCACCGGCGAGCGTCAGCGTAAACGGGGGCGACAATCAGACCGCCGGGCCCGACAGTCCGGTCGCCATCCCGCCCTCGGTCCTGGTGCTCGATGGGCAGAGTAATCCGCTACCTGGAGTGCAGGTGGACTTCACTGTTACGAGTGGCGGCGGCGGTGTGTCGGGCGGATCGACCTTTACGGACGCGGCCGGAATCGCGACGGTAGGAAGTTGGTTCATGGGACCTGGCCAGGGCCCCAACACGCTGCTCGCCACGGTGGGAGCCTCCGGAATAACCGGGAATCCCCTCACCTTCCACGCCACGGCCTCAATCGGGGCGCCCCTCATCACGTGGACCGGTTTCACCAGCACCAATTGGTCAACGGCCACGAATTGGAATCCGGCGCAGGTTCCAACGACGGCGGAAGACGTCGTGATTCCGGCGGGGACCCCCAATAGCCCGCAGCTCACCGCGAGTGGCTCGGCCAAATCGCTCACGGTGAACAGCGGCGCCACGCTCGACCTGAACGGCATCAATTTCCAGGCAGCGGGGAACGTCTTCGCGGACGGTTCAATCGTCGGCACCAGTGCAGTCGCGATCGCAACCGCGGCGCAGATCCGCGGCAACCTCCCGAGCCTGATCCTGAGCGGGCCGGTCGCAGCGGCGGGAACGATCAGCGCGAGCGGCAACCTCACCGTGACGGGGCCGACCGGCGACTTCGACGTGAGCGGCCAGGCGGTGCTCATCGGCGGCAACCTGACCACTCAGGCCAGCGCGCTGCTCACGATGACCAACCCGGCCGATCTGGTTCAGGTGACCGGCAATGGGGCGTTCGGCGGTGGAGATGAAACCGGGCGGCTCACAGCCGGTGTGCTGCAGGTGATGGGGGACTTCTCCCAGACCTCCGGCAGCGATCCGACCAGTTTCCTCGCCTCCGGAACCCATCGCACGGTGCTTGGCTCGGGCGCGAGCACGGTGGTGACGTTTGCGTCGCCTATCAGCAACAACACCGGCAGCCATTTTCAGGATCTCGATGTTTCGTCGACCTCTAACCAGCTGACCCTCAACAGCGACGTGTTCGTCGCCGGTACACTGATCGGACAGCCCTCGGCCGGAGCGAATCTCCTCACCGGGTCGGTGACCCGGACGCTCGATGTGGGAGGCATCGCAGTCCGCAGCATGACATTGAACAATGTCCTGCTGGTCGTGGGCAACGGCACACTCGCTCAGATCGATAACCTCACTTTCGCGGCGACCCCAGCGGCGTCAACGGCGCTCACCATAAATCACCCCGGCCTGCCCGCAGCGTTCACCCTCAATAACGTCGTGTTCCAGACCACGCCGACCAGCGGGATGTACCTGAGCGCCAACGACACGGACGGGCCGAGTCCGAATGTGCTGACCCTGGACATGGCCAATCCGAGTCCGGGTACACCAGGCAGCTTCGTGCAGGTCACCAACGGCGCCGTCGTGACCTGGCCGTCTACGCTGCCGGCGGTGGTGTGGACCGGTGCCGTCAGCAGCGCATGGGGCACGGCAGGCAACTGGAATCCGGCAATTGTCCCGGCGACGACCGACAACGTGTTGATCCCCTCAGGCACACCGAACGATCCGCAGACCGGCATCGGCCGGACGGTTAACGATCTCACGATTCAAGGCGGCGCCACACTGACGCTGACCGGTCCCGTCACCATCGTGGTTGACGGGAATCTCGACGTTCAGGGTGTGGTTTCGAATACGGCGGGCGGTCTTTTCCGGCTCAGCGGCACCGGCAAGACGGTGCGCGGCAATATTCAGGGCGCTGCCATCTTCGGGGCCTACACCCAGAACGGCCCGCTGGTGGTTGCCAGCGACTTCGTCATTCGGGGCGATCTGACGGTCAACGGTCAGACCCTCAGCGTCAGCAACAACCTGAATCTGCTCTCGGCCGGCCGCCTCTTCATGACCAATCCGGCCGATCAGGTCGTTGTGAGTGGCGACGCCAACTTCAGAGGCGGGAGCACGGCCGGAACGCTGACCGAAGGCAATCTGTTCATCGCGGGCAACCTGGCACAGGACAACAGCGGAACCGGCCTGCCGGCGACCAGCTTCAGTCCTTCGCGCAATCACACGACCTGGTTTACCGGTGGCGGGGTGCAGCAGGTCGACATCTTCAACACTGGAACCGGGGCCGGGTTCTCGCACTTCGCGAACCTCAACCTGAGCGCGGCCACTGGCAGCGTGACTCTGGTCCGGTTCAACACGGTATTCGTAGACGGGATCCTGACGTCGCATCCGGTTTCAACGCAGCCGGTGCTCACGACGAGCAACGCCGCGAAGCTGCAGGTCGAAGGAGTGGATGTTGACGGCCTGGTCCTCGACAACCTGCCGCTTCTGATCTCGGGCGGACCGCTGACCAAGTTCAACCGGGTGACCCTGCAGAATTACTCGCCGTCGGCGGTGCAGCTGACTGTGAGTCACCCTGGTGCGGCGACGCCCTTCACCTTCGATCAGCTCGTCTTCAGCACGCCGCCGACCACGGGCGGGGCCTACCTCCAGGCGGACGACATCGCTCCGACTGATGGAGTGGTGCTGACTCTTGACCTGACCAACCCGAGTCCTTCGACGCCGGGCGGCTTCGTCGTGACCACCGGAGGGGCAGTAATCGACTGGCCCGCGGCCGGGGGCGTTGCCCTGACCTGGGCCGGTACGGTTTCGAGCGACTGGAACGACGCGGGCAACTGGAGTCCCGCACGAGTGCCTGGCACCAGCGACGATGTGGTTATCCCGGCGGCGACTCCCAATGCGCCGCAGCTCACCAGCGTTGCCTCGGCCCGCGATCTGACCGTACTGGCCTCCCAGTCACTCGACCTCGCGGGCTTCAACCTGCAGGTCCTCGGCAACATCAGCATCCCGGGCCAGATCATCAGCACGGGTGGCGATGTCCTGCTCAATGGAGTGGGTAAGACCGCAAACGGCACCATCAACACGGGCGTCGTCGTCTCGGGCAGCTACACGCTGAACGGTACCCTCGGCGTTGCCGGCGTAAGCCTGAGCTTGTCGGGGAGCACGGCCAGCCTCGATCTCGGCGGCTTCAACGCGACAGTGAGCGGCGACTTCCAGACGACCGGGGGAGCGCTGCTCATCATGCAGAATACGGCCGATGTTCTGATCACCGCGGGGAACGCGATCTTCGACGGCGGGGACGAGACCTCCCTGCTCACGGCCGGAAACCTCGTGGTTCAAGGTGATTTCATTCAGCAGGCAACCGTCTCGGCGACGAGTTTCGCAGCCAGCGGAACCCACAAGACCACTTTCAATCAGACCGGGTCGAGTGTCAGCTTCGCGAACTTCGCCTCGCACTTCCAGGACCTCGAATTGGTCGGCGCCATCACAGTTTCGCTCGGCAGCGATATCGGAGTCTCCGGGAAGTTCACGGCCTCCCAGACTGCGACGACCCTGAAAGGCAACGGCTTCAAAGTCGTTGTCACGGCTGTCGCCGTTCAGGCATTGACGGTAGACAACAGCACAATCGTGGTGGACGAGAATGGTACGGGTCAGGGACAGCAATTCGACAACGTTACGTTCCAGAACTTCCCGACCACCGGCGTAACGATGCTGCAGTTCATCGGGCCGGGCGGGGCCGCGGCTCCGCGGAACCTGACCTTCAACAATGTCAGCTTCCAGTCGCTTCCGGTCGGCGCTGGCAACCTCTATGTGACTCTGATTTCCAGCAACGGCTTCGGGCTGAACCTGACCATGCAGGGCTCCAACCAGGGCCGGCAGGGTGGCGGAAACGGCCTGACGCTAAGCAGCCCACCCAACGAGACCACCGTAGGCGGGGCCACGATTTTCTGGCCGTAGCACCCGTGAAACATTGAGACGGCTCCGCACGGCTTGACACAGAGGGTCCGCCTACCCCAATTGCATCAGCTTTTCTCCCCAACAAAGCGGAATTCAGCTGCATGAACGACCAGTGAAGGCCGATGCGCTTCATCGCGCGTTGATCGAGCACGCGCCAAGCCTGTTCGCCCTCCTCGATACCGAGCTCGTAGTCCGCTACGTCAACCCGGCACTCAGCCGGCTCCTGGGCTACGAACCCAGTCACGTGGCCGGCAAGGGCATCGATCGCCTGCTTCATCCCGACGACAAGGCCACGTTCCAGGATCGCATATCGCTGGCACTGGCGGACTCCAAACCGGCGGGGATTTGCCGCTTGCGGGTAAAGGACAGGCAGGAAGCCTGGCTCGAGATGGAGGGGGCCATCGTCATGTTGAAGGGCGGCCCGGCGGCCGGTTCATTGCTTCTCGAATTGCACGATGCCTCGGAGCGACGGCGGATTCAACGCGAGCTACAGGAAAGCGAAGCACGCTTCCGCCTGATGGCGGACCATGCCCCGGTCATGATCTGGCTCGACGGGCCGGACATGAATCTGATTTTCGAGAACCGGACCTCGCTGGACTTCCTCGGCAGATCCCTGGAGGAGGAGAAGGGGTTGGGCTGGCTCGATAGCCTGCACCCGGATGACCGGACGAGCATGCTCGCGGGCTATCGCTCTGCCGCGGAGGCTCGTCAGCCTTATTCGGTCGAGTATCGGGTGAGACGGCATGACGGCGCGTGGCGCCGGGTCCTCGACAAGGGTGTGCCCCGCTGGCTGGAAGACGGCAGCTTCGCCGGCTATGTCGGCTGTCACATCGACGTGACGGAAATTCGCGAGACGACGGAACAGCTGCGCGCTTCCGAGGAGCTCTACCGCGCGTTGGTCGCCGCGCTACAAGAAGGCATCGTGATGCATCAGGCCGATGGCACCATTGTGGCCTGTAACGCCAGCGCCGAGCGGATTCTGGGGGTGGCACCGGGTGAGCTGATCGGCCGGCGCTCTCTCAGCCCGAAAGGAGACGCGCTGGATCAAGACGGAAAGGTCATCCCGGAGGAAGAACAGCCAGCCGTCGTGGCCCTTCGCACGGGGCGGACGTTGTCCGAAGTGGTGATGGCAGTGTACAAGAGCGAGCACGAGATCTGCTGGCTCAGTATCGGCAGTCGGCCTCTCATCAACCCGGGAGAGGACCGGCCCTACGCCGCGGTGACCTCCTTCACTGATATCACCGACCGGCTCGCAGCCGAATGCGAGCTGCGGCAGAGTGAGGAGCGATATCGGGCGTTCGTGGAACATGCCAGTGAAGGAGTCTGGCGCGCGGAATTCACCGAACCGATTCCTCTGGGCCTTCCGGTGGAAACGACCGTGCGCCTGATGATCGAGCGGGCGTATATAGCGGAGTGCAATAGCGCGTTCGCGCGCATGTACGGATACGAGCAGCCCGATGAGATGATCGGCATCCGGGTGACGGAAGTGCAGCCGCCCGATGATCCTCGCACCATCGAATATCTGACCGCATGCGTTGAGAGCGGATTTCGGGCGATGGAGATGGAGTCGACCGAGAAAGACCGCGATGGCCGAACCAGATATTTCATCAACAACTGGGTCGGCATCATTGAGGATGGAAAGCTGGTGCGGACCTGGGGCACCCAGCGGGATATCACCGACCGCAAGGTGCTCGAGGAGCAGTTTCGCCAGGCGCGCAAAATGGAAACCGCCGGCCGTCTCGCAGGCGGGATTGCCCATGACTTCAACAACCTGCTGACCGCGATCCTCGGAATGAGCGATCTGCTCCTGGGCGACCTGCCACAGGGAGATCCTCACCGGTCGGATGTCGAGGAGATCAAGCGCGCAGCAAGCCGCGCAGCCTCACTCACTCGACAACTTCTCGCCTTCAGCCGGCGGCAGGTGCTCCAGCCCAAGATCCTCGACCTCAATACGGTGGTCCGCGCAACCGAGAACATGTTGCGCCGGGTCATCGGCGAGGACATCAACCTGATCACCGATCTGGCCAAAGACCTTGGCTTGGTCAAGGCCGACCCCGGTCAGCTGGATCAGGTAATCCTCAACCTCGCCGTCAACTCGCGGGACGCCATGCCGCGGGGCGGAAATCTTGCCATTGCGACCCGGAATGCCCGGATCGAGACCAGCACGGTCGGAGTGGAGTCAATCATGCCACCCGGCCGGTACATCGTTCTCTCGGTAAGCGATACCGGCACCGGCATGTCACCCGAGATCCAGCGCCACCTGTTCGAGCCGTTTTATACCACAAAGGAGCCGGGCAAGGGAACCGGCCTGGGCCTGGCGACGGTCTATGGCATCGTGAAGCAAAGCGGGGGATACATCTTCGCGGACACCGAACCAGGCCGCGGGAGCACATTCCGGATCTACCTGCCGCGCGCGCAGGGAAAGGTTGAAGAGCCGGATACGCTCCAGATTCACGTTCCTGACACCGTCGCCGCGGGAACCATTCTGCTTGTGGAAGACGAAGAAGCTGTGCGCAAGCTGGCCCGTCGCGTACTGGAGGGCAGCGGTTACAAGGTCCTGGAAGCGCGAGACGGGAAAGCGGCGCTGAGCGCGGTTGCCGCGCATCCGGGACCCCTCGACCTGGTACTCACCGACGTGGTGATGCCGGGGATGAGCGGTCAGGAGCTTTCAGCGCGTCTGGTAGCCCAGCGGCCGGGACTCAACGTGCTCTACGTCTCCGGCTATACCGATGACGCCATTCTCCAGCATGGCAGGCTGCTTCCCAATACCGCATTTCTTCAGAAACCGTTTTCCCCCGCCACCCTGGTCAGCAAGGTACAGGAGGTGCTGGGCCGCTGATCCCGAATGACGGAACCGGACTCGCTGAGTCTCTCCGTCGTCCTCGTTGTCGTTCGATCCAAAGTATCCGTCCGCCTCGTCCAACAGATCATCGTCGGTAAGGACCCCGGTCAGGATTTCCTCGGCATACCCGGGGTCAATCAGCACGTAGCCAAAGGGATAATCGAGCCCCGAAACCATGATGATCCGGCGAGGGGCGCCCTCGGCTTCTACCACGATGGTGTCGGCGTTGGTCGTGACGACAGGAATGCCCTGATCCTTGAACCAGGGAGCGGCGGCAGCAGTGTAGTAGCGGAAATCGTCCAGCATATCGGCCCCGTCGGCCGAGCCCAGGGTGTCCGAAGCAGGGAGCCAGAAGACCACCAGGGTCGCCTTCCGAACCACGACAGGGGATTGATGCTCGCTCCCGAGCCCGCGGAGATCTACGCTCCCCCGGAGATCTACGCTCCCCCGGTGCTCCCCTCTCCCGCAGGCAGCCAGAATCAGGGCCAGCAAGCCGTTCCAGTGCAATCGCATGCGCCAATAATGGCCCCACCCGGGGTTCCAGGGGAGAGCCGCCGGGAGCCGAACCGGATCTTGACTGATACGACCGTATGAATTAGATCATACGCCCGTATGAATAACGACTCCACGCCAAAACGCCTCCTCACCGCCGCCCGCCGGGTCTTCGCCGAGCGGGGATACGAGGGCGGCTCGCTCCGGCTGATTACCGCGCGCGCCAAGGCTAACCTTGGCGCCGTCACCTATCACTTCGGTTCAAAGGAACGGCTGTACTACGCCGTCCTGAGCGAGTTCACGGTCCCCCTCGGACAAACGGTTGTCGAGCGGGCTTCCGCTCCCGAACCGGCGACGAAACGAATCGCGGCAGTGATTGAAGCGTATTACGACCAGTTCGCCCGGTTCCCCGACTTCCCCGCCCTGGTGATTCACGAGCTTGCCTTGGGTCGGAGGCTCCCTCCACCGATCAAGGACACCCTCGACCGGGTGCAACCCGCGCTCTTCAAGCTGATTCAGGATGGACAGGCCGAAGGGAGTGTTCGCGCCGGGCCCCCGGTCCCCATCATCATGAGCATGCTTTCTCAGCCGTTTTACTTCGCCATGGTCCGTCGCCTGGTGGGCCAGGTCGTAGGGCCCGAATTCGAGAAGCCAGAGTTTCGGGCCATGTTGATTCAGCACGCCATCGACTTCGTGCGGCGGGGGCTGGCACCCGAAGCGAGGGAGGTAGCATGAGGCGCAAGATCGTCCCTGTCGTGATTCTCCTGATCCTGGCGACCGCCGCGTATTGGTACTACTCCCGGCGCCATCACCCGGCCGAGGGCGCCATCGAGGCATCCGGGACCGTGGAAGCAACCGAAGCGGTTCTCGGGTTCGCCACCGGGGGGCGTATCACCGAGGTACTGGCTCGGGAGGGCGATCGCGTCACCGCCGGCCAGGTGCTCGCGCGTCTCGACACCCTCGTAACTACAGCGCGACTCGTCCAAGCCCGAGCCCAGGTCGATGCCGCGAAGGCTTCGCTGCTGGAAATGGAGCACGGAACCCGGATTGAAGAGCTCGATCAAGCGCGTGCGGAGCTGGAGAGTGCCGAGCACACCCTGACCGATGCCCAGACGGAGTTGCAGCGGACCAAGGGGCTGGCCGCAAGCAAAGTGGTTTCCCAGCAGCAGCTGGATCGGGCGCAGGTGACCTACGACGTGTCCAAGGCCCGTCGTGATCAGGCGAGTGCTCAGCTCCGGATGCTGGAGGCAGGCCCTCGGGTCGAAAAGATCGCAGCGCAGAGAGCGCAAGTCGCGATGGCCGAGGCCCAGGTGAAGACCCTCGAGGCCACGCTTAGCGACGAGATTATCAAGGCACCATTCGACGCGATCGTCACCACGAGGCACCATGAGCCCGGAGAGGCTGTGTCGGCCAACGCACCGGTCCTCTCGCTCATGAATCCGGGGGACCGCTGGGTCCGCATCTACATCCCTGAGCCCAGGATCGGGGCCGTGCGGTTGAGTTCTCCCGCGACGATCCGGACCGATACCTACCCGGACAAGCGTTACAAGGGTGAGATCTACTGGGTGGCAGACGAGGCCGAGTTCACTCCGCGGAATGTTCAGACCACCGAGGAGCGGGTGAAGCTGGTCTATGCGGCGAAGGTTCGGGTCCTGGCCGACTCGGCGCTCGAGCTGAAGCCGGGCATGCCTGCCGACGTTTACCTGCAATAACGCGAAGGGAGTCTCCGGTGGGCACGCTGGTCGAGGCCATCGGCCTGAGCCGTCGCTTCGGCGCCACCGAAGCGGTGCGCGAATTGAGCTTCTCGGTCGAGGCCGGCGCCCTCTTCGGGATCGTGGGACCCGACGGTGCGGGCAAGACGACGACGCTGCGGATGCTGGCCGGGGTCCTTCGGCCGAGCGGTGGCGATGCGGTAGTAGACGGGGTGAGTGTGGTGAAGGATCCGGAGGGGATCAAGCACCACACCGCCTACATGCCGCAGCGCTTTGGTCTCTACACCGATCTCACGATTGAGGAAAACATCGCATTCTACGCGGATCTCTATCGAGTTCCGCAAGCCGACCGTCCCGCCCGACTCGAACGGCTCTATCAGTTCTCCCGCCTGGGTCAGTTCAAGACCCGACTGGCTGGCCAGCTGTCGGGCGGTATGAAGCAAAAACTTGGCCTCTGCTGCGCGCTGATCCATCAGCCAAGGCTGCTGCTTCTCGACGAGCCCACCTTCGGAGTCGACCCCATATCCCGTCGCGATCTCTGGCTGATTCTCCACCAGATGGTCGCAGAGGGGGTCACCGCGATTGTCTCCACTGCATATCTGGACGAGGCGGAGCGCTGTGATCAGGTGGTGCTGCTTGACGGCGGGAGAGCGATAGCGCTCGACACCCCTGAGGCCCTTCAGGCCGGCCTGCCGGGACAGATGCTGGAAGTGCGTTGTCAAAATCCTCGGGAGGCAGCCCGTGTACTCACGGGCCAGCCGACGGTGGCCAGGGTCTCGGCCTTTGGCGACACGCTGCACGTCCGAGTCGACTCCTACGAGCGCGACTGGCCACCCCTGGCCGTTGCGCTTGCCTCCGCCGGCGAGCCGGTGCTCGCGGTTCGGCAGATCATCCCCTCGCTCGAAGACGTCTTCATCGAACGAACCACGGGGACCGGCTGATGACCGCGGCAATCGAGGCCATCCAGCTAACGCGCCGCTTCGGAGACTTCACCGCAGTTAACGCTTTGTCGATCTCGGTGGAGACCGGAGAAATCTTCGGCCTCCTGGGGCCCAACGGTGCCGGGAAGACCACCGCGATCAAGATGCTCACCGGTCTGATGCAGCCCAGCGAAGGCACGGCACGCATCGCCGGATTCGACGTCGAGCGGGAACCCGAACAAGTGAAGAGGCGCCTGGGCTACATGTCCCAGCTCTTCTCACTGTATCCGGACCTCACCGTCGATGAGAACATCGTCTTCTTCGCAGGCCTGTATGGAGTAACCGGTGCGCGGCTGGAGAAACGCCGGGCATGGGTCTTGGCAATGGCCGGACTGGATCGCCAACGGGGCACCATGACCAGCGCGCTACCCCTTGGCTGGAAACAGCGGCTGGCTCTGGGTTGTGCCGTGCTGCACGAGCCTCCGGTGCTGTTTCTCGACGAGCCAACGTCCGGAGTAGACCCGCTCTCTCGCCGCCGGTTCTGGGACCTGATTCAGGCGCTCGCCGAATCGGGAACCACGGTGCTCGTCAGCACCCACTACCTGGAAGAAGCAGAGTATTGCCACCGTGTGGCGCTGATGAACCGGGGCCGTCTCGTCGCCCTGGACCGCCCGGCCCAGCTGCGCGGCGAGGCCAAGGACCCGCTGTTCGAGCTGGAGACTCCCAACCCGCTTCGGGCAGTCGAGATGCTGACCGGCGACCCAGGGGTGGTGGACGCCGTGCTGTTCGGCCGAAACGTCCACCTCACTCTTCGTGACGCGAAGGACGCAGACCGGCGCATTCGGGAGCTCCTGGGCGCGAGCGGAGTAGCGGTGACTTCCCTGGAGCCGGTCGCGCCGTCTCTGGAGGATGCGGTCGTCAGTCTGATTCGTCGTACCGGGGGTGCGGCTGATGACTAAGCGGATTTTCGCCGTCGCGCGGAAAGAGCTGATTCAGCTTCGGCGCGATCCTCGGAGCCTTACACTGGCATTCGGTCTCCCGGTGCTCCTGGTGCTGCTCTTCGGCTATGCCGTGAGCTTCGACGTCAAAGACATCAGGCTCGCGATTCTGGACGAGGACAGAACCAGCACCAGCCGGGAGCTGATCGACACCTTCAGGGAAACCAAGGTCTTCCGCGACCTGGGCGCGATTTCCCGCCGAGCGGATGCGGACCGCCTGCTGACCCGAGGAAAAGCACAGATCGTCATCATCATCTCCCAAGGCTTCGCGGCCGATGCGGCCGCGCATCGGGGAGGCCGGATTCAGGCGCTGGTAGACGGCGCCGACGCCAATACGGCATCGATCTCGGTTTCCTACGCGGAGGCGACGGTTGCCACGTGGAGCCAGCGGCAAGCAGCGAAGGGAGCGCCCCAGCAGGGCGGGGTTCGAGCGGAGATCCGCGCCTGGTACAACGAGACGCTCGACAGTCGGCTCGCGATCGTTCCGGGATTGATCGCAGTGATCATGATGGTCATCGCGGCCATGCTCACGTCGCTCACTATCGCGAGAGAGTGGGAGCGGGGCACGATGGAGCAGTTGGCCTCTACGCCAGTTGACCCGCTCGAGGTGATCGGCGGCAAGCTGCTTCCTTATCTCGCCATTGGGCTCATCGATATGGCGGTGACCGTTCTCCTCGGCATCTTCGTGTTCCAGGTGCCGTTTCACGGAAGCCTTCTCCTGCTCTTCGTGACCTCGGTGCTTTTCCTCCTGGGAGGACTGGGACTGGGCATTTTCGTCAGCGCCCTGGTCAAGTCGCAGCTGGTGGCGACCCAGATGAGCATGCTCATCACCTTCCTCCCCGGCTTCCTGCTCTCTGGCTTCGCGTTCGACATCGACAACATGCCGGTGTTCCTTCAGGGAGTGAGCCTGCTGGTTCCGGCCCGCTATTTCATTGTGGTGACGAGAGGAATCTTCCTCAAGGGAGTGGGCCTCGAGGTCCTGTGGCCGCCGATTCTGGCACTTACCCTCTTCGCGCTTGCAGGTCTCACCCTCGCGGTGCGGACTTTCCACAAGGAGTTGGAGCCGTGAGCCCGGGACGTCTCCGCGAGCTGATTCGCAAGGAGATGAAACAGATGCTGCGGGACCCCAAGATGAAGCGGATCATCTTCGCGGCCCCGGTTATCCAGCTCCTGGTATTCGGCTACGCGGTCAACACCGACGTACGGAACGCGCCGACCATCCTCGTGGATCAGGACAACACTCCGACTTCGCGGGCCCTCGCCGACGCCCTGAGCGCCTCCGGGAATTTCAAGATCACTCAGCGCTCGAGCCGGAGTGGGGACATCGATCGGGCACTGGATGGCGGGTCCGCCCTTGCCGGGGTGCTGGTGTCGCCGGGCTTCGAGCGCGACCTCCGGGCGGGACGCAACCCAGCCGTTCAGGTGCTGGTTGACGGGAGCCGGTCCAATTCGGCGAACCTGGTCCGTGGCTACGCCCTGCGGATCATTCAGCGGTTCGGCACCGCACAATCGGGGCAGGCTCCGGTCATGATCGCCGACTTCCGGCCGCAGGTCTGGTACAATCCCGATCTCCAGAGCAAGGTCTACAACGTCCCCGCCGTCGCCGGCGTCATCATCCTGCTCATGTGCCTCCTGCTCACGGCGCTCGCGGTCGTGCGCGAACGCGAACTGGGCACTCTTGAGCAGCTCATGGTAAGCCCGATGCAGCCGTCGGAGCTGATCCTGGGGAAGACGATTCCGGTGGCCATGGTGGGGTTGATCGACCTGGTGCTGGTGACGACGGTCGCGCTGTTCTGGTTCAGAATCCCCTTCCGGGGAAGCTTCCTGCTGCTCTTCGCCGCGAGCCTGCTTTACATCCTGGCCGCGCTCGGAGCTGGACTGCTCATTTCCTCGATCTCCCGCACCCAGCAGGAAGCGTTCATGACGATGTTCCTGTTCTTCTTCCCAGCGATGCTGCTTTCGGGATTCATGTTTCCCATCTCCAGCATGCCGGCCGCGATCCAGCTTATCACGCTCATCAATCCAATCCGGTATTTCCTGGAGATTCTGCGAGGTTTGTTCCTCAAGGGTGCCGGCCTCGATGTCCTGTTTCCCAAGCTCGCGGTGCTGGCCGTGATGGCCACGGTGCTGCTGCTGCTGGCGTCGATAGGACTGCGGAAGAAGATCGGGTGAGCAGGAAGAGGTGAAAGGACTGTGGACTGAGGACTGAGGAAAGGCGCATATTCCAAAGAGTGAGGTAGATTCAATCACTCAGTCTTCAGTCCTCACTCCTTTCCACTCCTGACTGATCCGGAGCCCCGCATGACCACCAGCACCTCCTCCGCCGTCTGGGAAGGCGGCCTCAAGACCGGCAAAGGAAGTTTCAGCGCCGGATCAGGGGCCTTCCAGGGCGCTTACTCCTTTTCCACTCGATTCGAAGGAGCCAAAGGGACAAACCCCGAGGAGTTGATCGCGGCAGCCCACGCGGCCTGCCTCAGCATGGCCCTGGCTGCCGGATTGGAGAAGGCCGGCACTCCTGCCAAGAAGATCAGCACAACTGCTTCCTGCACCGTCGAGATCGGGGGCGGAGGCATCAAGATCACCCGCATGAAGCTCGTGGTGCGAGGCGAGGTACCGGGCATCGAGCAGGCGCAGTTCAGCCGCGCTGCTGAGGACGCCAAGAACGGTTGCCCGGTCTCTGGTGCTATGAAAGGAAACGTCGCCTTCGATCTGGACGCCCTCCTCATGGAATAAGGTCCCTCGGTCCGCTTCAGGGCCGGCAATTTGCCACCTCCGAGATTTGGTTGCCCGGGTGAGAATTCTTCCCACCCGGGCGCGTCACAAGTGAGAAGGGGGCCAGTTTGGCCGCTCTCCCATTCTTTGACGCGAGGCTACCGTGGCGCTCTCCAACTTGGACTCTGTCATAGGCTTGCTGGCCTTGGCCGCCGCGATGCCGCAGGCCGCCAACGCCCAGATCTCTTCGGGGCCGGCAGGCTCCGGAGGGGGAGGCTCCACGGGGTGGAACATCAGCTACAAGGTCCCTCCGCAATGGCAGGTAACTCAGAGGCTGGGCCGACTCGAAATGCTGGCCTCGAACACGGCCGCTGGTGCGATCTTCGTGGCACCGGGTCTCTACCGCTCCTTTGATGAATCGATGGCTGACCTGTCGGCCTTCTACCAGTCAATGAATCTCCAGGCATACCCGGTGGAGCAGCCCACCCAGACCAGGATCGCTGGCATGCAGGCGATGACCGCGACCTATGCCTCCCAGGATCAGTCGGGTCGCACCGTTCAGGGACGCTTCATCGCTCTCCTCACACCGCACGGGACGGGCTTCAACATGCTGGCGATGACGACCCCTGAGCGGATGTCTGGGCTTCGCGGCGTGCTCGAACAGGTGGCGGCAAGTGTCAAGGCAGGGCCACCCGAGGTCAATCAGCAGGCGATGGCCGCGTTGGCGGGTACCTGGATCCTCTACGCGGGAAACTATGAAGGGGGAACCAGAGTCGGCGGCACCACCTCGCACAGTCATGAGGAGACGGTGGTGTTCGACGGACGGGGCAACTTCCAGTACCAATCCACCTCGACCGTAATGGTTGTGACCCCCGGGTACACCGGCGGCGGCGACGGAGCCAGCCAGACCAGCGAGGCGGGCAGCTACACCGTGATCGGGAATACGCTGGTCTTCAAGAGTTCGAAGGGCCAGATCGCCGTGGACTTTCAGCTGCAGGGTGGACAACTGGTGGCGGGAGGCAAGACATACCTGCGCCAATGACCTGGGAGAACACCTGACCGGCGAGCAGTAGCTGACGGGGGATGCCTTGTCCCCGACCCCACCACGCGGTATCTCATCCGCATGCTTGTCATCCTGTTCCTTCTCAGCGGACTGACCGGCCTCCAAGCCGGCCAGGGGGAATCGCCTCGCGAGATAGCGAGAGTGGCGCAGCGTGCTTTCGAGCATGACAGCGCCGACCCGGTCGCTTCCGGTTGGGCCGTACGGCTATCGCGCGACTCCTCGGATCGGGCGGCGGCACTTGGCCTGGCGACGCTCGCGGCGCTGCGCCACGACTCACTCGAGGCGCACGCGGCGTATCAACGACTGATCACCACCCTTCCTTCCAGCGACCCCTACCGGATTCAGGCATTGATCGGGCTGGGGATGGTCGAGCTCTGGAATGTCCCGTTCGATACTTCGGCTGCCCGATTCGCCGAGGTGGCCGATCTCGCCGCACAAACCGGCGACCGCTCCGCACAGGCGACGGCCCTCGGATTCCTCGGCTTCCTGCAATCCCGTCTCACGGGAATGACCGCCGGACTCGCGATCATGGACTCCGCGGAGCGTGTCACGCCGCCCGGGAATGATGAAGTGCTTGCCCTCGTCGCCTGCACCAAGGCGCCGATCATGAGTTTCGCCGGCCAGGGCGATCCGGAGCACGAAGCGAGGCTTGGACTCGCGGCCTCGCACCGCAGCGGCTCGCTGAGGATGATCGGGCACTGCTATCACGCGCTGGCCAATGTGCTCATCAACACCGAGATGGGACCCGAGACGGCGGACGCCAATCTGGACAGCGCGATCACGGCCCTCCGTGCAGCCCACGATGGCGCAATGCTATCGCTCGCACTTTTCACCCGCGGGTACAATGCTTCGGCCGTTTTCGATTTCGGCGGAGCTCGGCACTGGCTGTCCGAAGCGGTGGTTGCAGGCGACAGCGTTGGCTGCCGGTTCGCAATCGCCTGGGCAAAGCGGTTTCTCTCCCTGGTGAGCTGGCAGTTTGGCGACAAACGCTCGTCCGTCGAAGACTTCCTGATTGCCAAACGGCTTTTCACGATGTTGAACGACCGGTTCGCCCTGGGGAACATCGCGGCAGCCGAGGGCAGTGTCGCGCTCGAAACGGGGCGGCTGGATGAGGCCGAGACCATCTTCCGCCGTGGGCTCGCCAACGCGGAGCGCAGCGGGTCGGCGGAAGGAGTGCTCTTTGCCCATCACCGTCTCGCCGCCGTGAAGGCTTTTCGCGGAGACTGGGCAGGGGCACGAGCGGAATTACTGACGGCGGTCGAATACGGAGACTCGCACGGCCACGCCGGTTGGAGCAGCGGACTCCAGTACCCCCTCGGTCTTGCTGCGCTGAGGATGCATGATCTCCCCGCGGCGGAGCGCTATTTGAAAGGGGCACTCTCGACCAGCGGACCCGATCAATACCTGGATCAATACGCCATCAAGACCCGGCTCGCCGAGGTGTACGTTCGCAAGGGCGACTTCGTCCGCGCACTGGATGAGGCGACGACCGCGTCGGATCGCATCGACGCACTTCGGGCCGGACTGAGCGACCGGGACCTCCGACTGTTGGTCTTTCAGGCCAGATCGCTATGGGACGAGCCCGATGCGGGACTGGCGACGATAGTGGCCGAGCTGGTCGGTGCAGGTTACGTGCGGGAGGCGTTTCGTCTCGCCGAGCGAAGACGAGCCCGCACCCTGACCGACCACATGGTGCAGACCATGGCGCTCTCGGATTCAGCCGGTGGTGGGCCCCGCGCGGAGGCTACGGCGGATCCGGTCGAGCTCACGGGCACCGCGATTGATTCTCAGACCGCACTGCTGGAATACCTCGCAGGACCTCGCGGGCAGCGTACCACGCTTTTTGTGGCGACTCCGCTCCGACTGGCCGGCTACGTCCTGCCGCCGCTCGATTCCCTGAGTCCGGACATCGAGCGCTTCACTGCTCTGCTCAGCTCCGGCGACGACGGCAGCAAGCTCGGCAGCAGACTCCGCGTCGCCTTGCTCGATTCCGCTCTGGCCGGACTTCCAGCCAAGATCCACAGGTTCGTCCTGGTCCCCGATGGTCCCCTGCACCGGCTGCCGTTCGACGCGTTGATCCTGTCCACCAACGAACCGGTGGTAACCCGTTATGCCATCACGGTGGCGCCCTCCGCTGCAGTGGCGGCCAGGCTGCACACACGTCCCTCGAGCACGCTCCCCCCTCGCGTGCTAGCCATCGCGGATCCTCGATTCGCTACGGAGACGAATGGAGATGAGGAGACCAGCATCTATCGTGCGGCGTTCACCGCGACCGGCGGGTTGCCCCGGCTTGGTGGTTCTGCCGATGAGGCCAGAGCCGTCAGCCGCTATGGCCGGCGCGCGGTTCTCCGGCTTCGGGACGAGGCGAGTGAGGCGTTCCTCAAGCAGGCTCCGCTCGACAGCTTCCGCATCATTCATCTCGCGACCCATGCCATCGTCGATGAAGGCACGCTCAGCCGGACCGCGTTGGCCCTGGCGCCCGGACAGGACGAGGATGGCTTCGTCGGACCTGCGGATCTCGCAAACCTGCGACTGGCCGCGGATGTCGTGGTCCTTTCCGCTTGCCGCACTGCGGGGGGATGGGTCGTAGGAGGGGAAGGCATCCAGGGGCTGACCGCCCCGCTGCTCCAGGCGGGCGCCCGGTCGGTTCTCGCCACGCTCTGGCCGATCCAGGATCGCTCGCGAAACACCCTGATCGAACCATTCTACCGAGGCCTCGCAGACGGTCTTCCCGCGACCGACGCGCTGCAGCGCGCGAAACTGGAGGCGAGGCGGAACGGCGCCCCTCCAGCGGTATGGGCTTCCTTCACGTTGATCGGTGATCCACTCGCGCGAGTACCCCTGGAGCGGCCGACCAGCCGGAGTGGCGCGTCCATGGTTGGGATGCTGATGGGATTGGTTCTGGTCGCGCTGATTTCGCGCCGGAGGTTCAGGGCGCTGCGACCTTGAAGCGCTGCAAAGTCGAACGGATGTGCTCTCCGTTGGCGAATTCGGCGACGATGGCCCAGCGATAGTCGGCGCCTGACTGAAGCGGGGTGTCGGACGGCATGGTCGCTGTCGTATCGGTGCCCGCGTGCTGCCAGACGAGATCACCCGAAGGGGTGAGTACCTCGATCCGATACTGCAAAACATTCGCGACCGGATGCCACACGAAGGATGCTGGAGGAACCACTTTGGCGTCCGGTGCCGGTGTCTCCATCGCGATCGGCGCCCCATCTCCCCTCAGGACGGACTCATCACGCGGCGAGCTGAGTCTCCAGACCAGCCCGGCTCCGAGAAGCAGCGTCAGGGCAGCTGCCAGGGCGGTCGCCCAAGGAAAGGGACGCGGCGGCTTTGCCTTGGCCACCGAACGCAGCAGTTCGAATTCAGGGAGGCAGTACGGACACCCCATGATATGGTCGACCCGGCGGAGGCGCTCCTCCTCGGAGATTCCCGGCTGCAACAGCTCCTGCATCGCCTCCGGTGTGAGGCAGGAGGTCCGATCGGCCTCTCCAGAGCCTCGTATGGCCAGCAGGCGGTCATAGCTTTCCCGCATGCGCTCCTCCCTCATGAGTCCACCTCGGGGCCGATTCCCATACTGGTGAGCCGTTCCCGCAGGTCTGCCAATCCCCGATAAAGCAGGTTCCTGGTCTTGGCCTCGGTCCAGCCCAGCAAATCGGCGATTTCCTCGCGTCCGTACCCCGCCAGGTACATCCGGACAACCGAGCGCCGGGAATCGGGGAGGCTTCCTACGGCCTCACCGATTCGCTCGGCCAGTTCGGCCCCATCCATGAGGGCCTCGGGTGAGGGCGCTTCTCCCAGGATCGCCTCTCCGGTGACCCGGCTGACCCGAACCGGAGTCTCCCGCCGCGCCCGCCGTCGTCGAAGGAGGTCCAAGGCTGCAGACGCGGCCGTGCGATATATATAGGACGCAGGGGCTGCCTCGATTTTCTCGCCGTTCTGCAACGCCTTCCAGAGTCGCACTCGGACCTCCTGCACCAGATCGTCGACGTCCTTTCCCGCGAGGCCATGCCGAAGCCCCACTCTGCGCACCCGGTCGGCGAACCGGTTGAGCACGGTTTCGAGGGCCCGGGACTCCGGATCTGTGGGGAAGGTCACAAACCTGAAGGTACGCCGACCGCATGGCCGCGCAACGTGGATTGAGAGTGAGAATAGGGAGGCGGCGGCGGCGTTGCTCGAATGAGGGGTGCAATGAGGCACCCTCTAACCGCACCAGGAGGAAGTATGTCAGCGTCTCGCGTCAACGCCCGTCGACTGTTCGCCCTGAGCACCATCCTGCTCGGCATGTTGCTGGCTGGTAGTGCCTGCACCAACGACCCGAACGGAGAAACGGGAGGCTGCTCTTACAACGGCACCTCGCACGCCTGCGAGTAGGCCGATTGACGAAGAGGGCGCACGACATCGGTGCGCCCTCGGCCATTCAGGGCTGGTATCGTATGGCGAAAATGCTGTCCCAGGTCGTTAGTGCTGCCTTGGGTGCCAGAACCGTATCAACCAGGCCCAGGTAGGCGAATGGGATGAGACCAGTGCTGGTCGGCGGTGGAAAGGCGCTGAGCGCGAGATCGGTAAAGGTGATCTGCAGAACCCCGGCGGCACCCGCCTTGTCCAGCAACTCCGCCTGTCGCGCGATGTAGCGGGCTTGCTCCCCTGGAGAACTCGTGATCAGTGCCGAGACATCTCGTGATGGCCATCCGCCCTCCAGAACGACCTCTGGTAGTGGATTTCCACTTACCAGGCGGCTGTAATAATCGTCGGGGACGTCGTTCGGGTCGGTGTACCCACCGAGGTAGGGATAGGACGAGAGGCCAAGCGCATCGAGAAATGGAAAGTCGGTGCGATCCTGCGCAATGCCAACGTACGGTCCTCCCTGCAGTTTCCCCCAGGCGACTTCAACCTGCACGCTGACCATGAGCTTCGCAGTCGTAGCATCGGCGCGGCGCTCAGTGGCCGCGTCATTCGTCATGGTCACAACGGCAGAATAAAGCGACGCCGGCGCGATCGCCCGCACCAAATTGGTTTCCGCTGCCAAGCTCAGGTATTCCGGCCGGAGAATCGTGTCCACAGCAGCAACATATTCGTGGTAGACCTGCTGGATCGCGGGATCGGTAATGCTCTTACCCAACGCAACCAGCTCTGGATCTTCGGCCGAACGATCGAGCCCATTGGTAACGTCGAGAGCCACGACGATTATGCGCCCGCCGCCCCGGTAGTACTGCACCAGAGGCAGGCGAACCGTCCGGACTTCATCGGGCGCCGAGGTGCCGCCAAGAAGTGTATTCCAGGGAATCGAGAGCTGGATCAGACCGGCGTCGGAACGCGCCGCGGACATTTGCAAGGTGGGGAGCCGCAGCGCCGGATCGTTGCTGGGAGGAATCGCAGAAAACCCCATGAAGAAAGAGCGGGCCTTCTGGTCCGGCTCATCCTTGTTGCAGGAGGAGACCAAGGCCAGAAGAGCAATTACGAGGGCAACCGCGAGGGCTCTCTGACGCAATCAGGTCCCTTTGTTGAGAACCGTTTCCAGCGTCGGCCAGACGTTAGTCGCGATGATACGATGCCCCGCAGGCGTCGGATGGACTCCATCTTCCTGATTGAGCGAGTCCACCCCGGCGACGCCTGCCAGCAGGAATGGTACCAGCGGAATGTGATTAGCCTGTGCCACGGCGGGATAGATGTCGTGAAACGCCTTGGTGTACTGCGCGCCGAGATTGGGAAGCGCTTCCATGCCGAGCAGAATGATCCGGGTATCGGGATTTTGCCCGTGGACCCGGTTGATGATCGCCTGAATATTGGCTTTCAGCGAGTCGAGGTCCTGTCCTCTCAGCCCGTCATTCGCGCCGGTCTCGATCAGCAGGACGGCGGGCTTTTCCCGCATGACCCAATCGATCCGTTGCAGTGCTCCCGCCGAGCTTTCTCCGCTCACGCCGGCATTGACTACGCGATAGTGCAAGCCCAGGGAGTCGATTTTCTGCTGAATCAGGGCGGGATAGGCCTGATCCAGCTCCACGCCGCGTCCGGCGGTCAGGCTGGTGCCAAGGAACAGAATGACGGGCAGGTCGGACGGGGCGGGCGAGGGGGGCGACGCATCGTTTGCGGCGCGCTCGGTGCTCGAGGGACGATCCGAGCCACCACAACCAGCTAGCGGAAGGGCCGCCAACCCCAACAGCCATGAAAGCCGGATGCTTCTAGATTTGAGCATCGAGTTCCGAGTTTCCGAGTTTCGTTCCGTATCCCGTTTCCTGTTTCCCTTTTCCCCGTTCCGCTTTCTCGATGATTCGAGCCGAATCGCTGACCAAGAGTTTCCTCTCGGGCGGGCGCCCGCTCGTAGTAGTAAAGAATATCAGCTTCCAGATCGAGCCGAAGGCATTTGTTGCCATCGTCGGACCTTCCGGTAGCGGAAAGACGACGCTCCTCGGTCTCCTCGCGGGACTCGACCGTCCGACCGAGGGTCGCGTAGTCCTGGACGGTCAGGATCTCAACACCCTGGACGAAGATGGACGGGCTCGGTTCCGGAGTGAGCGGGTGGGATTCGTGTTCCAGTCTTTCCATCTGATTCCGACCCTCACCGCTCAGGAAAACGTCCAGGTACCGCTGGAATTGCGGGGGGAAGACGCAGAGCAACGGGCGGCTGAGCTTCTACAACGGGTCGGACTCGGGGGACGGGAACACCATTACCCCTCCCAACTCTCGGGCGGCGAGCAACAGCGAGTCGCGCTGGCCCGGGCCTTCAGCATCCGTCCCCGAATCCTCTTCGCTGACGAACCCACCGGCAATCTCGACGCAGCCACGGGAACCCGGGTCATCTCGATCATGACCGAGCTCAACGAGGAGTCCGGCACCACGATGGTTCTGGTCACCCATGACGCGGACCTCGCAGCCAAGGCCCATCGGGTGATCCGCCTGGCGGACGGAGCGGTGGTGGCCGATTCGGGGAACGGAGTGCAGCAAGCATGACGACCCTGAAGTTCATTCTCAACATGGCCTGGCGCGAGGGACGGGCGGGCGGCCGGCGCCTGCTATTGCTGACCACCGCGATCTCGGCGGGAGTGGCGGCTCTCGTAGCGATCGAATCGTTCAGCGAAAACCTTCGAACCGGCATAGCGGAGCAGTCACGGGCCCTGCTCGGCGCCGATGCCCGCATCGCCTCCCGCATCACTCCCACGCAGGCAACCACCGAAACGGTGGATTCGATCGCCAGGCAGGGAGGGGCCGGGACGGGTGACGTCGCGAGCGTCACCGGCTTCGCCGGGATGGCTTACCTCAAGCGCAGCGGCGCGACCCGGATGGTTCGGGTAACGGCCATAGCCGGCGAGTACCCGCTCTATGGCACGGTGCGCACGACTCCGGCCGATCGATGGAAGGGCCTCACTTCCGATGGGAGGATCGCGCTGGTTGATCCGTCGTTTCTGACCGGACTTCAAGCCTCGATCGGGGACACGCTGTCGCTGGGGGAAGCCTCATTCGTCGTCGCCGGGACGGTGGACAACTTCCCGGGAGATGTTGGCATCGAGAGCGCGTTCGGGCCCCGGGTGTTCATCCCGTCACGATATTTGGCGGAGACATCCCTCCTCAGCTTTGGCGCGCGGGCGGAGTACGAGTGGTACTTGAGGTTCCCGGATTCCACGAGGGTCGAGGCTCTCGCCAAGGCTTGGCGCACCAAGGTCAACCAGCGTCAGCTCTCGCTGAGAACCGCGAGCGACAACGAGGAGAATCTCCGCAGTTCCCTCGACCAACTGGGCCGCTACCTGAGTCTGATCGCGCTTATCGCGTTGCTTCTGGGAGGGATCGGCGTGGGAAGCGCGGTGCAGGTCTTCCTGGGTCAGAAGCGGGAGGCAATTGCCGTCCTTCGCTGTCTCGGAGCGACATCGCTGCAGTTGTTCGCCGTGTACTTGCTCCAGGCGATGATCATGGGTCTGATCGGCAGTGCCGTGGGAGTGGGTCTCGGACTGTTGCTGCAGCTGGTGCTGCCCCACGTCTTCGGCGAGTTCCTGCCGCTCACGGTGCAGATAAGGCCTTCGCCCAGGGCAGTTTTCACCGGACTGCTTATCGGACTCTGGGTCTCAACCATCTTTGCGCTGTTGCCTCTGCTCCGGGTGCGCTCGGTTCCGCCACTCGAGGTACTGAGGCGCCCGTATGAGACTACCCGGCGGGAACGCGCCGAGTTGTGGACCTGGGTTGCGCGGATCACCCTGGTAGTCAGCACAGTGCTTCTCTCGATCTACCAGGTTGGGGAGATCAGAAAGGGACTCTTCTTCGCCGGAGCGATCGGCTTCGCGTTGCTCGTCCTGTGGCTCGCAGCGCTGGCGCTCATCCGCGGGGTCCGGCGTTGGTTCCCCCGCAGGCTGCCCTACGTGTGGCGACAGGGGCTCGCCAATCTCTACCGCCCGGAAAACCAGACAGTGGCCGTCGTCCTGGCACTCGGCTTCGGCGCGTTCCTGCTCGGCGCGCTTGCGCTGGTGCAGCACAACCTGCTCAGGCAGCTCAACCTCGATGCCGGTCCCGGCAAACCCAATCTGGTCTTCTTCGACATCCAGCCCGACCAGCGCGAGGGATTGGCTGACCTGCTCAAGCAGCAAGGACACCCAGCGAGTGCGCCGGTGCCGATCGTTCCGATGCGAATCCGTTCGATCAACGGCCGTCCCGTCGGGCAGATTCTGGCCGATAGCGCACCCAAGAATCGCGAAGGTGAGCCTATCGAGCGGTGGGCACTCCGCCGGGAGTTCCGCTCGACCTATCGTGATTCGATCGTCCACTCGGAGAAAGTTGTCGTGGGACTCTGGTGGAACCCGGGCAGCCAGAAAGGACCGGTCTTTCCCATCTCGTTGGAGACCGGTGTAGCCAGCGATCTCGGAGTCACGGTGCGGGACACGATCGTCTGGGACGTGCAAGGAGTGAGCATCACGACGAGGATCGCCAACCTGCGGGAAGTGAACTGGGCCCGCTTCGAGCCGAATTTCTTCGTGGTCTTCCCTACCGGCGCCCTCGAAGCGGCACCGCAGAGCTACGTCGTTCTCACCCGGGCATCCACGTCGCTCGAATTAGGGGAGATCCAGCGGCAAGTAGTGCAACGCTTCTCGAACATCACCTCGATCGACCTGACGACGATTCAGTCGGCAGTCGAGCGGATCGTCTCCAGCGTGGTACTCGCGGTGCGCTTCATGGCGCTCTTCAGCCTGGCGACGGGGACTATCGTGCTGATAGGCGCGCTCGCGACCAGCCGCTTCCAGCGGGTGAGGGAAGCGGTGCTCCTCAAGACCCTCGGCGCCGTTCGCCGTCAGGTCCTGCGAATCATGCTGGCCGAGTACGCCGCGCTCGGCGTACTCTCGGCTTTCGTGGCGATGGCCCTGGCATCGGCCGCAGGATGGGCTCTCACCAAGTACGTCTTCGAGGTTCCCTTCTCCGTTCCCTGGGGCGGCTACCTCGCCCTGGGCGTCGGCATGATCGCGCTGACGCTGGTTACGGGGATCTGGAACAGCGTCGAGGTGTTTCGGAGGACGCCGCTGGAGGTGCTGAGGGGGGAGTAGGAATTGAAGATTTCAGATTTGAAGATTGAAGATTTAAGCGCGAGCGTTGGGTCACCGCCCAATCTGCAATCTGCAATCTGCAATCTTCAATCGCTTCTATGTAGACTTCTGCTGCCCCACCCCCCTACAGCCCGAGGATCAGCATGCTGGTCGTACTGACCCTGCTCTTCATTCTGTCCGGCGCGGCCGGCCTGTTCTACGAGTCAGTCTGGTCGCGCTATCTCGGTCTCTTCGTCGGCCACAATGCATACGCCCAGGTGATCGTCCTCGTGATCTTCCTGGGCGGAATGGCGCTGGGAGCCATGCTGGTGGGCCGCTGGACCGAGCGATTGAAGTCGCCGCTCTTCGGGTACGCCATCGTCGAGGGGCTGATCGGGACGGTCGGCCTCGTTTTTCATGATCTCTACGTCGCCGTCACCAACTGGGCCTACCAGTCGGTGTTTCCCCACACCGCGGGGTCCGTCTCGCTCACCATCGCCAAGTGGGCGATCGCCTCGGCCCTGATCCTGCCCCAGTCCGTTCTGCTGGGCATGACTTTCCCGCTCATGACGGCTGGCGCGCTGCGGTGGATTGCCGACCGGCCGGGACGGACCCTCAGCATTCTGTATTTCGCGAACAGCTTCGGCGCGGCGGTGGGTGTGCTGGTCGCGGGATTCTACCTCGTGGAAGTTGCGGGCCTGCCGGGAACCATCCTTGCTGCATCAATCCTGAACTTTGTGGTGGCGATAGGCGCCATCGTCGCAACTCGGGCCCATCGGGTGAGGGCTGCAGAGGGAGAAGTCAGCGAACGCCCTCCAATCACGGCAACCGAGGTCAACAGTTCAGGGGTAATCCCGCCGGAACACGCCCGAACCCTCTCCCGGCTTCTGCTGTGGACGGCCTTCGGCACCGCGATCGCGTCATTCATCTATGAGATCGCCTGGATCCGGATGCTGTCGCTGGTGATGAGCAGTGCGACTCACGCCTTCGAGCTCATGCTGTCGGCATTCATTCTCGGCATCGCGATGGGATCGCTCTGGGTCCGCTCCAAGGCGGACCAGTTCTCCGACCCGCTTCGGACCCTGGGCGTCACCCAGTGGGCGATGGGTTTTCTCGCCCTGGCGACGCTCCCGGTCTACGCGATGTCCTTCGGGTGGACCGGCGACCTGCTGCATACTTTCGCGAAGACCGACGCGGGCTACAACGGCTTCACGATTGCCCGCTACGGGATCTGCATGCTGGTCATGATCCCGGCCACCTTTTGCGCCGGCATCACCCTGCCGCTCATCACCCGCACCCTGGTGCTGGGCGGCCTCGGTGAACGCGCGATCGGGACGGTGTACGGGGTCAACACTCTGGGATCGATCATCGGAGTGAGCATCGCCGCCCTGGTGCTCATGCCCATGGTTGGGCTCAAGACACTGCTTTCCTTCGGCGCCCTGGTAGACATGGCAATCGGCGTGATCATCCTCTTCGTAGCGGCCCGATTGAGTGAGGATACCGGAGCCCGGCGTTTCGCGCTCCTCTCGCTCGCAGGGCTGGGGGTGGTCTTCGCGATCGCGGCGCTCACTCCGACGCTGGATCGCCGGCTACTCCTGAGCGGAGTCTATCGCTTTGGCATCGTGCCGCCCCCTGGAAGCAGAGAGATTCTCTACACCCGTGACGGACGAACGGCGACGGTCTCCGCCGAGAAGATCACTTCGACCGGCGACATCTTCATCGCAACCAACGGGAAATCGGACGGACAAGTCAGCGCCTACTGGTACAACTCCTGTACCGCCGATTCGGCACGCCATCCGCTCCGAGGCGACATGGCCACGATGGTGCTGGGCCCTCTCATGACAGCCGCACACGCTCCAAACGCCGAAGAGGGAGCGGTCATCGGCCAGGGCACCGGGATGTCGAGCCATATCCTGCTGGCGAACCCTCATCTCAAGCACCTGGCGACGATCGAGATCGAACCCGAGATGATCAGGGCATCCCGGGCATTCTTGCCGGCCAACCGGCGAGTGTTCGAGGATCCCCGCAGCGAATTCATCATCGACGATGCCAAGTCCTACTTCGCGGCGGCAGGGAAACAGTACGACTTCATCTTCTCCGAGCCCTCCAATCCCTGGGTGAGCGGAGTATCGGGCCTGTTTACCGCAGAGTTCTACGATCGGGTCAAGCAGTATCTCAAGCCGAACGGGATCTTCGCTCAGTGGATTCACCTTTACGATCTGAACGATCGGCTGGTGACCACCGTGCTCGCAGCACTCCACCAGAAGTTTGGGGACTACCAGGTCTTCATGCCGGTAGGATCGGACATGATTGTCGTCGCGACCAACGGGCCCAAATTGCCGGCTCCCGACTGGAGCATCTTCCAGTGGCCCGGCATTCAGCAGGATCTTTGTCATCAGCTGCCGTTCACTCCCGAGGCGATGGAGGCCACCCGGCTCGGCAGCAGAGCCTCGCTGGGTCCCCTGGTACAGGCGGCGCCTCAGGTCAATTCCGACTTCTTCCCTCACCTCGACAACGGCGCCGAACGCACTCGCTATCTGGCGACCCGGGCTATCGGGCTCTGGGGATTGTCCAACGAGCGTCAGGACCTGACGGCGCCCTTCGAAGCCCGGCGGATCGGCCCGGTATCCTTTACTATGGCGCCCGCGCCGGATGTTCCCCGGATGTACAGCCTGGCGCTGGGGGCCGCATTAAAGGATCCGGCCTCCTATGTCACGACCGATACTATTCCCGACGACGACCGGAAGGTGACAGCGCTGGCCCGGGAGCGTGCCTGGCTCGCGACCCTGGCCGCGTCCGAACCGCCGGGCAACTGGCGAGTCTGGGTGCAGTGGATGTCCGACATCGAGCGGGACCGCTACGGCGGTACGACGGGCTATGCCGATCCGGAGTTCTATGGCCAGATCTATCGCTATCTCGATCGTCACAAGGCTCCCTCCGACGTCCGCGCGGTCATCGATTTCCGCCACGGAGTGAGCGGGTGGGACTTCGCCCAGGCGGTGAAAGCAGCCGGGCCACTCGAGGCCGCGGCGCTGGATCGCAAGAGCTGGCTTCCTCCGGACGAGCTTCGCGATGGTCTGGTCATAGCGCGACTGATGACGGGAGACGTTGTCGGGGCGAGGCGCGCCTTCGAGTCGCTGGCTCCTCTCAGCCGGCGCCCGCCCGGAGATTTTCGCACGGCGCTGCTGGCGGCCTACGTGGAGGCGAAGAGTGGTGAGGGACGCGCAGGGAGTCAGTAACAAGGATGAGGACTGAGTGCACAGATTGAGACCTGGCTTCAACCGACGGTACCACCATGCTGAAGATTGATCTCACGGGGAAACGAGCTTTCGTCGCAGGCGTTGCCGACGACGGCGGGTTCGGCTTTGCGATCGCCAAGGCCATGGCGGAAGCTGGGGCGACGATTTGCCTGGGCACCTGGCCGCCGGCGATGGGGATTTTCATGAACCTGCTGGAGCGAGGGAAGATCGACGAGTCGCTCAAGCTCAATGGAGGCGGAAAGCTCGAATTCGAGCGGATCTATCCACTCGATGCCGCCTACGACACACTGGCCGATGCACCGGCCGAGATCCGAGAGAACAAGCGCTACAAGGAACGGGGTGATTTCAGCATCCAGGGCACCGCCGACGCGCTGGTGAAAGATTTCGGCCCAACGCCGATCGACATCCTGGTGCACAGCCTGGCCAATGGTCCCGAAGTAAAGAAGCCGCTCATCGAGACGAGCCGAGCGGGCTACCTCACGGCGGTGAGCGTCAGCGCGTACAGCATGGTTTCCATGGTGCGGACCTTTGCGCCGCTCATGAAGCCCGGGGGATCGTTCCTGTCGCTGACCTACATGGCAGGTGAGCGAGTCATTCCCGGCTATGGCGGCGGGATGTCCTCGGCCAAGGCTGCGCTCGAGGCTGACACGCGGACTCTGGCTTATGAAGCCGGTCGCCGCCACGGGGTGCGAATCAATGCCATTTCGGCGGGCCCCTGGGCATCGCGAGCAGCCAGCGCCATCGGATTCATCGACATGATGATCGACTACTGCAAGACCAACTCGCCGCTGCCGCGGGAACTCGATGCGAAGGAAGTCGGCGCCACCGCGGCCTTCCTGGCCAGCCCGCTCGCGGGAGCGATCACGGGAACGGTGGTGTACGTGGACAACGGCTATCACTCGATGGGCATGGCCGTGGGGGAGACGGGGAAGAGTTGATGCTCGGTAAGCGGCGGGCAGGGCGGACAAGGCGGGCGAGGCGGGTCATGGCAGGTTGATATCGCCCGCCCTGAACGCCCCGTCCGCCCCAACCGCCACAACGAGGAGCCCAGCCTTACCGCGGAGTTCGAATGGATCGCCTCTTTGCCACTCTCGGTTCGATTTCCGCGCTGATTGCCGTCGCGGCGGGAGCGTTCGGCGCCCACGCGCTCCGCGCCCGCCTCGCGCCGGATCTCCTCGCCGTCTTCGAGACCGGAGCCCGTTACCAGATGTACCACGCGCTTGGCCTCCTCGCCGTCGCATGGATTGCCTCGCGCTCCCCTTCCCCTCTCGCCGCCTGGGCCGGGTGGCTCCTGGTACTCGGGACCGTGCTCTTCTCCGGCAGTCTCTACGCGCTGGCCCTCTCCGGCATCCGGATCTTCGGCGCCATCACGCCGCTGGGAGGACTCGCGTTCATGGCAGGGTGGATTTGTCTCGCTCTGGCCGCGCGCCGCATGTAGGCAATCTCCTCACTTGTAGCCGCGTCACGCCTCGACTGTCGCCACTGCCAAGACCCCCAGCCACGGAGCCGGCATGAGGATCTCCACTGCGACCACCCACATCGAGACCAACTTCCAGCAGAGTCGCCTGCTCCAGTCCCTCATGGCCTGGTACCTCGCGGTCTGGGTGATCACAGCTATCAATCCGCTGGACCGGAAGGACTGGGTGCTGGAAAACGTCCTGGCGGTGACACTAGTGACCGGGCTGGTGCTCACCTACCGTCGATTTCCTCTTTCGGACACGTCGTACCTGCTGATTACCCTGTTCCTCACGCTGCACGCCATCGGGGCCCACTACACCTATTCCGAAGTGCCGCTGGGCTACTGGCTCAGGGATTGGGGCCACTTCTCCCGGAATCACTTCGACCGGGTTGTCCATTTCTGCTTCGGATTGCTGATGGCGTACCCGGTCCGCGAGGTGTTCCTGAGAGTCGCCAGCACGAGGGGATTCTGGGCCTATTACCTGCCGCTCGACGTGACCCTGGCCTTCAGCGCCATCTACGAGATCTTCGAGATGCTGGTGGCCGTCGTCATCGCGCCCAGCGCCGGCGATGCCTACCTCGGCACCCAGGGCGACATCTGGGATGCGCAGAAGGACATGGCCCTGGCGGGTTGCGGAGCACTTCTCTGCATGCTGATCACCGCACTGGGCCACAGAATGCGGGGGAGGCAGCCGGTTCTGCTGGCGGGCACGACGTCTGTGCTTAAATAGGGAGTGGGTTGTGGGTGGTGGGTGGTGGGAGTAGCGCACCCCTGACCTCGCTGACTCACCCCCACTACCCACCACCCACTCCCCACAACCCTCTATGCCAAAACCCTCCACTCTCCAGCTTCTGCTACGCGGCAAGGGCGCCCACGCAGACACGGTGTCCTGCATCTCGGGCCTCAGTCCTGAACTCGGCGGAAAGCGACTCGCCGGAATCGAGCACTCGATCTGGCAGCTCCTGGTGCACATGAACTATTGGATGGACTACGAGCTCCGCTCCATCGCGGGTCCCGAAGTCCCCTATCCGGAGCACGCCACCGAGAGCTGGCCAAATACCGACGGGCCAGCCAGCGCATCTGCCCTTGCGGAGGAGGTTCGCCGCTTTGCGAATCAGATCAAGCAGCTCAGCGATCTGGCCGGTCGGCTCAACGACATCGATCTACGGAGCCGAGTCGTTCACCCGGCCAAGCAGGAGACGGTGGAGGATGTGCTGTGGCAGATGGTGGCCCACAACAGTTATCACGTCGGGCAGGTGGCTACACTACGTCGGGCGTTCGGTGCGTGGCCGCCGGCTGCAGGTGGGGACACCTGGTAGTGGAGAAGGGAGACGGGAGACGGGAGAAGGGAAATAGGAAGTGGGATGGTGGAACGAATGAGGGGCCTCCAGTTCTCCGGAGGCCCCTTCTCCTTTCTCCCGTCTCCCGTCTCCCGCTTTACGGACCGCCAGGCACCTTGGTCGGCGCTACGTGATGCAGGTAGGCGAAAAGCAGCATCAGAGCGGTAATGACCACCGCCGCGATGACGAGGGAGAATACGAACACGGTGCTCAGCAGGCGCCCGTCGGACTTGAGATGCATATAGAACATCGCGACCAGGGCGAACTTGATCGCCGAGAGGATCAACAGCACCGGTACCACGACCGGCTCGAGAAGGTGAGCAAACCCTGCAGGCTGGCCGCGGTGAACCACCTCGTAGGCCCCCACCTCGAGCGCCGTGAGAATGAACAGCGTGAGGCCGATCTTGAGATAGGTCCCGATCGCGGGATGAGCGTGGGCGTCGGCGTGGGCAGCGTGAGAGCTCATGACGGTCACCGAATGAGGTACACGACGGGGAAGATCACGATCCAGACCACGTCTACGAAGTGCCAGTAGAGCGCCGCGATCTCCAGATTGAGCGCCTTTTCAGGGGGAAGCTTGCCTCGCAGTGCCACCACCAGAACCGAGGTCAACCAGATCAACCCGATCGTGACGTGAGTCCCATGGAACCCGGTCAGCGTGTAGAAGGTCGAGCTGAAGAGGTTGGTGGTGTAGCCCATCCCCCGGTGATAGAAGTGGGTAAACTCGAAGACCTGCATCCCCACGAAGAACACCCCGCAGCAGATTGTTGCCACCAGCCAAGTGATGAGCTGGCGACGATTCCCCCTCTGGGCGCCGTTCAGCGCCATTACCACGAACAGCGAGCTGAAGAGCAGGAGGGCGGTACCGAACGTGACGAGCGGAATTTCCAGCATCTGCTCCTGGACCTTGCCGTTCAGTAGCCACTCGGCGTGCGGCTTGGGCCCGATCACGTCCCGCCCCTTGTAGACCAGA
>Ga0207706_10000064_pt1 | contig 109094 bp, 92 predicted proteins | sample KBSC53metaG_FD_184318 | JGI IMG/M metagenome (GOLD analysis project Ga0207706, IMG submission 184318) | Corn rhizosphere microbial communities from Kellogg Biological Station, Michigan, USA - KBS C5-3 metaG (SPAdes) (version 2) | ecosystem: Host-associated > Plants > Roots > Rhizosphere > Soil...
GGGTTCGAACCAGTGACCCCTGCCGTGTGAAGGCAGTGCTCTACCGCTGAGCTAACCGCCCCGCGAACCCAGACAGGAGCCGCGATTTAACCATAGCGACGGGGTCAGTTCAAACCGGTTTTCGGGCTTTGTCGACCGTTGTCATGGACATTATCGCACCAAACGGGTGCAAATCACCACGCCGACCGACGCGTTGGCCTCTCGGCTCCACGTCTCCGGTGTCCCGTCCCCTTGTTAGCCAAGGCTTTTTCCGACGGTGCTGACGGCTGCCCCCGATGAACGACGTTGCCGCCAACCCGTTGCTGTCGCCCCCGCCCTTCGACGAAATGGGGACCGCCGAGGGGGCCGTGCGGCCCCACTACCGGGCGTTCGCCGACTGGCTGACGCGGACGCCGCCGGACCGCATCGCGCAGAAACGCGGCGAGGCCGAGCGGATCTTTCATCGCGTCGGCATCACGTTCGCCGTGTATGGCGAACAAGCCGGCACCGAGCGTTTGATTCCATTCGACCTCGTGCCGCGCATCATTCCCGCGGACGAATGGGCCGTGCTCGAATCGGGACTCGCGCAGCGTGTACGCGCGCTCAACCTTTTCCTCCGCGACATCTATCACGAGCAGGCGATCCTGCGCGCCGGCGTGATCCCGTCCGAGCGCGTGCTCGGCAACCCGCAGTACCGGCGCGAGATGGCGGGATTCGCGGTGCCCGGCGACGTCTACGCGCACGTTGCCGGCGTCGACATCGTGCGTGCCGACGCCGGCCGCTATTACGTGCTCGAGGACAACCTGCGTGTGCCGTCTGGCGTGTCGTACATGCTGGAAAATCGCAAGATGATGATGCGGCTCTTTCCCGAGCTGTTCGCGACGCGGTCGATCCGGCCGGTCCAGCACTATCCCGACCGGCTGCTCGAGCATCTGCACGCGGTCGCGCCGACCGGCGTCGAGCGGCCGACCGTCGCGGTGCTCACGCCTGGCGCGTACAACTCCGCCTATTTCGAGCACGCGTTCCTCGCGCAGCAGATGGGCGTCGAGCTGGTGGAGGGACGCGACCTGTTCGTGCAGAACGACACGGTCTACATGCGAACGACGCGCGGTCCGCAGCGCGTGCACGTGATCTATCGGCGGGTCGACGACGACTTCATCGACCCGCTCGCCTTCCGGCCCGATTCGATGCTGGGCGTGCCGGGGATCTTTGCCGCGTACCGGGCCGGCCGGGTGACGCTCGCCAACGCGATCGGCACCGGCGTGGCTGACGACAAGTCGATCTATCCGTACGTGCCCGACATGATCCGTTTCTATCTGACGGAAGAGCCGATCCTTGCGAACGTGCCGACGCTTCTGCTCTACCGCGACGAAGATCGCGCGGAGGCGCTCGCGAGTCTCGACAAGCTGGTCGTCAAGGAGGTGCACGGGGCGGGCGGCTACGGGATGCTGATCGGTCCTGCTGCGACGGGTGCCGAGCGCGAGGCATTCCGCCAGCGGATCCTTGCGGCACCCGAGCGCTACATCGCGCAGCCGACGCTCGCGTTGTCGACCTGCCCGACGTTCGTCGCCGCGGGACTCGCGCCGCGGCACATCGACCTGCGCCCCTACGTGCTGGCAGGCAAGGGCGTGTCGCTGGTGCCGGGCGGACTCACGCGTGTTGCGCTGCGCGAAGGATCGCTGGTCGTCAATTCCTCGCAGGGCGGCGGCACCAAGGACACGTGGGTGCTGGCCACCGACCTTCCGGCGTCAGCCACGTAGCCATGTTGTCCCGCACCGCGAACGACCTGTACTGGATGGCTTGCCGAATCGAGCGCGCGGAGAACACGGCGCGGCTGCTCGACGTCACCTATCGCACGTCGCTGATGCCGTACCAGGTGCGCGAGCCGGGCCTCGCGTGGGCGGAGCCGTGGTCGGTGCCGCTGATCACGCTCGGCCTCGCGACCGCGTACTACCAGCGCTACTCGTCGCTCACGGCCGAAAACGCGCTGCGATTCATGCTGTTCGACGAGACGAACCCCTCGTCGATCCACGAGTGCCTGCGGGCGGCGCGGGAGGCGGCGCGCTCGATCCGCGGCGCGATCACGTCCGAGATGTACGAGGATCTGAACTCGGCCTGGATCGAGATGCGCGCCTACGACTACGAGCGCGTCGAGGCCGCCGGGGTGTCGACATTCCTCGACTGGGTGAAGATGCGCTCGCATCTGTTTCGCGGCGTGACGTTCGGCACGATGCTCCGCGACGAGGCGTACCACTTCATCAGGCTCGGCACGCACATGGAGCGCGCCGACAACACGGCGCGCATCCTCGACACCAAGTACCACATCCTGCTGCCGTCGGTGGCCGACGTCGGCGGCGCCGTCGACTATTACCAGTGGGCATCGCTCTTGCAGTCGCTCTCCGGCTTCGAATCGTATCGGCGGATCTACAGTGACGTCATCGCGCCGCGCCGCATCGCCGAGCTCCTGATCCTGCGCGACGACATGCCGCGCTCGCTCCACAGCTGCATGAACTTCATCAACGACACGCTCGGCATTCTCTGTGACGAGCACAGCCGCGAGCTCGAGCGCCAGGCGGGCGAACTGCACGCGCGGCTCCACTACGCGCGCACCGACGACATCATGGAGTTGGGGCTGCACGAGTGGCTGATGGACTTCCTCGAGAACATCTCGCGCCTCGGCGCCGAGGTGAACCGAGTCTTTCTCGTTCCGGGCGACGTGCCGGTGCCCGAGGCGCCTGTCGGCGCGCCGCCCCGGCCGGCCATCAGCGTGCCGCGCGCGATTCAGGCATTGCGTTAAAATTCATCCAGGTACAGACGGTATTTCGCGCTTTCCCTAATGACCTATTGCGTCGCCATGTCGCTGGACGCCGGGATGATCTTTGCGTCCGATTCCCGCACGAACGCCGGCGTCGACCAGATCGCGCGGTTCTCCAAGATGCGCGTGTTCGCCCGCGACGCCGACCGCGTCATCGTGATGCTGTCGTCGGGCAACCTGTCGATCACGCAGAATGCGGTCAACATCATCGAGCAGCGCGCTCGTGCCGGCGCCGAAGGCGACACGCACGTCTGGAACGCAACGTCGATGTTCGACGTGGCGCGCGCTCTCGGCGACGCCCTGCGGGAGGTCAAAGCGCGCGACGGCCCGTACATGGAGCAGCACAACATCGACTCATCGGCCAACTTCATTGTCGGCGGGCAGATCCACGACGAGGCGCCGCGGCTGTTCGAGGTCTACAGCGAGGGCAACTTCATCGAGGCGACGCCGGATACATGCTATTTCCAGATCGGCGAGTCGAAGTACGGCAAGCCGGTGATCGACCGCGTCGTGCACCGCGGCACGTCGCTGCTCGATGCGACCAAGTGCACGATCGTCTCGTTCGACTCGACGATGCGCTCCAACATCTCGGTCGGGCTGCCGATCGACCTGCTGGTGTACGAGACCGGCAGCCTCAAGGTGGCGCTGCAGCGCCGCATCCAGGAATTCGACCCGTACTTCCAGATGGTGCACCACCAGTGGGGCGAAGGCCTGCGTCGCGTGTTCGCGCAGCTTCCCGATCCGGACTGGCTATGAGCCCGAAGGGCCGCCCCGAGGGCGAATTGCCCCGAAGCGCGACAGCGCGAAGGGCAGTCCAGTGGCCCGGGCGCAGCGGACGCGCGCGATGACGATCCGCGTCGCGCTCGCGCACCGCACGAGCTATGGCTACGACCGGCTCGTCAACCTGTCGCCGCACGAGATCCGCCTGCGGCCCGCACCGCATTGCCGCACGCCAATCCTCGGCTATTCGCTGCGCGTCTCGCCCACGCATCATTTCATCAACTGGCAGCAGGATCCGTACGGCAACTTCGTCGCACGCGTCGTCTTTCCCGATAGCACCGATCATCTCGAGGTGACGGTCGATCTGACGGCCGACCTGTCGATCGTGAATCCGTTCGACTTCTTCGTCGAGCCGTACGCCGAGACGTATCCGTTCCGGTATTCGCCCGAGCAGGGCCGCGAGCTCGCGCCGTTCCTCGAAATCGCGCCTCCCGGCGAGCGGGTGGCCGCGTGGCTCGAACGCTTTCGCGCGGCCTTGCCGGCCGGGACGCCGACCGTCGACGCGCTCGTGGAGCTCAATCGCAGGCTCAAGGAGGACGTCGCATATCTGGTCCGGATGGAGCCCGGCGTCCAGGCGTCCGAAGCGACGCTCGAGAAAGCCAGCGGCTCGTGCCGCGATTCGGGCTGGCTGCTGGTCGAGATCCTGCGCCACCTGGGCATCGCCGCGCGGTTCGCGTCCGGCTATCTGATTCAACTGGTCGCCGACGTGAAGCCGCTCGACGGTCCCGCGGGCACCGACCGCGACTTCACCGATTTGCATGCCTGGGCCGAGGCCTACGTTCCGGGAGCCGGATGGATCGGCCTCGATCCGACGTCGGGGCTGCTCGCCGGCGAAGGGCACATACCGCTTGCCTGCACGGCGCTGCCGGGCAGCGCGGCGCCGATCACCGGCATGGCCGACGTCGCGAACGTGACGTTCGACTTCGCGATGAGCGTTACGCGCATTCACGAGGATCCGCGCGTCACCCGCCCGTACGCCGACGCGCAATGGGCGGCGATCGACGCGCTGGGCGAGCGCGTCGACGCCGAGCTCGTCGCGGGAGACGTGCGCCTGACGCAAGGCGGCGAGCCGACGTTCGTGGCGACCGACAAGCCGGACGATCCGGAGTGGAACTTCACGGCGATGTCGCCGGCCAAGCGCGATCTCGGAGAAACGCTTTTGCGGCGTCTCGCGAACCGGTTCGCGCTCGGCGGCTTGCTGCATTTCGGCGAGGGCAAGTGGTATCCCGGCGAGCCACTGCCGCGCTGGGCGCTCGGCGTGTACTGGCGCCGCGACGGCGCACCGCTATGGAACGACGCCGCGCTGCTCGCCGATGCGCGTACGCCGGGCGCGGCGACGATCGAGTCGGCGCGCGCGTTCATCCACGGCTTGTGCGAGGAGCTCGGCCTCGCGTCGGCGAGCGTGGCGACGGCGTACGAGGACGTCGCGCGCGTGCTGCTCGACGAGAATGCGCTGCCGGCCGACGTCGACCCGCTCGCGGCGGACCTCACACAGGCCGACGAGCGCGCGCGCATCGCGCAACTGCTGCGTGCAGGGGTCGACAAGCCGGCTGGGTACGCATTGCCGCTGCGCGCCGTCGAAGACGCGCCGCGGCCCACATGGGAAACGGGACCCTGGCCGTTGCGCCGTGACCGGCTCTATGCGGTTGCGGGCGATTCGCCGCTGGGTCTGCGCCTGCCGCTCGGGACGTTGCCGGACGATGCGATCCGAACGGCGCTGGTGGCACAGGTGCGCAACGGCCATCTGCACGTCTTCGTGCCACCGGTGAAAGCGCTCGACGCGTACGCGGCGCTCATCGGCGCGATCGAGACGATGGCTTCCCGGCAGCGAACGCCGGTCGTGATCGAAGGTTACCCGCCACCCCGTCAGCCGGAAGTTCGTGCGCTGCTTGTCACCCCCGATCCCGGGGTCATCGAGGTGAACGTGCATCCGGCAGCGTCGTGGCGCGAATTGATCGCGACGACGGAGACACTCTACGAGGAAGCGCGCCAGACGCGGCTCGCGACCGAGAAGTTCATGCTCGATGGCCGCCATGCGGGAACGGGCGGCGGCAATCACGTCACGCTCGGCGGCGCGACGGCGGCGGACAGTCCGCTGCTCCGCCGTCCCGATCTGCTGCAGAGCCTCGTCACGTACTGGCAGAACCATCCGGCGCTGTCGTATCTGTTCTCGGGCCTGTTCGTGGGCCCGACGAGCCAGGCGCCGCGCGTCGACGAGGCGCGCGACGATCGCCTCTACGAGCTCGCGATTGCATTCCAGCAGCTCGACCGCGAGGCGCCGCCCGGCCGCGAATCGACGCGACCGTCGCTCGTCGACCGGGTGCTGCGGCATCTGCTCACCGACCTGACCGGCAACACGCATCGCGCGGAATTCTCGATCGACAAGCTGTATTCGCCGGACACGCCCACCGGGCGGCTCGGACTGCTCGAGTTCCGCGCGTTCGAGATGCCGCCGCACAACCGGATGGCGGCCGTGCAGATGCTGCTGCTGCGCGCGCTGGTCGCGCGCTTCTGGCGCAGGCCGTACCGCGGGGAGCTCATCGGCTGGGGCACCGCGCTGCACGATCGCTGGATGCTGCCGCATTTCGTCGCGGCGGACATGCGCGACGTGATCGCCGACCTGCGCCGCGAGGGTTATCCGTTCGCGATCGAGTGGTTCGAGCCGTTCATCGAATTCCGCTTCCCGCGCTTCGGCGCGGTGACGTACGACGACATCACGCTCGAGCTGCGGCAGGCGATCGAACCCTGGCACGTGCTGGGCGAGGAGGTCGCCACCACCGGCACGTCGCGCTACGTCGATTCGTCGGTCGAGCGGCTGCAGGTCAGGGTGACCGGCATGATCGGCAGCCGGCACGCGGTGCTCTGCAACGGCCGCATGCTGCCGCTCACGCCGACCGGGATTCCGGGCGAGTTCGTGGCCGGCGTCCGCTTCCGCGCGTGGAGCCCGCCGTCCGCGCTGCATCCGACGATCGGCGTGCAGGCGCCGTTGCGCTTCGATCTCGTCGACCGCGGATCGCAGCGGGCGCTCGGGGGATGCACGTACCACGTGAGCCATCCAGGCGGGCGCAACTACGAGGCGTTCCCCGTCAACGCGAACGAAGCGGAAGCGCGGCGGCGCGCGCGGTTCTGGCCGCACGGGCACACGCCCGGCCCTCTGCCGCTGCACGACGAGCCGCCGAATCCGGCGCTGCCGACGACGCTGGATCTGCGCTGGAATCCGTGATCGCGGACGCGACGCGTCTTAAAATCCACAGCATCGTGACCGCCGTCCGCACGCGCTTCGCGCCGAGCCCGACGGGCTTCCTGCACCTCGGGAACATTCGCTCGGCGCTGTTCCCGTGGGCGTTCGCGCGCCACCACGGCGGGACGTTCATCCTGCGCATCGAGGACACGGATCAGGAGCGCTCCACTGTCGAGGCCGAGCAGGGGATCGTGGACGCAATGTCATGGCTCGGTCTCGACTACGACGAAGGGCCGTACTACCAGATGCAGCGGATGGACCGATATCGCGTCGTTCTCGACGACATGCTTGCGCGCGGAATCGCCTATCGCTGCTACACGACGCCTGCCGAGCTCGAAGCCCTGCGCGCCGAGCAGATGGCACGCGGCGAGAAGCCGCGCTACGACGGGCGCTGGCGCCCGGAGAACGCGCACGCGCGCACGCCGCCGGCGGACGTCGCGCCCGTGTTCCGGTTTCGCAACCCCGACGACGGCGTCGTCGCGTGGCAAGACGCGGTCAAGGGCCCGATCGAAATCGCGAATGCGGAGCTCGACGACCTCGTCATCGCGCGCGCCGACGGCACGCCGACGTACAACTTCTGCGTCGTTGTCGACGATCTGGAGATGCAGATCACGCACGTGATCCGCGGCGACGACCACGTCAACAATACGCCGCGCCAGATCAACATCCTGCGCGCGCTCGGCGCGACGCCACCCGTGTATGCCCACCTGCCCACCGTGCTGACGCCGACGGGCGAGAAGCTTTCCAAGCGCCACGGCGCGCGCGGCGTGCTCCAGTACCGGGATGACGGCTACCTGCCGGAGGCAGTCGTCAATTATCTGGCGCGCCTGGGCTGGGCGCACGGTGACGCCGAGGTCTTCAGCGTCGACGAGTTCGTAGGCTGGTTCGACCTGCACGGTCTTTCGGGATCGCCGGGGCGCTTCGATCCCGAAAAGCTCGAGTGGCTCAATCACGAGCACCTGAAGCGCCTCGATCCCGGCGACATCGCGCGAAGGCTCGCGCCGTTTCTCACCGCGGCCGGCATTCCCACGGCAGGGGGGCCGCCGGTCGAGCAGGTGGCGCTGCTGTTGCGCGATCGCACGCCCACGCTGTCCGCGATGGCCGAAGCCGCCCGCTATTACTACCAGGCGCCGCTTCTCGATCGCCCGATGCTCGCCGAGCAGATCACACCCGCCAATCGTGCCGCGCTGGCCGAATTGCTGGAAGAGTTTGCGGCGGTCGCTTGGTCGCGCGAGGCGATTGCCGCCGTCGTGAAGGCCGCCGCCGCGCGCCACGGGCTGAAGCCGGCGGCGGTGATGATGCCGCTGCGTGCATTGGTTGCCGGCACGCTCAAGACGCCCGCGATCGACGCCGTGCTGCAATTGGTAGGCCGGGAGGCGACGCGCGCACGCATGGCGGAGGGCCTCGCCGCGGCGTAGTCGCAACCTCGTGTCGCGCGCGTACGTCAGCGAACCACGCGCGGAATGCAAAAGCGCTGCGCCTTGCGCATCCGCGCTTGGTGGCATCGCGCGGTTCCGGTAAAATACGAATTTCCTGAACTGGCCAGCCAATGACCAAGTTCGTGTTCGTGACCGGCGGTGTCGTTTCCTCACTCGGGAAAGGCATCGCCGCCGCGTCTCTGGCCGCGATCCTCGCTTCCCGCGGCGTCCGCGTCACCAATCTCAAGCTCGACCCGTACATCAACGTCGATCCGGGCACGATGTCGCCGTTCCAGCACGGCGAGGTGTTCGTCACCGACGACGGCGCCGAGACCGATCTCGACCTCGGTCACTACGAGCGCTTCACCGACGTGCGGATGACGAAGCGCAACAACTTCACGACGGGCCAGATCTACGAGAGCGTCATCCGCAAGGAGCGCCGTGGCGACTATCTCGGCGGCACCGTGCAGGTGATTCCGCACATCACCGACGAAATCAAGGGCTGGATCCGCAGCGGCGCCGGCGATGCCGAAGTGGCGGTGGTCGAGGTCGGCGGCACGGTGGGCGACATCGAATCGCTCCCGTTCCTCGAAGCGATCCGGCAGATGGGCATCACGCTCGGCCGCGACAACGTCTGCTACATCCACCTGACGCTCGTGCCGTTCATTCCGACGGCGGGCGAGATGAAGACCAAGCCGACGCAGCACTCGGTGAAGGAGCTGCGCGAGATCGGCATCCAGCCGGACGTCGTGCTGTGCCGCGCCGACCGGCCGGTTCCGGAAGGCGACCGGCGCAAGATCGCGCTCTTCACCAACGTTCCGTTCGAGGCCGTCATTTCGGCGCTCGACACCGACTCGATCTACAAGATTCCGGCGGCGCTGCACGCCGGGGGCCTCGACGTCATCGTCTGCAGGAAGCTCGGCATCGAGCCGCCGCCGGCCGATCTGTCGACGTGGCATCAGCTCGTCGAATCGCTCGAGCATCCCGAGCGCGTGGTGAAGATCGCGATGGTCGGCAAGTACGTCGACCTGACCGAATCGTACAAGTCGCTGTCGGAGGCGCTGACGCACGCCGGCATGCATACGCGCGCCCGCGTCGAGATCCAGTACGTCGATTCGGAAGCCGTCGAGCGCGACGGCGTCGACGCCCTTAAAGACGTGGATGCCATCCTCGTACCCGGCGGCTTCGGCAAGCGCGGTGTGGAGGGCAAGATCGCGGCCATCCGCTACGCGCGCGAGCACGGCGTGCCGTATCTCGGCATCTGCCTCGGCATGCAGCTCGCGGTCATCGAGTTCGCGCGGCACGAAGCGCACCTGGCCGACGCGAACAGCACCGAGTTCGACCCCGCGACGCCGCATCCGGTGGTTGCGCTGATCACCGAGTGGCAGAACCGTGACGGAACGATCGAGAAACGCACGGCCTCCTCGGACCTCGGCGGCACGATGCGCCTCGGCTCACAGCCGTGCGAGGTCGTGCCGGGCTCGCTCGCGCACCGGGTTTATGGCAGCACGACGGTCGCCGAGCGGCATCGCCACCGCTACGAGGTGAACAACCACTATCTGCCGCGCATCGAGGCCGCCGGTCTGACGGTGGGGGCATGGGCGAAGAGCGCTACGGCCGGCGACCTGTGCGAGATGATCGAGCTGCGCGACCATCCGTGGTTCTTCGGCTGCCAGTTCCACCCCGAATTCACGTCGAACCCGCGCCGCGGCCATCCGCTGTTCGTGAGCTTCGTCCGAGCGGCGCTCGAGCGCAGGCAGCGGCGGGAGACCGCCGCGCCGGCGCCCGTGGCGCGGCTCGTCGCGTCGGCATGAAGCTCTGCGGCTTCGACGTCGGTCTCGACTGCCCGCTGTTCCTCATCGCCGGGCCATGCGTCGTCGAGTCGCGGCAGCTGCAGATGGACGTCGCGGGCGAGCTCAAGACGATCTGCGCCGACCTCGGCATTCCGTTCATCTTCAAGTCGTCGTACGACAAGGCCAACCGCAGCTCGCATTCGTCGTTCCGTGGTCCGGGCATGGAGGAGGGGCTGCGCATTCTTGCCGACGTGCGCAAGCATGTCGCAGTGCCGGTGCTGACCGACGTGCACGCCGAGGACGAGATCGCCGCGGCCGCCGAGGTCGTCGACGTGCTGCAGACCCCCGCGTTCCTGTGCCGGCAAACCGATTTCATCCAGGCGGTGGCGCGCAGCGGCAAGCCGGTAAACATCAAGAAGGGGCAGTTCCTGGCGCCCGAGGACATGCGGCAAGTGGTGGCGAAGGCCAAGGCCGCGAGCAACGCCGATAACGTGCTCGTGTGCGAGCGCGGCGCGTCGTTCGGCTATCACAACCTCGTGTCCGACATGCGCTCGCTCGCGATCATGCGCGACACCGGTTGCCCGGTGGTCTTCGATGCGACGCATTCGGTGCAACTTCCGGGCGGCAAGGGCACGTCGTCGGACGGGCAGCGCGAGTTCGTGCCGGTGCTCGCGCGCGCGGCGGTGGCGGCAGGAGTCGCCGGCGTGTTCATGGAGACGCATCCCAACCCCGAGGTCGCGCTGTCCGACGGGCCCAACGCGTGGCCGCTCGGCCGCATGCGCGCGCTCCTCGAGACGCTGAAGCAAATCGACTCCACCGTGAAGACTGCCGGCTTCCCCGAACGTGACCTGATGCAAGGGTGAGAAGCTGAAGAGATGAGCGCCATCGTCGATGTCGTCGCGCGGGAAATCCTCGATTCGCGTGGCAATCCCACGATCGAGGCCGACGTGGTGCTCGAATCCGGCGTGTCCGGACGCGCCGCCGTGCCGTCGGGTGCCTCGACCGGCTCCAAGGAGGCGATCGAGTTGCGCGACGGCGACAAGGCGCGCTACTTCGGCAAGGGCGTCACCAAGGCGGTCGAGCACGTCAACACCGAAATCTGCGAAGCGGTGCTCGGCCTCGACGCGACCGAGCAGGGATTGATCGACCGCACGCTGATCGACCTCGACGGCACCGACAACAAGTCGCGCCTCGGCGCGAACGCGCTGCTCGCCGTCTCCTGCGCGGTGGCCAAGGCGGCGGCCGACGAGTGCTCGCTGCCGCTTTATCGTTATCTTGGCGGCGCCGGCGAAATGCAGCTTCCCGTGCCGCTGATGAATGTGATCAATGGCGGCGCGCACGCCAACAACAAGATCGATCTGCAGGAATTCATGCTGGTGCCGCTCGGCGCGCCGACGTTCCGCGAGGCGGTGCGCTACGGCGCCGAAGTGTTCCACACGCTGAAGAAGATGATCGACGCGCGCGGCATGCCGACCACCGTCGGCGACGAGGGCGGCTTCGCGCCGGATCTGCCGTCGAACGAGGCCGCGCTGCAGCTTCTCGTCGAGGCGATCGACAAGGCCGGTTACACGCCGGGCACCGACATTGCGCTCGCGCTCGATTGCGCGGCGTCGGAGTTCCACCGCGACAAGGCGTATCGACTCGAAGCGGAGAACCGCGCACTCACCGCGCGCGAGTTCGCCGACGTGCTCGCGACCTGGTGCGACAAGTATCCGATCGTCAGCATCGAGGACGGCATGGCCGAGGACGACTGGGACGGCTGGAAATACCTGACCGAGCGGCTTGGCAAGCGCGTGCAGCTCGTCGGCGACGATCTCTTCGTCACCAACACGAAGATTCTGCGCGAGGGCATCGCGAAGGGTGTCGCCAATTCGATCCTGATCAAGATCAACCAGATCGGTACGCTGTCCGAAACGTTCGCCGCCATCACGATGGCCAACCGCGCAGGCTACACGGCCGTCGTCTCGCACCGCTCGGGCGAGACGGAGGATTCGATCATCGCCGACATCGCGGTCGGCACGAACGCGGGCCAGATCAAGACCGGGTCGTTGTCGCGCTCCGACCGCATCGCGAAGTACAACCAGTTGCTCCGCATCGAGGAAGATCTGGGCGACGCGGCGACGTATCCGGGTCGAGCGGCGTTCTTCAACCTCCGCTGAAATGAATTGACATGCGCTGGCTCGCCATAGCGTTCGGGGTGCTGATCCTGGCGCTGCAATACCCGATGTGGCTCGGCAAGGGTGGCTGGCTGCAGGTTCGCGAATCCGATCGCCAGCTCGCGGCGCAGCGCGAAGCGAACGCGAAGCTCAAGATGCGCAACGACGCGCTCGACGCCGACGTGCGCGACCTGAAGACCGGCTCGGAAGCGATCGAGGAGCGCGCCCGCGCCGAGCTCGGCATGATCCGCCAGGACGAAGTGTTCTTCCAGATCCAGAACGGCGGCGCCGGGGTCAAGCCGGCACCCAGGAAGTAGAGTCGGAGCGACTTTCCGGGGGACGCTTGTTGCGACTCGCGGCGCCCGTTCACGAAAAGTCGTCTCTGATCCTGCTTTTTTGATGCACCGGATCGCAAGCCGCCATAACGAGCGGCTGCGCGACGTCGCGCGGCTGATCGCATCGTCGCGCGAGCGCCGCAAGTCCGGCCGCTGCGTTCTCGAAGGTGCGCACGTGATCGGCGTCTATTGCGAGCGCATCGGCGTGCCCGAGATGCTGGTCGTCGCCGACGACGCGGTCGCCGGCGCGGAAATCACGCAACTCGTCGCGCGCGTGCCGCCGGCGCGGACGTTTGCGGTATCGCGCGCGCTGTTCTCGGAGCTCGCCACGCTGCCGCCCGACGTCGGCGCGCTGGCGGTCGTCACCGCGCCGCGAGCTGCACCCTCGGTGCCCGGCGCGTTCTGCCTGCTTCTCGACGGCGTACAGGATCCCGGCAATGTTGGAACGATGGTCCGCACGGCCGCCGCGGCCGGCGTCGACCAGGTCGTGCTGTCGCCGCGTTGCGCGTTCGCCTGGTCGCCGAAGGCGCTGCGCGCCGGGCAGGGGGCGCATTTCCTGACGACGCTCGTCGAGGACACGGATCTCGAGGCCTGGAGCGCGCGGTTTCGCGCGGCGGGCGGACGTGTGATCGCCGCCGTCGTCGACGGCGCGCCATCGCTGCATGCGACCGACCTGCGCGGACGCGTCGCGATCGCGATCGGCAGCGAGGGACAGGGTCTGTCCGAGCCGCTGCTCGCAGCGGCGGAGCAGCGCGTAACGATCCCCATGGCAGCGGGGAGCGAATCGCTCAACGCGGCTGCCGCAGCGGCGGTGCTGCTGTACGAAAGCGTGCGGCAGCGCACGGCTGCACGCCGCTAGAAAGCCAGCTCAAGTGGCCGCACTCATCGGGCTGCCATTCAAAACGCGAGCCCAAGCGACAGGATGACGTAGCGGCTCGCGGATTCGGGGTTGAAAGCGTAAACGCCGATCGTGGCCTTTCCGAGCGTCAGCTGCCCGAACACGCCGCGCTGAAAATCGCGATCGTTGGATACGATGCGCGTGCGCTGGCCGACGAGGCCGATCCGGATCGGCTCCACCGGCCGCCACCCGAGCTCGGTCCACGCATAGAAATAGCTGGCGCTGCTGTCGTCCAGGTCGTGCACGTACTCGGCTTCGATGTAGAGGTCGAGCTTTCGCCACGCGACGCTCGCTTCCACCGCCGGAACGACGCCGCGCGCGCTGCCGAAGAGTCCGCCCAGCATCGGCGTCACCGACCAGGCGATGCCTTCACCGCCGGACCACGCGTAGCCGGCGAACGCCGACGTGGCCGACTTCGCCTCGTAGTTGTGGCGCGCCTCGAACCGCAGCGGACCCCGCTGCAGCGCTGCCACGTAGACGCCGAAGTCCGGTTCGTCGCGCATCGCGTAGTACAAACCGGTCAGCGAGAAAGTCGTCTCCGGCGCCGCGTCCGGTTCCGCTGCCGGCGAAGCGCACGGTGCGAGCGCGCCCGCCAGGGCGCCGATCGCAACGCAACGCCGTACCGAGATCATCCGCCGAGCGCGATCACCGCGAGGATCAGGACCGCCCCGAACACGGCCATCGCGGCGCCCAGTCGCAGCGGGTGCGGATGGCCGGCATGCCGGCCGAGCTCGTAGCCGGCGAGGAACAGCATGACGAATGCGACGCCGCGCGAAACGTGCTTCGCCGTCGCGACGTCGTCGATCAGCAGGAACGGAACGACGAGCGGAAACGTCGCCAGTACGACGAGCAGGAAGACGCCGACTGCCTCGAGGAAGTCCCGGCCGGTCACCATCGGTGACTTGCCCAGCGGCACGGCAAGCAGCCGCTCGCGCATCGCCTCGAGCTCGCGGGGTCCGGTGATGTCGGCGACGCCGGGTGGCAGCTCCTTCGCGATCATGTCGCGCGCCGTCTCGGGTGCGGCTTCGACGATGCGCTGCGCCAGCCTGCGCCTGCGTGTCCGCTCGGTGAGGTTGCGGATCACGTACATCACCGCGTCGACGAGACCCCACGCCAGGTTGCAGCCGAGCGCAGACGCCGTGGCGGTGCGCACGTCCTCGCTCCCGGCAGTCGCGACCGAGATCGATCCGACGAACGTGACGGCCATGATGAGACCGAACAGGATCTCGGAGATCCGGTCGACCGGATCGAGCAGGCGGCCGCGCGTGTCCTGCACGACCGTAGCCTGGATTGGCGTGGCCATCGGGGTATCCTCAGCGGGCTGCCGGCGGCAGCAGGTACAGAGTCATCGCGAATGTCACGTACACGCCGAGCACGAGTACGCCGAGGAACCACGCGCTGCGTCCCGTGTTGCAGACCATCGCCGCCGTGAGCGTCGCGAAAAGCATCATTGCGACGGCTCCGGGCCAGAACGCGAGCGTCATCGGCGCGGGTCCGATCACATAGCTTGCGAGCACGAGGACAGGGGCGACGAACAGTGCGATCTGCGTTGCGCTGCCGAGCGCGATGCCTACGCTCAAATCGAGCCGGTTCTTGCGTGCGCCCGAAAACGCGGACGCCATTTCCGCCGCGCCGCCGACCAGCGCGACCACGACGAAGCCAACGAAGGCAGCGCTCATGCCCAGTCCCTCGGCTGCCACCTGGACCGATGAGACGAATACGTGGCTTACGAGCGCGACGAGCACGGTCACCGCAGCAAGCGTTGCCAGCGCGACACCGATCGGCCACGGCTCGTGGTCGTCGTCGCCGTGGCGCGCGGCCGAACCGAAGAACTCGCGGTGGGTCTTCAGGGAGAACACGAGCCCGAGCACGTAGATGGCGATCAGCAGCAACGCGAGGCCCAGGCTCAGCTGCTGCGTGAACTCCGGACCGCGACCAGCCGCAGCGTCGGGCACGACCGACGGAACCATCATCGCGATCGTCGCGAGAAAGAGCTGTCCCGCCTGCAGGCGCGCGGTCGCCGCGTTGTACTCCTGCGCGTGATGCTTCAAGCCGCCGAGCAGGAACGACATGCCGAGCATGAACAGCGCGTTCGCCACGATCACACCGGCGATCGACGCCTTGACCAGCACGATCTGGCCGGCTTGCAGCGCAGTAAGCGCGATTACGAGCTCGGTCAGGTTTCCGAGCGTCGCGTTGAGCAGGCCTCCCACCGTGTCGCCGGTCTTCGCGGCGACCGCTTCGGTCGCGAGGCTCAGCAGCGCAGCCAGGGGCACGATGGCCAGTACCGAGAGCACGAACAGCGCCGTGCCCGCTTCGGGCGTCACGTGCTCGACGACGAGCACGATCGGCACGAAAACGAGGAGCCACAGCAGCGGATTGCCCCTGAGAACTCCCCACACGGCATTCATCGCGGTTTCCCCCTTCCGCATGCCGCCAGCCGGAGCAAACGCCGGGGGACGGTGCCGAACGCTAGCAGGGGAACCGGCCCTCGGTACGCACATTTCTGGACAATTTTCCGGACGCGCCCGCTCCACCAGGGAGCAGCCGTACGGTTCGGGATGCCGTTCCGTTGCTGCCGGTGCGACCTGGCCGCCGGGATGGCCCGGCAACGTCAGAAGATGTGACGAGCGAGCTTCGCGCGATGCAGGATCGTCGTCGCGATCTCCTCGATCGACTTCGACGTCGTGTCCAGCATCGGCACGCCGTGCTGGAGCATCAGGTTTTCCGCTTCGCGCACCTCATGCCGGCAGTTGTCGAGCTGCGCGTAATGACTTCCCGGCCGCCGTTCCTCGCGGATTTCGCGCAGCCGCTCGGGCTGGATCGTGAGCCCGAACAGCCGCTCGCGGAACGGCATGACCGACGCCGGCAGCCTGCGGTCGGCGAAATCGTCGGGCGTCAGCGGAAAGTTGGCAACGCGGATGCCGAACTGCAGCGCGAGATAAAGCGATGTCGGCGTCTTGCCGCAGCGCGAGACGCCGATCAGGATCACCTGCGCCTTGTCGAGGTCGCGCGTGGCGGCGCCGTCGTCGTAGGCCTGCGTGAAATTGATCGCTTCCATCCGCGCGAAATATTCGTGGCTGTTCGCGATGCCGTGCGAGCGGCCGGCCGCGTGCGAGCTCTTGGCGCCGAGCTCGGCCTCGAGCGGCTGGATGAACGTCTGGAACATGTCGAGCGTCAGCCCATCCACATCGCGCCGGATCGCCTCGCTCATTACATCGTCGACGATTGAACTGACCACGATCGGTCGCCGGCCTTCGGCCTGCGCGGTGGCATTCACCTGCCGCACGGCGTCGCCGACTTTTTCCATCGAATCGACGAATGGAATCGTCACGCGGTGAAACTGCAGCGACTCGAATTGCGTGAGCAGGCTGTTACCGAGCATCTCCGCCGTGATTCCGGTCCGGTCGGAGATGAAGAACACGGTGCGCCGATTCGCCATGCCGCTACCAGTCGCGCCACACCGGATCGACGCCCGCCGGGAGCGGCGGCAGCTCGCCGAAGTCGAAGCGGCTTTCGCCCGGTCCGTGAAAGTCGGTGCCGCACGACGCCTTGAGTCCGTGGCTGCGCGCAAGCGCCGCGAACGACGCGTACTCGGCCGGCGTGTGCGACGGCGACACGATCTCCAGCGCGTCGCCGCCCAAGTCGCGGAATTCGGCTGTCAGCGCGCGCAGCCCCGCCGGGGTCACGCGATAGCGGCCCGGATGCGCGATCACCGCCTGTCCCCCGGCGCCGTGAATCCAGTCGACGGCCTGCGCGAGCGAGGCCCATGCATGCGGCACATAGCCCGGCTTGCCCGCGGCCAGGTAACGCTTGAATGCGTCTTTCATGTCACGCACATGGCCGGTTTGGATGAGGAAGCGCGCGAAGTGCGTCCGCGAGATCAGGCGCTCACTCGTCACGAAGGCGAGCGCGCCGTCGAAGGCGCCCGGAATGCCGGCGCGCTCGAGCGCATCGCCGATCTTGCGCGCACGTGCGTCGCGGCCGGCTCGCACGTTCGCCAATCCTTCGCCGAGGCCGGCATCGGCGGGATCGATGCCGAGTCCGACGACATGCACGGTATCGCCTTGCCACGTCACCGAGATTTCGCAACCATCGACGAAATCGATGCCGGCCTCGCGTGCGGAGGCGCGCGCCTCATCGAGCCCGGCGACCTCGTCGTGGTCGGTCAGCGCAACGACGTCGACCCCGCCCGCAGCCGCGCGGCGCATCAACTCGGCAGGCGTCAGGACCCCGTCCGAGCGGGTGGAGTGGCAGTGCAGGTCGTAGCGGAGCACGGGATCAGGGGCAGGGTGCCAGTTGGCATGACGTAGACGGCAAGGGAGCGACCGGCGCCCTTGCGCCGAATGTTGCCCTTTTACCGCGCCGTGCCCCCCGCGTCGCAATTTTGCTGCATTTCATGCCAAATCTTCCGCCGTCGGTCGGTCGCGCTTGAAATGGCGCACGGAAAGCGCAACCATATGCCAATGGTATAGCAAGTCCGTACCTCAAACTCGTCGACTGACGCGGAGTTGCAGTGAAATTCTTCGATCGCGTTTTGAATCCCCGGGAAATCCGGCGCCGGCTCGGAATGAACCAGGAGCAATTCTGGACGCAAATCGGCGTCACGCAGAGCGGCGGCTCGCGCTACGAGAGCGGCCGCGAAATGCCGCGGCCCGTGAAGGAGTTGCTGCGGCTCGTGCACGTCGAGCAGATCGATCTTTCGCAGGTGAAGCGTGTCGACTTCGAGATCATCAGCTACCTGAAAGAGGCGCACCCCGATCTCTATCGCAGCTTGCGCCGCGCTGCGCGCAACCGCGCGAACGGCAACAACGAAGCGGCGGTGTTCGATGACCTGGGCATGCCGCCCGTTGCCGAACCTTTCGCACCGGCCACCACGCCGCCTGCCGTGCCGAGCGGAGAAGGTCGCGGCGGTTAATCGGGCATCTGCATTCGAAGTACGCTGCGCGCCCGCCTCGAGCGGGCGCGATCGTTTCGTGTGACCGAAAAGCGTTGCGTCCCGATGGGCTCCGGTCGAACACTTGCTAGAATTCCACCGCCGCCTTCTTCGCGGTGCCCGCCTGTTTCTCAGAGGAAATCCTGCATGGCCGAACCCGTGCGCGTCATCCCATTGGAGCGCTTGCGCATGCGCGATCTCGCGCAGGTGGGCGGCAAGAACGCGTCGCTAGGCGAGATGATCGGCGAGCTCTCGGCCGCGGGCATTCGCGTTCCGGGTGGCTTCGCGACGACGTCGGACGCCTTCCGCGAGTTCATGCAGCACAACGGCCTCGCATCGCGAATCGAGGATGCGATGAAAGATCTCGACGTCGCCGACGTGCGTGCGCTCGCGCGCGCAGGCCAGTCGATTCGCGGCTGGATAGCCGGTGCGCCATTGCCGCCCGAGCTCGTGGCCGACATCGAGCGCGCGTACCGCGCGATTGCGGAGGGCGATCCGAAAGCGTCTTTCGCCGTGCGCTCGTCGGCAACGGCCGAGGACCTGCCTGATGCGTCGTTTGCCGGTCAGCAGGATACATTTTTAAATATCAATGGCTTGCAAAACATAACTCACGCCATTTCGATGGTTTTCGCCTCGGTCTACAACGACCGCGCGATCGCCTATCGCGCCCACCATGGCTTCACGCACGGCGACGTCGCGCTATCCGCTGCGGTGCAGCGCATGGTGCGCAGCGACGAAGGCGCTGCTGGCGTGATGTTCACGCTCGACACCGAGTCGGGCTTCGAGGACGTCGTGCTGATCACGTCCTCCTACGGCCTCGGCGAATCGGTCGTGCAGGGTGTGGTGAATCCCGACGAGTTCTACGTCTACAAGCCCAACCTTGCGTCGCGCCGGCCCGCAATTCTGCGCAAGAGCGTCGGCAGCAAGGTCACGCGGATGGTCTTCGGCGAGCGCGGCGTGGCCGGCGAATCGACGCGCGTGGTCGACGTGCCCGACGCCGACCGCCAGCGCTTCTCGCTGACCGACGCGCAGGCGGAGGAGCTTGCGCGCGCCGCGGTTGCGATCGAAAAGCACTACGGGCGCCCGATGGACGTCGAGTGGGCGCTCGACGGCCGAGACGGCCGCATCTACATCCTGCAGGCGCGCCCCGAGACGGTCAAATCGCGAGAGGACGCGAACGCGCTGCGCCGTTACCGTCTCAAGTCGCACCCCGAGGCGCTCGCGGCCGGTCGCGCGATCGGCCAGAAGATCGGTCAGGGCCCGGTGCGGCTCGTGAAATCCGCGGCCGAGATGGATCGCGTGCAGGAAGGCGACGTGCTCGTCACCGAGATCACCGATCCCGATTGGGAGCCCGTGATGAAGCGGGCGAGCGCCATCGTCACCAACCGCGGTGGACGAACGTGCCACGCCGCGATCATCGCGCGCGAGCTCGGCATTCCCGCCGTCGTGGGATGCGGCGACGCGACACGAGCGCTCGCGGATGGCAAACCGGTCACGGTGAGTTGCGCCGAGGGCGATACGGGGCACGTCTATCCCGGTCTGCTGGAAGTCGAGGTCGTGGAAGTTGCGCTCGACAGAATGCCGGCGTGCCCGACCAAGATCATGATGAACGTAGGCAATCCCGAGCTCGCGTTCGAGTTCCGCCGGTTGCCGAACGAAGGCGTGGGCCTCGCGCGGCTCGAGTTCATCATCAACCGCAACGTCGGCATTCATCCGAAGGCGCTGCTCGAATTCGACCGGCAGCCGGCCGACGTAAGGCGCGACATCGCGCAGCGGATCGCCGGCTATGCGAGCCCGACCGAGTTCTACGTCGCGAAGATCGCGGAGGGCATCGCGACGATCGCGGCCGCGTTCAATCCCAAGCCGGTCATCGTGCGGCTGTCCGATTTCAAGTCGAACGAGTACTCCAACCTCGTAGGCGGGTCGCGCTACGAGCCGCACGAGGAGAACCCGATGCTGGGGTTCCGCGGCGCGTCGCGCTATGTCGCGCCGGAGTTCTACGACTGCTTTGCGCTCGAATGCGAGGCGATGCGCCGCGTACGCGATGACATGGGCTTCACCAACGTCGAGCTGATGGTGCCGTTCGTGCGCACCGTGCGGGAAGCCGGCCAGGTGGTCGAGTTGCTCGCGAAGAACGGGTTGCGGCGCGGGCAGAACGGCCTGCGCATCATCATGATGTGCGAGCTGCCGTCGAACGCGCTGCTCGCCGGGCAGTTCCTGGATCACTTCGACGGCTTCTCGATCGGCTCGAACGACATGACGCAGTTGACGCTCGGGGTCGATCGCGACGCAGGCGGCGCGATCGCGTCGACGTTCGACGAGCGCGACGACGCCGTGAAAGCGATGCTCGCGATGGCGATCAAAGCGTGCCGCGAGCGCGGCGCGTACGTCGGCATTTGCGGCCAGGGTCCATCCGATCATCCGGACCTCGCGCAGTGGCTCGTCGAGCAGGGTATCGGCAGCATCTCGCTCAATCCCGATACCGTCGTGTCGACGTGGATGTTGCTGGCCGGGCAACCGAGCTGAAGGCGCGCACTGGACTACCCTCCGCGCTAGCGCGCTTCGGGGCAATTCGCGCTTGGGGCGGCCCTGCGCGCTGATCGAACCGGCGCGACATCTGCCTTGGCGTCGGTGAAACTCCTTAGGCCAAACGGACAATCGCGTTGGAGAGCTGAGCGCGGTTTCATGGTGGCATGCAATGGCCGCCGTCCGTTCGCGTCGCGATCGGTTCTTCCAGAACGGCGTTCGCGCTGATCGCGCTGCTCGCGATCGGCACCTGTGCGGTGATCGCGACGCTGCCTTTCGAGCCCGCCGCGCTTGCGCTCGCGAGCTTCGCGGTCGTCGTCTGGGCGATCGACCGCATCTACGTCATCGCGCTGCGCCAGGGTCCGCGTGCGGTGCGTCACTTCGAATTGCGCGGCGACCTGACCGTCGTAGTAGTCACCGGCGATGGCTGCGCGTGCGCAGGCCGCGTGCATCGCGACAGCTACGTCGGCGCGCGCCTCACCACGCTCGTGTGGCGGCCGTTCGGCCGCCGGCGCGCACGCACGATTCTGCTGCTGCCGGACATGCTGCCGGCGAACGATTTCCGGCGCCTGCGCGTCCTGATGCGTTACGGACGCAGCGAGGTGGCACAGGGAAGCCCCGCGAGCCATGCCTGAGCGTCAAACAGCGCTTCGCTTTCGGCCTTGGATTGACCTGCGATCAAATGACGGTACAGCGGCACGAGCGCATCGGGGAGCGGCAGCCGCGCCGGATCCTCGCCCGGATGCGACTGGTTGCGCAGCGGCGAGCGGATCGGCCCGGGCACCACTGCATTCACGCGCAGGTTAGGGCGGTTCTCCCACTCGTCGGCCAGCTCGTGCGCGAGCGCCGCGATCGCGGCTTTCGTCACGGCGTAACCGCCCCAGTAAGCGCGCGGCTCTTGGCCGCGGCTGTCGAGCGTGAAGACGACGCTGCCGTCCGCGGCGCGTGCGAGCAGCGGCATGACGATGCGCGTGAGCCCCATCGGCGCCGCGACGTTGACGCGCAGCAGTGCGAGCCAGTTGTCGAACGACTGGTGCTCGAGCGGACCGAGCGAGCCTAGGAGCGCAGCCGTGTGCACGAGCGCGTCGAGCCGCCCGAGCTGCGCGTCGAGTGCGCTGGCGACGTTCGCGAAGTCGGCCGCTTCGGCGCGTGCAAGATCGAGTGGAAGGATCACCGGCTCGGGCAGCTTCGCTGCCATGATCTCGTCGTACAGCGCTTCGAGCTTGCGCACGACGCGGCCGTGAATGACGACGGTCGCGCCGGCCTGCGCGCAGGCGAGCGAGATCGCCCGGCCGAGGCCGCCCGTCGCGCCGGTGACGAGCACGACGCGATCGGCGAGCGATGCCTGCAGCGGCTCGAGGGGTAGAGCAGACGCCATCTTCATTGTCGGAGTATCGGGCATCCGCTATAATTTCGCGTTCTGCTGTGGGGGTATAGCTCAGCTGGGAGAGCGCTTGCATGGCATGCAAGAGGTCAGCGGTTCGATCCCGCTTACCTCCACCACCGACCTGGTCGCGGCCCTGGGCTTGATGGCTACGACTGCCTTACCGGTCCCCATCGTCTAGAGGCCCAGGACATCGCCCTTTCACGGCGGTAACGGGGGTTCGAATCCCCCTGGGGACGCCAATGAAATCAAGGAATTGGTAGGCACTGTTCAAGCTGAGTCCAATCCTTGCACCACAATTGACCCCACAATCGGGGGCGCTGGCAAACCTTCGATTGGCATCTTCGTCTCGGTCGTCGTCTTTCGGATCGTGCTGTGACGGAAGTTGCAGACGGACGTCCACCGTTGTCCAGCGCGCCTTCGAATTGATCGTCTGGCACACGCGCCAGGTCTCACGTTGCTAGTTGTCGACCTGCTCCCGGCGCCGAGTCAACCAAGCTGAACGCTGATACTTGCGCGCACTCGATCGCGCGCCATGGACGCGTGCAAACGCGACGTCGAACTGTTGCCGGGTTCCCGCAGATTGGCCCGCTCCCGACGTCGGCTTAGAACGGCAGACGTCGCCGCAATATTCCGCACGATCTGTCAACGCCGGGCGAAATCTCTCAGTTTTGGCGGCTGAGAATTGCACACATATCATTTACGACATCTCACCCGCGCGCCGCGTATTTTGAGTCGATGTGCCGCTTCTGCGACCACGCAATGCGATCGGCACGCGGCTGTCCGAGCTCGTGATTCTGCTGGTCGTGGCGCCGGGACCAGCTGGTCGAATGGGCGATTCATGCGCCGATCGCGCTGCGTGCGGGCATCGACAGTGCAGTCGTCGATGCAATCGCGCGTTGTCGCCGGCCGCCCGGCGAAAATGCGTCAGCCGCGCTGCGGCAGACGAATGACCGCGGGCACGCGGCCCTGCGGGGAGGGGCGGCGCCGCTCTCCCGAGTCATGGTGCGTGACGCGCGGCGGCTTCGTCACGTAAGGGACGGCGTAGTCGTACAGGTATCCCGGGTAGTAACCGGTGTACCCTGAGTAGTAACCGGAAGGAGCGGACGCACCCGCATCGTATGGCGCGCGCGATGCTTCGATCTCACGCCGCCGCAGATCAAGTTCTTCCTGGCGCAACGCAAGCTCCGCGCGTGCAGCCGCCGAACGATTGAATTCACTCTGCGCACGCTCGAACCGCGCGATTGCCGCAGGATCGGGTGTTTCCGGCTTGATGTCGACGACGGTGCCGCCCTTGCACGGGTAATCCTGATACGCGACTGCGCCGTTGGCCTGCTTGCATTTGTACACGGGCATGTCGGCGGCGCTCGCCGCAATGCCCGGGGCACCGGTCGCGAGGATGATCGCCGCGCAGCCATACAGTAAATCGCGAACGTTCGTCATCGGCCGAAAGACTGATGTGGATGCGACGCTTCCATTATCCACCGAACTTGCGTACGGCGTGAAACGACCTATTAATCCATAGGTTACGATATGATGTTCATGCTGTTCGTCGCATCGGACTCGGGGCTCGATGCACCGAGCCGCGAGATTTCCGCGCATGTCAGGACGCATCAATGACCGATTCCGTTATCCCGAATCGCACGCCGCTCGCGCTCGAGTGGACGAGCGATCATCTGCTTCGCATCGACGACGTCGAGTTCTACCTGACCGTCGGCCTCGACGAACTGCACGCGCATGAATCGCGCAGGAACCACTTCCTGCTCGGCAAGACGCGCTCGATGATCGACGCGGTGCTCGCGTTGCGCGACACCGAAAGCATCCGCAGCGTTCTCGACGTCGGCATCTTCAAGGGCGGCAGCGCAGCGCTCTACATGAAGATCTTCGCGCCGGAGAAGCTCGTCGCCGTGGAATACCTGCCGCAGCCGGTCGAGGCGCTTGCGCAGTTCATCGCCGACAACGATCTCGCATCGCGGCTGATTCCGTGCTACGGCACCGACCAATCCAACGCGGAGGCAATGGGCCGCATCCTCACGAGCGAGTTTCCGGACCGGAACATCGACCTGATCGTCGACGACGCCTCGCATTTCTATTTCGAATCGCGCGCGACGGTCAATCTGACGCTGCCTTATCTGCGGCCGCGGGGACTCTACATTCTCGAGGATTGGGCATGGGCGCACTGGCCCGGCGACACGTGGCAGAAGAGCAAGGCCATTCCCTCGAGCAAGCCTGCATTGTCGAACCTGGTGTTCGAGCTGTGCATGCTCTGCGCATCGCGGCCGGACATCGTCAGCGACATCGCCGTCACTGCGAACACCGTCGTGCTTCGTCGGGGACACGCCGCGCTCGCGCCGGGAACGTTCGACATCGGGCGGCATTACCTGTGCCGCGACCGCTGGTTCAAGCCGATCATGTAGCGGTTCGTCGAACCGTCGCTGGCCAAGGGCCGACCTTGACCTCACGCCGTCTTGATCGCCGTCTGCGTCTTCATCGCGTCCTGCAGGCGCTTTTGCGACACGGCGTCGTCGGTCAGCTCGCGGGCGACCATCTTGCTGATCCAGTTCACGAGCAGTCTCGTGTACGCCTCTCGGCACGCAGGATCGGTGAGTCCGTGATCGGCGCCCGCTATCGTCCGGCACGTGAGCGACCGCGCTTTCTTGCACGCGTTGCGATAGTTCGCGAAGACCTCGTGCGGAACGATCGTGTCGTTCTCGCTCCCGACAATCAGCACGTCGCCCTCGAAGGCGGCCGCTGCGCGTAGCGCGCGATTCGCTTCCGGGACGAGCGCGAGGCGGCGATAGTCCTCGAGGCGCTGCGCGTGGCGCAACGCGAGCTTGGGCAGGTCCCACTCCGAATCCTTGTAGAGCGCCGGTGCGCGCAGTGCGAGCCAGCGGACCGGGCGCAATTCGGTCAGGATCGTGGCGAGATATCCGCCGTAGCTGCTGCCGATCACGGCAATGCGGTCGCGATCGACAGCGTGCTCGGCGGCAAGACGGTCGTAGGCGGCGAGCGCATCGCTCAGGTTGTCTTCGCGTGTGACCTTTGCCTTCTCTCGCACGGTTGCGGCGTGCCCACGCATGTCGACGGTCAGGCAGGCGCATCCGAGCGCGGCGATCTCGCGTGCGCGTGCCGCGTATTGCGTCTGGTTTCCGCCCCAGCCGTGCAGAAAGAGCACGCCGGCCATGCGCGTGTCGGGAACGATCAGCGTTCCGGCAATGCGCTCGCCGGCCACGCCGATCTCGAGCGCCTCATCGCGCGTCGCCATGCGTCTCGACGACCGTGTACTTCGTCAGCGGACCCGTGCGATCGTCGAGACCCTCGTAATAGACGACTGCGTGCGCCGGGACGGCAACGTCGCGGCCGTAGGCCTCGGTCGATGTCGCGCGCACGGCGCGCAACGCGGGGTCGGCGCGGAACGCGACGAGGGCTTCCACTTCGGCGCTGCTCGCGCCGCCGACACGCCACGATTGCTCGAGCACGCCCGACAGCGATCGGCCGCGGGCGTCGCGTCCCTGCGCGACGTCGTAATTGCGGCGGGACGCGAACAATCCCGAAAAACAGCGGAACGCCGCGGCGTCATACGTGCGCGCCTGCCTGATCGCCTGCTGCACCGGCGGCGCATGGCCGAGCGCGAGCAGGGCGTCGAAATCGCCGCGGGCCACGAGAAGATCCGAGCCTCCGTACACCTGCTTGCCGTCGTTGTTCAGCACGAGGCGCTGCGTACCGCAATAGCTGGCGACGAGCTCGTCGATGCGAACCTGGCCAATGCTCCGCGTCGTCACGTCGCGCAGGTCCTGTTCGAGCGTCGTGCCGAATTGCGCGAGCTCGTCGGCATCCACGTCGGCGAGCGCTTGCGCGAGCGCATCGCGATCCGATGCGACCGTCTGGCCCGATCCTCCGATGCCGAGCGCGCGTTTGATTCGCACCGGCCCGAGCGCCAGCAGGCGTTCACCGGCACGAAGCGCGTCGTCCAGGCAGAAAGCCGCGAAACCCGCGAGCACGGTGCCGCCTGCGTCTATCGCGAACTGGTCCGACCATCCCTCCGGCACGCATTGCGCGTCGTCGACGAGCGGATGGCTGATGGATTTCGTCGCGACGAACGGGTGCGGCGCAACGCCTCCGAACAACTGGTGCTCGCCGCGGATCCCGAGAGCGTTCGCGGTGTGCGTGCCAATCAGCGTGTCGGTCGGGACGAAATAGCGATCGCCGGGTGCCGCCGTGCATTCATCGTAGTCCCCGGCGAAGCGATAGCCTTTGAGCACGGCGAGCCTGCGGGCGATTGCGGTGCAGGTCGCGTGATCGTGCGCCGCACGCTTGCTCGCGGTGCCGCGATGAACATAGACCACGCCTGCCGCTGGCATCGCTTCTGATGCGGCCGGCAAGGTGCCGGCTATTCAGCGCGTAAGCGCGATCGTGAGGGGCATCCAGAACGCGAGAATCGACACGAGCGTCCCGAAGATGATGCCCCGCATCGCAGCAAGCGGGTCGTCGTCGTGCCAGCGCCGGCGAACGATTGCAGCGACCGGCCATACACCGTTCGTGGCCGTGTCCATCATGGCAGCCCTCCTTTTCTCGTTGTCGTGCCGCGCCACCAGCGTCGCGCTGCGCAGGTGCGCGATCAAGCGGCCGGCCTCCGTTATTGGTGTAGGAGCAGGCCCCATCATTGCCACGGTGCCGTGCAGCCCGCCCGGTCGCCGCCGTCCTCCCTCCGATACCGGCGTCTCCGCCCTTCCGAAGATCCGGAAAGGCGTCGGCGGGGGCCTCAATGCAAGAACCATGACACGAGCGGCGTCCGGCGGCGAATCAAAGGCTTATTGCACAGCCGATCCGATCGCGTACCGCAAATCGTAAGCCACGTCGACAGCGGGACAGCCAGACGGTCCCGCGCACGCTCGTGCGCTTGTTGCGCGTCGGCGCGCTCGAACGCAGCGTCAATCGGCGAGGAGCGTCTCGAGTTGCGCGGCGCCCACCGGCTTCGTGAAGTGGCGCTCGAAACCGGCTTCCCGGATCTTGCGCACGTCGTCGTCGCGGCCATAACCCGTGCACGCGACGATCCGGGTGCGCGCGAGTTCGGGAAAGCCCCGCAGGCGGCGCGCCACCTCGTAACCGTCCATCCCGGGCAATCCGATGTCGAGCAGCACGATGTCGGGGGGCGCGGCAGGCGCAACGCGCAATGCGTCGCGCCCGTCGCGCAAGACGCTCACGTCGTGCCCGAGAATTCCCACGAGCGCGGCGAGCGAGTCGGCGACATCGGCGTTGTCGTCGATGATCAGCACGCGTTTGCGGCGTGCAGGCCGACCTTCGGTTTTCGTGCCGGACACTGCGGGCCCGATCTCGCTCGAATGCAGCATCGGTAGCTCGAGCATGAAGCGGCTGCCGAGCCCCGGTCCCGCGCTCGTGGCGGTGAGGGTTCCGCCCAGCAGCTCCGCCAACCGCCGGGCGACGGTGAGGCCGACCCCCAGGCCGCCTTCGCGCCGATCGAGCCCGCGATCGCCTTGCACGAACAAATCGAACACCCGGGGTATGAGGTCGGCGGCCATCCCGATGCCCGTATCGCTCACCGCGATCGATACCATCTCGTCGAATGCCTTCGCGTCGACGGTGATCTGTCCACCGTCCGGCGTGTATTTGATGGCGTTGCCGAGAACGTTCGAAAGAACTTGCGCGACGCGCATCGGGTCGGCAGCAACGGTGAGCGGAGTGTCGGGAGCGTTGACCGCGATCGTATGCCGGTGCTGCGCGGCGGCAGGCGAGAATGCGTCGACGACGTGCGCGATCGTCGTGCCCACGTCCGTCGGTTGGCGGCGCACGGTCACCTTGCCGCGCGTGATCCGGCTCACTTCGAGCAGATCGTCCACGAGGCGCGAGAGGTGCTCCGCCTGCCGGTCGATGATCGCGCGCGCCCAGGCGGCGGTCTGGAGGTCGTCCGGCTTGCGCTCCGCGATGTCGAGTGCGCTGCGGATCGGCGCCAGCGGATTGCGCAGCTCGTGCGCGAGCATCCCGAGAAATTCGCTCACCTGGCGCTCCGTGCGCTGCAGTTCCTCCACCTTGCGCCGTATCGTCAGGTCGCGCGTGATTTTGGCGAAGCCGCGCAACTCGCGCTTCTCGTCGTAGATCGGCGTGATGACCACGTTTGCCCAGAACGTGCTGCCATCCTTGCGCAGGCGCAACCCCTCGTCCTCGAAGCGTCCCTCCTCGCGGGCGACCGCGAGCTCGTGCTGCGGCCAGCGCCGCGCGATCGCATCAGGCGTGTAGAACGTGGAGAAGTGCCGGCCTACGATCTCCTCGCGCGTGTAGCCCTTGATGTGCTGGGCTCCGGCATTCCAGCTCGCGACGATCCCATTCGGGTCGAGCATGAAGATCGCATAGTCGCGGACGTTCTCGACGAGAAGCCGGAACATCTCGTCGCTGATGGACCCCGGCCCGGGTGCGCTATCGCTCGACACCGCCCAGCCGTCCGGCCGCGAAGCATAGATTGTTGCTCGCGACGAACCGTCCGGTCATGCCCGGCCCGGTGCGCTCGAGCTCGTATAAGGTCATTGTGCCGCTGACGCCGTACGTGCAGGAGTAGTTGGTGTCGACGGTGCCCATGTGGCCGAGCTGGCTGTAATTGCCCACCGCGGTGCAGTTGCCGAACTGAGACTGCAGCGTGAGCGTGAAGGAGTTGTCGACGGGGTGGTTGATCTGGAACGCCCCGAGCTCCTCGACGTGCCCGTTGTCGCTGGGGTTTACGCAGTCGCTCTGGTCGTATACGAAACCGCCGTAGTAGCTGCCGGTAAAGTCCTCGTATGCCCAGAGTTGCCGCTGCACCGCCTTGGTGACGACCACGCCGTCGACCGTGTACGTCAGCGTCGCGAAATCCGTGCTCGTGGCATCGAACTGCAGCGTGCCGACCTTGCGCTGCATGACGCCCGCTGGATTGAAAAAGCCCGCAAACCACGGCCCGGTCGTCGAGACGTACAGGTCGCCAACGAACAGCGTCCGCCCGGAATCCGGCTGATAGAAAGCGGCGGCCGTGAACCACGTCGGCCGCGTGCCCTGGTCGTAGACGAACAGGTCGATGAACAGCGTGTCGTACTGTTGCAGCACCGACGCCCCCCAGCCCGACTCGCTCGGATTCCACCACTGGTCGCTGAAATCCGTCCCGAGCGAAGCGCGCGCCGGCGCTGCGGCGACGCTCGCGACGAACACGAGCAACGAGACGAGCAGAATTCGAAACGAGCGCATGGGCAACTTCCCCCGGTTGAATGGTCGTTGAATGGGAACTGCAAGATCGGCTCATTCTTCATGATGACGGTCGCGCGCCGCCATCGGCGTGGGGCGAGAGGCTCTGTAGGCCTTGTCCTACGCGGCGCAGCCATGCAATCCGAGGAATCGACGCGACCGAGGCCGGTCGGCTTACGATTTCGGCGCCGCAGGTACGTCGGGCTCGCGGGTTACCGCCGCGCCCGCTTCGGTGAGCGGCGCGACGAAGTTGTCGAGCAAAAGCACCAGCTTGCCGCTGCGACCCGCGGCAGGATCGAACTCGTAGGAGGTAATCGAGCAGTTCGCGACGTCGGCGCGGCGGTCGATGTCGAGGATCTGCGCCTCGGTCATGCGCTCCAGCAGATAGCGCATGCAATTGACAGTGACCTGATGGCCGACGATCAGCATTCGCTCGCGCCGGTGCTCGCGCGTGATGGTATCGAGAACGCTGCGCAGTCGCAGGATCACGTCGCACCAGCTCTCGCCGCCGGGCGGGCGGAAGTAGAACTTGCCGACGTGCGCGCGCTGCTCGGCGAGCTCCGGAAACTTCTGGCGGATGCCGACCTTGGTCAAGCGGTCGAGTGCGCCGAACTCCTTTTCGCGCAGGCGCTCGTCGCGCTGGATCGCGAGTGCGTCGCGATCGATGCCCGCCGCCGCGAGCGCGATGCGGGCGGTTTCCACGGCGCGCACGTACGGCGAGCACAGTACGACCGTCGGCCGCGTCGCCGCGGGCATCGCACCGAACCAGCGCCCGAGCGCCACGGCCTGCTGTTCGCCGAGCGGCGACAGCGGCGTGTCCATGTCGCGCGTGGCGATGTCGATCAGCGGTACCCGGTTACGCTCGGCCTCCTCGCGTGCGACGTTTCCGGCGCTCTGCCCGTGGCGCACGATCCACAGCACGTCGGGCCACTTCTGGTCCGGCATTGGCGCTTCGGACACATCCGCCGCGCCGCGGTCAGGCGCGCTTGCGCCGGGCCGCCGCCTTGTGCTGGGCCGGCGGCTTTGCGGCTTTGCGGGTGCGCGCTGCCCGCGCCTTGCGCGCGTCACTCACCTTGCTGACCGATGCCGCTTGCTTCGCGGCGCCGTTGCCACCCTTGCGCGCGCGCCGGCCGCCGCTGTCGATGCTTTGCTTCAGCAGCTCCATCAGATCGATGACCTTGGCCGACCGTTTCGATTCCTTCTCGCCTTCCGGCTTGGTGAGCTCCTGCGTCTCGCCACGCTTCACCTTCTCCTCGATCCGGTGCATCAGGTCCTCGTTGTACGTGTCCTCGAACTCCCCGGGATCGAAGGGCCCTGCCATTTCATCGATCAGCTTGCGCGCGAGCTCGACTTCCTTCGGCTTGATGCCCGCGTTCTTCAGGGACCGGGACGGGAAGTCGAATGCCTTGCCTTCACGAATTTCGTCGGCATAGCGCATCGTGATCATCATCAGCGCGTCGTCGACCGGAACCACCGCCGCGAGGTGGTGGGTCGTCCGGATGACGACCTCGCCGACACCGATCCTGTTCGCGGCGCGGAGGGCTTCGCGCAACAAGGCATAGACCTTCTGCCCGCGCGCCTCGGGCACGAGGTAATAAGGCGTCTCGAAGTATTGGGGCGGAATGGCGTCGGCATCGACGAATGTCGTGATGTCGACCGATTTGGCTTGTTGCACGTTCGCTCGACGGAAATCTTCGTCGGTCAGCACGACGTACTGGTCCTTTTCGTACTCGTAACCCTTGACGACGTCGTTCCAGGGCACTTCGCGTCCGGTCGTCTTGTTGTAGCGCTTGTAGCCGACGGGACTGAAGTCGCGCTTGTCCAGCATCGAGAAGGAAAGCTGGTGCGACTCTTCCGCGGGGTAGAGCGCGACCGGCACGCTCACGAGCCCGAAGCTGATCATCCCTTTCCAGATCGGCCTTGCCATCGTCGATTCTCCTGGTTGCGGCGGCTCCTCGGGGCGGCTCGTGCGGAGCGCGGCGTCAGCTCACGCCCATCTGCTGCAGCATGGCGTCCGTGAGCTCCTGCCTGACGCCGGGCAGCGCGGCCCACGGGTCGCGTCGCCGCTTGCGGACGAGCGCCGGTACGTTGCTGACGTTGAAGTGCGCGAATCGAAGATCCTCCTTCAACTGATCCCAGCCAATCGGCATCGCCACCGGCGCGTGCGCCTTCGCGCGCAGCGAGTAAGGGGCGATGGCCGTCGCATTCTCGGCATTGCGCAAGTAGTCGACAAAGATGCGTCCCGTGCGCGTCGATTTCTTCAGGTTCGACGTGAAGCGGTCGGGGAACGTTCGCACGAGCAGGTCGGCCACGGCCTTGCAGAAGGCTTTCGCCTGCACCCAGTCGCGCGTCGGTGCGATCGGCACGACGACGTGCAGTCCCTTGCCGCCTGTCGTCTTCAGAAATCCCTCGAGGCCGAGGGTTTCGAGCAGCTTGCGCAGCACCTTCACGGCATCGACCACGCGATCCCAGCCGAGCGCTTCGTCGGGATCGAAGTCGAAGACGAGCCGGTCGGGGTGCGAGAGCTTCGGCGCGCGCGAGCCCCATGGATGGACTTCCAGCACGCCCATCTGCAGCAGCGCGACCAGCGCGCTCACGCTGTTCGCCATCATGTACGGCTGCTCGCTGCCGTCTTCGCGAATGTCGATGCGGTCGATGAACTCGGACACCGATTCTTTCGCGTGCTTTTGATAAAAGCAGTGCTTGTCCCAGCCGTTCGGGCAGCGTACGAGCGTCAGCGGTCGCCCCTTGACGTGCGGAACCATGAGCTCGCCAATCGCTTCGTAGTAGCGAGCGAGCGTGCGCTTCGTGATGCCGTCTTCCGGGTACAGCACCTTGTCGCCGTTGCTGATGGGCACGCCCGCAACGACGTCGCCGGTGTCCGGGTCAGATTCGGATTGGGCAGGCGTGCTCGCGGCGTGTACGGGCTGCTCGCGCACGATCTCCCGCGCGCGCTTGTCCTCGCGCAGCCCTTCGAAGGACGGATGGCGCAGCGTGCCGTCGCGCGTCCATTCGGTGAACGAGACTTCACCGACGAGCTCCGGCTTCACCCAGTGCGCGCGCCGGCCCTCGGCGCCGGTCGGCGGATCGACGAACGGCGACCTGTCCACCGCGCGCTTGCGCAACTCCTTGACCAGCGATTGCAGCAACTTGTCGCCGAACCCGGTGCCGACCTTGCCGCAATAGCGAAGGTCCTTGCCTTCATACACGCCGAGCAGCAACGCGCCGAAGCCGGAACGCGCACCTTGCGGATCGGTGTAGCCGCCGATGACGAATTCCTGCCGCAGGCCACATTTGACCTTCTGCCAGTCGCGGCCACGCACCGCCTGGTAGTGCGAATCCGCGCGCTTGGAGATGATGCCCTCGAGGCCGAGCCGGCACGCCTCGTCGAAAAACCCCGGCCCGTTGCCTTCGACGTGTTCGCTGTAGCGGACGACCGGGCCGTCCGCGACGATCTTGCGCAGCAGCGCCTTGCGCTGTACGAGCGGCACTTCGCGCAGATCGTATCCGTCGACGTAAGGCAGGTCGAACGCGTAATACTGCGGCGCCGCGCCCGAACCATCGGACAGTACGTTCTGCAGCGCCTGGAAGCTCGACCGCCCGTTCGCGTCGTTGACGATCACCTCGCCGTCGATCCAGGCCGACGTCACGGGCAGGCGCGCCACGGCGTCCGCGACGGAGCGAAACGCCGCCGTCCAGTCCTTGCCGTTGCGCGACTGCATCGTGCATTTGCCACCGTCGACACGGCAGAGCATCCGATAGCCGTCGAACTTGATCTCGTGCAGATAACCGTCGCCCGCGGGCGCGGCATCGACCAATAGCGCGAGCTCCGCATCGAGCCGCGCCGGCAACGGCGCTTTCCGCGCACCCTTGACCTTCGCCAGCGCGAGGTCGACCTTCTTTTTTTTCACCCGGCCGCTGCGCATGTTCTCCGCGACCGACTTGTTCGAGTGCCAGACGCGATCGGGATCGGCCGCGATCGCCGCCATGTCGCGGCCGGACGCGACGCTGTCCGGTTCGGTGTCGACGACATGCGCGTCGATGCCGCTGCGTGCGTACTCGTCGCGCTCCTTGATCAGCAGCCAGCTCTTCTCGCCGCCGTACTTGCCGCCGTGACTTTTGACGAGCACCCAGCCGCCACGAAGCTTTTCTCCGTGCAGCGTGAACTTGAGCTTGCCCTTCCTGTATCCCGCTTCCGCGTCGCCGTCAGGCGTCCAGTGGCCGCGATCCCACAGCAGCACGGTGCCGGATCCATACTGCTTGGGCGGGATGACACCTTCGAAATCGCCGTACTCGAGCGGATGATCCTCGACGTGCATCGCGAGGCGCTTGTCGGCGGGGTCCAGGCTCGGTCCCTTGGGAACCGCCCAGCTCAACAGAACGCCGTTGAGCTCGAGGCGAAAGTCGTAGTGCAGATGCGATGCGGCGTGCTTCTGGATGACGAATGAAAGATTCCGCGCGCGCCGGCGCGCCACGCGGCCCGCGGGTTCCGGCGTCGTCTTGAAATCGCGCTTCTTGCGATAAAGTTCGAGCCCCATCGGCGTCCCGGCTTCGTGGTCACACCCGCGCGAAGCCGGCAGGTGATGGCTCGCAAGCGCGCCGCGTCAGGCGCTCTTGCGTGGCGAGTTCGGGCCGAAATGGCGCTCGAGGTCGCTCACCATCGGCCCGACTTTCGCGACCGCGGCGCGAAGCTCGTCCTGGCTCACGCCGAATTTGTTCGACCAGTATCTGGCTTCGTATTCCTGGTCCATGTTAACGCGAAGGCGGTCTTGCCCACCTCGCAACGTGCGATCGTCGGACATCCGAAGTCTCCATTCGGCAACGTGGTCCCGACGATTCTTGGCCGAGGCAGCGGCATGGGCAACGCGCCAGGCGCTGAAATAGCCGTAGGCGCCGTCCGACACGCCGGAAGTCAAGGCGCGGACTCTCTCTCGGCACGGATCGCGCCCGTCCCCCTCACGCCGCGAGCGGCGGCTCTTCCATCAAGGCGATCTGCTCGCGCAGTTCCAGGATGCGGTCCTGCCAGTAGCGCTGCGTGTTGAACCAGGGAAACGCCGCCGGAAACGCCGGGTCGTGCCACCGTCGCGCGAGCCAGGCCGAATAGTGGACGAGTCGCAGCGTGCGCAGCGGCTCGATCAGCGCGAGCGCGCGCCGGTCGAAGTCGCGCATCGTCTCGTAGCCTTCGAGGACGATCGAAAGCTGCGCCTCCATGGCCGCACGCTCGCCGGACAGCAGCATCCACAGGTCCTGCACGGCGGGTCCGCTGCGCGCGTCGTCGAAATCGACAAAGTGCGGGCCGTCGTCGGTCCACAGCACATTGCCGCCGTGGCAGTCGCCATGCAGGCGGATCGCCACCGTGCGGTGCCCGTCGTGCGCGCGCCGAACGCCCGACAGCGCCTGGTCGACGACGCTGGTCCACGCCGGGAGCAAGTCTTTCGGGATGAAGTCGTGCGCGAGCAGGAATTCCCGCGATTCGTCGCCGAACGACTCGACCGTGAGCGCCGGCCGGTGCATGAATTCGCGGCGCGCGCCCACTGTGTGCAGGCGCGCGATGTAGCGTCCGAGATGCGCGAGCGTCGCCCGCTGCTCGAGCTCGGGTGCACGGCCGCCACGCCTCGGAAACACGGCGAAGCGGAAGCCGGCGAATTCGTGCAGCGTACGGCCGGCGATCCCGATCGGCGCGACCGCGGGAATCTCGCTCGCGACAAGCTCGGCGACGAATGCGTGCTCCTCGAGAATCTGCGCGTCGGTCCAGCGCGCGGGGCGGTAGAACTTCGCGACGACGGGCGGCTCGTCGTCCCGAAACACCTGGTAGACACGGTTCTCGTAGCTGCCGAGGGCAAGCATGCGGCCGTCGCCGCGCACGCCCACGCTGTCGAGCGCGTCGAGCACGCAATCGGGGGTTAGCGCCGAATAGGGATGGTCGTTCGTGTTCATGGCAAGCTGACCTGTGCCGCGATGGTATCGTTCGCGGTCATTCCGAAGGAAGCCGCCCATGCCGATTGTCGCCAGCGCCGACCGCATCGCCGAGCAGTGGGATCGCGAGATCGTCCCGCGCCTCGTCGAATACATCCGCATTCCGGCCAAGTCGCCGCATTTTGACCGCGACTGGCAGGCGCATGGCCACATCGAGCGCGTGATCCGTCTCGCCGAGGAATGGGTTCGGGCGCAGCCGATCCCGGGCCTCGCGGTGGAAATCGTTCGCCTGCCGGGACGTACGCCAGTCCTGCTGTTCGAGGTTCCCGGGTCCGGCGCTGGAACCGTGCTGCTGTACGGACACCTCGACAAGCAGCCCGAGATGGTCGGCTGGCGTGCAGACGGCGGGCCGTGGACGCCGCTGATCGAGGACGGGAAGCTGTACGGCCGTGGGGGTGCCGACGACGGTTACGCGGTGTTCGCGGCGCTCTCCGCGCTCGGGGCGCTGACTGCGCAACGGGTCCCGCACGCGCGGTGCGTCGGCGTCATCGAAACCTGCGAGGAGAGCGGCAGCTACGATCTTCCAGCGTATCTCGATGCGCTCGCGCCGCGCCTCGGGAACGTGGACCTCGTGGTCGGGCTCGATTCGGGATGCGGCGATTACGAGCGCCTGTGGATGACGACGTCGCTGCGCGGGCTCGCCGCCGGCAAGCTCGAGGTCGAGGTGCTGACCGAGGGCGTGCATTCCGGCGACGCGAGCGGCGTCGTGCCGTCGTCGTTCCGCATCGCGCGGAAGCTGCTCGATCGGCTCGAGGATTCAGCCACCGGCTGGATCATTCCGTCGGCGTTCCACGCGCAGATTCCGTCAGGACGCGTCGCGCAGGCCGCGGAAGCGGCCACAATCCTCGGCGACATCGTGTTCCGCAAATATCCGTTCGCGGCCGGCACGCGCGCGATGGTCGACGACGGTGCCGAAGCGCTGCTGAACCGCACGTGGCGTCCGGCGCTGTCCGTGATCGGCGCCGACGGCCTGCCGCCGATCGCCGATGCCGGCAACGTACTGCGCCCGATCACGGCGCTCGAGTTGTCGCTGCGCCTGCCGCCGCCGGTCGATGGCAACGCCGCGACGGCGGCGATGAAGTCGCTGCTCGAAGCGAATCCGCCGCACGGCGCGCGCGTTACGTTCGAGCCCGCACAGGGCGCGACCGGATGGAACGCGCCGCCGACGCAGCCGTGGCTCGCGCACGCGCTCGACGAAGCGTCGCAGGCGGTTTACGGCAAGCCGGCCGCGGCGATGGGCGAGGGCGGCACGATCCCGTTCATGGCGATGCTGGGTGAGAAATTCCCGCACGCGCAGTTCCTGATCACCGGGGTGCTCGGCCCGAAGTCCAACGCACACGGCCCGAACGAGTTCCTGCACATCGAGTACGCGAAGCGGCTGACTGCGTGTGTCGCGCACGTTCTGTCCGCGCACGCCGCGCGCTGACGGCTCCCGGATCGCGAATTTCGATTTCTCGGCTGAATCAGGCGGGCGCGTCGGCCGCGGATACAATTGCCAACGGCAGCAAGGGCAACGCACCCGCGCGAAATCGCCGAAGCAGCAGCCGCGTGACGTCGAGGTCGAACTCCGCGCGCTGCGGCGCCGCGGCCAGCGCGGCCAGCTCGCCGTCGTCGCGCGCAGTGCCGAGCCAGCACCAGTCACGCACGACGTGCACGTCGACGCGATCGCCGTCCGCTGCGCATTCGCGCACGAGTGCCGGGCCGTGGATCGGCCACGTGGGAATCGCGAACGGCGCAAGCGCTTCCAGCAACCGGCGGTCGTGTGCGTCGGGCGTTTCTTCGCCGACGCAGACGCCGTTGCAGCGCCGGAGCTGCCGCGAGAAGCAGGGGCCGCTCGCGCGCCGCTCGAGGCGCAAACGCAGCGGGCACAGCCGGTGCCCGGCGGCCAGCATGCGCAGCACGGCTCGCGCCGATGCGCGCGACGCGAACGGTCCATAGGTTCCGAAGAGTCGCGTGCAGTCGACGCCCGCCGCGGCGACGAATTGCGGGACGCCGGCGACGATCTCGAGCACGCCCGCTTCGAGCTTGCGGCGCAGCGCCCGGTTGTGCGCGGGCATGCGCGACTTGATCAGCACCGACTCGCGCAGCAACGCGCCGAACTCCCCGGCCGTCGGCTCGTGCTCGATGCGCCGGATCTCCTGCGACAGCCGCAGGTCGGTCTCGCTGCGCCAGTCCCGCGAAAAATGCGCGCCGACGCGCTCGCGCAGGTTCACGCTCTTGCCGATGTACAGCGGCAGCGGGTTGTCGCCGTAGAACAGATAGACGCCGGGTGCCTCGGGCAGGACGTCGATCGCGTCGGGTGGAAGCTGCGGCGGCAGGCTCGGGATGCGCAGGATGCGCCGGATCGCGTCGTCGACGCGCTCACGCTCGAGATCTCGATAGGCGCACCGTAGGAACGACCACACCGCGCGTGCATCGTCGAGCGCGCGGTGGCGATTCGCGATCGCGAGCCCGTGCCGCGCGATCAGCGCATCGAGACTGTGCCCTTCCGCATCGGGATAAAGCCGTCGCGACAACCGCACCGTGCACAGCACGCGTGCGCTGAATGTCCGCCCGATGCGCGCGAATGCATGCTTGAGAAAGCCGTAGTCGAAGCGCGCGTTGTGGGCGACGAACAGGCAGCCAGCGGTCATTCGCTGCACGTCCGTGGCGACGGTCGAGAACGTCGGCGCGGACTTCACCATCGCGTCGGTGATGCCGGTGAGCGCCTGGATCGCCGGCGGGATCGGCACTTCCGGATCGACGAGCGTGCTCCACTCGGTGACGCCTGGGGACGCGCACCCCACGTCGTCGACGCGCACGATGCCCACCTCGGTGATGCGGTCGGCTGCCGCGCGCGTGCCGGTGGTCTCGAGGTCGACGAAGGCGAAGGCGGGAGCGAGCATAGGTGCGAAGGGCCGCTCGCAAGCGCGAATTGCTCCGGAACGCGACAGCGCGCAGGACAGTTCAGCAAGCCGACGGGCTGGCTTGACACGGCGAACGTTCGTTCGCTATTCTAGCCCCATGTCGAACGATCGTTCCTACCTCGGCACGCTGCAGGATTATTACGCCCGGCACCGGGCGTTACCCTCGTACGCGTCGATCGGCAGCCTGCTCGGCCTGAAATCGAAGTCGTCGGTCGCGGCCCTCGTCGCGCGGATGAAGCTCGCGGGTTTGCTCGAGTCGACACCCGACCGTCGGCTCGCGCCGACCAAGCGGTTCTTCGCGCGGCCGGTGGCGTCGGCGTTCGTTCGCGCGGGTCTGCCTGATCCGATCCCCGACGACGAGGCCGACGCGGTCACGCTCGACGACTATCTGATCGAGCGGCCGTCGCAAACGGTGCTCGTTCGGGTGAAGGGCGATTCGATGATCGACGCCGGCATCTTCGAGGGCGACCTGGTTGTCGTCGAGAAGCGCGCCGCGGCGGGGAAAGGCGACATCGTCGTCGCCATCGTCGACAACCAGTTCACGCTGAAGCGCCTCGACCTGGAGGGGGGCCGCTTCGTGCTCAAGCCCGAGAACAAGGCCTATCCGGTCATCCGTCCCGAGGGTGCGCTGGAAATTTTCGGCGTGATGGTGGGGCTCGTCCGCAAGCTATAACTTTGTCAAAGTTTCGCTCGCTTCGCTCGCCCGATACTTTGGTCAGGAAAAGCCCCCGCGAAAAGCTCGGGATGGCCCTTCGCTTTCCGCGCAGGAATACCACACGCTACGCCGCCGCCACTTCCACCAGGCAATCGTAGAACGTCGGCCCGTGCCCCATGTCGGTCAGCGCCTGGCTCGTGACCGCGTTGGCGTTCTCGCCGCCCGGCGCGAGCCTGCGCCACCACACCGACGGCGCGACGACCACGCCGCGTCGCGCGCGATCGGTGACACGCGCTTGCGCGAGCAGGCTGCCGCGATCGTTGAACACTCGCACCGAGTCGCCACTTCGGATGCCGCGCGCGTCCGCGTCGTCGGGATGGATGTCGAGATGCGGCGTCTTCTCCTCGGCCACGAACGCGGGCAGATTCGCGAACGACGTATTGAGGAAATTGCGCGCCGGCGGCGAAATGAACGCCAGCGGATAGCGCGCCGCGAGTTCCACGTTCGACACCGGCGATTCGCGCGGGGGCACGTATGCGGGCAGCGGATCCTCTCCCTGGGCCGCGAGCCGCTCCGAGCGAAACTCGCATTTGCCCGAAGGTGTCGGGAAGTTGCCTTCCGCGAACGGCGCGTACGGCCGCGGCACGTTGAGCCGCGCGAATCCCGCCGCCTTCAGCGCATCCCAGTCGAATCCCACCGCCCGCGCGTCCTGCACCCGATACGCGGTGCGCGCCAGTTCGTCGTCGCTCTCGCGAAAGCAGGGCTCGGTGAACCCCATGCGCGCCGCGAGGCGGCGGAACACCTCGGTGTTCGGCAACGACTCGGCGATCGGCTCGATCGCAGGATTGTTCGCGAGCATGTACAGGTGGCCGTACGAGCCGTGGATGTCCGTCTGCTCGAGCTGTGTCGTGGCGGGCAGGAGGATGTCCGCGTAGTCGGCCGTGTCGGTGCGAAAGATCTCGTGCACGACGCAGAACAGGTCGTCGCGCGCGAATCCCGCGACGACGCGCGACGAGTGGGGCGCGACGGCGACCGGATTCGAGTTGTAGACGTAGATCGCGCGGATCGGCGGATCGGTGACACGCGTCAACGCATCGCCGATCGTCGACATGTTGATCGTGCGTGGCGAGCCCTCGATCAGATCCGGCCGCTCGAGCACCGAGGAATTCGTCGGATAGTTCCCGGATGACGACAGCAGCGCGCCGCCCGCGGGATCGCGCCACGCGCCCACGAGCGCCGGCAGGCACGCGACCGCACGCACGGCGTTCGCGCCGCCTGCCACGCGCTGCATGCCATAGTTGAGACGGATGGCCGCGGGCCTGATCGTGCCGTAGTCGCGCGCAAGGCGCAGCACCTGGTCGGCGTCGATGCCGCACGTGCGCGCGACGCGCTCGGGTGTCCATTCGCGCGCACGCGCCGCCAGATCGTCGAAGCCGATCGTGTAGCGGCTCACGTAGTCGCGATCGAGGAAGTCTTGGTCTATCAGCACGTGCATGATGCCGAGCGCGAGCGCGGCGTCGGTGCCGGGGAACGGCGCGATGTGTTCGTGGCACTTCTCGGCCGTTGCGCTTCTGTAGGGATCGATGGCGATCAGCTTCGCGCCGCGCCGTTTCGCCTCTTGCGCGCGCGTCCAGAAGTGCAGGTTCGACGTGATCGGATTGCTGCCCCAGATCAGGATCAGCTTGCTGTTGACGTATTCCTCGAGGTCCATCCCGATCGACGCGCCGACGACGGAAGCCCAGCCGGCCTTGCCGGCCGCGGAGCAGATCGTGCGCTCGAGCAGCGAGGCGCCGAGGCGATGGAAGAAGCGTCGGTCCATCGACGATCCCTGCAGCAGGCCCATGGTGCCCGCGTAGCTGTACGGCAGGATCGCTTGCGGGCCGTCGGGGGATTGCGCGATCGCCTTGAACCGCTGCGCGATCTCGTCGAGCGCTTCGTCCCAGGAGATGCGCGCGAAGCGGCCTTCGCCCTTCGTGCCGATGCGCCGCATCGGATAGCGCAGCCGGTCCGGCGAGTACGTCCGATCGAGATAGCGCGCGACCTTCGTGCAGAGCGTGCCGGCGGTCGTCGGGTGATCGGGTGCGCCGCGGATCTCGACGGCCCGGCCGTTCTCGACCGTGACGAGCATCGCGCAGGTGTCGGGGCAGTCGTGCGGACAGGCGGCGCGGACGATGTGACGTGTGTCGGTATGCGGACTGTCGAGTTGCGGCATGACGAATCTATTGTACGCTGGCCGCATGACCGAGCGCGCGCCACTGCCCCCGGTGCCGAAGGTCCGTCTTGCCGACGGCACGGACGTTCCCGCGCTCGGCATGGGAACGTGGCACATGGGCGAGTCGGCGCGCCGCCGCGCGCGCGAGATCGCCGCGTTGCAGGCGGGATTCGACGTCGGCATGACGCTCGTCGACACGGCGGAGATGTACGCCGACGGCGGCGCCGAGGAAGTCGTTGCCGTCGCATTGGCCGGTCGGCGTGACGAGGCTTTTGTCGTCAGCAAGGTGTATCCGCACAACGCGGGCGCGCAAAGCGCCATCGCCGCCTGCGAGCGAAGCCTGCGGCGACTGCGCACCGACCGGCTCGATCTGTACCTTCTGCACTGGCGAGGTCGCATTCCGCTCGCCGAAACGGTCGCGGCGTTCGAGACGCTGAAACGCGCCGGCAAGATCCTGCGCTGGGGCGTGTCGAACTTCGATACGCACGACATCGAGGAACTCGTCGCGCTGCCCGACGGCGATCGCTGCGCGGTGAATCAGGTTCTCTATCACCTTGGCGAGCGCGGCGTCGAATGGTCGCTCGCGAAGCGCTGTGAGCGCCATGCGATCGCGATCATGGCGTACTCGCCGGTCGGCGAGGGTGATTTGCTGCGCCACCCGCAACTGCGCGCCATTGCGCGCACGATCGGCGCCACGCCCGCGCAGGTTGCGCTCGCATGGCTGCTGCGCGATCCGCACGTCATCGCGATTCCGAAGACGAGCAATGCGGCGCATGTCGTCGAGAACCGCGCGGCGACATCGCTTGCGCTGTCGCCGCAAACGCTTGCGCGCATTGACGAAGCGTTTCCGCCGCCTTCGCGCGCGACGCGACTTGCCGTGATTTGACCTGCAAGCTGCGCCCGGCAACGGCCGCGCACCCGGGGTTTCGTACACCACGAACTGTGCGGAGCAGTCTGCGCGATCCGCGCACGTCCCGTCGCGTCAATCACTTACCACGGCCCGATCAACGGAATCGGCGCGTGGCACGGTTGCTGCTCAGAGGTTGCCAGCCGGCGACTCACACGAAGCCGCCGATCCAGACAGGAGAAGATGGTGAATTACACGCATTACGACTACCTCGAGCTTGCGCCCGGCGCAACGTCGAAGCGCATCGAAGCCGCGTATGCGGCGCTGCTCGAGCGCTTCCAGTATGGCAAGACGGATGCGGGCCAGGATCTTTCCGGGCTCGTGCGAATGATCCACGCCGCCTACGCCGTGTTGTCGGACCCCGAGATGCGCAAGGTATACGACGCGCAGCTCTCGCACGAAGCCGCTGCGGCGGATGCGGAGTTGCAATCCCAGCTCGACGCGCAGGCGTTGCCGGGATTCACGCGTGTGCAGCAGGTTCCGGAGACGCTGCTCGCTGCGCTCCCGGAACTTGCGGCCTGAGGCCCGAGCGCCGGTTTCGGTCGCCGGGATCATTTACTTACTGCAAACAGCGATGCGGTCGGCGACTGTTTTTTCCACGAAGCTGCGGCTGCCGGGGACCCGCTTTCCGGGCCGCATGGGCAGGCGCCGCACGCGTGACGCGAATCTGCGCCGCCCCGCCCGCTCGCACGCGAGTCTGCGCGGCAAGCCGGCATCCGGCGTGCGCGGGAAATGCGTCGAGCGTTTCGTGATGCCGCGGTCGCGGCCCGTGCGCACGGTCGCGCTACAGGGATTCGCAGCGATGACGCTGCACTAGGGCCTGTTCGCATTCGCGAACATGGTGTGAACAGGCCCTGAAGGCGCCAAGCGCGCGCCCGAGCCGGGATAGCCAGGAGAGACGTCGTGAAAAAGTGTGTCGCCTGCCAGTTCTACGATCGGAACGATGTCGACGCCCAGGAAAACGGTATCCGCTGGGGCAAATGCCGCCGCACCGGGCCGATCGTGCATCCTCTGTCGGCCAAGAGCTATCTCGTCGAAGGCGTGTGGCCCAACGTGCGCGACGACGATTGGTGCGGCGAGTGGGTGCTCGGGAATCGCAAACCGGACTCGACCGCCATCGCCGCGATGAATTCCCTGATGATGCAGTCCGCACAAGCGTCGCCGCGTGTGTCGCCGGCGGCATCGATCCCATCGGCAGCGACGGCCGCGCCACCGGCGATCGCATCGGCGCACGGGGTCACCGATACGCCCGCCGAGCCAGTCCGCAGCGCGATGTCAGGACTCATGCGGGGCAGCCTGCAGTCCGATTGAGCTGGCCCCCGCCCGCAAGCGCGCCTCGCGCGCGAACGCGGGCGCGCATCTGCTAGAGTCGAAGCTCCGCAGTTTCGATCCGCGCGCGGCATAGCTGCCGTTGCGCTTCGTCATATTCCGCGATGTCGCCGTCATCGCCTGCCGCGGCACTGGCCGCAGGCGCCACCGTCGTCACGCCCAACAATCGCCTCGCGCGCGAGATCGCCGCACACGCCGATGCCGCGCGCCGTGCGGAGGGCGCCCGCGCCTGGCCCGCGGCCGACGTGCTGCCCCTAACGCTGTGGCTCGCACGCTTGTGGCACGCAGCGCTCGCGTCCGGCGGCGAGCCGCGCGCGCTGCTCGACCGCGAGACGTCCCGCGAGCTCTGGTACGCGGTCATCACGGATTCCGACCGATCGCTGCTGAATCCGCGCGGAGCCGCGAGACGCGCGGCGGAAGCGTGGTCGACCTTCCACGGCTGGCGTGAGTCCGGCGAGCGCCTCGAGGCGCTTGCGCGTGCGGGATCGGGCGAGGACGCCGCGGTGTTCTCGACCTGGTCTTCCCGCTATCGCGCGCGGCTTCGTGGGCTCGACGCGATCGATACCTCGGGGCTCCAGGATGCCTTGCAGCGGGAGGCGCGTCCTGCCTGGGCCGGTGGGAACGCACCGGTCCTGCTGCACGGCTTCCTCGGGTTCACCCGGCAGGAACGTCGCCTCGTCGACGCGTTGCGTGAAGCGGGGATGACGATCGCCGAATCGCCCGCACCTACCGCCCTTGCGGCGAAGCGATCGCGCGTCGGGTGCGCGACGGCGCGCGATGAAATCGTCGCGGCGCTTTCGTTCGCGCGCGCGCGGCTTGCGGCCGATCCGGACACGCGGGTCGCGATCGTCGTCGCGGATCTCGAGGAGCGGCGCGACGAAGTCGTGGCGCTTGCCGACGAGATCCTGTGCCCCGAGCGGTTGCTTGCGCTGGAGGCGGACGCATCACGACCCTACGGCGTGTCGCTCGGCGAGCCGCTGGCGACCACGCCGATCACCGCGTGCGCGCTCGACCTGATCGCGCTCGCGTGCGGCGGCATCGATACGGCCGCGGCGGCGGCGCTCGTCCGCTCGCCGTTCCTGCCCGACGCATCGTCCCGATGGACGGCGCGCGCGGCCGCGGAACTCGACTGGCTGCGGCACGGCGAACGCCGCGTCGATGTCGCGACGTTGGTGGCAGGGCTGCGCGCGCACGACGCCTCGCTCGCGCACCGGCTCGCGTCGCTCGCGCCGCCGTCGAAAACGCGTCGCTCGCCGCGCGACTGGGCGCGCGCCTTCAGCGACTGGCTCGGCGCGGCCGGATGGCCGGGCAACGCAACGCTTGCGAGCGCGCAATGGCAGGCGCGCGAGGCGTGGTCGAGCGCGCTCGCGCAGTTCGCATCGCTCGGCAGCGTCACCGGAATGCTTTCGCAGGCGGGGGCGCTCGACGCGCTGCGCGCGCTCGTGTCGGCCGAGCTGTTCCAACCGGAGGCGGCTGCGCCGTCGATCGTGATCCTCGGCGCGCTCGAGGCGGCGGGACTTTCGTTCGACAGCGCGTGGCTCGCGGGCTTCGATTCGGGCCGCTGGCCTGCGCCCGTGATCCCGAATCCATTCCTGCCCCTTGCCTGGCAGGTTGCGCGCGGCGTCCCGCGCGCCGACTCCGCCACCGCGCTGGCGCAAAGTCGTGCGCTGACCGACGCGCTCGGCGCCATCGCGCCGGAGATCGTCGTCAGCCACGTGCAGACGATCGACGACGCGCCCGCCGTGATCTCGCCGCTTTTCGCCGGCTGGGAGCCCGCAACCCCGGAGCAACAGGTCGTTGCGCGTTACGCCCATGCGATGCTCCCCGTTGCGCTCGAACGCTGGGTCGAGCGGGCCGGTCCGCCCACCGCGCCGGGCGCGCGGCTTTCCGGCGGCGCGGCCCTGTTCGAGAGCCAGAGCGCATGCCCGTTCCAGGCGTTCGCGCGCTATCGTCTGAGCGCGCGCGAGTGGGCGCAATGCCCGGAAGGATTGAGCGCGTCGGAGCGCGGCATCGTCCTTCACGAATCGCTGAAAGCCTTCTGGGACGGCGTCGGCGACCATGCAAGCCTTGCCGCGCTCGACGCCCACGCACTGGCAGCCCGGATTGCGACAGCCGCCGAGAAGGGGCTTGCGCGCCTCGATGCCCGGCGCCATCGGGCGCTCGCGCCCGCCGTCGCACGCGGAGAAGCGGGGCGCCTCGCGGCCACGCTGCACGCGTGGATCGCGGACCGCGAGCTGCCGCGTCCAACCTTTCGCGTGCAGGTGCACGAGGCACGCATTCCCTACGATGCCGGCGGGTTCGGCGTCGACGTGCGCATCGATCGCATCGACCAGCTCGCGCCAGGCGGGCTTGCGATCATCGACTACAAATCCGGTCGCGTCGTGCCGCCTTCGCGGTGGACCGCCGATCGCCCGGAAGGCATCCAGCTCGCCGTCTACGCGAGCGCGCTCGAGCGCACGACGAGTGACCCGATTCGCGCGCTCGCGTACGCCCAGGTGCGTGCAGGCGAGGTCGCCGTCACCGGCATCGCCGAGGCAGCCGACTTGTGGCCCGAACTCGACGTGCCCGGAACGGCCGCCGACTGGCAGGCGAGGCGGGACGTGCTGCAGGGCAAAGTCGCGTTGCTCGCAGGCGAGATTCGCGCGGGCGTCGCGACCGTCACGCCCCGCAATCGCGGCCTGACGTGCCGCTATTGCGGACTGCAGGCGCTTTGCCGGATTCCGGTGCTCGACGACGACGCGAACGGCGCCGCGCCGGAGGCTGCCGATGAATGACGTCGCCGCACTCGCGGAAGGCGACGCCAGGGCGCGTGAAAACGCGCTCGACATTACGCAGTCGTGGCTCGTGCAGGCGCCCGCGGGCTCGGGCAAGACGGCGCTTCTGATCCAGCGCTTTCTCGCGTTGCTCGCGCACGTCGAGCGGCCCGAGCGCATTGTCGCGACGACGTTCACGCGCAAGGCGGCGGCGGAAATGCGCGAGCGCGTGCTCGCCGCATTGCGCGCCGCGGACGATCCGCGCGCACCGCTGCCGCAGGCGCAGCACGCGAGGATCGAGCGCAGCCTCGCGCAGGCCGCACTTGCGCAGGACCGGCGACTCGGCTGGGGCATCACCGAGCAGCCGCAGCGGCTGCGCATCGTGACGATCGACGCCCTCGCGGCGGCGATCGCGCGGCAGGCACCGATCGCGGCGGGGCTCGGCGCGCTGCCTGGATTCGTCGACGACGCACAGATCCTGTATCGCGACGCGGCGCGCGCGGCGCTCGAGCGTGCGGCGGCGGAAGACCCGCATTGGCAGACGTTCCTGGCCTGGCAGGACAACGACGCCGAGGCCGCAACGCGGCTCGTCGCGCAGATGCTCGCGGCCCGCGATCGCTGGCCTCCGCGCATGCTCGACGAGGATGCGAGCGCGCTGCGCGCCGACGTCGAGCAAGCGCTCGCGCAGGAGGTGCTGGCGGCCGCGGATCGCGTCGCCGGCATGATGCCCGAGGGACTGCGCGCCGGGCTCTTCGCATGCGCGGCGTCTGCCGATGTGCATTTCGCAGGCATCGATCCGCCGCCCGCCTGCGCGGCATGCGTGCGCGCGCTTGCGGTCGAACGCACGTTGCCTGCGCGCAACGATCGCGAGGCATGGTGCGCGCTCGCCGACTGGCTGCTCACACGGAGCGGGACGTTCCTCAAGGCGCCCAATGCAAAGCACGGTTTTCCGCCGCAGTCGACAGGCCCCGGCGCGCGCGAGCGCGCGGCGCGCAAGGCGGAATTCAGCGCGTGGCTCGCCGCCGCAACCGCCGTGCCCGGGCTCGCCGAGGCGCTGCATCGGATGCGCGAGCTGCCGCCTTCGACATTCGGCGACGCGGCATGGGAATTCGTCGTGGCGGCGATGCGCGTGCTTCCCGCGGCGGCGGCCGCACTCGGCGGCGTATTCGCAGCGCGCGGCCAGGCCGATTTCACCGAGGCGACGCTGCGGGCGCTGCTCGCACTCGGCGCACCCGGCGAGCCGACGGATCTGCTGCTCGCGATCGATTATCGCCTCGCGCACCTGTTGATCGACGAGTTTCAGGACACCTCGCAAGCGCAGCTCACGCTGATCGGGCGCCTCACCGAAGGCTGGGAGCCGGGCGACGGCCGCACGCTGTTCGCGGTCGGCGATCCGATGCAGTCGATCTACCGCTTTCGCCAGGCGGAAGTGCGGCTGTTTCTCGAGGCGCAGGAAGCCCGTGAGATCGCCAACGTGCCAGTCGGCGTCGTCGAGCTCGCGCGCAACTTTCGCTCGAAGGCGCCGATCGTCGACTTCGTGAACGACGTGTTCGCAAGCGTGCTGCCCGCGGTGTCCGATCCGTCGCGCAGCGAGGCGAAATATTGCCGCGCGTACGCCGATCCCGGCGGAGATGACGCCGCCGATGGTGTGCCGTCGCTCGACTTTGCCCTTTCGCGCGAGGCCGAAGCCCTGGCGGTGGTGCGCAGGATCCGCGATGCGCGAGCCGCCGGCATCGACGACATCGCGATTCTCGTGCGCGCGCGCAACCACGCTGCGCACCTGCTGCCCGCGCTTCGCCGAGCCGACATCGCGTATTCGGCCGTCGAGCTGGAAGCCTTGCATGCCCGGCTCGCGACGCGCGACCTGCTCTCGCTCGCGCAGGCGCTCGCGCAGCCGGCCGACCGCCTCGCGTGGCTCGCAATTCTGCGCGCACCGTGGTGCGGACTTGCGCTGCCCGATCTCCTGACGATCGCGGAAGCCTCGCGTGCGAGCAGTGTGCTCGAAGCGCTGCGCATGGAGCGTGTCGCGGCGAGCCTCACGGCAGAAGGACGCCGGCGCGTGCACCGCCTGCTGCAAGCCGTCGGGCCGGCGCTCGCGGCGCGCGGGCACGCACGTTTCGCGACGCGCCTGCGGGGCGCGTGGCTCGCGCTCGGCGGTCCGGCGTGCATCGAAAGCGTGCTCGACCGGGATGGAGCGGATCGCGTGTTCGCGCTCGTCGCGGCGCAGGAGCGGGGCGGCGACCTGGCGGACTTCGCGACGCTCGCGTGGACGGCCGAGCGCCTGTTCGCCGAAGGCCGCGGCGCGGCGGGAGCCGTGCAGATCATGACGCTGCACAAGGCAAAAGGGCTGCAGTTCGACGCGGTGATCCTGCCGGCGCTCGACCTGCCTTCCGGTCGTGGCGATCAGCCGGTCCTGCGCTGGAAAGTGCGCGAGCATCAAGGCACGCGCACGCTCGTCCTCGCGCCGTTGCGCCCGCGCATCGGCGTGCAGTCGGATGAGGACCCGGTGTACCGGTGGCTGCGCCGCCTCGATGCGGCCGAGGAAGAGGCGGAGCTGTCGCGATTGCTGTACGTCGGCGCGACGCGTCCGCGGCGGCGCCTGCACCTTTCCGCGATGGCCGAAACCGAGTCCGGGGTTGGTGGCGGGCAGGACTGGCGGTGTCCCGCGCGCGGTACGGCGCTCGAGCGGCTGTGGGATGCGCTGGCAAAGCGCTCGTCGCCCCTTCGGGACCCCTCCAACGCGCAGGAGACGCCGCGCCCACGTGGCGGCGCGATGTCCGAGTTCGTGCGACTGCCGGGCACGTGGCAGCTCCCCGCGTTGCCGACGCCGCTTCCGGTTCCGCGCGCTCCGGCAGTGCGCTCGGACGCGCCGGTGTTCGACTGGGCCGATGCCGTCGCGGCGGCCATCGGGACCGTCGCGCATCGGTTGCTCGCGCAACTCGCGCGCGAGGGCCTCGCCGCGTGGAGCGACCAGCGGCTGGCGCGGGAGCATGCACGCATCCTGGCCGAGATTGCCGCCGAAGGCATCGAGCCGGAGGTGCGGGAGGACGCTGCGAAGCGGGTCGCACGCGTCGTCGCGCGCACGCTCGGCGACGAGCGTGGCCGCTGGCTGTTCGACCCGAGCCACGACGATGCGCGCAGCGAATGGGCGCTCGCGGGCGAGGACGACGGCCGCATCGTCCACGTCGTGCTGGACCGCAGCTTCGTGTGCGGCGGTTATCGCTACATCGTCGATTTCAAGACCGGCGCGCACCTGGGCGGTGACGCGAGCGCATTCCTGCGCCAGGAATTCGAGCGTTATGCGCCGCAGCTCGAGCGTTACGCCCGGATCGTCGCGGCGTTCGACAAGCGACCGGTGCGCATCGCGCTTTATCACCCGCTGGTCGACGGCGGGTGGCAGGAGCATCCGTTCGCCGCGGAAGGCGCGAGCGTTCCGGTAAAATAGTCAGCTTTTCCCTACGGATACCGCAGTGCGAAATGCGGGGCGCGCAAGCGGTCGCGCGGCTTCGCCCGACGCGGTGGCATGAGGCGTGCGGGTACAGCGCAAACTGACGGGCGCGTCCGGTGAGCCGGTCGCGTTGACGATCGGCAACTTCGACGGCGTGCATCGCGGGCATCAGGCGATGCTCGCGCGGCTAATCGAAGCGGCGGAGGACCTGCGCCTGCCACCGGCGGTGATGACGTTCGAGCCGCATCCGCGCGAATTCTTCGCGCCGACCGGGGCGCCTCCGCGGCTTTCCACGCTGCGCGCCAAGCTCGACCTGTTCCGCGCCTACGGTGTCGCGATCACCTATGTCGCGCGCTTCAACGCCCACCTCGCGTCGCTCACGGCCGGCGACTTCGTCACCGCCGTGCTCGAGGTCGGCGTCAACGCGCAGTGGGTGCTGGTCGGCGACGACTTCCGCTTCGGCCGCGGCCGCCAGGGCGACCTCGCATTCCTGCGCGCCACGGCACGCCGTTTCAGCGTCGAGGCGATGCGCACCGTCGAAGTCGCCGGCGAGCGCGCCTCGAGCACGGCGGTGCGCAATGCGCTCGCGAAGGGAGAGCTCGCGCACGCGGCGGCACTGCTCGGGCGCAATTACGCGATCAGCGGCCATGTCGGCCACGGCGACAAGCGGGGGCGCGGCCTCGGTTTTCCGACGGCGAACGTGCCGCTGCGCGGCGCGCCGCCGCTGACCGGGATTTTCACGGTGCGCGTGCACGGCCTGCCGGGCGGGCCGCGCGCCGGTGTCGCGAGCGTCGGCGTGCGGCCGACGGTGAAGACGGACGGCAAGCCGCTTCTGGAAGTGTTCATGCTGGACTTCGACGAGACGATCTACGGCAAGCGCATTACCGTCGAGTTCCTGCACAAGCTGCGCGACGAGGCGCGCTTTCCCGACGTCGAAACCCTGGTCCGGCAGATCGGACGTGATGTCGCCGATGCGCGCGAGTATTTTGCGGTGCATGGCTGACTTCGCCACGCGACGTTCACGACAAAAAGCGATCCATGCCCGACGAATCCCGAACCGATTACAAGTCGACGCTGAACCTTCCCGACACGCCGTTTCCCATGCGCGGCGATCTCGCGCGCCGGGAGGCAGGATGGGTGGACGCGTGGCGCCGCGATCGCGTATACGAAGCGATTCGCGCGGCCTCGCGCGGCCGGCCGCGCTACATCCTGCACGACGGGCCGCCATATGCGAACGGCGACATTCACATCGGGCACGCGGTGAACAAGATCCTGAAGGACACGATCGTCAAGAGCCGCACGCTCGCGGGCTATGACGTTCCCTACGTGCCCGGATGGGATTGCCACGGCATGCCGATCGAGGTGCAGATCGAGAAAACGTACGGCAAGAACCTGTCCACCGCTGAAACGCAGCGCTTGTGCCGCGCCTACGCGACGGAGCAGATCGAGCGGCAGAAGGCCGATTTCCAGCGCCTCGGCGTACTGGGCGATTGGGACCATCCGTACACGACGATGGCCTTTCGCAACGAGGCGGACGAGATCCGCGCGCTCGGCCGGCTGTTGCAGCAGGGCTATCTGTATCGCGGGCTGAAGCCCGTGAACTGGTGCTTCGATTGCCAGAGCGCGCTCGCGGAAGCGGAAGTCGAGTATGAGGATCGTGTCGACGTCGCGATCGACGTCGGGTTTCCGCTCGTGGACCCGGACGAGCGGACTAAGCTCGCTCGCGCGTTCGGCATCGATGCGCTTCCCGATGGACCGGCCTACGCCGTCATCTGGACGACGACGCCGTGGACGATCCCGGCCAACCAGGCGCTCGATGTCCATCCGGACGTCGTCTACGCGCTGGTGACGACGCCGCAGGGATCGCTCGTGCTGGCGAAGGACCTCGTGGCCGCATCTCTTGCGCGCTATAAGCTGCCGGGCGACGTGGTGGCAACGGCTTCCGGCGCGGCGCTCGAGAACATCGCGTTCCGTCATCCGTTCTACGACCGCGCGTCGCCCGTGTACCTCGGTGATTTCGTGACGCTGGACCAGGGCACGGGCATCGTGCACAGCTCGCCCGCTTACGGCATCGACGACTTCCTGTCCTGCCGCCGCTACGGGATGCCCGACGACGAGATCCTGAATCCGGTTCAGGGTGACGGCCGGTTCGCGGCCGATCTGCCGTTCTTCGGCGGTCTGCGCATCTGGGACGCGAATCCGCGCATCGTCGACAAGCTGAAGGAGTCGGAGACGCTGTTCCACGCGGAGAAGTTCCCGCACAGCTACATGCACTGCTGGCGGCACAAGACACCGATCATCTATCGCGCGACGACGCAGTGGTTTGCCGGCATGGACGACGTGCCCGGATTCCGCGGCGTGAAGCCGTCCGAGACGCTTCGGACGACCGCGTTGCGCGGCGTCGACGGCACGGAGTTCTTTCCCGCGTGGGGCAAGGCGAGGTTGCGCGGAATGATCGCCAATCGTCCGGACTGGACGCTGTCGCGGCAGCGCCAGTGGGGCGTGCCGCTGCCGTTCTTCGTCGACCGCGAGACCGAAGAGCTGCATCCCGACACGCTCGAGCTGCTCGAGCTCGCTGCGACGAAAGTCGAGACGGGCGGCATCGAGACATGGTTCGAGGCGACGAGCGAGGATTTCGGCGTCGACGACAAGCGCTATCGCAAGATCACGGACACGCTCGACGTCTGGTTCGATTCCGGTACGACGCACCAGACAGTGATGGGCGGTCCGGACGGTCGGCGCACCGGCGCGGGCTCGCATCCGCAGCAGACCGGGTTTCCGGCCGACCTCTATCTGGAAGGCTCGGATCAGCACCGCGGCTGGTTCCATTCGTCGCTGCTGACGTCGTGCATGCTGAACGGCATGCCGCCGTACAAGGCGCTGCTCACGCACGGGTTCGCCGTCGACGGCGAAGGCCGCAAGATGTCGAAGTCGCGCGGCAACGTCGTCGTGCCGCAGAAGGTGGCGGGAACGCTCGGTGCGGAAATCCTGCGGCTGTGGGTCGGCGCCACCGACTACTCGGGCGAGCTGTCGATCTCCGACGAGATCCTCAAGCGCGTCGTCGAAAGCTACCGCCGTATTCGCAATACGCTGCGGTTCCTGATGGCCAACACGGCGGACTTCGACGCCGCGAAAGACGCCGTACCCATCGGCCAGCTGTTCGAGATCGACCGCTACGCGCTCGTGAAGGCGCGGGCGATGGCCGATGCCGTCGCATTCGATTATGCACGCTACGAATTCCATCTCGTCGTGCAGCGGCTGCAGACGTATTGCTCCGAGGACCTGGGCGGCTTCTACCTCGACGTGCTGAAAGACCGGCTCTATACCACCGCAGCCGGCAGCACGGCGCGCCGCTCTGCCCAGACCGCGCTGGCATTGATCCGCGACGCGCTGTTGAAGCTGATGGCGCCGATCCTGTCGTTCACCGCCGAGGAGGCGTGGAAGATCCTGCGCCCGAACGATTCGACCATCTTCGTGCACACATGGGCGGAGGTCATTCCCGACGTGCCCGGCGCGGAAGCGCTCGCGGCACGCTGGGATCGCATCCTCGAGGTGCGCTCGCTCGTGCAGAAAGAGCTCGAGGCGGTGCGCCAGGCAGGAGGCATCGGCTCGTCGCTGCAGGCGGAGGTGGACATCGTCGCCGATCGCGAGCATTACCCCGCGCTCGCGTCGCTCGGAGACGACCTGCGGTTCGTGCTGATCACGTCGGCGGCCAGTGTGCGCCGCGGCGACGCGCTGACGATTGCCGTCGGATCCAGCCACGCGCCGAAGTGCGAGCGCTGCTGGCACTGGCGCAGCGACGTCGGCAACGACCCCGCGCATCCGACGCTGTGCGGCCGTTGCGTGGCGAACCTGTACGGCGCCGGCGAAGCGCGCTCGCACGCATGAGCGCGCGAATGGCCGCGAAGCGTGGTGGCGCGGAGATTTCCTCGCTGACGTTTCCCCCATGAACGCCAACGTGCTCCGTGCAGCACCAGGCGCTGCGAATCTGCGCTGGCTGTGGCTGTCGCTCGTCGTGACTGTCCTCGACCAGGTGACCAAGCACTGGATCCTCGGCGCTTTCCGGCCCGGCGAGGACCTGCCGCTCACACCGTTCGCGAGCCTCGTGCTGGCGTTCAACACGGGTGCGGCGTTCAGCTTTCTCGCGGGCGAGGACGGCTGGCAGCGATGGCTGTTCGCCGCGATCGCGGTGGCCGCGTGCGCGGCGATGGTGTGGTTCATGCGTCGCGGCGGCAATGCGCTGTTCTCGGCCGGTCTCGCGCTCATCGTCGGCGGGGCGATCGGCAACCTGTACGATCGCCTCGTGCTAGGCCACGTCGTCGACTTCATCCTGCTGCACTGGCGCGGGTGGTACTACCCCGCGTTCAACGTGGCCGACAGCGCGATCACGCTCGGCGCCGCTGCGCTGATCGTCGACAGCTTCCGCGACCGGCGAAAATCGGTGCGCAAGGACGGCGAATCACGCTGATGGACGTTCTGCTCGCCAATCCGCGCGGCTTTTGCGCCGGCGTCGACCGCGCGATCGCGATCGTCGAGCTCGCGCTCGCGCAGTTCGGCGCACCGATCTACGTTCGCCACGAGGTCGTCCACAACCGCTACGTCGTCGACGACCTGAAGCGCAAGGGCGCGGTGTTCGTCGAGTCGCTGGACGAGATTCCGGATGGCGCTACCGTCGTCTTCAGCGCGCACGGCGTCTCGAAGGCCGTGCGCAGCGAGGCGGCGCGCCGCGGCCTTGCCGTGTTCGACGCGACGTGCCCGCTGGTGACGAAGGTTCACGTCGAAATCGCGAAAATGCGCGAACACGGCCGCGAGATCGTGATGATCGGGCACGCCGGTCATCCGGAGGTCGAAGGCACGATGGGCCAGTGCGACGGCGGCGTGCATCTGGTCGAGTCGGTGGCGGACGTCGCCGGCCTTTCCGTGCGCGATCCCGCGCAGCTCGCCTACGTCACGCAGACGACGCTGTCGGTCGACGACGCGGCGGCGATCGTCGCCGCACTGAAGGCGCGCTTTCCCGACATCGTCGGGCCGAGGAAGGACGACATCTGTTATGCGACGCAAAACCGGCAGGATGCCGTGAAAGTGCTCGCGCCGCAGGTGGATCTGTTGATCGTCGTCGGCAGCCCGAACAGCTCCAATTCGAACCGGCTGCGCGAAGTGGCCGCGATTCGCGGCGTGCAGGCACACATGGTCGACGACGCGCGCGACGTGCGGCCGGATTGGGTGCACGGGAAGCGCCGCATCGGCGTCACCGCCGGCGCGTCGGCGCCCGAGCTGCTGGTCGCGCAGGTGGTTGCCAGGCTGCGCGAGCTTGGCGCGGCGCACGTCACCGAGCTTTCAGGCGCCATCGAGCGGGTCGTGTTTCCGCTGCCGAAGGGACTCGGCTCGAAACCAGCCGAGTAGCGCGATGAACGCCGCGCTCGCGACGGCGAACGCTGCTCCCGCGACGAATGCGTGCCGCCCCGATTCGCTGATGGCGCGCGCGAGCGCCTCGGCCATGTAGAGCGGCAGCAGCAGCGCCAGCCATTGCCGCGGCCGCCGTGCGCCGCGCATGAGGCCGGGCGCGAGAACCGCGAGTGGCAGCGCTTTCAGCGCGAGCCACGAGCCGTGCGGACCGAGCGGCGCGAGCAGCATCTCCCACAGCAACTCGAGCAGCGCGAGCGCCACGAAGCCCGCGACGGCGAGGCGCGATGCGAACGGGGGTGAAGCGGTGGCCGGGATGGCAGCGGGCGCGATGCGAACGTAGCTGAAGCGGTGACCGGGACGGCGGGCGCGATGCGACGAGAGGCCGCGTGCGTCAGCTGACGGGCACGAACTCGTAGAGGTCGAAGCCCGGACCTTGCTCGACGAGCTTGGTCAGCACGGCGAAGCCGGTGGCCGATCCACGGCGCAGGCTCACCGCCTGCTCGAGCGCGAACGCACCTGCCGGTGCCGCGAGCTGCGGCGGCGCCGCACCTGGATCGTCGTCGCTCTCCTCGGGCAGCACGAGCACCGGCAGCAGACTGCCTTCCGGGGCGTGCTCCGGAGCCGCAGCCGCGGCCTCCGGCCTTTCGGAGAGAAGCTCGCATCCGAATTCGAGCAGCGCGTCGGACAGCGCATTGCGGAACCAGCGCACCATCGCGATCTGCAGTCCGGGCCGGCCTTCGACGCGAAGCGCGATCAGGTCGCCGACGCGCAGCGCGGTGGGCGAGGCGTCCACCTGGCGCAGCGCATAGCCGCCAGTCGTGTGATTGACGACCTGGCACTGCGTCATCGGCGGCGGAGCGATATTCGCGGGGGCCGCGCCCTGAAAACCGCGGCTGTACTGCCACACGCCGGGGAGGCCGGCGCACATCACCACGCGCGCACGCGAAGGCAGCCGGTTGAACTGGCGCGCCGGCGGAATCGCCCATTGCCGCAGCAGCCGCTTGAGCAGCGCGACGTACGGCCCGCGCAGCTCGGGGCTCGTGCCGACCTCGGGCGGCAGCGGGCCGCCAGATTCGAGCCCGCGGATCCGCTCCTGCAACTCGAAGGCGAGGTCGAACGTCAGCAGGAACATCTTCGTGCCTTCGCCCGCGCCGCCCTTGTTCGCCGAGAACGGCGGAAAGTCGTGGCCGACCGGCACGATCGCGACGGCCTTCGCCATCCGATGCACCGGTGGCACCGGCGTCAGCTTTGCGAGCTGCGCATGATCCTGCAGATAGTTGAGCACCGTGCGAAGCTGGCTCGGCAGGAAGCCGTACGGATTGGCGAGGGCGAGCAGCAGCGACTGCACGTACAGCTGCTCGAGCGTGGCATCGGGCTGGTCGGGTGTCACCGCGTGGCGGTGGATCCGGCGCTCGCGCGTGAACATGTAGATCTCGTGCGCGTCGTGCCATGTCTGCGACGGCACCGGCGCGTACGAGAGGTAGCTGTTGACGAGCACGCGCGACGTCGCCTGGAAGGCGCGACGGACGAGGGCGACGACGCGGCGCGAACCGCCGAACGTGAACCGGCGCGACGCCTCGCGCACGAGGAGCCGCTTGTAGGCGAGCGCGAGCTCGTTGGCGAGCGTGAGCGCCGCCTTCGCCGCCTCGAGATCGTCGCCTTGCAGCGGATGCGACGCCCGCGTGAACTGGCGCTCGAGACGCGGCCACAGCAGCGCGGCCGACTTCCAGTACTGCTCGGTGATCTCGAGGCGCCGCGAATGAAACAGCGACGTGCGATTGGTGGCGGCGACCGCTTCGCCGATCGCGCGTGCCGCAAATCCGGGATCGCGGGTCAGCGTCTCGGTGAGCCATGCCGCGACATGCGACGGCCGCGTTTCCGGCGTCTGTCGAGGCCGTTCCGACAGCGACGGTAAGCGCAGGTCGAGCGGCATGGCTTGCGAGGTCGTGGGTGGCCGGATCCGGTGCGTTCTCGGGCGGCGACGATTATACGGGCGAACGCAGGAAGCCGACGACGGCGTCGACCTGGTCGCGCGCAAGCAGCATCGGCGCGTGGCCGACGCCGGCGAATTCGACCACGCGAGGCCGCGGGCCGCGCTCGCTCATCGCGCGCGCCGTCGCGGCGGACAGCAGGTCGGACTGCGCGCCGCGCAGGACGAGCGTCGGGCAGCGGATCGCGTCCCACAGCGGCCACAGGTCCGCAGCCGCGGGTTGCGTGCGGAAGGGAACGGCGATGCGCGGGTCGTATCCGACGCCCCACGTACCGTCCGGCCGCTGCCGTGCGTTCGTTCGCGTCAGGTGCTCCCATTGCGCGTCGGTCAGGGGGCCGAACGGCGCGGAAATCTGCCGCATGTACGCTGCGAGCGCCTCGTACGTCGGAAACGACAGGTCGGCGCCGAAATACTCGCCGATCCGCGCGAGTGCCGGCGCTTCGATCACCGGTCCGGCGTCGTTGACCACCAGTCTGCGCACCGGCGTGCCCGGCGTCGCCGCGGCGACGATGCCGAGCAGCGCGCCCATCGACGTGCCGACCCACGCGATTTCGTCGGCACCGCTCGCAGCGACGAGCGCGTTCAGCGTCGACAGATAGGTCGGCGCCACGTAATCCATCGGATCGCGCAGCCATTCGCTCGCGCCGCGACCCGGCATGTCCGGGGCGAGCACGCGGTGCGTGGACGAAAGCGCTTCGCCCAGCACGTCAAAATCGCGGCCGTTGCGGCCGAGCGCGTGCACGCAAACGACAACGTCGGGATTGTCGCGCTCGCCCCACTCGTAGTAGACGACGCGGTGGAAGCCGTGCGCGGTCAGGCCCAGGAAACTCGCGGTGCGAGGCTCTTGCAAGGTCAGCATGTCGTCATACCGGTTCGTCGTGAAGCGTGCGCTCGAGGATCAGCAGCATCGCCGCCGTCGCGCCCCAGATGTAGCGGTGCAGCCATGGTATCGCCCAGTAGTCGCGACGGATCGTGCCGAGCATCCGGTAATGGCGCTGATGATTCGCGGTGTCGAGGAGGAACTCGAGCGGCACCTCGAACACATCCGCCACTTCGAGCGGATCGGGTGCGAGGTCGAACGGCGGCTCGACCCAGCCGACGACGGGAACCACGCGAAAACCGGTCACGGTTTCGTATTGGGCGAGGCGCCCGAGCACCTCGACGCGCGTCGCCGGCAGCCCGATTTCCTCGGTCGTCTCGCGCAGCGCCGCGGCCGCGTGATCGGCGTCGGTGGCCTCGACCCGCCCCCCCGGAAAGCTGATCTGACCGGGATGGTCGGGCAGGTTCGCGCTGCGCTGCGTGAACAGCAACTGCAGTCCTTGCGGCCGATTGATCAGCGGCACCAGTACGGCGGCAGGAACCGGCTCGCCTTCGCGCCCGGGCAGCCGAAAGCCGTCGTTCAGGCCCTGCGCCCCGGGCGGCGCCGGCCGCGCGAGGCGGTCGACGAGCCACGCGCGCTGCGACGGCGAAGGAAGGTCGAAAAGGGGATGACGATGCGATGCGGCCATCTGCAACCGGCCGCGGAAAGGCGTTGCGGCGCTTCAGGGGATGATACCGCTCCTGCGTTCCGGCGCCGAGGCCGCGCCATCGCGGACTGCGCGATGCCGGACGCGTGCCCGGAATTGCGGGCCGATCAGCAACGTCGTGGGTCCTGCGAACGCGCCGTCACCGAACGACGCCAGGTTCGCGAGCGTCGTATGAACGACCCGCGACTCCGGCAGGGACGCGGATTCGACGATTGCGACCGGCGTCGCGGCGGAGCGTCCGGCTGCAAGCAGTGCGTCGGCCAGCACAGGCGCCTCGCGCGCGCCCATGTACAGCGCGCCCGCGTCGGCAGCGTTCAAGCTCGCGATCCATTGGCTCGCGTCCTCGTCCTCGGCGCTGCGCGGCGTCGCGAACGTGAACGACCGCACGCTGCCGCGCTGCGTGAGCGACGTGCCGATCTCGGCGGCCGCGGCGAGCGCGGCCGTGATCCCGGGCACGATCTCGTACGGCACGCCGGCGGCTTCGAGCGCGTCGATTTCTTCCTGCGCGCGTCCGAACAGCATCGGATCGCCGCCTTTCAGGCGCACGACGATGTCGTGCCGGCGCGCGGCGTCGACGAGCCGCTTGCAGATGAAGCGCTGCGCGGTTGATTGCCGGCCGCAGCGCTTGCCGACCGCGACGATCTCGGCCCGTGCCGCGAGCGCGATCGTATCAGGATGCACGAGCGCGTCATGGAACACGATGTCCGAGCGCGCGAGCAGCCTCGCCGCGCGAACCGTCAGCAGGTCCGGTGCGCCGGGCCCCGCACCGACGAGGTAGACGGTGCCTAGGGGCATGAAACGCAGGCGTTTGCAACGGCTGTCGCGACTTGCCGGCGACGAAACCAGGGCGTGCGCGAGAACGTTGCCTGGTAGCCGTCGCTGAAGTCCGCAAACGCCGCGATCGCGGCGGCGGCGTCGCGCCCGTCCGGAATCGCGAACGCGTCGAATCCGCACTGCGCGAGGTAGTAGAGCTGATCTCGGCCGACGTCGCCGATCGCGCGAAGCTCGCCGGCGTAGCCGAACCGCTCGCGCAGCAGTCGTGCGTGCGAGTAGCCGCGGCCGTCGGTGAATTGCGGAAAGTCGATCGCGATCACCGCAAGGCGCGCAACGTCGGCGGCGAGCGTGCCCGGATCGTCGGCGGGCGCGAGCCACACGCCGGTTTCGCCGCGCGCGATCAAGGCGACGCGGCGCTCGCTCCACAGCGCGAGCGGAACGATGATCGGCACGCCGTCGGGCACGTCGGCGAGCGTTGCGGCGTCGCGCAGCAGCGTGTAGCGATCTTCCGCGAGCGCGCGGTTTCTAATGAGCCGTGGCATAAACGCGCTCCTTGAAGGGTTCGATGCCGATGCGCCGCACGGTGTCGACGAAGCGCTCGTCGCCATGCCGCCGCTCGATGTACGTGTCGATGAGCCGTTCGACGACATCCGGCATGTCGGCCGCCGCGAACGAAGGCCCGATCACCTTGCCCAGCGCGGCGTCGTTTCCTTGCGAGCCGCCGATCGAGACCTGGTACCACTCGGCGCCGTTCTTGTCGACGCCGAGGATGCCGATGTGACCGATGTGATGCTGGCCGCACGCATTCATGCAGCCCGACATGTTGAGGTCGATCTCGCCGATGTCGTGCAGATAGTCGAGGTCGTCGAAGCGCCGCTGGATCGCCTCGGCGATCGGAATCGACTTTGCGTTGGCGAGCGAGCAGAAATCGCCACCCGGGCAGCAGACGATATCGGTCAACAGGCCGATGTTCGGCGTCGCGAGACCGAGCGGCCGCAGCGCCGACCAAAGCTCGAACAGGTCGCGCTGGCGCACGTCGCGCAGGATCAGGTTCTGTTCGTGGGAGACGCCGACTTCACCGAATGCGTAGCGGTCGGCGAGGTCGGCGATCGCGTCCATCTGGTCCGCCGTCGCGTCGCCCGGCGGCACGCCAGTACGCTTGAGCGACAGCGTGACGATCGCATGGCCCCCAATGCGATGCGGATGCACGTTGCGCGTGACCCACTTGTCGAACGCACGGTTGTCGGCAAGGGCAGACTTGAACGCAGGTTCGTCGTCCACCGCATTGTCGTAGGGCGGGGCGGAGAAGTAGGAAGCGAGGCGGTCGAACTCGGCGTCGGGAACGGTCGCTGCACCGCCTTCGAGGCGCGACCATTCCTCCTCGACGTCGCGCGCGAATCGCGCGGGCGTGCGCTCCTTGACGAGAATCTTGATCCGGGCCTTCCACTTGTTGTCGCGGCGGCCGAACCGGTTGTACGTGCGCAGGATCGCGTCGAGATAGTTGAGGATCTCGGCGCGCGGCAGGAAATCGCGGATCACGTGGCCGATCATCGGCGTGCGGCCCATGCCGCCGCCGACGATCACGCGAAAGCCGATGTCGCCGGCGCCGTTCTTCACGAGCACGAGGCCGATGTCGTGCAACAGCACCGCCGTACGGTCGCTCGTCGCGCCGGTGACGGCGATCTTGAACTTGCGCGGCAGCCAGGCGAATTCGGGATGGAGCGCCGCCCACTGGCGGATCAGCTCGCAGTACGGGCGCGGATCGACGACTTCGTCGCGCGCAACGCCGGCGAAATGATCGCTCGTGATGTTGCGCACGTCGTTGCCCGATGTCTGGATGGCGTGCATCTCGACGCTCGCGAGCTCGGCGAGGATGTCGGGCACGTCCTCCAGCCGCGGCCAGTTGAGCTGCAGATTCTGCCGCGTGCTGAAGTGCCCGTAGCCGCGGTCGTAGCGCCGGGTGATCTCGGCCAGCTTTCGCAACTGGGCGGTTGACAGCAGTCCGTAAGGGATCGAGATCCGGAACATCGGCGCATGGCGCTGGATGTAGAGCCCGTTCTGCAGGCGCAGCGGCCGGAACTCGTCTTCCGAAAGCTCGCCGATCAGGAAGCGCCGGGTCTGGTCGCGAAACTGCGCCACCCGTTCCTGGACAAGCCGGTGGTCGAAGGCGTCGTAGCGGTACATGCCGGCACGTTACCGTGCGCGGTTTATAAACAGAAGGAATTGTCGGCTATTGTTTTAATACTTCTGCTTCTAACCAAGTTTCAGCATCGTCGCGAAGAGACCGGGGTCGTCCCAAGGCGCATCCGAAGGGAGCGTGCGTAGCCAGGCGCTGCCGGGATCGCGATAGAACTCCTGCGGAAACAGCGCGAGCCGCAGACCCGGACCTTGCGGCAAATCGGCCGGGCCATCCCAGTCGCGTCCGGCGAGCGCGGCAGCGAGTGCGCGGGCGAGGTCGACGCCGACGATCCCTCCCGAATGCGTGACCGGCAGCATGCGCCGATGCATCTCGATCAACAGCGGCGAGCCGGTGCGCGGGTCCAGCATGAACTGCCCGCCGACGAGGCCATGCAGGTCCAGAACGCGGCAAAGCCGGCGCATCGCGTCGCGCACCGCGGGCGCGCCGACGAACTCCACGACGGAAGCAGGACCGAACGGACCCGAATGCGTCTCCAGCCGTCCGCGCGTGATCCCGGCGATCTCGTCGCCGTTCCACGCGACGGAGGCGCGATTGACGATTCGTCCCTCGACGAAGCGCTGCACGACGTAGCGGACGGCGACACCCGGTATGCCGGCATCCGTGCGCTGCGCCCCGCGCACGGCCGCGCGCACGCCGGCATCCGAATCGCAGCGCGCCGTTCCCTGGCCGCCGGACCCGATCGACGGACGCAGGATGACCGGATAGCCGAGCGACTGCGCGATCGTCACCGCGGCATCCTCGTCGTCGGCAACGCCGCCTTCCGCAACCGCGACGCCGGCGCGAAGCGCGACTTCGAACAGGCGCGACTTGTCGATCGAATCGATCCACGTGGCGGAATCGCCAAGCGAACGGCGCACGGCGATTGCGATGTGCTCGCGCATCTGCGGCAGCAATCCTGCGGGCGGCTCGAGCACGAGGCGCATCAGCGTGCGCAGCGCGACCTCGTCGCCGGGAAGGATCAGCGCCGGCGCGGCGGCGCGCATCGCGCCGAGCAGCGTCTGCACCCAATGATAGAGCGTGACGCCGTCCGGAAAGTGGCCGATCCGGTCGGCGAACGCCGTATGCGCCGCGAGCGAATGGCGCGGCGCGAGGAGCGTGACGTCGAAGCCCGCGCGCTTCAATTCGCGCGGCATCCGTGCCGGCGCGACCGCGTCGGTACCCATCGTCACGACGAGTACCGACTGCGTCACTGCCGCTGCACGTTCACTGGACTACCTTCGCGCTGTGCGCTCCGGTATTCGCCCTAGGGGCGGCCCGTCGGGCTCATGCCGCGAATGGCGTCTCCCCAGCGTGCGTAATCGGCAGCGACGGTGCGTGCGAACGACTCGGCGGATCCGCGCGCGATCTCGAGTCCGTGCCGCTGCGCCCACGCTGCCGTTTCGCTGCGGGCGAGGATTGCGTCGATCTCGCGATTGAGCCTGCGCACGACGTCGTCCGGCGTTCCGGCCGGTGCCATCAACCCGATCCATGCCGTGAGATCGAGGCCCGACAGTCCGAGCTCCTGTCCCGTCGGCACGTCGGGAAGCAGCGGCGAGCGCTCCGCGGAGAAGACGACGAGGGGCCTCACCTTGCCGCCTTGCGCGAGGCCGACGCCGGTGGTGATCGAGACGATCATCATCTGCACGTCGCCGGTCGCGACCGCCGCAATGCCTGCGCTCGGCCCGTTGTACGGCACGTGCACGAGGTCGACGCCGGTGGCCGCCTTGAACAGCTCGACGTCTACGTGGTTCGACGAGCCGACGCCGCCGCTCGCGAAGTTGAGCTGGCCGGGGCGGGACTTCGCAAAGTCGACGAAATCGGGCAGCGTCCGCACCGGCAAGCCGGGGTGCACCCACACCGCCTTGATCGAGCGAAACAGGTTCGACACCGCAGCGAAGTCGCGCACGGGATCGTACGGGACGTTCGCCGCGACGTGCGGAACGAGCGCGTGCGTGCTGAGCGTCGCAACGACGAGCGTATGCCCGTCGGGTTGGGCGCGGGCGGCCTCGCCGATGCCGATGATGCCGCTCGCCCCGGCGCGATTCTCGACTACGACCGGCGTGCCGAGCGCGCGACCGAGGCGTTCGGCGACGTAGCGCCCGATCAAATCCGGCGGACCTCCGGGTGCCTGCGCGACGATGATGCGCACGGGTCGCGACGGCCAAGCCGCATCCGCGGCGAGCGCTGCGTCGCCGAGCGCTGCGAAAACGACGCAGGCCGCGAGAGCGAGCGCGTCGGCAAGTCGGGTGGCGATGGCTCGTTCTCCGGAGTGTCCAGGCGACCGCGAATTGTACGGGTTGCGCCGCGCGCACCGGCCTGCAACGTCGCAGTTTGCTTGACGCATCTCATGCGCGCGGGCTTTCGGCGTTCCTATAATCCGCCATGGACAGCGGCCTGATTCTCTTCGCACACGGCGCGCGCGACCCGCGCTGGGCGGAACCGTTCGAGCGGCTGCGCGACAAGGTCAGGGCAAGGACGGACGGAATCCCGGTGACACTCGCGTTTCTCGAGCATCTCCCGCCCGGGCTTGCCGAGGCTGCGTCGGACATGGCGGCGCAAGGCGTGCGGCGAATCCGGATCGTGCCGATGTTCTTCGGCCGCGGCGGCCATCTGCGCGACGACTTCCCGCGCCAGTTCGACGCGGTGAAAGCGCGGTTGCCCGAGGTGCGGTTCGAGGTGACGCTCGCGGCCGGCGAGGACGAGGGCGTGCTCGATGCGCTGGCGGCATTCGCGACGGAAGCACGGTCGCAACAATAATCAAGTCAATTCTGAATAGGAGTCGGCAACATGCTGAAAAAATGTATAAAAGTTGTTGTCGGAATCGCAGCGGCAGGCTTGCTCCTGGCCCCTCCGGCCGCCATCGCGCAGCAGGCCGTGAAGATCGGCGTCATCGCCGAGTTCTCGGGACCGTTCGCCGACTACGGCAACCAGATCCTGAACGGGATGAAGACGTACCTGAAGCTGAACGGGGACACGTTCGCCGGCCGCAAGGTGGAGATCATCACGCGCGACACCACGGGCGCCGCGCCGGACATCGCGAAGCGGCACGCGCAGGAGCTGATCACCCGCGACAACGTCGACATCCTGGCCGGCTTCGGCCTTACGCCGAACGCGCTCGCCGTCGCGCCGATCGACGCGGAGGCGAAGAAGCCGATGGTGATCATGAACGCCGCGACGTCGGTGATCACGACCCGCTCGCCGTACATCGTGCGCGTGTCGCATACGCTGCCGCAGCAGACGCAGCCGATCGCGCAATGGGCGCTCAAGAACGGCGTCAAGCGTGCCTACACGCTCGTCTCCGACTACGGCCCGGGAATCGACTCCGAGGTCCAGTTCGTGAAGTCGTTCAAGGCCGGCGGCGGCGAAATCGTGGACAGCGTGCGCGTGCCGCTGCAGAACCCCGACTTCGCGCCGTATCTGCAGCGGATCAAGGATTCGAAGCCCGACGCGGTGTTCGTGTTCCTGCCCCCGGGCAGCCAGACGATCGGGTTCATCAAGGGCTACGAGGACCGCGGCCTCAAGCAGGCGGGGATCCGTCTGATCGGAACGGGTGACCTCACCGACGACGGCGTGCTGCAGGCGATGGGCGAGCCGACGCTCGGACTGATCACGAGCTTCCACTACTCGGCGGCGCACGATTCGCCGGAGAACAAGCTGTTCGTGAAGACTTACGCGGAGGTCAACGGCACGAAATACCGCCCGAACTTCATGGCGTGCGCGGGCTACGACGGCATGGCGGCAATCGCCGAGGCGCTGAAGAAGACCGGCGGCTCGGTCGATACGGACAGATTCCTCGCCGCGCTCAAGGGCATGAAGCTCATGAGCCCGCGCGGCCCGATCATGATCGACCCGGAGACGCGAGATATCGTGCAGACGGTCTACATTCGCAAGGTCGAAAAGGTGAACGGCGAGCTCTACAACATCGAGTTCGACAAGTTCGAGAACGTCAAGGACCCGGGGAAGTAGCGGCGGCGGCGAGGGCAGGGCGCCTTCGCTGCACCCACGAGGGCAGGGCGCCTTTCGCTGTACGCATGAGGGCAGGGCGCCGTCCGCTGCACCGCGAGGGCGGGGCGCCTTCGCGCCTTCGCCCACCCATTGATTGCGGCATGCCCGGCAGCAACATGCGGTTCCATGCCGCTCGATTTTCCGTGGTTCGATTTCGTCGCGTCGGACGGCGCGACAGAGCCCGCATCCGGCGAACCGGTGCGCGCGCCCGACTCGACGCTTCTCGATGCGTATTCCGAAGCCGTCTCGGGAGCGGTCGCGCGCGTCGCACCCGCCGTCGCGCACGTCCGCGTCGAGCGTGAGCGGCGAGCGCGCGGGAGGCAGGAGGGCGCCGGTTCGGGATTCCTGATCACGCCCGACGGGTATCTGGTGACGAACAGTCACGTCGCAGGCGGCGCCGCGGCGATCGAGATCACGCTGTCAGACGGTCGCGTCGCGAATGCCGAAGTCGTAGGCGACGATCCGGATTCCGATCTCGCGGTGCTCAAGGCCGGGATCGGTGACGTCGCGTGGTGCCGGTTCGGCAATTCCGCATCCGTGCGCGTGGGCCAGATCGCGATTGCGATCGGCAGCCCCTACGGTTTCCAGCACTCGGTAACGGCGGGCGTGGTGAGCGCGCTCGGCCGCTCGATGCGCGCGCAAAGCGGCCGCCTGCTCGACAACATCATTCAGACCGACGCTGCGCTCAATCCCGGCAATTCCGGCGGGCCGCTCGTCGACTCGCGCGGCGCGGTCGTCGGCGTCAATACGGCGATCATCCATTCCGCGCAAGGCATCTGCTTCGCGATCGGCGCGTCCACGGCGGAGCAGGTCGCGATCGCGCTGTTGCGCGAAGGCCGCGTGCGCCGCGCTTACCTCGGCATCGGCGGCGTCACGCTCGCGCTGCCGACACGCGTCGTGCGGCACTTCAACCTTGCGCTGAATGCCGGCGTGCGCGTCGAGTCGGTCGCCGCCGACTCGCCCGCGTCGCGCGCCGGCCTCGCGGTCGGCGACGTCGTCATCGCGCTCGACGGCGCGCCGGTCGGCGGCATCGACGATCTGCAGCGGCTGCTCGGCGCGGATGCGATTGGCCGCCGAACGACGATCGAGGCGGTGCGCCGCGGTCGTCTGCTGCGGATCGACGTGACACTGGTCGAGGCAGGGCAAAGACCGCATATCCCGGGATAACCTGTCCGGCTTGCCGAGGACCGGCCACGCGCACATACTTTTCCATCGCCGCGCCCGCCCTCGTTCAAAGGCTGCAACGACGCTGCGAAGGTCGTTTCCCGGTAGTGGTCTAAACCACTACCCGTTTCCCCGTACGCTTTGGACACCGAGGAGGAAATGATGAGCAGGCAGTGCCTTGCCCGCGGATTCGCCATTTCAGCTATCTCGTTGCTGGGTCTTGTGCTGAGCACTTCGAGTTTCGCGGCTCCCGGCGGAAAAAAGGCCAACGAGCTTGGATCGATGGGGCCGGTACCCAAGGCCCAATGCGGCCCTTCCGACCACACCGAAAGCGGATTGCAGGGCCAGACCACGAAGGAAGAACGCGAGAGCGGCGACTCGGAGCTCGGCTACACCTGCAATCTGGAACTCGTCGGCCAGTTCAAGGGCGAGGGAGCCTTTTCGCAGGACGGACCGGCGTACTTCGATCACTGCGCGTACATGGCAACGGAAAACGATCCCGAGCAGGAGCACCCCGGTGTCGTGGTGATCGATGTTTCAGATCCCACGAACCCACAGCCGACCGCATACCTCGCCGACACGCCGGCGGGGCTCAACCCGCACGAAAACATCAAGGTGAACAAGACGCGCGGACTGCTCGGCCTCGCCCAAAGCAACGGGCCGAATTTCGCCGTCTATGACCTGAACGGCGACTGCGCCCACCCGAAGCTCGCATCCAGCATCACCGTGCCCGACAGCCGGGGCCACATGGGTGGCTGGTCCGAGGACGGAATGACGTACTACATCGGCCAGTCATTTCGCGGCGTCGGCGGCATTATGCCCATCATCGACGTCTCCGACCCGTACAACGCGAAGTGGATGCTCAACTGGACGTTCAACGGTGACGGCCGGCCCCACGATCTCTCCACCAACCAGGAAAGCACGCGGATGTACGCGGGGCAGCCCGGCAACTTCGGCGTGGCGCCGACCAATTCTTCATTCGGTCCGGACGGGCTGGTGGTACTCGACATCAGCGACATCAAGTACCGTCTCGCCGATCCGCAGATCCGGATCGTCAGCAGACTTTTCTGGAGCGACCAGGGGCAAGCAGAACAAATGCTTCCGTTCTTCTCTCATGGACGCTCGTACCTCATCAGCACGGACGAGTCCGGCGGCCAGGCAGGCGTTGGCGGTTTGGCGGCGGCATGTGACCGCGGCGCGTCGGCGTACGGCTATTCAAACATCATCGACATCACCGACGAGACGAAACCGAGGATCGTCTCGAAGATCATGCTCGAAGTTCACGATCCCGCCAACTGCAAGCAATTTCTGAATGAGCCGCCGGAAGTCGGCGGCGGGATCCTCGACTATTCCACGGAGCGATGCGCCGTGGACCGTGAAAGAAATCCAACGCTCGCCGCTTGCGGCTCGCGAGGTACCGGCACCCGCGTTTACGACATCAGCGATCCGCTGCACCCTGCGGAAATCGCGTACTGGAAGGGGCCGGCGCCGCGAACGGCCTTCCTTCCCGGGTCGGGCAGCTGGTCACCGGGCATCGATCGGACCGTCGAAAAGCAGGCGGGATTGGCGCGCTTCGTCAAAGTCAAAGGCGCCAACGGCAAAGGGCACGAGTTGAATCTCTGGATCGTCGGTGATGCCGGCGGTTTTCAGGTTCTTCGGTTCTCCGACGATTTCCTGAAAACCCAGCGCGGCAAGGCGGTTCACGCCGAATCTTTGGAAGGCGACTAGGGCAACAAGACGAGTCCTGCTGCAGCTGGCAAGCCCGGCAGCGCAAGCTGAACGATTGGCGGCAAGCAAGCTGCAGTCTGTTTGAAATGTGCTGGCTCTTCGACCGCGATCGAAGAGCCATTTTTTTTGAACTTCAGTGACCAAAACGCCCGTAGCCGTCTTTAGCAGCCATAAAGATGGCTGTAGCGGGTCAGCCATGTGAACCATGGGTGGCAATCGCCGGCGACCACAACCGAATCCCTCGGGCCTGCGGGACCCGTCAGGCAGTCTCGCGCGCCCAGTCTTCCGGTTTACGCACCATTTGACATAATACCAATTATACGCAGTAAGACGATCAGGGACCGGAGTCACCAGACCGCAAGAAACAGCGCTACGCCGTGCCGTGGCCCCGCGCGAATGCCTCCATCAGTGCGACGTGCGCTTTTCGTCAGCCGTGCCGGATCCACGCCGCATCCGCCGGCCGCCCAAGCCGTTGCGCGAGCCGCGGCCCGCGCGAGCCTGCAGCTGCGTCTTGCGCGCCTCGAGCTTGCCGCCGAGATCCGCGAGGTCGAGTCCGCTCGACTTGACCTTCGGAAACAGCTCCTTTTCCTCTTCCTTCACGTGGTGCTTGACGTACTCGGACAGCACCTTGACGCCCGCGTCGTACAGCGGATCGTCGATAGGCGCGCTTTCCAGCCGGCCCACGAGGTCCTTGAGCGTCTGGTGCTCGACGGCGGCCTCGTCCAGCAAGTCTTTGCCTTCCTCCTGCTGCAGCGCGCGGCGCGCGGCCGGATAGAAGATCTCCTCCTCGATCTGCGCGTGGACGGTCAGCGCATCGCAGATCTTCTCGACCAGCGACTCCTTGGCCGCGGCGTCGCCGTCATCCTTCATGTCTTCGAATTGCCTGAACATCGCGTCGACCTCGTCGTGATCCCGCTTCAGGAGATCCAGCGCGTTCACGGATTCGCTGCTCGTCGTCCCGAACATAATGACCTCTCGCGTGTCGGTTAGGGAAAGTAGCTCGAAACTGTAGCGTCGGCGCGCAGCGACTCCTGTCCGCGGCCTGCTGCAATGCGTGTAGGAAAATGGACGACGCTCGCAACCATTCGTCCCGCTCTCGTGGCCTCGCCGAGAATCGCGGTTTACGGCGCCATCGCCGCCAACATCGCGATCGCGATCACCAAGTTCGCGGTCGCCGCGATCACGGGCAGCTCGGCGATGCTCTCCGAGGGCATCCATTCCGCCGTCGACACCGGCAACGGCATCCTGCTGCTGATCGGCACACGGCTCGCCGAGAGGCCCGCCACGCCCGAGCATCCATTCGGCCACGGCAAGGAGCTGTACTTCTGGAGCCTGATCGTCGCCGTGCTGATCTTCGGGCTGGGCGGCGGCTTGTCGATCTTCGAAGGGCTGCAGCACATCGTCGACCCCGAGCCGATCCGCGACGCCAAATGGAACTACTTCGTACTAGCAGCCGCAGCGCTGTTCGAGGGCGCGAGCTTCACCGTCGCCCTGCGCATCTTCCTGCGCACGAAAGGCGAGCGCCCCTTCTGGCGCGCATTGCACGCGAGCAAGGATCCGGCAACGTACACGGTGCTGGCTGAAGACGCCGCTGCGCTCGCCGGGCTCGCGGTGGCGGCCATCGGGATCTTCATCAGCCACCGCTTCGGCGTTCCGGAGGCCGACGGCGCGGCGTCGCTGGTGATCGGCGGCATCCTCGCAGGCGTTGCCGTCCTGCTGATCCGGGAAGCGCGGGGCTTGCTGATCGGCGAAGGCATTCGCGCCGACACCGCGGCGGCCATCAGGGGGCTGCTCGACGCGCATCCGCTCGTGCGCCGCGTCGGGCCCCTCCTCTCGATGTACATCGGCGCCGACCAGGTGCTATTGACGCTCGACGCGGAATTCGACCCGAACGCGAGCGCCGCCGACATCGCGACCGCCATCCGGGAGCTCGAGGCCGCGATCCGGCGGCGCTTCGACAAGATCACGCGCATCTACATCGAGGCCGTTCCCGCGGCGCGGTGATACGCTGCGGCGGAGCCGAAAGGCGTTTCTGCCGATGACCATCGCCACCGAATTCGAGCGCGCCTTTCGCCTGCACCAGCAGGGCAAGCTGCGCGAAGCCTTCCTGCGCTACGACGCCGTGCTGGCCGCAGACCCGAGGCACGCCGCAGCGCTGCACTATTCCGGCGTCGTGCTCTACCAGGCCGGCAAGGTTCCCGAGGCCGCGCAGCGCATCCGCGCGTCGCTCGATATCGAGCCTGCATCCGCCGATGCATGGTCGAACCTCTCGCTCGTGCTCGATGCGGCCGGACAGCGCGAGGCCGCGCGCAACGCACTGCTCGAAGCCGCGAAGCTCGCGGCGGAATCGCCCGACGTGCTCGCGAATCTGTCCGCTGCCGAATTCGCGGTCGGGCGCGTTGCGGAGGCCGAGCAGGCGGCACGCCGCGCGATCGCCGCTAACGGGCAGCACGCCGCCGCCTGGCACAACCTCGCGCTCGCGCTCGAGCCGCAGGGTCGCTTGCTGGAGGCACTGGACGCCGCATCGCGCGCCGCCGCGCTCGCGCCCGGCGAGCCCGCCTATGCGGGACTCAAGGCGCAACTCGAGATCACGGCCGGCATGCGGAAGAAGGCGCGTGCGACGCTCGACGCGGCGCTCGTGCGCAAGCCCGGCTCGGCCGCACTGCAGTTTCAACTCGCGGGCTTGCTCGATCGGGAGCACGACGCCGCGGGCGCGATGCGCGCCTACGAGAACGTCGTGCGGCTCGATCCGAACCACGGCGCGGCGCTGTCGCAACTGCTGTATCTGCGCCAGCGGATGGCCGACTGGCACGACGTCGATGCGCTGCGCCGGCGCTTTCGCGAGGGCATCGCAGCCGGCATGCCGCTGCTGTCGCCGTTCGTGTGGCTGTCGCAGCCGTCGTCGCGACACGAGCAGCGGCGCTGCGCCGAGACGTGGACGCAGGCGCTCGCACCGCCTTCGGCGTCCGGCCCACCGCCGCCGCTTCGCGACGGACGCCTGCGCATCGGCTACCTGTCCGCCGACTTCCACACGCACGCCACCGCCTATCTCGTGGCAGGAATGTTCGAGGCCCACGATCGCGAGCGCTTCGAGATCGTCGCCTATTCGACCGGCCCCGACGATCGCAGCCCCATGCGCGAGCGCCTGACGCGCGCGTTCGATCGCTTCGTCGACGCTGCGGGATGGCCGTCGCGCAAGCTCGCGCAGGCGATCCGCAACGACGGCATCGACATTCTCGTCGACCTCAAGGGCCACACCGACGGCGCCGCGCCCGCGGCACTCGCATTGCGCCCGGCGCCGATCCAGGTGCATTACCTGGGCTACCCCGGCACGCTCGGCGGCAACCTCGTCGACTACCTGATCGGCGACCCGATCGTCACGCCGTCCGCGCACGCGCAGGATTACGCCGAGACGCTCGCCCTCCTTCCGCACAGCTATCAGGTCAACGACCGCGCGCGGCCGATCGGCGAGGCGCCAACGCGGCAGGCGCTGGGGTTCGCCGGGAGCGCAGTCGTGCTGTGCTGCTTCAACCGCGGCTACAAGCTCAATTCCGCGGTGTTCGACGCCTGGCTCGCGATTCTCACGGAAGTGCCCGAGGCCGTGCTGTGGCTGATGACGCATCCCGGCGAGGAACTGCTCGAGCGCAACCTGCGCCGCGAGATGGTGCGCAGGGGCCTCGACGCGCGACGGCTGCACTTTGCGAAATCGCGGCCGAACGCCGAGTACCTGGCGCTGTACCGCGTGGCCGATCTCTTCCTCGACACGTGGCCCTACAACGCGCACACGACGGCAAGCGACGCGCTGTGGGCGGGATGCCCGGTGCTGACCTGCCGCGGCGAGACATTCGCCTCGCGCGTCGCGGCGAGTCTCGTCACGGCGGTCGGCTTGCCCGAACTGATGTGCGACGACGTGATGGCCTACGTCGCAAAGGCGATCGCGCTCGCTCGCGATCCCCACGAGCGCGCTCGCCTGCGCGCGCACCTCGAAACGTCCGGCCGCGCGAGCCCGCTGTTCGACACCCGAGCCACCACCCGGGCGCTCGAAGCGGCGTACCTGGTGATGGCCGATCAGTGCCGGCGCGGCATGCGCAAGCCGATCCGGGTGGAGTCCCAGGCGTAGGCGCTCGTTTGTCGTCGGCGAATCGGCTCGGCGGCGCAATTCCGCCGCCGCTTTTGCTCGAAGCGGCCGGGTCTTCCCGCCGGCCCGTACGGCTTATGAGCCGCGCAGCCAGTCGATCGCCTGCTCGACGCGGTCCACGGTCACGATACGAATCCCATCAATACCTTGCTTCGGCTTGTTGAGACTCGGAATGAGGACTGTCTCAAATCCCAGCTTCGCGGCTTCGCGAATGCGCTCCTGGCCGCGCTGGACCGGCCGCACCTCGCCCGCGAGGCCGACCTCACCGAAAATAAGTGATTTCTTCGGCAACGGCTTGTTTTTCAACGACGAGAAGACTGCCATCAGCGCCGCCAGGTCGGCGGCCGGCTCGACAATCCGCACCCCGCCCACGGCATTGACGAACACGTCGTAGCCGCCGGTCTCGATCCCCCCATGGCGGTGCAAAACCGCAAGCAACAAGGCGAGTCTCTGCGGGTCGAGGCCCACGGCGAGGCGCCGGGGCGGGCCACCGATCACCGGATCGACGAGCGCCTGCAGTTCGACCAGCAGCGGGCGCGTGCCTTCCAGCGTCGCGACGACCGCCGACCCCGCCACGCCGTCCGCGTGCTGTGACAGGAACAGCGCGGACGGGTTTGCCACACCCTTCAGCCCGCGCTCCGTCATCGCGAACACGCCGAGCTCGTTCGCGGCGCCGAAGCGGTTCTTGATCGCGCGCACGAGGCGAAAGCTCGAGTGCGCATCGCCCTCGAAGTACAGCACCGCGTCGACGATGTGCTCGAGCACGCGCGGACCCGCGATCGCGCCCTCCTTCGTCACGTGGCCGACGAACAGCACGACGACGCCGCGCTGCTTCGCGAGCCGGGTCAGCTGCGCCGCGCATTCGCGTACCTGCGCGACGCTGCCCGGTGCGGAGGCGAGCGCCTCGGTGTAGATCGTCTGGACCGAGTCGATGACGACGACCTCCGGCGACGTCGTGTTGATCGCCGCGACGATCGCCTCGAGCTGCACTTCGGCGAGGAGCTCGACCGGCGCATTGACGAGCGCGAGCCGCTGCGCACGCATCGCGATCTGCTCGGCGGATTCCTCGCCGGTCACGTACAGCGTGCGATGCGCGGCGCCGAGCGCGGCACCCGCCTGCAGCAGCAGCGTCGACTTGCCGATGCCGGGATCGCCGCCGAGCAGGACTACGCCACCGGGTACGAGACCGCCGCCCAGCACGCGGTCGAATTCCTCGAGGCCGGTCGCGATGCGCGAGATTGCGCGCGGCTTGACCGACGCGAGCGGCGTTACGGTCGACCGCGTTCCGGCGATGCTTTCGAAGCGCGTGGCGGCGGGCGTCGCGATCGATTCGACGAGCGTGTTCCACGCGCCGCAATGCGGGCACTGTCCCTGCCACTTCGGCGCCTGGCCGCCGCACTCGGTGCAGGAATACAGCGTCTTCGGCTTCGCCACGTCAGGACAGCTCGCCGGGCTCGGCGACCGCCGTGCCGAGCTTGCCGACGACGACGCCCGCGGCCTCGTTGGCGATCGCCATCGCGTCGGGCAGCGGCGCGCCCGCGGCGAGAAGCGCGCCCAGCGTCGCGATCACGGTGTCGCCGGCGCCCGAGACGTCGAATACCTCGCGTGCCTGCGCAGGAATCGACAGCGTGCCCGTGTCCGAGTACAGGCTCATGCCATCTTCCGAGCGCGTGATCAGCACGGCGCCCAAGTCCAGGTCGCGGCGCAGCGCCTGTGCGCGGCGCGCGAGGTCGGCCTCGTCACGCGCGCGGCCCGCCACCTGGCGGAATTCGCTGCGATTCGGCGTGATCACCGTCGCGCCGCGATAGCGCTCCCACTCGTCGCCCTTCGGATCGACGAGCACCGGCTTCCCGGCCGCCCGGGCGCGCTCGATCATCGTCACGATGTGCGCGAGGCCGCCCTTGCCGTAATCGGACAGCACGAGCGCGTTCGCGCCGGCGAGCAGCGCGTCGAACTCGGCGAGGTTCGACGCGAGCAGCTCGTGCGACGGCGTCGTCTCGAAGTCGATGCGCAGCAGCTGCTGCTGCCGGCCGACGACGCGCAGCTTCACCGTCGTCGTCAGCGCGGGATCGCGCAGGAACGATGCCTGGATGCGCGCGGTGTCGAGCAGTCGCGACAGCGCCTCGGCGGGCTCGTCGCGGCCGGTGCACGACAGCAGCATCGCGTGCGCACCGAGCGCCGCCACGTTGCGCGCGACGTTCGCCGCGCCGCCGGGACGCTCCTCGGAGCGCGCGATCTTCACCACCGGAACCGGCGCCTCGGGCGAGATGCGCTCGACGTCGCCGAACCAGTAGCGATCGAGCATTACGTCGCCGACGATGAGCACGCGCGCGTTCGCGACGCGTTCGCGCCAATGCGAGAAAAGAGTCGTATCGCTCGTTGCACGCGAGCGCACGGGACCGCGCTCCTGCTTCGTGTGCCGGTTCACTGGACTACCCTTCGCGTCTCATGGCGCATCGTCACCGGCGGTGTCGCCGCGCGCTCGTCCGCCACGCCGGCCGATCGAATGGTGCTCGAGTCCCGCGCCTTCCACCACGTCGGTCTCGTAGAGATTGCGGCCGTCGAAGACAACCGGCTCGCGCAGCGTGCGCTGCAGCGCCTCGAAGTCGGGACTGCGGAACTCCTTCCATTCGGTCACGACAACGAGCGCATCGGCGCCGTCGCAGGCGGCGAGCGGATTGGCGGCGAAGGAGACGCCCGGAACGTCGCCGAGCACGCGCCGCGCTTCGTCGATTGCGACCGGATCGTATGCGCAGACCGTCGCGCCGCGCGCAATCAGCGCGTCGATGATCACGCGCGACGGCGCTTCTCGCATGTCGTCGGTGTTAGGCTTGAACGCGAGGCCCCAGAGCGCGAAACGCCGCCCGGTCAGGTCGGCGCCGAAGCGCGCGACGACCTTGTCGACGAGCACGCGCTTCTGCCGCTCGTTTGCCGCTTCCACCGCGGTGAGCACCGCGAGCGGCGCGCCGGCGCGCTGCGCGGAGAGCTTGAGGGCCTTCACGTCCTTCGGGAAGCAGCTGCCGCCGTAGCCGACGCCGGGATACAGGAAGTGCCAGCCGATGCGCGGATCGGAGCCGATGCCCTGGCGCACCGACTCGATGTCGGCGCCGAGACGCTCGGCGAGATTGGCGAGCTCGTTCATGAACGAGATGCGCGTCGCGAGCATCGCGTTCGCCGCATACTTCGTGAGCTCCGCCGAGCGCACGTCCATCACCAGCAGGCGCTCGCGATTGCGCTGGAACGGCGCATAGACGTTCCGCAGGATCGCGATCGCCCGCTCGTCGTCGGCGCCGATGACGACGCGATCGGGCTTCATGAAATCGTCGACCGCGGCGCCCTCCTTCAGGAATTCGGGATTGGAGGCGACGGCATAGGGGATCTTCACGCCGCGCGCGGCGAGCTCGTCGGCGATCGTCGCGCGCACGCGATCGGCCGTGCCCACCGGCACCGTCGACTTGTCGACGACGAGCGTCCACTGCGTCATGCGCCGGCCGATGTTGCGCGCCGCCTGCAGCACGTACTGCATGTCGGCGCTGCCGTCCTCGTCAGGCGGCGTGCCGACCGCGATGAACTGCACGGCGGCATGGCCGACGGCAGCATCGACGTCCGTAGTGAACCGCAGGCGGCCGGCCGCGACGTTGCGGTGGATCATCGACTCGAGGCCAGGCTCGTGAATCGGGACCCGGCCTTCGTTGAGCATCGTGATCTTGCGCGCGTCGACGTCGAGGCACAGTACGTCGTTGCCGACTTCGGCAAGGCACGTCCCGGTGACGAGGCCGACGTAACCGGTGCCGATCATCGTGATCTTCATGGCGGATGTCCGAGCGTGCGGTTGATTTCCGCGAGTGCCGCGACCGGGTCCGCTGCCCCGGTAATCGGCCGTCCGATCACCAGGTAATCGGCGCCCGCCTGCGCCGCGGCTTCGGGCGTCGTGATGCGCGCCTGGTCGTCCTTCGCGCTGCCGGTCGGACGGATTCCCGGCGTGACCAGCGCGAAGCCGGGCCCGAATGCCGCGCGCATCGACGGCGCCTCGATCGCCGAGCAGACGATGCCGTCGAGCCCGCAGTCACGCGCCAGCGCGGCGAGCTTCAGCACGTGGCGTCCCGAATCGAGGTCGATGCCGGTCTCGTGCAGCGCCGCATGGTCGAGGCTCGTCAGCACGGTGACACCGACCAGCAGCGGGCGATGACGTCCCGTTTGCGCCGCCGTCGCGGCGACCGCGTCGCGCGCCGCCTTGAGCATCGCCCGGCCCCCGGCGGCGTGCACGTTCAGCATCCACACGCCCAGGCGCGTCGCCACCGCGCACGCCTGCGCGACGGTGTTCGGGATGTCGTGGAACTTGAGGTCGAGGAAGACGTTGAAGCCGCGATCGATCATCCAGCGCACGGGATCGGGACCGGCCCGCGTGAACAGCTCGTTGCCGACCTTGAGCCCGCAGTCGTGCGGATCGAGGCGCTCGGCGAGCCCGAGCGCGCGCATCGGGTTGGCGAAATCCAGCGCGATGACCACGCGCGGCGCCTGAGCGGTGCTCATCGCGCGTCTCCGCGCGGGACGGGAATCACGACGCAGCTATGCATAACCATCGGGCATCTCCGTGCGCTTCGGCGAATACGTTTCCCATTTCTGGCAGCCCGGACAGCGCCAGTAGTACTGCCGCGCCCGGAAGCCGCAGTTGTCGCACTTGTAGAGGCCGAGGCGCTTGATGTGCTGGCCGACGAGCCCCTTGACGAGCGCCAGGTCGTGCCGCTGTTCTGGAGGCGATGCGAGCAGCTGCGCCTCGAGCAGGCGGTCGAGGCCGATGAGCGTCGGATTGCGCGCGAGCTCGTCCTTGATGAGCGTCGCGGCAACGGCCGGGCCTTCATGCTCGAGCGTCAGCGTGAACAGCGCATTCAGCAGATCGAGCGATGGATACTGCGCCTGGTAATTGCGCAGCAGCCGGATGCCGGTCGGCAGGTCGTTCAGGCGGCGAAACGCGTCGGCGAAGCGCTCGGCCGCCAGCGCCAGGAACGCGGGATTCTGCGACTCGATGCGCTGCCACGCGTCGACCGCCCCGCGCCAGTCGCCGTTCTGGCCGGCGAGATCGCCGCCGATCAGGTTGGCGCGCGTGCAGCCACGGTGCATCGCGAGCGCGCGCTCGAGCTCCACCGTCGCCCCGGCGGTGTCCGAACGCAACAGCGCCGCCTGCGCGAGCTCGCAGTGATACTGCGCGATCTCCCTGTAATAGGGCTGCTTCGCGAGCCCTTCCATTCGTTGCATGGCGGCGATCGCCTTCGGCCAGTCCTTCTCGGTTTCGTAGATCGAGATCAGGTGCGAGAGCGCCGAATGCTCGAACGGCGAATCGTCGAGCTTGCGGAACAGCGCCTCGGCGCGGTCGAGCAGTCCCGCGCGATGAAAGTCCTGCGCGAGCTCGTAGGTAGCCATCGTGCGCTTGTCGACGGGCAGCGTCGGCCGGTCGAGCAGGTTCTGGTGCATGCGGATCGCGCGCTCGGTTTCGCCCTGGCGCCGGAACAGCGAGCCGAGCGCGAAGTGCAGATCGATCGTCTGCGGATCGACCTTGACCACCTCGATGAACGACTCGATCGCCTTGTCAGGCTGCTCGTTCAGCAGGAAGTTGAGGCCGCGGAAATAAGACAGCGGCAGCGCCCGCGACTCGGTGAGCAGATGCTTGATGTCGATGCGCGCGGCGACCCACCCGAGCGCGAAGAACAGCGCCGGAATGGGGAGCAGCCACCAGAGCTCGAAGTCCATGCGCGGCGGACGTGCGCGTCGTCAGCGCGTTCTGATTGCGCGGGCTAGAAGCCGGTGGACGGCGGCTCGAAGCCGGGGCCCGACGCGGGCGTCGTGCCGGGTGCCTTGAGCTGCGGATGCGCGGCGGCGGCGCCGGCCTGCGCGTGATGCTCGCGCCGCATCCGTCTCAGCTGCCGGCGCAGGCGCGCGATCTTCACCGCGCCGGCGAGCAGGCCGAGGGCGACGCCCGCCGCGAACGCAATCAGCACGACGAACACGAGCGGCGCCTGCCACGAATAGAACGTGAACACCCGCACGGTGACCGGGTCTGCGTTCTGCAGCGAAATGAACAGCAGCACGAGGAAGATCGCCGAGATGATGATCCAGCGCAGCACGCTCATGGTGGGCGACCGCTCGGTTGGGAAGACGAGAAAAAGGCGGCCCGCGCGTCGCGCGCTGCGGCCGCCTGCCTGATGCTCATGATACGAAAGCTGTCCTAGTCCTGACCGACGTCGAAATCGACCCGCTCCCGCAACTCCTTGCCGGCCTTGAAGTGCGGCACGTACTTCTCGGGTACCTGCACCTTCTCCCCCGACTTCGGGTTGCGCCCGGTGCGCGGCGGGCGGTAGTTGAGGCCGAAGCTGCCGAACCCGCGGATCTCGATGCGCTCCCCTTTCGCGAGGCTCTCCGCCATCGCGTCGAGGACCATCTTCACCGCCAGCTCGGCATCCTTGGCAACCAGTTGCGGAAACTGCGCCGCGAGGCGGTCGATCAGCTCCGATTTGGTCATGTCAGTAGCGCCGGGCCGCCCCAAGCTACTGACCGCGCCCCCTCGGGGGGCAGCGAGCGGAGCGAGCGTGGGGGTCGTTTCATGTCGAACGCCTCGCCGTCAGCTGTTGGCCTTGTTGTCGAGCTTCGCCTTGAGCAGCGCGCCCAGGTTCGTCGTGCCGGTGCTGGCACCCGCGTTCTCCGCAGTCATCCGCTGCATCGCGGCCGATTCGTCGGCGTTGTCCTTCGCCTTGATCGACAGGTTGATGCTGCGGTTCTTGCGGTCGACGTTGATGATCATCGCGTTGACGGCGTCGCCTTCCTTGAGCCGCGTGCGGATGTCCTCGACGCGGTCGCGCGAGACTTCCGAAGCGCGCAGGTAGCCTTCGATGTCGCCGCCGAGCGAGATCACGGCGCCCTTGGCGTCGAGGCTCTTCACGGTGCCGGACACCACGCTGCCTTTGTCGTGCGTCGCGACGAAGTTGCTGAACGGATCGCCTTCGAGCTGCTTGATGCCGAGCGAGATGCGCTCGCGCTCGACGTCGATCGCGAGCACCACCGCCTCGACCTCCTGGCCCTTCTTGTAATCGCGCACGGCGGTTTCGCCGGCGTTCGCCCAAGACAAGTCGGACAGGTGAACGAGCCCATCGATGCCGCCCGGCAGGCCCACGAAGACGCCGAAGTCGGTGATCGACTTGATCTGGCCCGCGACCTTGTCGCCCTTCTTGTGGTTCATCGCGAACTCGTCCCACGGGTTCGGCATGCACTGCTTCATCCCGAGCGAGATGCGGCGGCGGTCCTCGTCGATCTCGAGGATCATCACCTCGACTTCGTCGCCGAGCTGCACGACCTTCGTCGGGTGGATGTTCTTGTTCGTCCAGTCCATCTCGGAGACGTGCACGAGGCCTTCGATGCCCGACTCGATCTCGACGAATGCGCCGTAGTCGGTGATGTTCGTCACCTTGCCGAACAGGCGCGTGCCCGGCGGATAGCGCCGCGACAGCCCCACCCACGGGTCGTCGCCCAGCTGCTTGAGGCCGAGCGAGACGCGGTTCTTCTCCTGGTCGAACTTGAGCACCTTGGCGGTGACCTCGTCGCCGACCGACAGCACTTCCGACGGATGCTTGACGCGCCGCCAGGCGAGATCGGTGATGTGCAGCAGGCCGTCGATGCCGCCCAGATCGACGAACGCGCCGTAATCCGTGATGTTCTTGACGATGCCCTTGACGACCGCGCCCTCCGACAGCGTGGCGAGCAGCTTTTCGCGCTCCTCGCCCAGGCTCTCCTCGAGCACTGCGCGGCGCGACACGACCACGTTGTTGCGCTTGCGGTCGAGCTTGATGACCTTGAAGTCGAGCTGCTTGTTCTCGTACGGTGACGTGTCCTTCACCGGACGGATGTCGACGAGCGATCCGGGCAGGAACGCACGAATGCCGTTGATCATGACCGTGAGGCCGCCCTTGACCTTGCTCGTGACGAGGCCCTGCACGACGGAGCCCTGCTCCATCGACGCCTCGAGGTCGTGCCAGGCCTTGAGACGCTTCGCCTTGTCGCGCGACAGGCGCGTCTCGCCGTAGCCGTTCTCCAGGCTTTCGATCGCGACCGTGACGAAGTCGCCAGGCTTGACCTCGATCTCGCCCTTGTCGTCCTTGAACTCGTCGATCGGAATGAAGCTCTCGGACTTGAGGCCCGCGTTCACGACGACGATGTTGTAATCGACGCGGATCACTTCCGCGGTTATCAGTTCGCCCTGGCGCATTTCCTGGCGCGCGAGGGATTCTTCGAAGAGCGCCGCGAAATTTTCCGCGCCGGCGCTCGGTGTCGCTGCTTGCGTGGCAGTAGCCATGAGGGGTTGGTTCCTTTTCAATTGCCGCCGGCCTGGCGCGAGAACCCGTTATCTCGCGCGGCGGCGGGCTGGTTGACGACATCCGCGAGGCGCGCGCCGGCTAGTAGAAGCGCGCACCTGCGGCCCTTTGCGTGAAGCTGCGGGTCGTAACGCGCGGCCATGTCTCGTATGCCACGCGCCGGACCCCGGAAGCCCTGCAGCCGATGAGAGAAGGCACGTCAACCGACCCGCGCACGGCAGTGCGACAGGACGGCGGCGGTGACTTCGGCAATCGACAGATCGGTCGTATCCAGGATCACGGCGTCGGGCGCCGGCGCGAGCGGCGCAGCCGCACGCGTCGAGTCCCGGGCATCGCGCTCCCGGATATCGCGCAAAAGACCTTCAATGGTAACCGAGATTCCTTTTGCGATCAACTGCTTATACCGGCGTTGCGCGCGCGCCTCGGCGGTCGCGGTCAGGAACAGCTTGACGGTCGCGTCGGGAAAGACGACGGTCCCCATGTCGCGTCCCTCGGCAACGAGCCCGGGTGCCTCTCGGAAAGCGCGCTGGCGCGCCATCAGCGCCCGGCGGACGTTGGCATGGACGGCGATCCGCGACGCCGCCGCCGACACTGCTTCGGTGCGAAGCGCGTCGGCGACGTCGCGACCGCCGAGGGTCGCGCGCCCGCCGGGAAACGACACGTCGAGGTCCGCCGTGAGGGTTTCGAGCGCAGCCGCGTCGTCGAGCCACTCCTGCCGGTCGAGCGCGCGCAGCGCGATCAGCCGGTAGAGCGACCCGCTGTCGAGGTAGTGGAATCCGAGCGCCTGCGCGACGTTCCACGCGATCGTTCCCTTGCCCGAGGCCGCCGGCCCGTCGATGGCCACCACGGGCGCGTTCGCCCCATGCGTCGTCGCACCCGCGTCAGCCATGGTGGGCGATGCGCGCCAGCGCGTCGAAGTAGCCGGGAAACGTCTTGCGCACGCATCCGGGATCGTTGATCGTGACGCCCGCGCCGCCGATTGCCGCGAGCGCGAAGCACATCGCCATCCGGTGGTCGTCGTATGTGTCGATGCAGGCATGGCGGAACTCGGCGAGCGGCGCCACCTCGAGCCAGTCGTTGCCCGCGGCCAGCGTTGCGCCGAGCTTCGCAAGCTCGGCCGCCATCGCCGCGATGCGGTCGGTTTCCTTGACGCGCCAGCTGCCGATGTTGACGAGTCGCGTCGGCGCACGTGCGAACAGCGCCGTGATCGCGAGCGTCATCGCCGCGTCCGGGATCGCGATGCAGTCGATCGTGCCCCCCGCGAGCGGACGTCCGCGCCGGGCCTCGATGAAGTCGGCGCCCATGCGAATGTCCGCGCCTTGCCGTGCCAGCACGTATGCGAAGGCGACGTCGCCCTGGATCGAATCGCGGCCGACGCCGGTCACGCGCACCGGGCCGCCGCCGATCACGCCTGCCGCGAGAAAATACGACGCTGCGGACGCGTCGCCCTCGACGTGAAACGTCCCCGGCGACGCGTACCCCGGCGTCGGCGCAAGCCGGAACGTCGCAGCGTCGGGCGTTTCGACGTCGACGCCGAAGCGGCGCATCAGCCGCAGCGTGATCTCCACGTAAGGGCGCGAGATCAGCGGTGTCGTGAGCGCGATCGTCGTCGTCGCTTGCGCTGCACCGCGCGCGACGGGCAGCGCCATCAGCACGGCGGACAGGAACTGGCTCGACACGTCGGCGCGAATCGGCAGGCGACCGCCCGCGCGGCCGCCGGAGGCGCCGATCGCGAGCGGCGGATACCCGTCCTTGCGCGTGTATCGGATGTCGCATCCCTGATGGCGCAAGGCGTCGACGAGATCGCCGATCGGGCGCTCGTGCATGCGCGGGACGCCCGCGATCGCGTAATCGCCGCCCTGCATCGCGAGCGCGGCCGTCAGCGGCCGCACCGCGGTGCCGGCGTTCCCGAGATAAAGGTGCGCGGCGCGGTTCGGAAACGCACCGCTGACTCCGTGAACGACGCACGTCGTGCCGGTGCGATCGATCGCGACGCCGAGAACGCGCAGCGCCTCGACCATGTGCGCGGTATCGTCGGCGTCGAGCAAGCCCTCGAGCACGGTCGTGCCGCGCGCGAGCGCGGACAACAGGAGCGTGCGATTGCTGATACTCTTCGAGCCGGGAAGCGCCACCTCGCCTTCGGTGCGCGCGATCGGCGCAAGGTCGAGCGTCGCCGCGTCGCGGAGGGTCACCGGAATCGCCTTCGTGGCCGGCGCAAGGACGGCCCTGCGCTAGTGGCCGTCGCGAGTGTCCACGATGCCGCCCGCGGTCTCGCTCCAGCTGCGCCGTGCCTCCGAGGCGCGCGTCAGGATCGTGTCGAGCGCGGTGCCGTCGCCGTGCTCGATCGACGACGCGAGCGCGTCGAGCGCCGTACGATACGCGGCGAGCTCGGTCAGCAACGCGTCGCGATTGGCGAGCGCGATGTCGCGCCACATCTCGGGCGACGATCCGGCGATGCGCGTGAAATCGCGGAATCCGCTGCCTGCGCTGCCGAGATATTCGGCGCTGTCCGTGCGCGACGCGAGCTCGGCGACGAGCGTCGACGCGAGCAGGTGCGGCAGATGCGAGACGGCCGCGAGAATGCGGTCATGGCGCGCGGCATCGAGGCGTGCGACGCGCGCGCCGCATGCGGTCCAGAAGTCGGTGACGAGCGCGACCGCTTCCGCGGACGTTTCCGGCAGCGGCGTCAGGATTACCTGCCGGCCGACGTAGAGGGCGGCATCGCCTGCTTCGGCGCCCGATCGCTCGTTGCCGGCGATCGGATGCCCGGGCACGAATTGCCCGAGCTTCCCGCGCAGCGTCTCGCGTGCGGCGAGCACGACGTCCTGCTTCGTGCTGCCGGCATCGGTAATCACCGCGCGCTCGCCGAGCGCGCCGCCTGCGAGCGCCGTGAGCACACCGCGATATTGAGCGACGGGAATGGCGATGAGCACGAGATCCGCATCGGCGACTTCGCGCGCCCAGTCGGCGTCGAGCAACAGGCCGCGGTCGATTGCGCCACGGGCGAGCGCGCGATCGAGATTCGCTTGCGAGCGGCCGATGCCCACGACCTGCGAGACGGCGCCGGCGGCGCGGGCCGCGAGTGCGCACGATGCGCCGATCAGGCCGACACCGATGACCGCAAGCTTGTCGATTCGCACGCGCTAGTGCCTTGTCAGTGCCGTGCGCGCAGCGCCGTCTCGAGCGCCGCCAGGAAGCGCGCGTTCTCGGCCGGCACGCCGACCGTCACGCGCAGCCACGACGGCAGGTCGTAGTTCGCCACCGGGCGCACGATCACCCCCTGCGCGAGCAGCGACCGGTTGACGGCCGCCGCATCGCCGACGTCGATCAGCACGAAATTTCCGCGCGACGGCAGGTAGCGGATGCCAAGCCGGGCGAGGCCCGCTTCGAGCTCCCGCATGCCGGCACGGTTCTGCTGTCGGCTCTTGGCGACGTATTCCGCATCCGCGAGGGCGGCAATCGCGGCCGCCTGCGCGAGCGCGTTCACGTTGAAAGGCTGGCGCACGCGGTTCATCAGGTCGGCGAGCTCTTCGTTCATGACGCCGTAGCCCACGCGGAGCGCGGCGAGACCATGGGCCTTGGAGAACGTGCGCGAGACGATCAGGTTCGGATAGCGCGCGGTCCATGCGATGGAATCGGACTGTTCCGATGGCTCGAGGAATTCGTTGTACGCCTCGTCGAGAACGACCAGCACGTCCCGCGGGACGCTCTCGATGAATGCTTCGACCACCGGACCCGCGAGCCAGGTTCCCGTCGGATTGTTGGGATTCGCGACGAACACGATGCGCGTCTTCGGTGTGATCGCGGCGCGCATCGCGTCGAGATCGTGACCATAGTCCCTGGCCGGCACTTCGATGCCGAGCGCGCCGCGCGCCTGCGTGGCGAGCGGATAGACGATGAACGCGTATTGCGAATAGACGGCGTGATCGCCGGAGCGCAGAAAGGCATGCGTCGCGAGCTCGAGCACGTCGTTGCTGCCGTTCCCCAGCACGATCCGTTCCGGTGGCACCCGCAGCTGCGCGGCGAGCGCCGTCTTGAGCGCATGCCCGTTGCCGTCGGGATAACGGGTGATTTCGGCTGCCGCCGTCGCGATCGCGGCGAGCGCGCGCGGGCTCGGGCCGCGCGGATTCTCGTTCGACGCGAGCTTCACGATCGTCGCCGGATCGAGCGACAGCTCGCGCGCGACTTCCTCGATCGGCTTGCCGCCCACGTACGGCGCGATGGCGCGCACGTACTCGGGCGCGCGATCGGCGGCAGTCACGGGCTCGCGCGACGATTTGACGTCGAGCCCCGGCACTCGCTTGATCATCCTTCGTTGCCCGCCGCAGGCGTGCGATCGGCGAGGAGCCGGTCGGCCGGATACGAGCCCAGAAGCTTGAGAAACGGCGCCTTGCCCGCGAGCTCGGCCAGCGCCGCCGCGAGCGGCGCATCGTCGCGGTGGCCGGCCAGGTCCACGTAGAACAGGTATTCCCAAAGGCCCGTGCGCGCCGGACGCGACTCGATGCGCGTCATCGACACGCCGTGCTTCGCGAACGGCTGCAGCAGCGCGTGCATCGCGCCGGGACGGTTGGCGGCGGACATCACGAGCGACGTCTCGTCGCGGCCCGAGCGCGGCACCGATTGCCGCCCCAGCACCCAGAAGCGCGTCGTGTTGTTGGGTTCGTCCTCGATGTGCGGCGCGAGCACGGCAACGCCGTAGATCGACGCTGCGATCTCGCCGGCGATCGCCGCGGCATCCTTTTCCTGTGCGGCGAGGCGCGCGGCCTCGGCGTTGCTCGCGACCGGAATGCGCGCCGCGGACGGCAGGTGGCGCGCGAGCCACTGCGTGCATTGCGCGAGCGATTGCGCGTGCGAATAGACCTTGACGATGCGGTCGAGGCCGGGCGCGTTCGACAGCAGGTTCTGCTGCACGCGCAGCTTGATCTCGCCGCAGATCGAAAGCTCGGTCGTGTACATCAGGTCGAGCGTGCGGCCGACGGCGCCCTCGGTGGAATTCTCGACCGGAACCACGCCATAATCAACGCGGCCCGACTCGCCCGCACGGAAGATCTCGTCGATGCTCGCGCACGGCTGCGCATCGACGAACTGGCCGAAATGCCTGCCGACGGCGGCGTGGCTGAACGTGCCCGCGGGACCGAGATACGCGACGCGCAGGCGCTGCTCGAGCGCCAGGCACGCCGACATCACCTGGCGAAAGATGCCGATGACCGCGGCGTCGGACAGCGGGCCGCCGTTCCCCTCGCACAGCCGCGCCAGCACCTGCGCCTCGCGGTCGGGGCGATACGCAGGCGCGCCGCTGCCGACCTTCAGCTCGCCGATCGCCTTCGCGTGCATGGCGCGCTCGTTGAGTCGCGCGAGGATTTCGCGGTCGAGCACGTCGATCGCTTCGCGGTGCACGGCGAGGCGCGCATCGGCCTCGTCGTCCTTCGGCGCGGCGGGTGCCTCGCTAGCCATGCGTCCGCTCGAAGTCGCGCATCCAGGAAACGAGCGCGTCGACGCCCGCGCGCGGCATCGCGTTGTAGATCGACGCACGCATGCCGCCCACCGCGCGGTGACCCTTGAGCTGCGTCAGCCCGCGCTTTTTCGCGCCGTCGAGGAACGCGTCGTTCAGCGACTCGTCGCGCAGCACGAACGGCACACTGACGCGCGAGCGGTCTTCCTTGCGCACCGGATTGCCGTAGAAGCCGGTGCGGTCGATCTCCGCATACAGCGCTTCGGCCTTCGCGACGTTGACGCGCTCGATCGCCGCAAGCCCGCCTTGCGCTAGCAGCCACTCGAACGTCAGCCCGGCGAGATAGATGGCGAACGTCGGCGGCGTGTTGAACATCGAATCCGCCTTCGCCTGAACGGCGTAATCGAGCACGCTCGGGCACTCGCGACGCGCGCGGCCGGTAAGCGCATCGCGCACGATCACAACCGTCAGCCCCGCCGGGCCGACGTTCTTCTGCGCGCCGGCGTAGATCACGCCGAACCTGGCGACGTCGAATGGACGCGAAAGGATGTGCGACGACGCGTCGGCGACCAGCGGCACATCACCGGTGTCGGGAATCGCGAAATACTCGACACCGCCGATCGTCTCGTTGGTGGTTACATGCACGTAGCTCGCGCGCGGCGAGCGGTGCCATGACGACTGTGGCGGCACGTACGTGTAGTTGGCGTCGGCGCTCGACGCCGCCACGTTGACCTCCCCGTACTTGCGCCCTTCGGCGATCGACTTCTGCGCCCAATGCCCGGTGTCGACGTAATCGGCGACGCCGCCGACGGGCAGCAGGTTGAGTGGTACCGCGGCGTTCTGGGCGAGCGCGCCGCCCTGCAAGAACAGCACGCGGTAGTCGGCGGGAATGGCGAGCAGCGTTCGCAGGTCGGCCTCGGCCTTGTCGCGGATCGCCATGAAATGGCTGCCGCGATGGCTCATCTCCATCACCGACATGCCGCTGCCCCGATAGTCGAGCAGCTCGGACTGCGCGCGCTGCAGTACCGGCTCGGGCATCGCCGCCGGGCCGGCGCTGAAGTTGAAGACGCGGTGGGTCATCCGGCGATCATACTTCCTCGTCGTCTTTCTCGACCACGCGCTCCAACCCCGCGAGCTTCTCGCCGTCGTCGAGATTGATCAGCGTCACGCCCTGCGTCGAGCGGCTCATCTCGCGGATCGACTTGACGCCCATGCGGATCAGCACGCCGCCGGTCGAGATCAGCACGACCTCGTCGTCCGGCCGCACGAGCGCGGCGCCGATCACCTGGCCGTTGCGGCTCGACTGCTGGATCGCGATCATGCCCTTCGTGCCGCGGCCGTGGCGCGTGTACTCGACGATCGGCGTGCGCTTGCCGTAGCCGCGCTCGGTGGCCGTCAGCACCGACTGCTCCTCGTCCTCGGCGACGAGCATCGAGATCACCTTCTGCCCCTTGTCGAGCATCATGCCGCGCACGCCGTGCGCGTTGCGTCCCATCGGCCGCACGTCGTTCTCGTCGAAGCGCACTGCCTTGCCGCCCGAGCTGAACAGCATGACATCGTGCTGTCCGTCGGTGAGCGCGACGCCGATCAGGCGATCACCGTCGGTCAGATCGACGGCGATGATTCCGGACGGCCGCGGCCGCGAGAAATCGGCGAGCGGCGTCTTCTTGACCGTGCCCATCGCCGTCGCCATGAATACGTAGCGCCCCTCGGAGAATTCCTTCACCGGCAGGATCGCGGTGACCTTCTCATTGTCGACTAGCGGCACGAGATTGACGATCGGCTTGCCGCGCGCGTTTCGCTGGCCCTGCGGCACGTTGTAGACCTTGAGCCAGTAGACGCGGCCGCGGTTGGAAAAGCACAGGATGTTGTCGTGCGTGTTCGCGATGAACATCCGGTCGACGAAATCGTCCTCCTTCGTCGACGTCGCCTGCTTGCCGCGGCCACCCCGGCGCTGCGCGCGATACTCGGCGACGGGCTGCGCCTTCATGTAGCCGCCGTGCGACAGCGTGACCACCATGTCCTCCGGCGCGATCAGATCCTCGATCGCGAGGTCGACGCCCTGTGCGACGATCTCGCTGCGCCGCTTGTCGCCGAACTGCTCGCGGATGGCCGTCAGCTCGTCGCGGATGATCTGCGTGACGCGTGCCGGCTTCGCCAGGATGTCGGACAGGTCCTCGATCTGCGCCATGACGTCGCGGTAGTCGGCGGTGACCTTGTCCTGCTCGAGGCCGGTCAGGCGCTGCAATCGAAGGTCGAGGATCGCCTGCGCCTGGACGTCGGACAGCCGATAGCCGCCGGCCTTGCCGTGAAAGCCGAATTCCGGCGCGAGTCCCTCCGGGCGCATGGCGTCGGCCGCGGCGCGCTTCAGCATGTCCTCCACGAGCGCCGAGCGCCACGCGCGCCCCATCAACGCGGCCTTCGCCTCGGCGGGCGTCGCCGATGCCTTGATGAGCGCGATGATTTCATCGACGTTCGACAGCGCGACCGCCAGCCCCTCGAGCACGTGCCCGCGCTCGCGCGCCTTGCGCAGGTCGAAACGCGTGCGGCGCACGACCACTTCGCGCCGGTGCGTCAGGAAATGCTCGAGGAATTGCTTGAGGTTCAGAAGCCGCGGCTGGCCGTCGACCAGCGCGACCATGTTCATGCCGAAGCTGTCCTGCAGCTGCGTCAGCTTGAAGAGGTTGTTCTGGACGATCTCCGGCACCTCGCCGCGCCGAAGCTCGATGACGACACGCATGCCGGACTTGTCCGACTCGTCGCGCAGGTCGGAGATGCCGTCGAGCTTCTTGTCGCGCACGAGCTCGCCGATGCGCGTGAGCAGGTTGGCTTTGTTGACCTGGTAGGGGATCTCGTCGACGATGATCGCCTGCCGGTTGCCCTTCTCCAGGTCCTCGAAGTGCGTGCGGGCGCGGATGATGACGCGGCCGCGGCCGGTGCGATAACCCTCGCGCACGCCTTCCAGGCCGTAGATGATTCCCGCCGTCGGGAAGTCGGGCGCCGGGATTATGTCCATCAGCTCGTCGACCGTGAGCTCAGGGCTCGCGAGCAGCGCGAGGCAGCCGCTGATGGTTTCGGTCAGGTTGTGCGGCGGGATGTTCGTGGCCATGCCGACGGCGATTCCCGACGAGCCGTTTACGAGCAGGTTCGGCAGCCGCGACGGCAGGACGGCCGGCTCCAGCTCCTTGCCGTCGTAATTCGGGATGAAATCGACCGTTTCCTTGTCGATGTCGGCCGTGAGCTCGTTGGCGATCCGCTCGAGCCGGCATTCCGTGTAGCGCATCGCCGCCGGGTTGTCGCCGTCGACCGAGCCGAAGTTGCCCTGGCCGTCGATGAGCGGATAACGCAGCGAGAACTCCTGCGCCATCCGGACGAGCGCGTCGTAGATCGCGCTGTCGCCGTGCGGGTGGTACTTGCCCATGACGTCGCCGACGACGCGGGCGCATTTCACATACGGGCGGTTGAATACGATATTCGACTCGTGCATCGCGTACAGCACGCGCCGGTGGACGGGCTTCAGGCCGTCGCGGGCGTCGGGCAGCGCGCGGCCGACGATCACGCTCATCGCGTAATCGAGGTACGAGTGCCGCATTTCGGCTTCGAGGCTGACCGGGATGGTTTCTTTGGCGAACGGCTCCATGGATCGGGACGAATCCTTGCGCAGGAGGGGGGATCAGTTCAAAAAAGTGGCAAAAAGCGGCCGTCGGCACACTTTTCGCGCGAGGAGGTCGCGCGCGCACCACGCGCAAGCGGCCGTCAATCGCGGATTGGTCGTGGAACGCATTGAAAACACGGCATTTTAACACGGCGTTGTATCGCCGCGACAGTCGTATCTAGGCTGCAATTACGGGCCGGCGTTTCATTGCGAGCGCCAAAAATGGCGTGCTATAGTCGGCGGGAACACAAAGGATTCGGCGCGTCAGGGAGTTACTGCCTCTCGCGCGAAGTCGCTCCGTTCGCAATAAACCTGTTCAAAACCAAAGTCAAAGGGGTGGAACAATGACTCGACGTCTCGTCTCCGGTGTTGCCGTCGGCGTGGTCGCGGCCGCGTTGGCCGGAAGCGCTCTGGCAGTGGGGATGCTGCGGCCGATTACCGCGGCGCCGGCGAAGGCCGATCCAAGGGGTTACGTGGCCGGCACCGGATACTGCAACCCGACGAACTGCACCGGCTATGTGACGGATAGCTGGAACACCCCCAACAACAACATCGTGCGGAGCGGTTCGTACAACGGTGAGTTGGGTCTCGCCGGCAACCTCTGCTGGCGTCAGGGCTACTGGACGCCGCAGATGGCGATCGCCCAGTGCGATCCGGATCTGGTGCCGAAGCCCGCGCCGCCGCCTCCGCCTGCTGCCGCACCGGCACCGCCGCCGCCGCCGCCCGCGCCGGCCCCCGCGCCGGCACCTGCGCCTGCGGTGCAGAAGATCACGCTGGCGTCGAAGGCGCTGTTCGACTTCGACAAGGCAGTGCTGAAGCCCGAAGGCAAGGCCGCGATCGACAGCGAAATCATCTCCAAGCTGTCGAGCGTTCAGAAGCTAGAGCTCGTGCTCGTCACCGGTCACACCGATCGCATCGGCTCGCAGCAATACAACCAGCGACTGTCGGAACGCCGTGCCGACGCGGTGCGTGACTACCTGGTGAGCAAGGGCGTGCCGCGCGATCGCATCGAGACGCTCGGCATGGGCAAGACGCAACCGGTTCCGGGCGTCGTGTGCAACCAGAAGGCGCTCAAGGAACTGATCGCGTGTCTCGCGCCGAACCGCCGCGTCGAAGTCGAAGTCAAGGGCGAAGGCGTCAAGCGCTGATCGAAGCCTCGTTTCACGAAAAGCCCCGCGGCGCCACCGCGGGGCTTTTTGTTTCTTTCGCTGAAATCCTCGCGTGGCCGGTGCGAGTGGAGTGGCGGCCGTGACGGGTGGCGCGGACGAGCGCGGCACCCGCAAGACGTCGCGGATACGCATACGGGACGCTGTAACCGCGCGCGAAGGGAGCGCCGGGCCCCGTAGGCCGACGTTCACGACTTCGAGCACCGGACACGCATGCCCGCGTCCTTCGCGCAGGAGACGCCTTCGAGCACCGGACACGCATGCCCGCGTCCTATGCAAAGAAGAGCGCAAGGAGTTGGTCCGCGGGTGGCCGCGATCATCCGCTAAACTCCGTGCCCATGAGTGAAGCGCGCACCGTCGACCTGCGCGTCGACGCGCGGTGGATCGTTCCGGTCGAGCCCGCCGGAACGCTCGAAGATCACGCGCTCGTCGTCGATGACGGGCGCATCGTCGCCATCGTCGAACGTGACGCGGCGGGCCGCGAATTCGCGCCGCGCAGCCGCGTCGAACTCCCGGATCACGTTCTGATTCCGGGGCTCGTCAACGCGCACACGCATGCCGCCATGACACTGCTGCGTGGTATCGCCGACGACGTGCCGCTGAAGTCCTGGCTCGAAGACGAGATCTGGCCTCGAGAGGGCCGCTTCGTCGGGCCGGAATTCGTCCACGACGGCACGCTGCTCGGCGCGGCCGAAATGCTGCGAGCCGGGATAACGTGCTGCAACGACATGTATTTCTTTCCCGATGCCGCCGCGCGCGCGTACGAGGACGCCGGCATGCGGGCGATGCTCGGCATGCCGGTGCTCGACTTTCCGACGCCTTACGCCGCCGATGCGGACGCGTACCTCGCGCGCGGCCTCGCTGCGCGCGACGCGTTCCGCCACGTGCCGCGGCTTTCATTCTCGTTCGCGCCGCATGCGCCGTACACGGTCGGCGACGCGACGTGGAACAAGGTCGTCGTCTATGCGCGCCAGCTCGATCTGCCGATTCAGTCGCACGTGGCCGAGACGCGCCGGGAAGTCGACGAGGCACGCGCGGAAACGCACGAGACGCCGCTCGCGCGCCTCGATCGCCTCGGTGCGACCGGTCCGTCGTTCATTGCGATCCATGCTGTCCATCTGGACGATAGCGATATCGACCGGCTTGCCGCGCAGGGCTGCCACGTCGTGCACTGCCCCGGCTCTAACATGAAGCTCGCGAGCGGCGCGGCGCCTGTCGCCGCACTGCTCGCGCGCGGCGTCAACGTCGCGCTCGGCACCGACGGCGCGGCCTCCAACAACCGGCTCGACCTGCTCGAGGAGATGCGCCTTGCGAGCCTTCTTGCGAAGGTGACGTCCGGCGACGCCGCGGCGCTGCCGGCGGCACTCGTGCTGCGCATGGCGACGCTGAACGGCGCACGGGCGCTCGGCCTCGACGCCGAGGTCGGATCGCTCGCCGCCGGCAAGCAGGCGGACCTGGTTGCGGTGCGGATCGCGGACGTCGAGACGCTGCCGATGTACGATCCGGTGTCGCACCTCGTCAACGCCGCGAGCCGCGAGCACGTGAGCGACGTCTGGGTAGGCGGCGAGCGCGTCGTCGAGGCGGGACGCGTGACGACATTGGATCGCGCCGCGCTGGTGAGCCGCGCGCGCGTATGGCAGCAGCGGCTCGCCTGAAAGTAAAGCGATGATGGACAACATTCCCGCCGTCGCAGCGCACGCGGCAATGACTCCCGGCAACGCCGATCCGGCCGAGCTCGCTAAATTCTCCGCGCTGGCGCATCGCTGGTGGGACCCGCAAAGCGAGTTCAAGCCGCTGCACGACATCAATCCGCTGCGCTTGCGCTGGATCGAGGCTCAGGCCGGCGGCCTCGCGGGCAAGCGCGTGGCGGACGTCGGCTGCGGCGGCGGCATCCTGGCCGAAGCGATGGCCGCGCGCGGCGCGCAGGTCGTCGCGATCGACCTGTCGGAAAGGGCGATTGGCGTCGCCCGGCTGCACCAATATGAATCCGGCACGAACGTCGACTACCGGCTCGCCGCGGCGGAGACGCTTGCGCTCGAGATGCCGGGCGCGTTCGACGTCGTCACGTGCTGCGAGCTGATCGAGCACGTGCCCGAGCCGGCGTCGACGGTGGCCGCATGCGCGACGCTCGCGAAACCGGGTGGCCTCGCCGTCTTTTCGACGATCAACCGCAATCCCAAATCCTACGTGCAGGCGATTCTCGGCGCGGAATACCTGTTGCGTCTGTTGCCACGCGGAACGCACGACTGGGCGCGGTTCCTGCGGCCGTCGGAGCTCGCGGGGTTCGCGCGGCGCGCGGGCCTTTCGCTCGTCGCGACGAGCGGCATGACGTACAACCCGCTGGCTCGCACGTATCGCCTGGTGGACGACCTGTCCGTCAACTATCTCGCCGCATTCACGCGCCGTGATGGCGGCTGACGCACGCCAGCGCCCGCCGCCGCGCGCGCTGGCGGTGAAAGCCGTCCTGTTCGACCTGGACGGAACGCTCGCCGACAGCGCCGGCGATCTCGCAGGCGCGGTCAACCGCATCCGGCGCGAGCGCGGACTCCCCCCCGTGACCGCCGCTTCGATGCGCCCGTACGCGTCGGCCGGCGCGCGCGGACTGCTCGGCGCCGGGATGGGCGTTGCGCCGGACGATGCCGAATACCCGGCGCTGCGTGAGCAATTCCTCGCGTACTACGAAGCCGGTCTCGCCGAAACGACGGCGCTGTTCGACGGCATCGCGACGCTGCTCGACGCGCTCGCCGCGCGCCGGCTTCCGTTCGGAATCGTCACCAACAAGGCCGCGCGATACACGCAGCCGGTGGTGGCCGCGCTCGGACTCGCCGCGCGCGCGCGCGCTGTCGTCTCGGGCGACACGACCGCGCATCCGAAGCCGCATCCGGCACCGCTGCTGCACGCTGCGGAGTTGCTCGGCGTCGCGGCGGCGGACTGCGTTTATGTCGGCGACGACCTGCGCGACGTCATCGCCGGCAATGCCGCGGGCATGCCGACGATCGCTGCCGAATACGGTTACCTCGGCGAGGCCGGCTGCGCCGACGATTGGCCCGCGACCGGCTGGATCGCGACGCCGCTCGAATTGCTCGAGTGGTTGCCGGTCGCGCGGGCGCCGCGCGGTCGCAGCGGCGACTGAGCCCGCTGCAAGGCCGCACCCCGCCCGCGCGCCGTCACGTCGGCTGGCCCGGCACGCTCCCGCTCACCGGCCGCAGGCGCTTCTGCGCACGCTGCTGCGATAGCAGCTGCGCGAGCGTCTGCTGTTGCGACGCGATCCGCCGGCTTCAGTTGCGACCGGCGCTCATCCGGCGCAGGCGGCGTTCGCGAGCCACAACTCCTGCGTCGTGCCGTTGCGCGAGCCGATCAGGCGCACGCCCTGGTTCGCGACGAGCGGGCGCACGATGGCGGTGCCGACGTCGTCCGGAGCGGCGAGCGCAATGCCGTTGGCTTGCGCCAGGCGGTCGCCCTCCCGCAAGCCCAGCATTGCGGCGAAGCCATTGCCTTCGCGGACCAGCAGCCCGCCTTCCACGGGCGTCAGCAGCGCATTCCACTGGACCGACTCGGCGCCGAGACCGCCCATCAACTCGGTATTGAGCCGCACGACCGCGCCGCCGAATCCCGCGGGTGGGCCGCATGTCGCGCCGGCCGCTGTGCGGGTAGCGGTCGCGCGTGGCGGTGCCGGCGGCCCCGCGCGTGATGCGGTTTGCGGCAGGGGACGCGGCGGACGGCTCGCGGTCTCGCTGCGCAACTCGAAGCGCCGCTCGCCGGCGCCGTCGCGGATGGTCACGGCATCGGCGTGCACGGCGGTGAGCGTCACGCCCGACGCGATCTCCCGGCCCTGCTCCACGAGCTTCGGACCGCTCGCCAACCGGAACAGTGCGTAGCCGCGCTGCCCGGGTTCCGCGATGATGCCGAGCAGCCGCGCGTCGCTGGCGAGGACGGCGCCCTGCTCGGCGGCGGGTGTCCCTGCTCCGCCGAACAGGCTGGCGGCGACGAGCGTCGCCGCGGGATTGGCGGGTCCTGCGATCGGCAGATGCGTCGCGGAAGGTCCGAAGACGCGCCAGCCGAAGTAGGCGACCACGCACGCGAGTGCGGCGCCGGCCACCCACGTGCAAAGCGCGGCCGCCAATTTCATTGGACGACCGTCAACCGGCCGACGATGACAGCCACTATCTCTGGCGTCCTGGGCAATTCGTGCTCGGGGCGGCCCTTCGCACTCATCGCTATAATTCGCCCCCCGCTTGTGCCTACGTTGTTGCGCATGAATCCGCTGTTGCGGTTGCTGAAGCCTTACCCGTTCGAGCGGCTGCGCGCGCTGCAGGCGGACGTCACTCCGAACCCGGCCCGGTCACGCATCGACGTGTCGATCGGCGAGCCGAAGCATGCGACGCCGCCGTTCATCCTCGAAGCGCTCGCGCAAGGCGCGCAAACGACGCTCGCGAATTATCCCACGACGCTCGGCAGCCCGGCGTTGCGCGAGGCGATCGCCGCATGGCTGATGTGCCGGCATGCGCTCGCGCATCTCGATCCCGCGACCGAAGTGCTGCCCGTGCTCGGCAGCCGCGAGGCGCTGTTCGCTTTCGGCCAGACGGTCATCGACGGCAGCCGCCCCGCTGCAACGGTCGTCGTGCCGAATCCGTTCTACCAGATCTACGAAGGCGCGGCGCTGCTTGCCGGCGCTGCGACGCACTGCGTCAACGCGCGGGAGGACGCCGGATTCGCGCACGATTGGGATGCCGTTCCGCCCGACGTGTGGGCGCGCACGCAGCTTCTGTACGTTTGCTCCCCCGACAACCCGACCGGGCGCGTGATGCCGCAGGCGGAGTGGCGCGACCTGTTCGCGCTGTCCGACCGCTACGGCTTCGTCGTCGCTTCCGACGAGTGCTATTCGGAGATCCACTTCGACGAGGCGAATCCGCCGCTCGGTGCGCTCGCCGCAGCGCAGGCGGAAGGCCGGGACGGTTATCCGCGGCTCGTCGTGTTCGGCAGCCTGTCGAAGCGCTCGAATGCGCCCGGCCTCCGCTCCGGTTATGCCGCCGGAGATCGCACGCTGATCGGGGCGTTTTTGCGGTACCGGACATACCACGGGTCGGCGATGTCCGGCGCGGTGGCGGCGGCCAGCCTGGCGGCCTGGAAGGACGAGACGCACGTCGTGCAAAACCGCGCGGCGTACCGCGCCAAGTTCACGCGACTCGCGCCGCTTCTCGCGACGGCGCTGCCGTGCGCGATGCCGCAGGCGGCGTTCTATCTGTGGGCGCGCACGCCAGGCGACGACGCGGCATTCGCGAAGCGCCTGCTCGCCGAGGATAACGTCGCGGTGCTGCCCGGCAGCTATCTCGCGCGCGACGTGCAAGGCGTCAATCCCGGCGCCGGACGCATTCGCATCGCGCTCGTTCCCCCGCTCGCCGAGTGCGCCGAGGCGGTCGAGCGCATCGTCGCCTGCGCCCGTCGCACTTGAGCTTCCGTTCGGCCGGAGCTGCTCCTCGGCTTGCGGTGCGTCGTTCGTCCTCGGCCGCGGCGTTTTGTCCTCGTGGCATGCGTTTTGTCGGGCGGCCCGGAATTTCCGGCGGCGCTGACTAGAATCTCTTCATGAACGCAACCATGGCATCCGCGCCGCGGCGCGAGCACCCGTTGCTCGCGGGTTTCCGCGCCCACTGGACGACGCTGCTGCTGATCGCCGCGATCAACACGGGCATCGCGCTCGTGCTCTGGATCGGCGAGCACGACGCGCGGTCGTACTGGCAGCCGTTCGTCACGGTGCAGCTCAACGGGTTCGCCATCGCGTATTGCATCAACGCCGCCGCCCCCTGGGATCACGATACCCCGCTGCGCCGGCTCACCCTCGCGACGCTCGCAGGGTCGCTGATCGGACTGGTGCTGGTGATCGTCGTCAAGGGCTATACGCTCGACTACGTGCGAACGATGCCGGGCGGCTTCGTGTTCAACGTCCTCGCATCCTTCGTCACCGGGCTGTCGATCGGCGGGTTCTTCCACATCAAGCGCCGCGAGGCGCGCGCGGCCGCGGCGCTGCATCGGGCGGAAGCCGAGCGCCATCTGCTGTCCCGGCAGGCGGTCGAGGCGGAGCTCAAGCTGCTGCAGGCGCAGGTCGAGCCGCACTTCCTGTTCAACACGCTGGCGTCGGTGCAGTATCTGGTCGAGACCGATCCGAAGCAGGCGAACGTGCTGCTCGGCCATCTCGTCGGCTACCTGCGCGCGGCGCTGCCCGAGCTGCGCGCGCGCTCGTCGACGCTCGGCCGCGAAATTGCGCTCGCCGAAGCCTATCTCAACATCCTGCGGATGCGCATCGGCCCCCGGCTTGCATTCGCCGTCGACCTGCCGCAGGATTTGCGCGACCATGCGTTCCCGCCGAACCTTCTGATCTCGCTCGTGGAGAACGCTATCAAGCACGGCGTCGAGCCCTCGGCCGACGGCGGCACGGTGACGATCGCGGCCCACCGCGACGGCGATGCGGTCACCGTCACCGTCACCGACACGGGACGCGGGCTCGTGCCGCAAACAGGGCTTGAGGGCCACGGCGTCGGCCTCGCCAACGTGCGCGAGCGGCTCGCGGCGCTCTACGGCGGGCGCGGACGCTTCACGCTCGAGCCGGCGACGCCGCGCGGGATGCGTGCGACGCTCTCGGTGCCGTTCGAGGAAGCCGTCCCGGCGTAGCTTCGAAGCTGATCGTGCCGACCGCGCTGCTCGCCGAGGACGAGCCCATGTTGCGGGCGCAGCTGCGCTCGCGGCTCGCCGAGGCGTGGCCCGAGCTTTCGATCGTCGCCGAAGCCGAGAACGGCGAGCAGGCGCTCGCGTGCATCGATGCGCACAAGCCCGACGTGGCCTTCCTCGACATCCGGATGCCGGTGATGTCCGGCCTCGACGTGGCGCGCGCGGTCGGAGGGCGCTGCCACGTCGTGTTCGTAACCGCGTACGATGAATACGCGGTGGCTGCGTTCGACGAGGGCGCCGTCGACTACGTGCTGAAGCCGGTTTCGCCCGAACGGATTGCGAAGGTGACCGCGCGCCTGCGGCAGCGCCTGACAATGCCGCCGCTCGACCTCACCGCGCTGCTGTCGCGATTGGCGCTTCGCGACGATGCGGCGCCGCTCAAGTGGATTCGCGCCTCCCTCGGCAACGTGATGCAGGTCATCCCGGTCGCCGACGTCGTGTACTTTCAGGCCGAGGACAAGTACACGAAAGTCGTGACGCGCGAGGCGGAGGCGCTGATCAAGAAGCCGATCAAGGATCTGTTCGACGAGCTCGACCAGGAGGTGTTCTGGCAGATCCATCGCGCGACGATCGTGAACCTGGACGCCATCGCGCGCGTCGAGCGCGACTGGCGCGACCAGCCGGTGATCACGCTCAAGTCGCGGCCGGAGAAGCTCACGGTCTCGCGCACGTTCGCGCACCGGTTCAAGGCGATGTGACCCGCGACAACCGGTGTCGGAGGTGCAACGACCCCCGGACGAGAGTTGCACCTCCGACACCGGGGGTTGCACCTCCGACACCGATTTGAATTCTTACGTCCATGTAAAATCTGCGCTTTTGGGCGCGGGCATGGACACGCTGCAGAAGACGATCGACGAGGCTTGGGAGGCGCGCGGCGACCTCTCACCCGCGCGCGCATCGGCATCCGTTCGTGACGGGGTCGCGCACGTCATCGATGCGCTCGACCGCGGCGAGCTGCGCGTCGCCGAGAAGATCGACGGCGTGTGGACGACGCACCAGTGGATCAAGAAGGCGGTGCTGCTGTCGTTCCGGCTTGCCGACAATGCGGCGATCGGCATAGCGGGTCCGCAGGCGCCGTTCCGCTTCTACGACAAGGTGCGCACCAAGTTCGCCGCGTTCGACGACGCGGCGTTCGCCGCCGCCGGCGTGCGCGTCGTGCCGCCCGCGGTCGCCCGCCGCGGCGCGTATGTCGCCCCCGACGTCGTGCTGATGCCTTCCTACGTGAACATCGGTGCTTACGTCGGCGAAGGAACGATGGTCGATACGTGGGCCACCGTGGGGTCGTGCGCGCAGATCGGCCGCAACGTCCACCTGTCCGGCGGCGTCGGCATCGGCGGTGTGCTTGAACCGCTGCAAGCCAACCCCACCATTATCGAGGACAACTGCTTCATCGGCGCGCGCTCGGAGGTCGTCGAAGGCGTGATCGTCGAGGAGAATTCGGTGCTCGGCATGGGTGTTTTCATCGGCCAGAGCACGCGCATCTACGATCGCGCGCGCGGCACCGTCTCCTATGGCCGCGTACCGGCGGGATCGGTCGTCGTCGCAGGCAACTTGCCCGCGGCCGACGGCAGCCACAGCCTCTACTGCGTCGTCATCGTGAAGCAGGTCGACGCGCGCACGCGCGCGAAAACCGGAATCAACGAGCTTCTCCGCGCGTAGCGAACGTTCATTTCAGGGTCGTCAATGCCGGTCGAAATCAAATCCGCCGCCGACATCGCGGGCATGCGCGAGGCAGGACGCCTGGCCTCCGAGCTCCTCGATCACCTGGCGCCGCTCGTCCAGTCCGGCATCACGACGCGAGCGATCGACAGCGCCGCGCACGACTACATGGTGAACGTGCAGCGCACGATTCCGGCGACGCTCAATTACGCGCCACCCGGGCATTCGCCGTATCCGGCCTCGTTGTGCACGTCGGTGAATCACGTCGTGTGCCACGGCATTCCCGGCGACAAGAAGCTGAAGGACGGGGACATCATCAACATCGACGTCACCGTGATCAAGGACGGTTTTCACGGCGATACGAGCCGCATGTTCTTTCTCGGCAAGCCGTCGATCCAGGCGAGGCGCCTGGTGGAAGTGACGTACGAGGCGATGTGGCGCGGCATCCGCGCCGTGCGGCCCGGCGCGCGTCTCGGCGACATCGGCGCGACGATCCAGAAGCACGCCGAAGGTCATGGCTTCTCGGTGGTGCGCGAGTTCTGCGGCCATGGCATCGGCCGCCAGTTCCACGAGGAGCCGCAGGTGCTCCATTACGGCCGCGCCGGGACCGGGGTCGAGCTGCGTCCGGGGATGACCTTCACCATCGAGCCGATGATCAACGCAGGGCGCGCGGGCATCCGCTGTCTCGCCGACGGCTGGACGATCGTCACCGCCGACCACTCGCTGTCTGCCCAATGGGAGCACACGGTGCTCGTCACCGACGACGGGTACGAGATCCTCACGCAATCGGCCGGCACGCCGGTCCCGCCGCCGGCGGAAGGCGCTGCGGCGTGATGCCACCGGTGGAAGGCGCTCCAGCGTGACGCCAACGGCGTCGTTCGCGCGCCGCGGTTGACTCGAGACATTCGCTCGCGCGCCGGCGCCAGCAGCGAAACCTCACGATGGACGTGCTCGCCTCGGATCATCGCCGCCCGCCGGCACCGGTCCGCCCCGACGTGCGGCACTGGCGCGCTCTGCTCGCGGAGCGGCGCGAGGCTTTGCGCGCCGACTTCTTCACCCGCGGGGATCCGCAGCGCTTGCTGCGCGGCCTCGCCCGCGTCACCGACGACGTCGTCAGCCAGGTGTGGCGCGAAGCCGCGCTGCCGCCGGACGCTGCGCTCGTGGCCGTCGGCGGCTACGGTCGTGGACAGCTTTTTCCGCACTCCGACGTCGACCTGCTGATTCTGCTGCCGAAGGCCGCGGACGGCGCGTGCACCGAGGCCATCGAGCGGCTGCTGACCGCGCTGTGGGACATTGGCGTCGCGCTCTCTCATGCGGTGCGCACTGTCGACGAATGCGTGGCCGAGATGGCGGCCGATGCGACGGTCCGCACGAGCCTGCTCGAGCACCGCATCCTGGCCGGCTCGCGCCGTCTGTACGCGGCGTTCACGCAGATGTTCGAGCGCACGCTCGACGTGCGCGCGTTCTACGACGCCAAGGCGCTCGAGCAGCAGCAGCGCCACCTGCGGCACCACGACGCGGCGTACAACCTCGAGCCGAACGTCAAGGAAAGCCCGGGCGGGCTGCGCGACCTGCAAACGGTGATCTGGATCGCGCGGGCGGCGAAGGTCGGCCGCACGTGGCGTGAGCTCGCGCACGACGGCCTGATCACCTCGGCCGAGGCGCTCGCGGTGGCGCGGCAGGAACGTACGATCGCGGACCTGCGCGTGCGCCTGCATTACCTCGCGGGAAGACGCGAAGACCGGCTGGTATTCGACCTGCAGGCAGCGCTTGCCGCCGACCTCGGGCTCTTCGATACGCCGGCAAAGCGCGCGAGCGAGCAGCTCATGCAGCGCTATTACCGCGCGGCCAAGCTCGTGCGCCAGGTCAATACGATCCTGTTGCAGAACCTGCACGCGCGCCTCTACCCCGCGGCAACCGAACCCGTTCCGATCGATGAAGATTTCCAGCGTGTCGACGAGCTGCTGGACCTGCGCGATGCACGTCTTTTCGAGCAGCGTCCCGGCGCGATGCTCGACGCGTTTCTGACGCTCCAGCGCCATCCGGAGCTGCGCGGCATGACGGCCGCGACGCTGCGCGCGCTGTGGCGCAACCGCAATCGCGTCGACGCCGCTTTCCGCCGGGATCCCGCGAATCGCGCGCGCTTCGTGCAGATCTTCCGCGAGCCGCGCGGGCTCACCCACGAGCTGCGCCGGATGAACCTGTACGGAATCCTCGGCCAGTACCTGCCCGCGTTCGGTGCGATCGTCGGCCAGATGCAGCACGACCTCTTTCACGTCTACACAGTCGACGAGCACATTCTGATGGTGATCCGGAACCTGCGCCGGTTCACCGAGGCGCAGCACGCGCACGAATACCCACTCTGCTCGCGGCTCATCGCCGATTTCGAGCGCAAGGAAGTGCTGTATTTCGCGGCGCTGTTCCACGACATCGCGAAGGGCCGCGGCGGCGACCACTCGACGCTCGGTGCGCGCGACGCGCGCAAGTTCTGCACGCAGCACGGATTGTCCGATGCCGACTCCGAGCTGGTCGCCTGGCTCGTTACCGAGCACCTGGCGATGTCGATGACGGCGCAGAAGCAGGACATCACCGATCCGGCCGTCGTCGACGCCTTCGCGGCGCGGGTCGGCGACGAGCGCCGCCTGATCGCGCTCTATCTGCTGACCGTCGCCGACATTCGCGGCACGAGCCCGAAGGTGTGGAACGCATGGAAAGGCAAGCTGCTCGAGGACCTGTTCCACGCGGCGCACGCTTCGCTGACGGCGGGTTCGAGCGAGCTCACGATCCACGACAGCATCGTGCTGCGGCAGCGCGAGGCGCAGCGCCTGCTGCGCCTGTACGCAGTCCCCGACGGTGCGGAGGCGCCGCTGTGGCGGGAGCTCGACACGCCGTACTTCCAGCGCCACACCGCGGACGAGATCGCCTGGCACGCGCGGCATCTGTACTGGCGGCCGGATCGCGGAACACCGGTCGTCAAGGTGCGGCTCGCGCGCGAAGGCGCCGGGCTGCAGGTGCTCGTGTACCTGCCCGACCAGAAGGCGCTGTTCGCACGGCTGTGCGGGTTTTTCGGGCGTGCGGGGCTGTCGATTCTCGAGGCGAAGATTCACACGACGCGCCACGGCTACGCGCTCGACACGTTCGCCGTGCACGATCCGGCGAATCCGCAGGCGTCGTATCGCGAGACGATCCAGTTCGTCGAGTACGAGCTGACGCGCGCACTCACCATGCCCGGCCCGCTCGAGCCGCCCGCCGAAGGCCGCATTCCGCGCCAGCTGCGCCACTTTCCCCTTACACCGGAGATCCAGCTCTTTCCCGACGACAAAGGCACGCACTTCATCCTCGAGGTCGTCGCCGGCGACCGGCCCGGCCTGCTCGCGCGGATCGCCTACACGCTCGCGCAGGCGAACGTCAACGTGGCGAGCGCGCGCATCAACACGCTCGGCGAGCGCGCGGAGGACGTGTTCCTGATCGACGGCGCGCGCCTGCACGACGAGCAGGCGCTGCTGCGCCTCGAGACTGCGCTCTACGAAGAGCTCAAGATCCGCTAGGGCGGTCGCCTTCGGCCACGGTCGTGCCGCAACGGCGCTATCGCAGCGGGTCGACGGTCTGGAACGCGCCGGGCGTCCACGACGTTTGCTGCGGGAGCGGAACGGTGCCGATCGGCAGCTGGAATTCGGCGATCGGCGCGAGCGAGCGCCCGTTCATGACCGGCGGCGTCACGCCCATGCCGCGCAGCCACGAATGCGCACCCAGCCGGAAGTCGAGGGTCGCGGGATCGCCCAGCGCGGACGCGAGCGCCGGATAGTTGCCCTCGAAGCGGCCCGGCGCCCCGAGCGCGAAGACGCCGAGCCCGACCGTCAGGTTGTTGGCCGCGACGATCTCGGTGTCGGCAGGCAGGCGATCGGTCGATACGCGCAGAAACCACGCGCCGAACGTACGATCGCTCGTCAGCGTGTTGTTGACGAGATAGAGCGCGTTGCGCTCCCACGCCGGGCCTTCGGTGCCGTACGAAATGACGACCGGATTCGTCGTCTCGGCGCTCTGCCCGATGACGTTGCCGACGACGTACGCGATGCCGCCGTCGGGAAACTCGAGCTCGTACGCCGCCCTGCCGCCCTGCCCGTCGTACAGCAGGTTGTACGTGATGCGGTTCTCGCGCGCGCGCGATTTCACGAGGTGGCCTTCGAACCCCTGGTGCAACCGGCTGCCGGTGAGCGTCAGTCGGCCGATGCGCCCGACGTAGAGCAGATGCTTGAGCGAGCCGCGATCGCGCGGCGCGCGCGAGAACTGGCTGTCCTCGATCACGAGCTCGCTTTCCGGCGAGTTGGCCGTGAGCAGCCCGTTCTCGTCGTCCTCGAAGCGGCACCGGCGCACGGTAAGGCGGCCGCGCTCGAAGCGGATGCCTGCGCCGTTGCGATCGAGCGCGCGCGCGCCCTCGAATGCGAGGTTCTCGACGACGAACTCGCCGTCGCGAAACACGAAGATCGCCTTGCCCTCGGCAATGCGGCCCGCCGCCTTCAGCACCGGCGTCTTGCCGATGCCGCGGATCGTGATGCGCTTTTGCATCCACACCGCCACGTCGCCGCTGTAGTCACCGGCGGGAATCGCGACGACGTCGCCGTCGCGGGCGAGCCGCGCAGCGTCGGCGATCGACGCGACACCCGGCGACTGGCCTACGGTCAGGATCGCCGCGCTCGCGGCGTTGCAGCCGATTGCCAGGCAGGATGCCCAGAGCGCCGCGCGCATCCGGCAGGGCGGGCTGGCAACCGGCGCCTGCGTCACGCGAGGCCGCGAGCGCAAGGGTGAAAGGCTGCCGCCGTCACCTACTCGACCGCGCCGTCTGCAAGCTGCGGAAACAGCACGTCGGTGTAGCCGAAGCGCGTGAAGTCGCGCACGCGCATCGGGTAGAGGATGCCGTCGAGATGGTCGCATTCGTGCTGGACGACGCGCGCATGGAAGCCGTCGACGTCGCGGACGATCGCGTTGCCGGCGGGGTCGAGGCCGCGGTAACGCAGCCGACGGTAGCGCGGAACGACACCGCGCAGACCCGGCACGGACAGGCAGCCTTCCCAGCCGTCCTCCATTTCGTCGGACAGCGGCGTCAGCACGGGATTGATGAGCTCGGTATACGGCACCGGCTCGGCATCGGGGTAACGCGGGTTGCGCTCGACGCCGAAGATCACGACGCGCAGGCCGACGCCGATCTGCGGCGCGGCCAGCCCTGCTCCATCCTCGGCGCGCATCGTGTCGCGCATGTCGGCCAGCAGCGCCGCGATCTGCGGATGGGCGGCGTCGTCGACTTCCCGCGCACGCGCAAAAAGCCGTGGATCGCCCATGCGCAGGACGTCATGGATCATCCGCTGCGACCTCCGGCTCGATCTCGGCCACGTTCAACGGATGCGCGCGCGGCTCGGACGGCACGAGCGCGACGACGTGCTGCACCAGCGCACGCACCTTGTCCATCGCGTCTTCGAGCACGTTGGCGATGCGCTCCATCGACACCTCGACCGCACTGTCGCCACGTCCCGCGGCGTGGTTGACGACGACACACACCGATGCGTAATCGACGCCGAGCTCGCGCGCGAGACCCGTTTCCGGCATTCCGGTCATGCCGACGATCGTCGCGCCGTCGCGATCCATGCGGTCGATCTCCGCGGCCGTTTCGAGCCTCGGGCCCGATACTGCGCCATATACGCCGCCGTCGCGCAATACGATCCGGCCCCGGCGCGCCCCTGCGAGGCAAAGCGCGCGCAGGTGCTCCGAGTACGGATGCGTGAAATCGGCGTGGACGACCTGCTGGTCGCCGCCGTCGAAGAACGTCTGTGCGCGGTCGGACGTGTAGTCGATCAGCTGATGGGGCAGCACGAGGTCGCCGGGTTGGCAATCGCGAATCCCGCCGACGGACGCCACCGCCAGCACCGCGCTCGCGCCCTGGTCCTTCAGCGCCCACAGATTGGCGCGGTAGTTGACGCGGTGCGGCGGTATCGTGTGGCCGTGGCCGTGCCGCGCGAGGAAGATCGCCTGATGCCCGGCAATGTCGCCGAACACCAGCGCGGCCGACGGCTCCCCGTACGGCGTGCGGATGACTTCGCGGTGGCGGACCGAGAGGGTGGAGAGGCGGGTCAGGCCGGTACCGCCGATGATGGCGAGCATGGAACTTGCTACGAACGTGGGTTAGTCGTCGGGGGCGTGCCGCCGGAACCACACGGCGCCGCGGTGCGCCCGGCGAACCCGGACTCGCGGGCTACCGGAGCCGCGGCACCCATGACATCATCATAGGGTGCCACGGAGCCGACGCGGGGTTCGGCGCATTTTAGCCCGGAAAGGTTGCCATGTATCTCGACCGACTCTTCAAGCTGATGGCCGACAAGCAGGCATCGGACCTCTACATCACCTGCGGCGCGCCGATCAACATCAAGGTCAACGGCGTCGTCCAGCCGGTCTCGAGCCAGTCGATGGACGTCGAGACCGTGCGCCGGATCGCCTACGACCTGATGTCGAAGGAGCAGGCGCGCGAGTTCGAGAACGAGCGCGAGATGAACCTCTCGCACCTCGACAAGGCGGTCGGCAACTTCCGGATCAACATCTTCCGCCAGCGCGGATCGATCGCGCTCGTCATCCGCTACATCCGCAACGGCGTGCCGCCGTTCGAGGCGCTGAAGCTGCCGCCGGTGCTGCTCGACCTCGTCATGCACAAACGCGGGCTCGTTCTCGTCGCCGGGGCCACGGGCTCGGGCAAATCCACCACGCTCGCGGCGATGATCGAGCACCGCAACATCAACCGTACCGGCCACATCCTGACGATCGAGGATCCGATCGAATACCTGTTCGAGCACAAGCAAAGCCTCGTCAACCAGCGCGAGATCGGCGTCGACACGCACAACTACAACCTGGCGCTGCAGAACGCGCTGCGCGAAGCGCCCGACCTCATCATGATCGGCGAGATTCGCGACAAGGAGACGATGCAGGCGGCGCTGCTGCACACGCTGACCGGGCACCTGTGCCTGTCGACGATCCACGCAAACAACAGCTATCACGCGCTGTCCCGGATCATCAACCTGTTTCCGCACGATACTCGCTCGGCCGTGCTGTCCGACCTGTCGATCGCGCTCCGCGCCATCGTGTCGCAGCGGCTCGTGCGCAATGCCGACGGCGGCCTGCAGCCGGCGGTGGAGATCCTCCTCAACACCACGCTGATCGCCGAGCTCATCAAGAACGGCGAGTTCACGCAGATCAAGGAGGCGATGGAGCAGTCGCTCTATCCCGGATCGCAGACGTTCGAGCAGTCGCTGTGCAGGCTGTTCCTCGACGAGCGCATCAGTTACGACGAGGCGATGATCGCGGCCGATTCGTCGACGAACCTCGCGTGGCTCATCAACCAGAACACACCGACGTCCAGGCTCGACGCCCAGGACGGAGTGCCACGGGCACGGCAGACCGCCGACTTCGGCGACATGACGATCAATCCGGAGTTGCTCGAGCGCTCGACGCAGTAAGAGAAAATCGGGGTCAGAGATGCATTTCCACTTCGAGCAGTGCGGGGCGCTCTGGACGCGCCTGGAAATGCATCTCTGACCGCTCGGGCGTTTCCGCTACTATCGCCGGATGGACACGGCGACCACACCCGTTCTGGCACTCGCCCGCGAGCTGATCGAGCGACCGTCGGTCACGCCGGACGATGCGGGCTGCCAGGCGATTCTGGCTGCGCGGCTTGCAGCACTCGGATTTCGTTGCGAGAGCCTGACGTTCGGCAGCGTCACGAACCTGTGGGCGCAGCGCGGCGATGCGCGACCGCGGGTCTGCTTCGCCGGCCATACCGACGTCGTTCCCCCGGGACCGCGCGACGCGTGGCGCAGCGACCCATTCGTGCCGGTCGTCCGCAATGGCTATCTGTACGGCCGCGGCGCGGCGGACATGAAAAGCTCGCTCGCTGCATTCGTCGTCGCCATCGAGGATTTCCTCGCCGCTCGCGAGCACCGGGGCTCGATCGCGCTGCTGATCACGTCCGACGAAGAAGGACCTTCGATCGACGGCACGGCCCGTGTCGTCGACCGCCTCGCCGATGCGCGGATCACGATCGACTATTGCGTGGTCGGCGAACCGTCGTCGGTGCAACGCCTCGGCGACATGATCAAGAACGGCCGCCGCGGCACGCTGTCGGGCACGCTGGTCGTCAAGGGTGTGCAGGGACACGTCGCATACCCGCATCTCGCGCGGAACCCCATTCACGCGCTCGCGCCTGCGCTCGCCGAGCTCGCACAAATGCGCTTCGACGAAGGCAATGAGCACTTCCCGCCGACCACGTTTCAATGCTCGAATATCCATGCGGGGACCGGCGCCGCCAACGTCGTACCAGGCTCGCTCGAGCTCAAGTTCAACTTCCGCTATTCGACTGCGAGCACGCGCGAATCGCTCGTCGAGCGCCTCGAGGAGGTGCTGCGCAGGCACGGTCTCGAATACGCGCTCGACTGGACCGGGCATGGCGATCCTTTCCTGACGGCGAGCGGCCGGCTTGTCCGGGCGGCGGGCGACGCGATCGGCACGGTAACCGGCGTGACGCCGACGCTCTCCCGCGAAGGCGGAACGTCGGACGGCCGCTTCATCGCGCGAATCTGCCCGGAGATCGTGGAGATCGGACCCGTGAACGAGTCGATCCACAAGATCGACGAGCGCGTGGCGACGGCCGATCTCGCGCCGCTCGCCGCCATCTATCGCGGCGTCCTGGAGCGACTGCTCTAGCGCGTGCTGCCGCCCGCCTCGCAAACGAATTCGCACCGGCTCGATCGTCGTGAACCTGCCACCGGAACTCGAGACGCTGCGTGACTATCTGCGTTTTGCCGTGTCGCGGTTCAACCAGGCCGGCCTCGCGTTCGGGCACGGTTTCGACAACGCCTACGATGAAGCGGCGTACCTGCTGCTGCACGCGCTTCAGCTTCCCCACGATCGCCTGGAGCCCTTCCTCGATGCGCGGCTCGCTGCATCCGAGCGAGCCGACCTCGCGACGCTGTTCACGCGGCGCATCGACGATCGCATCCCCGCGGCCTATCTGACGCACGAGGCGTGGCTCGGCGATTTCCGTTTCTACGTCGACGAACGCGTCGTCATTCCGCGCTCGTTCATCGCCGAGGCGCTGCACGAGGGTCTTGCGCCGTATCTGTCGGACCCGGCCGCGGTCCGCTCGGCGCTCGACCTTTGCACCGGCTCCGGCTGCCTCGCCGTCCTGCTTGCGCACGCGTACCCCGAGGCCGACATCGACGCCGTCGACCTGAGCGCCGATGCGCTCGCCGTGGCGCAGCGCAACGTCAGCGACTATGGTCTCGCGGGACGCATCAACCTGATCCGTTCCGATCTGTTCGGCAACGTGCCGTCGAAATCGTACGACCTGGTCATCAGCAATCCGCCCTACGTCACGACGGTCGCAATGGAAGAGCTGCCGCGCGAGTACCGGCACGAGCCCACGCTTGCGCTTGCAGGTGGCGACGACGGCCTCGACGCCGT